>Ga0307310_10000716_pt1 | contig 11557 bp, 12 predicted proteins | sample ER_DNA_197_FD_194502 | JGI IMG/M metagenome (GOLD analysis project Ga0307310, IMG submission 194502) | Bulk soil microbial communities from the East River watershed near Crested Butte, Colorado, United States - ER_DNA_197 | ecosystem: Environmental > Terrestrial > Soil > Floodplain | place...
TTGCGCGCCTCGTTCGCACAGACCTCGAGCATCCCGGCGGACGAGTCGACGCCGATCACGTGCACGCCGGCCGCGGCGGTCGGGATCGCGATGCGACCCGTGCCGACGCCGAGCTCGACGACGGTGCCGCCCCCGGCGAGCGCCTCGTCGACGTAGAAGCCGATGTCCTCGACGACGCCCCGGCTCCACGGGTCGTACAGGCGCGCGATCGCGTCGTACGCGCTCACGGTTTCCTGGTGACGTAGTCGCCGGGGAAGGAGTCGTACTCGGACACGCGGGTATAGTGCTCGCCATGCAGCAGCGCCTGCACCGCTTTACGCAGCCCCGGCTCGAAGCCGGGGCGCCGGCGCGCTAGCAGGCCGGTTCCTCCAGGCAGTCGAGTCGGGGCGTCAGCCCGCGACCGTGCATGCCCGAGGAGAGGAGGAATCGATGACAGACCAAGGAGATACAGTCGCCGCGATGGACTGGGAGACCTACGAACCTGACGCTCGCGCAGCGTTGGAGGAGGCCTCGACCGCTGACGCGGTCGAGAGTGTGTCTGTCTCCTATCTCGGGCGCAATAGCCCCTTGAAGCTTGCGTTGCGGGAGGTTCGCGACCGCGAGACGGGGATGCGGTTGAACGCAATCCGAGAGGCGGTCGAGACAGCGGTTGCCTCGAAGCTCGCTGCGGTTCAGGCTGCGGAGCTCGAACGGAAGCTCACGGAGGAGGTTGTCGACGTCACCCTGCCGGCGGCGCTGCTCGGGCCGGTGCGGGCGCGGCCTCGGGGTTCGCTCCACCCGTCGACGCAGGTGCGGCGCGACGTCGAGGACATCTTCCTCGGCCTCGGCTACGAGATCGTCGACGGCCGCGAGGTCGAGACGACCCGGTACAACTTCGACGCGCTCGGCTTCCCCGACTGGCATCCGACGCGCTCGCCGCGCGCCTCGCTCTACGTCGACGACGGGACGCTCATGCGCACCGAGACGTCGCCGGCGCAGATCCACAAGATGGAGGCGCAGCGACCGCCCATCTACATGCTGTCGATCGGCCGCGTCTACCGGCGCGACACCATCGACGCGACGCACTTCCCGATCTTCCACCAGTTCGAAGGGCTCGTGATCGACAAGGGCATCACGATGGCCGACCTCAAGGGGACGCTCCTCTACGTGATGCGGGAGCTGTACGGCCCCGAGCGCGAGGTGCGCTTCCGCACGCACTACTTCCCGTTCACGGAGCCATCGATGGAGCCAGACGTCTCGTGCTTCCAGTGCAACGGAGCCGGCTGCGCGATCTGCAAGCACTCCGGCTGGATCGAGATGGGCGGCTCGGGAATGGTCGATCCGTACCTCTACGAGTTCGTCGGCTGGGACCCGGACGAGTACACCGGCTTCGCGTTCGGGATGGGCATCGAGCGCACAGCGCAACTCCGCCACGTCATCCCCGGCATCCGCCCCTTCTGGGACAACGACCTCCGCTTCCTGAGGCAGTTCTGATGAAGGTCCCGATGTCATGGCTGCGCGAGCACGTGCGCACCGACGCGACCACCGAGCAGATCGCCGAGCGGCTCTCGGTCTCGACCGCAGAGGTGAACGGGATCGAGCGCCGCGGCGTCACGGGCGACCTGTCGCTCTTCCGCGTCGGGCACGTGCTCGAGGCCGGCAAGCATCCGAACGCCGACCGGCTCCAGCTCACCCAGGTCGACGTCGGCGAGGACCGGCCGTACCAGATCGTCTGCGGCGCCTGGAACTTCGGCGCCGGCGCGAAGGTCGCGGTCGCGCTTCCGGGCGCGACGCTGCCGAACGGGCTCACGCTCGACCGTCGAAAGCTGCGTGGGGAGACGTCGGAAGGGATGATCCTCGCCGAGGACGAGGTCGACCTCGGCTCCGACCACGACGGGATCATGGTGCTCGACGACGCGCTCGAGCCGGGCACGCCGCTCGCGGGCATCCTGCCGATCGTCGAGGAGGTGCTCGAGGTCGAGGCGACCGGCAACCGCCCCGACCTGCTCTCCGTGTACGGGATCGCGCGCGAGGTCGCAGCGCTCTTCGACGGCGAGCTCGTGCCGCTCGACGAGACCGAGCCCGCGCGCGACGGCGACGAGCCTGTCGTGGTCAGCATCGAGGACCCGGAGGGCTGCCCGCGGTACGTGGGACGGCTTTTTCGCGACATCGCGATCGCCCAGTCCCCCGTCTGGCTCAAGGCGCGGCTCCGCGCAGCGGGCGTTCGTTCGATCTCGAACGTCGTCGACGTGACGAACTACGTGATGCTCGCGCTCGGCAGCCCGCTGCACGTCTTCGACTTCGAGACGCTGCACGGGGGCACGGTGATCGTGCGGCGGGCGACGAAGGGGGAGAAGCTCCGCACGCTGGACGGCGCTGAGCGCACGCTCGAGCCGTCCGACCTCGTGATCGCGGACGCCGACCGTGCCGTCGCGATCGCCGGGATCATGGGCGGTGCCGAGACCGAGGTCTCGGAGCAGACGAGCTCGGTGCTCCTCGAGGCGGCGAACTTCGAGCCGGTCTCGCTGCTTCGCACCTCGGAACGGCTCGCGCTCCGCACGGAAGGCTCGAACCGCTGGGAGAAGGGCGTCGATCCGTATCTCGCCGGCCATGCCGCGACGATGGCGACGCGGCTGATCGTCGAGCTCGGGGGCGCCCGGTGGACGGGCGCGGCCGACGAGCAGGTGAACATGCCGACGCCGGCGGTCGTGACGCTCCGCGCGGAGCGCACGAGCGCGCTGCTCGGGCTCGACGTCGCGGCGGAGCGGCAGTCGGAGATCCTCGGCAGCCTCGGCTTCGAGCGCGCGGAGGGTGGCTGGCGCGTGCCGACATGGCGTGCCCGCGACGTGACGCGTGAGGTCGACCTGATCGAGGAGGTTGCTCGCTTCGTGCTCGACGAGATCCCGTTCACGCTGCCGGGCCACGAGGTGACGTTCGGCCGCTTGACGCGCTGGCAGCGGGTACGCCGCCTCGTCGAGGACGTGCTCGCGGGCTGCGGCTTCTCCGAGGCGTATACCTCGACGTTCGTCGCGGACGGTGAGGTGCGGCTGCCGCAGCCGATCTCGCAGGAGGCCGCGGCGCTCCGGATGTCGCTTGCGGCGAGCCTCGTCGAGGCGGCGCGCGGCAACGTCGCGGTCGGCGCCACCGAGGTCGCGCTCTTCGAGATCGCGCGAACCTACCGGGCGGCGGCCGGAGAGCTCCCCGACGAGCACTGGCACGTCGCCGGCATCGTCGACGGCGGCTTCGCGGCCGCGAAATGGGCGGTCGAGCAGCTCTACGCAGCACTCAAGGTCGAGCCGTCGTTCGAACGCACGCGCGAGCCGCTGCTTCATCCCGGCAAGGCGGCGCGAACCGGCGAGGGCTGGGTCGGCGAGCTGCACCCGTCCGTGCTCGAGGGAGTGTGGGGGGCATTCGAGCTCGACCTCGACGCGCTCTTCGCGCGCGTGCCCGAGGCGGTCGTGTTCGAGGACGTGAGCCCGTACCCGGAGGTGCGCCAGGATCTCGCCTTCGTCGTGGGCGCCGACGTGACCGCGGCGGCCCTCCTGGGCGCGATCCGGGAGGCCGGCGCGCCGGAGCTCACCTCGGTCTCGGTCTTCGACGAGTACCGGGGCGCGCAGATCGGCGAGGGCAAGAAATCGCTCGCGTTCCGGACGGCGTACGGCTCGCCAGAGCGCACGCTCACCGACGAGGAAGCTGCGGCCGTTCGCTGCCGCATCGTCGAGGCGCTCGCCCAGCGCTTCGGCGCAGAGTTGCGCGCGTGAGCAAACCGGTCCCGCGGTCGTCCCGTATCCGCTGCATGGGTATCAGGCTCGTGCTCGCCGTGATCGCCGTCGCCCTCGTGGGAGGGGCCGCCACCGCCCGCGCAGACAACCCGGTGCTGAACGGTGACGTCGGCATCGGCGACGCCTTCACGATCACGCTGAACGACGCCGCCGGCAACAAGGTGACCCACCTCGACGCGGGCACGTACACGCTGAACCTGCGCGACCACTCGGCCTTTCACAACTTCCACTTCAGCGGACCTGGCGTCGACGTCCTGACGAGCGTCGACGGCATCGAGGACAAGACGTTCACCGTGACGCTCACCGACGGCACCTACTTCTTCAACTGCGACCCGCACTCGTCGCAGATGAAGGGGAGCTTCACCGTCGGAACCGTGACGACGCCTCCGCCGCCTACTCCCACGCCTGCAGCCACGAAGCTCGCCGCGTCGATCACTGGGTCGAAGGCGACGCTGAAGCCGCTGGCCGGGCTCAGCGCCGGTAGGGCGGTCATCACGGTCAGGGATGCTTCTTCGAGCGACGGCTTCCGGCTCTCGGGGCCGGGCCTCTCGAAGGCCACCGGCGCGAAGTTCCGCGGCACCGTGAAGTGGACGGTGACGCTGAAGGCGGGCCGCTATTCCTTCGGAAGCGCCCGGAGCTCCAAGCTCCGCAAGACCTTCACCGTTTCCGGCTGATATCGATACGGCTTTGAAGCCGTAACCTTTGCAACCGGTATTGCGTTCTCAAGCCGGCTCACACTCGTGAGCCGAAAAACGAGAACGAGGTGACAACGATGATGCGGACCACACGACGCCTCGCGATCGCAGTCGGTTGTGCGCTCGCGACGGCAGCTTTCACCGGCGCAGCGCTTGCCGACAACGGGAACTCGGAGAACGCACCGGGGCAGCAGAAGAAAGACGACGCCGCGCAGACGCAGGTGCAGGCGTCGATCGCGTCGGACGCCCAGACGCAGAGCTCTGCGTCCCAGTCGCAGTCCGACCAGGCCCCGGGTCAGACGAAGAAGTCCGACGTCTCCGCGTCGGCCGGCGCATCGGCGTCGGCAGACGCGCAAGCCGGCGTCAAGCCCAGCAGCACGACGACGAAGTGGACGCATTGCCGCACGGGCGGCCTCGGCACTGCCGGCGTCCTGTGCACCGCGCAGGCGGGCACCCCGGCGACCAAAGCCGACGTCTCGAAGCTGTACGGCAACGGCCAGACCTCAGCGCAGATCGCGGTCGGCCGAGGTGCTCCGAACGGCACGCTCATCACCGGCCCCGGCAACAGCCAGCCGCACAAAGTGACCGCCTGCGGCAAGCCGTCGAACAAGAGCGGCGGCGTCGACGTCCATGCGGTCAAGAGCTACGACGCGTCGGCGTGCACGGCGACGCAGCCCGTGCAGCAGACCGCGGTCGCGCAGGTGCAGCAGACCGCCGTCACGCAGGTGCAGGCGAACGTGGTCACGACGACGCCCCCCACCACGGTCGGTGCGGTGAGTAACGCCCCGACGACGCAAAGCTCGCCGAGCGCCTCGCCGTCGCAGAACGCGGGCGGCGTCCTCGGTACGAGCGCGACGATCGTCAAGCCGAAGGCAACGGGCGGCGTGCTCGGCGCCGTTGCGAGCCCTGCCGGCTCGACGCTTCCCTTCACCGGCTTCCCGGTGTGGGTGGCACTGCTCATCGGACTCGGCCTGGTCGCGACCGGCCTGACGCTCCGGCACCGCGCCGGCTAGACACGGAGAGGGGCGGCCGAAAGGGCCGCCCCTCCGTTGCCGCAACGAGGTTGCGATTTGCCTAGCGCTTGCGGCGTCGGAGCAAGCGCGCCGTCGCGCCGAGGCCGCCCGCCTTGACAAAGCCGAGTGCGACCGCGCCGCCCGCGCCGAGCGCCTGCTTCGAGCGGACCTTCGAGCCGAGGCGCTTCACCCGTGCGACCGCTCCGCGGAGCTGTCCGACGGCTTCCGCCAGCTCGGCCCGCTCGGTGCGGATCTCGCTGCGGATGGTTTCCTCGTCAGTGGCTGCCATTGCGGAGCGCCTCCGATACGAGCTTCGCTTCCTCGATCGCCTGCTCGGGCACGAGCGGCGTGCCTTTCCGCAGCTTGCGGACGCCGAGCACGACGAGGACGGCGGCGAGCACGAGGAGCCCGCCGGTGACGATCAGGAGCGAGAGCCACGTCGAGAGGAACGTCGCGAGCGCCGCGGCGACCGTCGCAAGCCCAAAGCCGAGCGCAAAGATGCCGAGGAACGCTGCCACGCCGAAGAGCGCGATCCCGACCCCGAGCGACGCAACCTTCTTCTTCAGCTCCGCGGCAGCGAGCTGAAGCTCGAGCCGGATGATCGAGCTCGCGCGCTCGCTGACGACCTTTGCGGCGGCACCGAGGCCGCGCTTCTCACTGGGAGGAGATTCCATTACCGCTCCATACTCGCATGCGAACCCTGTTGCCGCCGCGACAGGGCCGAAACGCTCTGCATATCTATGCTCGGGCCATGCAGGCCCTCGGGAAGGCGGAGCGACAGCGGCTGCTCGCGGGGATCGTCGCCCGCAAGCGAGTCGGCACGCAGCTCGAGCTGGCGAAGGCGCTCGCAGCCGCCGGCTGCCGGGTGACGCAGGCGACGATCTCCCGGGACATCCGCGAGCTCGGCCTCGAGAAGACACACGACGCGCTCGGCCGGCCACGCTACGAGCTGGCGGACCGGGCGCGGAAGAGGCGTCCCGATCCGCAGGAGGCGCTCGTGTCGGTGCTGACGCAGTTCGGGCGCCGAACGACCTTTGCGCAGAACCTCGTCGTCGTCCACTCGGAGCTCGGCTCCGCGCCGGCGATCGCGCGCGCGATCGACCAGGCCGCCCACGAGCGCGTCGTCGGCACGCTCGCGGGCGACGACACGTGCCTCGTGATCACGCGGGACGAGAAGGACGCCCGCGCGCTCGCCGCCGAGCTCGCCGACGCGATGCGCTAACAGGCTCTAAGACAGAGGCGGGCGCGCATCCGCCCACGGCTGCGCGTCCTCGAGCTGCGCGGCGAGCCGGATGAGCATCGCCTCGCCGAACGGCGGCCCGATCATCTGCACGCCGATCGGGAGGCCGTCGTCGCTCCGACGGAGCGGCACCGACATCGCGGGCTGACCCGTGGCGTTGACGATCGCCGTGAACGGCGTCCATTGCCACTGCCGCGAGAACGCGACCGCTGGGTCGCCGTCCGCGCCGTCCCACGTCCAGCCGATGGGGACCGGCGGCAGCGCGAGCGTCGGCGTGACGACGACGTCGATGTCGCTCCAGAACGCGACGATCTGCCGCGTCAGCGCCTGCAGGCGCATCACCGCCGTTGCCGCTTCGGGGCTCGTCGTCGTGCGTGCGTTCTCGGCGAGCATCCGGTTGAGCGGCTCGAGCAGCGAGAGGTCGTCGACGCCGGACACCGCCGGCCCGATCTGCCAGATGCGCGTGAACTGCTCGATCGCGTCGTCGGTCCGCCACGCCGGCGTGGCCTCGATCACGTCGTGGCCGAGCTCGCCGAGCAGGACGGCTGCAGCAGCGACGGCCGCACGGCAGGCGGGATCCACAGGCACGTCGACCGGCGGGTCGGTCGTGACCGCGATCCGCAGCCGGCCGGGGTCCTCGCCGGCCTCCGCGAGGAACGGACGCTCGGGCGCGGGGGCAACATAGAAGTCGCCCGGCTCGTAACCGGCCATGACGTCCAGGAGCGCAGCCGCGTCGCGCACGGTGCGTGCGATCGGGCCTGACGTGCCGAGACCGAGCGATCCCGAGCCGTACGGCGCCGGCGAGATGCGCCCGCGCGACGGCTTGAGGCCGAAGAGGTTGCAGCACGACGCGGGGATGCGGATCGAGCCGCCGCCGTCGCTGGCATGCGCGATCGGCGCAAGCCCGGCTGCGACCGCGCAGGCCGCGCCGCCGCTCGAGCCGCCCGGCGTGCGCGACACGTCCCACGGGTTGCGGCAGTCGCCGTTCAGCTCCGATTCCGTCATCCCGATCGAGCCGAGCTCCGGCGTGTTCGTCTTGCCGATGATCACGAAGCCGGCCTCGCGAATGCGGCGCACGACCGCGGCGTCCGCTTTCGGCACATAGTCGGCAAAGGCGCGACACGAGTAAGTCGTGCGGAGCCCCGCGGTCTCGTTCAGGTCCTTGATCGGGATCGGCACTCCCCTGAACGGGCCCTCGACGGGCGCTTGCGCGGCGGCACGAGCACCGTCGGCGTCGACCGTGACGTACGCGTTGAGCTGCGGGTCGAGCCGTTCGATGCGCTCGAGGTAGAGCTCGACGAGCTCGAGCGGCGAGACGTCTCCCGCGCGTACGAGCGCTGCCTGGTCGAGCGCCGGTGTGAACGCCAGATCGTCGTTCAACGGTTGCGGCCGGTCGTCCACCACGCCAGCCGCTGGTACCAGGTGGACTTCTCCGGAACGATCTGCTCCTCGGCGGCGGGCTCGGTGAACTGCTCGAGCGCCTCGACCTCGGCGCGGGTCAGCGCGAGATGCACCTCTCCCGTGTAGATCGACGCGACGTTCTCCGACGGAACGTACTGCTCCTTGGTGAGCAGGCCTCTGTGGATTGCGAGCCCGTCGAAGATGTCGACGTTCTCGTCACCCGTGACCTCGCGCACCGTGCCGATCTCCTCGCCCGCTGCGTCGAACACCTTCCAACCGGGCTCGATCATCGTCCAGGCTACGGGGTCGGGCACGTCAGACCGGCTTTCCGTCGACGTACCAGACCGGGCCCTGCGTGCCGACCGGATGCGTGTCCGACAACTCGAGCAGCACGCGCACCGTGCCGGGGATCCCGTCCTCGTCGAGCCGCGCGAGGCAGCGCCGCACCATCCCCGCGGAGGCGCCGTACCCGAACGTGTGCGCGCTACGGAAGCGGAAGCCGATGTGACCGGCCGTCTGGATTGGGTTGATCGGCGCGAGCAGCAACGCGCCGCGCTCGATGTGGTCGGACGACGTGAGGTCGAGCTCGCAGAGGAGGTCGCTCCAGTCGGACGGCAGCACCGCGACCGCGGCGTCCCACTCCGCGGCCAACGAGCCTCGGGCGAGCGTCGGCTGCGCCGCCGCATCCGCCGAACCGAGCAGCGCGAGCGTGCCGGCGATGCCCGCGGCGTCCAGCCGGCGCAGCATGCGTCGGAGCGCTTCGGGTCCGACACCGGCGCCGTCGCGCGCGGCGACGAAGCGGACGGACGCACCCATGCGCCCGGGGCTTGCCGGTGCAAGCATTGCGGCGGCGCGGTCGCGACGCGCCGGGTCGTCGATGCGCAGGTCGAGCCGTGCGTCGCTCCACCTCGGATCCAGACCCTGTTCGATCGCGTTCCACTGCTCCGCGAGGCCCACGCGCGAACCGTACACTCCGGCCGTGGCAAAGGTAGAGGAGAAGAAAGGCGCGCTCCGCAAGGACGATCTGAAGGACGTCCTGCGCGAAATGCTGCTGATTCGGCGCTTCGAGGAGAAGGTCGAAGAGCGTTTCCGCGCCGGCGAGCTGCCGGGCTTCCTGCACGTCGCAATCGGCCAGGAGGCGTGCGCGGTCGGCGTCTGCCGTGCCCTCGAGGAAGGCGACGTGATCGCCTCGACGCACCGGGCGCACGGCCACACGCTCGCGAAGGGCACGCACCCGAACGAGCTGATGGCCGAGCTCTACGGGAAGACGGAGGGCTGCTCGCACGGCTACGGCGGCTCGATGCACCTGTTCGACGTCGAGCACGGGAACATGGGGGCGAACGCGGTGATCGGCGGCGGCCTGCCGCACATCACCGGCGCGGCGCTCGCGTTCCAGATGCGCGGGGAGCCGCGCGTCGCGCTTGCGTTCTTCGGCGACGGCGCGACGAACATCGGCACGTTCCACGAGTCACTCAACCTGGCGCAGCTCTGGCAGGTGCCCGCTGTCTTCGTGCTGGAGGACAACCACTGGGCTGAGTCGACGCCGGAGAGCCAGCACTCACCGATTCGCGACCTCTCCGAGCGTGCGAAGGCGTTCGGCATGAAGGCGCTGAAGGCCGACGGCCAGGACGTCGAGGCCGTGTACAAGGCGGCGCGCCAGGCGCTCGAGCACGCACGCTCCGGGAAGGGCCCCGTTTTCGTCCACCTCGACACCGTGCGCTTCGGCGGGCACTACATCGGCGACCCGCAGGTCTACCGCGACAAGGACGAGGCGAAGAGCCTCCGCGCCACGCGCGACCCGATCGAGATCCTGCGCGAGCGGCTCGGCGTCACCGACGACGAGCTCGCCGAGCTCGACGCAGAAGTGACGGAGATCGTCGAGGCATCGGTCGAGTTCGCGAAAAACGGCACCGACCCCGCGCCCGAAGATGCGATGAAGAACATCTATGCCTGAGCTGAGCTACCGCGAAGCAGTCCGCGACGCTCTCTCGACCGCGATGCGCGAGGACGACGACGTCTTCGTCATGGGCGAGGACATCGCCGAGATGGGCGGCTCGATGGGCGTCACGCACGGGATGCTCGAGGAGTTCGGCAAGGAGCGCGTGCGCAACACGCCGATCTCCGAGATGGCGCTCGCCGGCACCGCGATCGGCGCGGCGCTCCAGGGCATGCGACCGGTTGCGGAGATCATGTACGAGGACTTCATGACGCTCGCGGCCGAGCAGGTCGTGAATCAGGCCGCGAAGCTCCGCTACATGTCGGGCGGGCAGCTGACCGTGCCGGTCGTTTTCCGTACACAAGGCGGCGCGGGATGGTCGCCGGGCGCGCAGCACGCGCAGCAGCTCGAAGCGTGGTTCGTGCACATCCCGGGACTGAAGGTCGTCTTTGCGTCGACGCCCGAGGACGTGCGCGGGCTTCTGTGGTCGTCGATCTACGACGACAACCCCGTCGTCTTCTTCGAGCACCGCACGCTGTACGGGATCAAGGGCAACGTGCCCGAGAAGATCGAGCCGATCCCGATCGGCAAGGCGCGCGTGCACCGCGAGGGCGAGGACGTGACGGTGATCGCCACCGGGCGGCTCGTGCACGAGTCGCTGGCGGCAGCGGCCGAGGCCGAGAAGGAAGGCATTTCCGTCGAGGTCGTCGATCCGCGCACGCTCCAGCCGCTCGACGAGGAGACGCTCGTGGCGTCGGTGAAGAAGACGAACCGCGCCGTCGTCGCGCACGAGGCCGTCACCCGCATGGGGTTCGGCGCGGAGGTCGCGTCGGTGCTGCAGTACCAGGCGTTCGACTGGCTCGACGCGCCGATCGAGCGCGTCGGCGCGAAGTTCGCGCCGCTGCCGTTCGCGCCGGTCATGGAGCAGTTCGTCGTGCCGCACGCGGACGACGTGCTGCAGGCGATCTACCGCACCGTGAACAAGAAAGGCTGAGCCGTGGCGACCGAGGTGAAGCTGCCCCGGCTCGGCCAGGGCATGGAGTCCGGGACGATCGTCAAGTGGCTGAAGGCAGAGGGCGAGCCCGTGCAGAAGGGCGAGCCGCTCTACGAGCTCGACACCGACAAGGTGACGCAGGAGGTCGAGGCCGAGGCGTCGGGGGTCCTGCTCAAGATCTCGGTGCGCGAGGGCGAGGTCGAGGTCGGCCGCACGATCGGTGTCATCGGCGAGCAGGGCGAGGCTGTTGCGGAGGCGCCGAGCGGCGAGGCGAACGGCGACGCACCCGCACCCGCGCCGGCACCCGCACCCGCACCCGCGAAGCGGGAGCAGAAGGCAGAACCGGCGGCGCCGGAGGCCATGCAGCAGCAGGAGGCAGCCGCGACGACGAACGGCCGCGTGAAGGCGTCGCCGCTTGCACGCCGGATCGCGCGCGAGCGCGGCATCGAGCTCTCGGCGATCAGCGGGACCGGCCCCGACGGGCGCATCGTGGCCGAGGACGTCGAGAAGGCGCAGC
>Ga0307310_10000718_pt1 | contig 11529 bp, 10 predicted proteins | sample ER_DNA_197_FD_194502 | JGI IMG/M metagenome (GOLD analysis project Ga0307310, IMG submission 194502) | Bulk soil microbial communities from the East River watershed near Crested Butte, Colorado, United States - ER_DNA_197 | ecosystem: Environmental > Terrestrial > Soil > Floodplain | place...
CGTTCGAAGAGAAGCGCGCCCGGCCCGAATGGGCGCGCGGCCAGGACGTGGAATACGCGACGCTGCTCGGCCGCGGCGAAACGATCAAGCTCCGCGAGCTGAACGCCGCGTTCACCAACCCGCGGACCATCTCGCTTGCATATTTCGAAGCCGCGCTGCTCGTAGAGCACCTCGGCGAGTTATACGGCGACAACGGCGTGGGAAACCTCGTGCGCGCGTACGCGAAGGGAATCGACACTGACGCCGCGCTCAAGTCGGCACTCAACACGGACTTCGACAATCTGCAGGCCAGCTTCAATCAGTTCAACGACCGCATGTTCGGCTCGATCACGCGCGCGCTCAAGACGGGCGCCAAGGACGAGGATCTGCAGACGATGCCGCTGGCGGGGTTGCGGGCCTACGCGGCCGAGAACCCGGACAGCTACGCGGCGCAGGTGGCGCTCGGCCGCGGTCTCCTGAAGGACAAGCAGATCGACGAGGCGCAGCAGGCCTTCGAGCGTGCCGCCGTGCTGGTCCCCGTCGCGCGCGGCCCCGGCAGTCCGCACGCGGCGCTCGCCGCAATTGCGCTGGAGAAGAACGATCGCAACCGCGCCATCACAGAGCTGCAAGCGCTCATGGCGGTCGACTTCGACAACATCGATGCGGCGCGTCAGCTCGCCTCGCTCCTGCGCGCCGCGGGCGTCACCGATCCGGCGAAGCTGCGGCCGGTCTTCGAGCGCATCGCCGCGATCGATCCCTTCGACCCCGACGCCCATGCGACGCTCGGCCGCCTGGCGATGCAGCGCAGCGAGGCGGACGTGGCGGCGCGCGAGTTCCGCACGGTGATCGCGCTCGGCCCGGTCGACCGCGCCGCCGCCATGACCGATCTGGCGGAAAGCTATTGGAAGGGCGGCAAGAAAGCCGACGCCAAGAAGCAGACGCTCGCCGCGCTCGAGATCGCGCCGAGCTACGAGCGCGCGCAGACGCTGCTGCTGCAGCTGGTCGACTAAAGTCCCCAACGTGTTTGCCCGTCGGACGGGTATGAGCGAGTATTACTGGTAGGAGTAATACCGTGCGCATCACCAGCAAGGGTCAGGTCACGATTCCCCAGGACATTCGCGATCGGCTGGGACTCCTGCCGCTCTCCGAGGTTGAATTCGACGTGGTCGGCGATAGCGTGCGTATTCGAAAAGCACGCGGCACAAAGACCAGGGGTCAGCGGCTCGTCGACCGTCTTCGCGGGAGCGCACCGAAGCCCGGGATGACAACCGACGAGATTATGGCGCTCACCCGCGGTGACGATTGACGGCGACGCTCGTCGATTCGAATGTCGTGCTTGATATCGCCGTCGAGGATACTGAGTGGCTGGACTGGTCGAGCGCGATGCTGGCCCAGGCAGCTGAACGTGGTCCGGTCGTGATCAATCCAATCATCTACGGCGAAGTATCGACCCGTTACAACAGCATCGAGTCGCTCGACGATGCGCTCCCCCCGGATTTCTACATCCGCGCACCGCTTCCGTGGGAGGCCGCCTTTCTCGCCGCCAAGGCGTTTCGCCGCTATCGTCGCCGCGGGGGAACCAGGAGCAGCACACTGCCCGACTTCGTCATCGGCGCGCACGCCGCGGTCACGGGCATGACGCTGCTCACGCGCGACGCCCGCCGCTATCGCGCCTATTTCCCCAAGCTCCGCATCATCGCGCCGTAGAGAATCCAGTCTCTTCGTCCAGATTCATTTCCCATACAAAGCGCTACCACGGAGTTCACGGAAACGAACGGAAGGTCACGGTTCTCTTCCATAATCGCCAGGCGAACGGCGGGCCGGCCTGCAATCGGGCAACGCAGCGCAGGCCGGCAGGCCCGCCGCTTCGTAGAAAGCCGTGTCTTCCGTTTACGCCGTGATGTGATCCGTGTTCTCCGTGGTAGGGCTTCTTGCTTGGCCCGTCATCAGGCCCAGTACTGCTCGGGACGCTCGGGCTGGCGGAACAGGAAGATCCCGGCGGCGCCGCACAGGAAGCCGGCGACGTGCGCCATGAACGCCACGCCGCCGCCGCCGGTGGTGGACGTGACGGCGATGGCGCCGGCGCTGAACAGCTGCATGAGGAACCAGAATCCCAGGAGCATGGTGGCCGGCAGCTCGATCACTTCCCAGAAAATCACGAGCGGAATCAGCGTCAGCACGCGGGAGCGCGGATAGAGGACGAAGTACGCGCCCATGATGCCGGCGATGGCGCCGCTTGCGCCGATCGTCGGCAGCGTCGACCCCGGATCGATCACGACCTGCCCCAGCGCCGCGGCGATGCCGCAGAGCAGGTAGAAGACGATGAAGCGGCCGTGGCCGACCCGATCCTCGACGTTGTCGCCGAAGATCCAGAGGTACCACATGTTCCCGATGACATGCATCCAGCTTCCGTGCAGGAACATCGAGGTCAGCAGCGTCGGGGCATGGAGGCTCGCCGGCACGACCCCGTACACCTGCAGGAAGAGCGGCAGCACGTCGCGCGGGAGCGACAGCTCCAGGAACCAGGCGAGAGCGTTGAGCACGATGATCGTGATCGTGATGTAGGGCGTCGTCCGGGACGGAATAACGTCCCGCAGAGGGATCATTCGTTCAATTGTAGATTAGACGCCGTGGCCGTAGCCGACGCCGCTCGACGCGTGGCGGTGCTCGACGATCCGCCGGAGCTCGCCGTCGGTAATCGCCTTGCGATGCACGGTGAGCGCGATGACGGCGTGGTACACGCCATCGAGATCGTCGGTGGTCAGCGCGAAGCCGAGCGCTTCGCAGCGGCTCTGCACGGCGTGGCGCCCCGAGTGGCGGCCGAGGACGAGCCGCGCCGTCGGCTGCCCGACATCCTGAGGCCGCATGATCTCGTAGGTGCGAGGATCCTTGAGGACGCCGTCCTGATGGATGCCCGCTTCGTGCGCGAAGGCGTTGCGGCCGACGATTGCCTTGTTCGCCTGCACCGACTCGTTCGTCAACTGTGTCAGCAGCTGGCTGGTATCGTACAGCGCCGTGCTGTTCACGCCCGTCTCGTACGGCAGACGATCGGAGCGGACACGGAACGCCATCACCAGCTCTTCGAGCGAGGCGTTGCCCGCGCGCTCCCCGATGCCGTTGATGGTGCACTCGATCTGGCGCGCGCCGCCCTGGACCGCGGCGATGCTGTTCGCCACGGCGAGGCCGAGATCGTCATGACAGTGCGCGCTGAAGATCGCGCGGTCGGCGTTCGGGACGCGCTGCAGCAGGTCGGCGAAGAACGTGCGCGTCTCGTCCGAGGTCGCATACCCGACCGTGTCGGGGAGGTTGATGGTCGTCGCGCCTTCGCGGATGGCGGCCTCGACGACGCGGCACAGGAAATCCGGATCGCTGCGCGTCGCATCCTCGGCCGAAAACTCCACATCGTCGGTAAACTGGCGGGCGAGGCGAACCGCCGCGACGATCAGTTCGAGACAGCGCTCGCGCGTGATGCGGAGCTTGCTGGCGAGATGCAGGTCGGAGGTCGCGAGAAACGTGTGGATGCGCGACCGTTCGGCGGGCTCGAGCGCCCGCGCGGCCACTTCGATGTCCTCGGTCCGGGCGCGGGCCAGCGCGGCAATCGCCGGCCGCCGGATCTCGGCCGCGATCTGGCGGACGGCTTCCGAATCAGCGGCTGACGCGACGGGGAAGCCGGCTTCGATGACGTCGACGCCCAGGACGTCGAGGGCGCGGGCCAGCGTGAGCTTGGCCGGCACGTCCATCGAGAAGCCGGGCGCCTGCTCGCCGTCGCGGAGCGTCGTGTCGAAGATGACTACCCGTGCGAGAGGGTTGGGACCGTCGCTCATAGGACCCTTTGTAGCTGGCGGGGGGCTAGAAGTCAAAGCGATAGTAATTACCAAAAGATAAGCCTGGTTTATAATCCCTCCCGATGGATCTGGCCGCGTTGAAGATCTTTCTCGCCGTGGCGCAGGAGCGCAGCTTCTCCCGCGCCGCGGCAAAAGTGCACCGGACCCAGCCGGCGGTCAGCCAGGCCGTGCGGCGGCTCGAGGACGATCTGGGCGAGCAGCTGTTCGATCGGTCCTCCAAGACCGGGACGCTGACCGAGGCGGGACGCATGCTGCAGAACTACGGGCAGCGCCTCGTGCGGCTCGCGGAAGAGACCGAGTCCGCGGTCCGCGATCTCCGCGACCTGCGGCGCGGCCGCGTTCTCATCGGCGCGAACGAAGCGGCGGTGCACACGCTGCTGCCGCTCATCGCGCGGTTTCGTCAGCGCTATCCCGATATCGCCGCCGACGTGCGCCGGGTGCCGGCGCGGCAGATCGCCGTCGAAGTGCAGCAGGGGAGTCTCGATTTCGGCGCGCTCACGTTCCGTCCGCCGGAGGCCGGGCTGCTCGAAGTCCCGGTCGGCAGCGACGAGCTCGTGCTGCTGGTGCCGCCGTCCCACCCGTTCGCCAGGCGCCGCCAGGTGTCGATGGAAGATGTCGCGCCGGAGCTGATCGTCGCGCACAACGACCCGTCGCCCGCGCGCGAGCGGGTTCTTCGCCTGTTCGAGCAGCGGCACATTCCGCTGCGGATGGTGATTTCGCTCCCGAGCCTCGACGGGATCAAGCGCGCCGTGGAGATGAAGCTGGGGGTCGCCCTGCTGCCGCGCCGCTGCGCCATTACCGAGATTGCGACCGGCCGGCTGGTCGGGATCCCGGTGGCCGGGGTGTCCCGCCGCCGGCAGGTGATGCTCGTCTGCCGCCGCGCGCACCGGTCGCATGCCGCGGATGCGTTCCTTGAAGTGGCGCAGGAGAAAAAGCCCGCGCCTGCCTAAAAGCTCTACCACGGAGGTCACGGCAACGAACGGAGGTCACGGTTAGATCAGAGAGACGATCTGTGACGCCCGGCTGGCCTTCGTTGAAGGCCGGCGACGAAGCGACCAGTTGATCCGTGTCCTCCGTCTTGTCCGTGTCTTCCGTGGTAGTGCTTTTACGGGAAGCCGTTGAGATAAGGAAGGCGCGCTGCGACAGCGTGCACTTCGTAGAATCGATCGAGGAGCATGGCCGTCGGGTTCCATTGTCCGCTGAGGAACGAGTCGCGGAGCGCGGGCGGCAGCGACGCCGTCACACGCAGCGCCCCGGCGGTCACGACGCCGGATTCCACGTCGGCCTCAATCTTCGTTTCGGGCGCCCGCTCGACGAGCGTCTGGAGCTCGTCCACCATCTCGTGGCTCGCCACGAAGCAGGGGACGCCCAGTATTGAGGAGTTTCCCTGGAAAATTTCCGAGAACGACTCGCCGACGACCGCCCGGATCCCCGCACGCGCGAGTCCCTGCGGCGCGTGCTCGCGCGAGGATCCGGATCCGAAGTTTCTGTTCACGATGAGGATGGCCGCGCCGGCGTAGCGCGGATCGTTGAAAGGATGCGTCGGATCTGCGGCGCGATCGTCCTCGAAGAGATGCTTCTCCAGGCCATCAAACGATACGGCGACGAGGAACCGCGCCGGCATGATTCGATCGGTGTCGATGTCGTGGCCGCGCAGCGGCACGCCGCGGCCTGACAGCTTCGTGATCGATCCGGCTTTCGTCACACCGGCACCTCTTCGAGCATCGTCCGCACGTCGACGACTTCGCCCGCGATCGCCGCGGCCGCGACCATCGCCGGGCTCATCAGGAGCGTCCGCCCCGTGGGGCTGCCCTGGCGGCCCTTGAAATTCCGGTTCGACGAAGACGCGCACACCTGCTGGCCTTCGAGCTTGTCGGTGTTCATGCCGAGACACATCGAGCAGCCGGCGCCACGCCACTCGAAGCCGGCATCGATGAACACCTGGTGCAGCCCGCGCGCTTCGGCCGCGTGCCCGACGGCCTGCGAGCCGGGGACGACGAGCGCTTTGACATGCGGGGCGACGTGGTGGCCGCGCACGACGCGTGCGGCCGCTTCGAGATCCGACAACCGCCCGTTGGTGCACGATCCGATGAACGCGACGTCGATCCTGGTGCCTTCCACGCGACTGCCGGGATGGAAGCCCATGAACGCGAACGCTTCGTCCGAAGGGTTGCCTGCAATGGGTTCCGATACCCCCACCGACTGGCCGGGATTGATCCCCCAGGTGACGGTCGGCCCGATTGACGCCGCGTCGAACGTGACGCGATCGTCGTAGGACGCGTCACGGTCGGACGCAATCTTCCGCCACCAGGCGACCGCGCGATCGAACACGCCCTCCGGCGGCGCGTAGGGGCGGCCGCGCAAAAAGCTGAAGGTTACTTCGTCCGGGTTGACGTAACCGGCGCGCGCGCCCCCCTCGATCGACATGTTGCAGATCGTCATGCGCTCGTCGATGGTCATCGCGTCGATCGTGCTGCCGCCGTACTCGTACGCGAAGCCGACGCCTCCGTCGACCCCCAGGCGGCGGATGATCGTAAGGATCACGTCCTTGGCGTAAACACCCGGCGCCAGGCGTCCGTTGACGTCGATGCGCCGGACTTTCAGCGGATCGAGCGCCAGGCACTGCGAGGCCAGCACATCGCGGACCTGTGATGTCCCGATGCCGAAGGCGAGCGCGCCGAGCGCGCCGTGCGTCGACGTGTGGCTGTCGCCGCAGGCGATCGTCATGCCCGGCTGCGTCAGTCCGAGCTCGGGTCCGATCACGTGCACGATGCCCTGGTTGTCGCTGTCGAGCGTCCACAACGGGATGCCCGCTTCACGGCAGTTGCGCTCGAGCGCCGTCGCCATTTCCTCGGCCATCAGATCGAGAAAGGGTCGCTTGCGGGAGCTGGTCGGGACGATGTGATCGACGGTCCCGAACGTGCGCTCCGGGTAGGCGACCTTCCATCCGTGCTGCCGGAGCATGTCGAACGCCTGCGGCGTCGTCACTTCGTGGACGAGGTGGAGGCCCACGAACAGCTGCGTCTGCCCGCTCGGCAGCTTCCGCACGGTGTGCGCGTCCCACACTTTTTGAAAGAGTGTCTGGGCCATTGGTCGTCTCCGACTAGAATAGTTCAAGCCAGCGCACTTCGCGACTCCCCCGAGGAGTGTCATGCTTCGTTTGCGTTTTTTCACAGCCTTCAGCGTTGCCGTGCTCGCGATCGTGGCGCTGTTCACCGCTCAGGGCCGCGGCCAGACCACCGCCCCATCCCGCAGGCTTCTCAGCGAATTTGCACCGCCGGCCATCCAGCGCGGCATCAGCCCGGACCTGTCGCACGCGCCGGGGACGCCCGAGACGCGGAGGCGTCAGTCGATTCAAGCGGTCTCCGGCGTTCGCGATCGCATCGGCGCCTCCGGGACGCGCTACCGTCCGGGGCGCGTGATCGTCAAGTTCAGGGACGGCGTCTCGGCCCCCACGCGCGTCTCTGCGCTCTCTGTTGTCCCTGGAAGAGCCACGATATCTCCCCGCGCAGCGACCCAGGACTTCGACGTCGTCGAGATCGATCAGGCCGCCGACCCGGAGGCGGTGGCACGCGCGTTCAGAGGACGGCCGGACGTCGAGTACGCGCAGGCGGCGTATCGCGTGCACGCCGAGTTCGTCCCGAACGACCATTTCTATTCAACGCAGTGGAACCTGCCGGCCATCAACATGGAGGCCGCCTGGGACATTCAGCCGGCGGCCGGCTCCGACATCACGGTCGCGGTGCTCGATAGCGGCGTCGCTTACAAGGCGGCAGAGCTGCAATTTCACGCGGGCGCGTTCACCCTCGACTCCGAGGGAAACGTCGGGCCTCCGGGCAGCGGCGGGACGGCCTATCCGGCGCTTGGCGACATGTCTCTGAAGTTCGTCGCGGCGACCGAGCTCGCGCCGTTGAGTCGATTCGTGTCGCCGCACGATTTCATCTGGAATGATGACATGCCGCTCGATTTGAGCGGCCACGGGACCCACGTGAGCGGCACCATCGGCCAGTTGACGAACAACGCGGCCAACGGGCTCGGCGACGTCGCGAACGGCGGTGGCACGGCGGGCGTTGCCTTCAACGTCAAGCTAATGCCCGTGAAAGTCATCAGCAGCGAATGGGACGATATCTTCGGCTCCCCCAACGAGGGAACCGACGATGTGGTGGCGTTGGGGATTCGATGGGCTGCGGACCATGGCGCCCAGATCCTGAACATGAGCATCGGTCAGGAAGGTCCGGCCAACTGCGCCACCAATCCGAATCAGGACGGGTGCGCGCCGGCCATCGAAGCCGCCATCAAGTACGCCGTGGGGAAGGGATGTTTCGTCGCCGTCGCCGGCGGCAATTCTTTCGACACCGGCAACCACACGGAGGTCCTCGCGGAGATCGCGTCGCGCGTTCCAGGCGCCGTGTCGGTGGCTGCCGTGAACAAGAACAAAGAGCACGCCCCGTATTCAACCACCGGAAGTTATATCGAGCTTGCCGCGCCAGGCGGAGAGTTCGGCATCTTCGGAGGACCAGGTGGCGTCCTGCAGCAAACCCTCGATTTCGATCTGATCGAAACATTTCAGGATTCGCCCTCACAGTTTGGACGGCCGCACTTCGATATGCTCCGGTACTTTTATGTCATAGGCACCTCGATGGCGACTCCCCATGTCTCCGGTCTTGCCGCGATGCTCATGCAGCAGGGCATTACCAATCCCGCCGCGATTGAAGCCGCGCTCGAGCGATTCGCCACCGATCTCGGACCGGCGGGGCGCGACCAGACGTTCGGCTTCGGCCTCGTCGACGCACGCGCGACGCTGCGCGGACTGGGGCTCGCGAAGTGAGAATCAGAATCATCTCCGTGCTTCTCTCTGCGGTGGCTGTCGCCGCGCCCGCATCCGCCCAGGCTCCTCGCCCGCCGGTCAGGCGGGACGACCCCGCGATCTCCCTGCGTCCCTTTTTTCTGGCGACCGGGCAGAGTTTCTCGGCGCACAAGACGTTCGAGACGGTCTTCGGCAAATCGGTGCAGCCGTTCTGGGGTGGCGGGCTCAACGTCGCGTTCAGGAACGGCTTTTACGTCGATGTGACCGCATCGCGGTTCAAGAAAACCGGCCAGCGCGCGTTCTTTTTCGACGGCCAGGGTTATGGGCTGGGAATTCCGCTTACCGTGACGGTCACGCCGCTCGAGGTGACGGCCGGGCAACGGGTCCAAATCGCGTCGAGCGTGTTTCTGTACACCGGATTTGGCGTGGGGTCGTACCGCTACCAGGAAACATCCCAGTCCGATGACGAGCCTTTCGAAAAGCGCCACGTCGGCTACCTCGTCGCGGCCGGCGCCGAGTTTCGCGTCAGCCGCTGGGTCGGCGTGAGCGGTGACGCACAGTACACGTACGTGTCTGGCATCATCGGAACCGGCGGTGTTTCGAAAGAAGCGGGGGAAAACAAGCTGGGGGGAATCGCCGGGCGCTTCCGGGTGATTGTCGGTCGCTGACGATGGGGCCACACCTTCGACGTCAGACCGTCGTCGTACTCGCTGTCGTGCTGTGTCTGACGGGCGCCGCCTTCGCCGAATTCCGGGCGTTCGACGGGACGGGACCAGAAACCGCAAACCGCAACATTCCGTATGACGGCCGCTTCACGTTCGCACGCCTGCGATACACGACGGGGCCGGGCGGGTATTACTACTGCGGGCTGCCGGCGTGGGCGCACGGCTACACGTCGTGCAGGGGCGGATCGCGGGCGGAAGAGAGCTTGATGAAGATCTTGAACGAGCTCACCTATCTGAACCCGCACATCGAGGACAGCGTCGTGCTGGCGGTTGACGATCCGCAGCTGATGAAATATCCGATCGCCTACATGACCGAAGCGGGCTACTGGACGCTGGACGACAAGGAAGCGGCCGCGTTCCGCGCCTACCTGCAAAAGGGCGGCTTCGCGATCTTCGACGACTTCCGCGATCCACCGCGCGGCGGCGGCGGCTGGGAGAATTTCGAGGCGAACATGCGGCGCGTCATCCCGGGCGCGCAATTCGTCGATCTGCATCCGTCGCAGGCCATCTTCAATGCGTTTTTCGCCATCGGATCGTTCGACATCATTCCGCAGGCGTACGATCAGGGCCGGGTCGTCATTCGCGGGCTGTTCGAAGACAACGATCCCGCAAAACGGCTGATCGCGATCGCCAACTTCAACACGGACATCTCGGACTTCTGGGAATTCTCAGCCACCGGCTTCCGGCCGATCGACGAATCGAACGAGGCGTACAAGCTCGGCGTGAATTACATCATGTACGGCATGACGCACTGAGTCGACACATGAGACGCATACCGGGATGGGCCATCGTATTCACGGTCATCGGCGCCGTGGCCGTCCTGACTGTCTTGTCGGCAGCGGCCGGGGCACAGGACCGTCTCAAGACCATGCCCGGGTACGAGCAGTACCTGAGAATGTCGCGCCAGATTCCGACGGCCCTCAAATCGGGAACGCTCGCGGCGGCGTGGACCAGCGACGGCAAGGCCGTTGAGTACACACGTGACGGCAAGCAGTACCGATTCGACATCGCATCGCGTCAGACGATGGACGGTGCACAGTCGCAGGACAACACGCGGAACCGGAGAGGGCAGCTTTCGCTTGGGCAGCCGGAGCGGGGGCGGCAGTTCACATCCGCGTTGTCACCCGACGGCCGATTGAACGCGTTCTACAAGGATCGCAACGTGCGGTTGAGCGCCGCCGACGGCACGAACGAAATCGCGATCACCACTGACGGCTCGGCGGCCGCTCGCGTGAAATACGGCACCGCGAGCTGGGTGTACGGCGAAGAGCTCGAACAGCAGACGGCCATGTGGTGGTCGCCCGACAGCCGCAAGATCGCCTACTACCGCTTCGACGAGAAACAGGTCCCCGACTATTACGTGCCGATCGGACAGACGCGCCTGCAGGACACGATCGATATCGAAGCCTACCCGAAGTCGGGCGTGCCCAATCCGGTCGTCGATCTGTTCGTCTACGACGTCGCCACGCGCCAGTCGATCAGGGTCGACGTCCGCGACGGGAGGCCGTTCGACGATGGCGTCGTCGGGCACTACGTCTACCATGTCGAGTGGTCACCGGACGGCCGCGAGCTGCTCTTCTTCCGCACGAACCGGCGTCAGAATGTGATGGAGGTGACGGCGGCGAATCCGGCGACCGGCGCGTGCCGCGTGATTCTGCGTGAGGAATGGCCGACCGGCTGGGTCAACGACCAGCCGCGCCTGGTGTTCCTGCCCGATGGCCGGCGGTTCATCTGGGAGTCGCAGCGGAATGGTTGGGACAATTTTTATCTTTACGATCTCGCCGGGAAATTCATCACGCCGCTCACGACGAACACGACGTTCGAAGTCGGGACGCTCATCAAGGTCGACGCCGATGCCGGCGTCGTGTTCTACACGGCTCGCGACGGCGAGAATTTCCTCAAATTCCAGCTGCATCGGGTCGGGTTGGACGGCAAAGGCGATCGGCGCCTGACCGATCCTGCGTTCCACCACAATGTCGGCAGTTGTGTGGCGGGCGCCGGTCCGCGCATCGGCCAGCCGGGGTTCGCGGCGCCCTGCGGCATCTCGCCAGATAATAAATACTTCATCGACGTCTACCAGACGCACGATACGCCGCCGGCGACCCGCATAGTCGATGCCGCCCGCGGGACTATCCTGCAGGACATCGCCATGAGCGACGCGACGAAGTTCGCC
>Ga0307310_10000719_pt1 | contig 11528 bp, 9 predicted proteins | sample ER_DNA_197_FD_194502 | JGI IMG/M metagenome (GOLD analysis project Ga0307310, IMG submission 194502) | Bulk soil microbial communities from the East River watershed near Crested Butte, Colorado, United States - ER_DNA_197 | ecosystem: Environmental > Terrestrial > Soil > Floodplain | place: USA...
GCGCGTCGGCGGGCGAGCGCCTGCATGGGGCGTTCGTGACGGGAAAGCCGATCGTCGTTGTCGCGAGCGCTGCCGGTGGTTCGCTTGTCTTCGCGCCGCCGCCGACGAGCCTGCAAGGGAGCTTCGCACTCGTTCCGACCTCGGTCTGGAACAAGAGGTCGCAGGCAGAGCGGGCCGGTCAAGTCCCGGGGACGCGCTGAGACGGCAGCGGTCAGCCGGGCGCCCGCACGATCTGGAGCAGCGGGCGCCCGCTTTCGCGTGCGCCAACCCAGTGCTCGTCGTCGCGTAGAAGCTCGGCGACGCCGGGCGGAATGGGCACCGGCACCGGCCCGACGACGCGTCCCCCCGGCTTCACGCTCCCCACGGCGGACTGCATCAGCAGTACATCGTTGGCCGAGACCGAGGTCGAGTCGAGCGCGACGCCGTGCGCGGACCCCGCCAGCATGGGTACTCGCACGAATGCGCGGACTCCGGAGACGCCCTCTCCCATCTCGACGTCAGGCAGCGGGTTGAGCGCGACCACCGACACGGGGACGATCGATCGCAGGGCGCCGGCCAACCGCGTCCATCGCCCCATGAGTATCACGTAGCCGCCGCGATCGGTGAGATCGAGCATCGCCGCGAGCTTGAGTGCGAGCTCGTCGGTCGGTTCGAGGCCTGGCTGCTCGAGCGCGACGGGCATGTGGCCCGCGCCGGCGAAGTCCGCAATGCCCCGCTCGATCTCGTATCGCGCGTGGCAGACCGGGCATCCGAGCACGCCGGTCATGATGTGGCGACCTTCCGTGCGGTCGGCCGCCGCGACCAGCCAGCTCTCTTCGTGCTCCTCGATGCAGCGCAGCGTGTCGACCAGCTCCGTGAACATCGGTGACCGTTAGGCGCGGGAGAGCCGGAGCTCGTCGACGTTGACGTCGTCGGCGCGCGTGACGGCGAAGAGCACGGCATCGGCGACGTCAGCGGCGGAGAGCATCCGCGAGCGGGGTGTGAAGCCGGAGCGGTCATCGGGTCTCACCGCGTCCCAGAGTGGCGTGTCCGTCGGGCCGGGGGAGACAAGCGTCGCGCGCACACCGCTGCCGCGCAACTCCTCGCGCAGTACCTGGTGCACCGCCCGCGCGCCGAACTTGCTCGCCGCGTACGCCGCATTCTCCGGAAAGGTCGCGCGATCGGCGATCGAGCCAATCGTGACGATATGTCCGCGCCTCGCGTCGCGCATACCAGGGAGCACGGCACGGGTGAGCAGGAACGGCGCGACGAGATTGACGTCGAGCGTACGACGGAGATCCGTATCGGTCGTCTGCTCGAACGGCGCGAGATGAAAGACGCCTGCGTTGTTGACGAGAATCTCCGGATCGCCTGCTTCGGTCGTCACGCGCTTCAGCGCCGCATGTACGGCACGCTCATCGGCGATGTCGCATGGAACGGCGAGGGCGCCGATCTCCCGCGCCGCTGCGTCCAGCGGTGTCGCGCTGCGGGCGAGCATCGCAACGCGTGCGCCCGCACCGGCGAGCGCGCGCGCCGTTGCCAGTCCGATCCCGCGCGACGCGCCAGTGACGATAGCGACTCGACCGTCGAGCGGGCGCGCGGTCGTCGCCGGTGTCACCGGAGCGGAGCGGACGGTCCGTGCGCCAGCCTGAGAAACTCGTCGCGCGTCTTCGCGTCGTCGCGGAACGCGCCCCGTAGTGAAGACGTGATCGTCACCGAATTCTGCTTCTCGACGCCGCGCATCATCATACAGAGGTGATAGGCCTCGATCACGACACCGACACCCCTCGGCTTGAGCACCGACTCGACCGCTTGCGCGATCTCCTCGGTGAGCCGCTCCTGGACCTGCAGCCGTCGCGCGAACACTTCGACGATTCGCGGCAGCTTTGACAGACCGACGATGTGCTTGTTCGGGATGTACGCGACGTGCGCCTTGCCGAAGAATGGCAGCATGTGATGCTCGCACAGCGAATAGAGCTCGATGTCGCGCACCATCACCATGTTCTGGGTGTCTGCCTCGAAGACGGCGTTGCCGACCACACGCTCGATGTCGAGCTCGTAGCCGCGCGTCAGCCAGCGCATCGCACGCGCGACGCGCACCGGCGTGCTGCGAAGCCCTTCGCGCTCGGCGTCTTCGCCGAGCAGCCGGAGCTGCGCCTCGACCATGCGTGCGTACTCGGGGTCGTAAACGGCGTCGGCCGATCCGGTCGCCGCCGTCTCCGTGACGCATTCGCGCCCGGACACCTGGGCGGTGCCGCGCTTGCCGTTCGATCCGCGCGAGCCGGCAGCAGTTCCCTCGCCGGTCGTGGCGCGAGCGAGCTTTTCCTTCACGGACTTGGCGCGATCAGCGTCCTTCATATTCGACATAGTTGTTCTCGGTTTCGATGAGGCGCAGGCGTGTCAGGCGATTGGGACGGATTTTCGGCTCGAGCACTCGCCAGCACGCGACGACGATGTTCTCCGTCGTCGGGTTGATGCCACGCATGAAATCCACTTCGAGGTTGAGATTGCGGTGATCCATTTTCCCTACGACCTCTTCCTGGACGACACGCTTGATAGCTCCCAGATCCATCACGTAGCCCGTTTTTTCCTCGACGGGACCAGTGACGGACACTTCGAGCACATAGTTGTGGCCGTGCCAGTTCGGGTTGTTGCACTTGCCAAACAGCGACTGGTTTTCGGCGTCGCTCAGCTCGGGATTGTGGACGCGGTGAGCGGCGTTGAAGGTCAGGCGTTTCGTTACCGTCACTACAGGCATGGGACTGCGGTGATTGACAAGTTGAAGGCGATCGATGAGTGAGAAGGATCGCTCTTACTGATTAATCGGCGGGTGGCGCGTCGGGAGTCAAACAGAGACGCAAGATTCATGGTTCCAGCGAACACATCATGAACTTACCAGAAAAAAGCGGGCCCCGCATCGCTGCGGGGCCCAAGGTGCGGAACGAAGAGGTTTTTTGAAGCCCAGTCGAATGTTTGAGGCCCTCACCACACCTACCGTCTTCCCCCGCACTGGGGGCGTGACGTCAGTATAGATTGTCGGACCCACCCGGAGGACTTATCGGCTCAAAAATTGAGCTCTCCGTCCCTACGTCTTGCGCGCGCTCTGAAAGAGAAACTACGGTCCATACCACGACACGTCAATGCGATCACTTTTCGTCAAAATAGCGATCCCGCTCGCCATCATCGTGCTCGTATTGTGGAGCATCGGCACATTCTACTTCGAGGCACCGGGATGGTTCCACGGATTGCTGACCGGCGGTATTTTTCTGCTCTTGTGGGGAATTGTCTCTCGCCCACAGTCAGTCGGTAAGAAGACGAACAAACCGCGCGCATAGATACGAGCGTCAGGCAAGCCGTGCGGAACGAGTGATGCCGACCGCACATGGCGTAACGAGGGCCAGCGATTGCGGCTCCTCATCGAGTGGTCAGAATGCAACGAGGGCCGGCGATTGCCGGCCCTCGTTGTTCATCCTGGAGTGTCGTGCTACTGCGAGTTTACTTGCAAGCCGGCTCGCCGTCGCCCGCCGTCGTCACAAGCGTGTTGCTCGTGTTCACGGCGATCTGACAGCTCTTGCCCGTCACCTGCGTGTGCGTCGTACCAGCGGTCCAGAAGCCCGCGCCAACTACGACCGACGGCGTCCAGACACCCGTCGACGGACGGTAGTTCAGCTGCGACATCGTGGCGGTGTACTTCACGGAGTCGGCGAAGAACGCCTCTTCCGCGGTCACCAGGTTACGCAGGTCCGACTTCATCGCGGCGATGTACGCCTTCTCCTTCGTGTTCGCGAACTTCGGAATCGCAATCGCGGCAAGAATGCCGATGATGACGACGACGATCAGAAGCTCGATCAGCGTAAAGCCCTTGCGCGCAGTGCGACGCATAGTGTGTCTCCGATGGGATGCGGTTTTTGTGAAGCGTTCCGCCTGCATCGGCGGCTGGTCACGCCCCCTGTAAAGGCAACCCCCATACCGCAACCGCTGGCCGCCGCTAACTGCCCGCGCAGTAGCAGCTTAGCCTATCGTTAGAGTCGCCTAACGACTCAAATGAGTACGGCGGAATGCAATTCTATTGCACATCGCCCGACGTACCCTGTCACGCTCCGGGCGTGACTCGTCACACCGGCGAGCCGTGATTGGTGAGGCCAGGACGGGCGAAATGCCCGTTCAGATCTCCCAATTCGAGAGTACGACTCCGGTCCGCGGACTGGCTTCGCCGAAACCGGCGAGCGACATGCGCAGATCACTCCACCGCACTCGTCCGTGCAGGGCGACGAGGCGCCGATATACGCCTTCGTACTCGGACTGCACGCGAACCGCGACGCGGCGCGTGCCGCCGCGGCGCGCGAAGTCTGCAAGCGTGCGCACCATCTCGTCGAGATCCTCCTCACGCGCGAGCACGAGCTTGAGTACGCGCAGCTCCTCGCGCGCCCGACCTTCGACGAGCGGCACCGTGTGGCAGATCGCGAAGCCGGCGAGCGTTCCATCGTGGACGAGCAGCGCGGTGTCGCCAAGCGCCAGTCGGTCGGTCAGCTCGATCTCGCGACGATAGTCGTACCCGTCGAGCAGCGACGCCACGAGCTCGGCGCACTGATCGAGCATCTGCGTCTTCTCGCGCTCGCGGAGCCGGCCGAACAGCGTCGGCGTCCGATCCGCCGCCGCGGCGTCGATCGTCAACGTCAGCGTCAGGCGCTGCGGAACGAAGCCGAGCGCGGAATAGAAGCCGATATTGTCGAGCGTGCGCGGCATCGTCTCGAGTCCGACGACGCGCACGCCGTGACTGCGCACGAAGTCAATTCCCGCCTGGACGACGCGCTTGCCGAGCCCCATCGACTGGCAGTCCGGGCGCACCGCGAGAGGACCCATCCAGCCCTCGGCGCCGGAGCGGTGCGCGACGTTGAACGCGGCGATGTCGCCGCGTTCGTCGCGCCAGATCATCGCGCCACCATCGGCGTCCTCGATCGCGTAGCGCCACACTGATGGATTCAACATCGGGACGCGCACACCAACGAGACCATCCCGGCGATATCGGTCAGTGAACGCTTCGCTGAAGACCTGGTTCAGGGCGCGCACGTCTTCGACCTGCATCGGAAAGGGACCGGAGACATCGAGGCCCTGACGCCAGCTGCGCGCGGTGGCCATCGCTACCCGAGTGCCGCGGCGAGATCCGCCGCTCCAATGCGCCCGACGACCGCGCCTTCCGCAGCGCCGCCGTCCGCCTGCGTCACGTGCGCCGTGCCGCTCTCCTCGTCATAACGCACTTCGATCACGCGGTCGAGGCCCTCCCGGACACTGTCGATGTGCGTGATGACGATGACCTGCTCGAAGCGATCACGCAGACGGCGCAACAGCTCGACGACGTTCTGGCGCCGTGATTCGTCCAGCGAGCCAAAGACCTCGTCGAGAATGAGCAGCGAGAGCTCCTGCCCCGCGCGCTCGGCAATCATCTGCGAGATGGCAAGACGGAAGACGAGATTCGCGAGGTCTTCCTCACCGCCGCTGATGACCGTCTTTGGCACTCCGTCCTCGAGCACCGTCAGGCGGTACTGATCATCGAGCTCGAGCTCAGAGTAGCGCGCGTCGGTGAGCTCGGTGAGGAACGCGCTTCCCAGCTCCGAGATCTCCGGACGCAGTTGGAGATTGAGGTCCGTGCGGATGTCCGAGTACGCACGATCCAGCTCGTCGTGGAGGCGTTTCGCGCGCATGACCTCCTCGAGCTTGTCGCGCGACCGTTTGAGCTCGTGCTCGGCGCGCTCGGCCATCTCGCGCGTCGCCGACGCACCTTGCACGTCGCCGTTGGCGGCAACGGCGGCCAGCTCGGCACTGCGCAGTTCGGCCTGCGCCTCCTCCGCCTCGCGGCGAAGCGAATTGTAGTGCTCCTCCGAAAAGTCGAGCGTCTGCGCACGGGCGCGCAGCGACGCCAGCGTCGTCGTCAGCAGGGCGCGCGCCTGCGCGACGCGCTCGTGCTCCCGGCGCAGCTGCGGCTCGCGCTCGATCTGTGCGCCGAGGCGGGCCGCCTTCGCGTCGAGCGGCGCCAGTCGTTCGAGCTCGGCGCGGACAAGATTGTGGCGCTCGGCGTCGTAACCCGCCGGGATCTTCTTCAGGTCGCGCTGCACGGTCGCGAGGCGTTGCTCCTTCTGCGTCATCTCGCGCGCAACGGCAGCCAGCTCCTGGACGCCCAGCTGGCACTTCGCGAGGCGCCGCTCGAGGGCGCCGACCTCCTGCGTCAGCGTGCGGCGACGCTCGTCCTCGGCCTTGACGATCTCGGGCATCTCGCCGAGCTGGTCGAGACGGTTCTTGTAGTAGTTGCCGTCGACGCGCATCGTCTCGATCTGCTCGTCGAGCACGTCGAGCACCGACCGGAAATTGCCGCCTAACGGGCGTTGGCATGTCGGACAGGCGCCTTCCTCGCCGGCTTCCGTGAGGCGGCCGCGCTGCTCGCGCGCCTCGGCGTATTGCGCGCGCAGCGCCTGCAGCTTCGTCTCGGCTTCCTGGCGGTCACGCACCCACTCCGTGCGCACGGCTTCGAGGCGCCCCAGCGCGTCCTCGAGCTCGTGGCGCTTCTTCTCGAGCTCGAGCGTGATCTCCTCTTCGAGCGCCGGCGCCTGATCGAGCCGCGTGCGCCGCTCTCGCAGTCGGGCCAGCTCCTCCTCGAGCGAGCGGAGACCGTCGGTGAGCGCCGCGCGCCGTCCCTCCTCGCGAGCAAGCGTGTCGAGCACCTGCAGCTCGGCGTGAATCTCGCCTAACGGTGTGAGCTCGGACTGGACGCGGGTCAGCTCCGCGCGCGCCGTATCGATCTCGGCGATCTCCCGCGTGACGCGCTCGGCATCGCGGAGTGCCGTCGTCTCCTCGAGCTCGGCGACGCGCAGCTCCTCGCGCAGGCGGTTGGCCTGGTCGCGCTCGCGCTGCACCTGGTCCCAGAGCGGCGTGACGTCGGACAGGCGAGCCGCAGCCGACGCGCGGCGGCGCTCCGCAGCGGCCAGCTGCTGCTTCGCCGCGGTAAGACGCGCCGACGACTCCTCGATCATGCGCGCGACGGTGTCTCCATCGGGCATGCCGGCGCGCAGCCCGTTCGCTTCAGCGACGATTCTCCCGCGCTGGTCGCGAACCAGATCCTGCGCCTGCTTGAGCTTCTCGTACCCCAGCACCTGCGAGAGGAACTTCGCGCGCTCGGCCGGCTGCATCGCGGCCATCACGCTCAGCTCCTTCTGGCTCGTGAAGTATGTGTTGAAGAACTCGCGCTGGCTCATCCCCAACCGGCGCTGCAGAAGCTCGGTGACGCCGGTGAGAGAGTTGGCGATCGGCGACTCCGCCCCATCGAGGTAGAGCTCGGCGCTCGTCAGACCTCGAACGACCCGATAGCGGTGACCGCCGAGGTCAAAATCGAGCTCGACTTTCACCTGCGCACGAGCGCCTGCACGGCCGAAGCGGATCGACTCCCGCGTCCCGCGCGCGGCGTTCTGCCCATAGAGCGCCCAGGCGACGGCTTCGAGGATCGTCGACTTGCCGGAGCCGTTAGGCCCGATGATTCCCGTCAGCCCGAGATCGAAGTCGATCCGGGTATCCGCATGCTGGCGGAAGTTGCTCAAGTACAGCGAGTTGATTCTCACTGCAGCCCGTCCGCGGAGGCGCGCGGCGTCGTATCAAGGCGATCGACCTCGTCGAGGTAGCGCGTGCCGAGATCGACGAGCGCATCGCGCGACATTTCGGAATCCACGACTCGGCTGCGCAGCTTGTCGCGCACGATGTCGCGCAACGACGGCCGGCGGCCCGGCGCACCGTAGCCGTGTGTCCGGGTCACCTCTGGCCGACGCGTATCGAGGTGGAAGTGCAGTGCGCGGCGTCTGAATTCGCGCAGCGCCTTCTGGTCCAGCTCGCGTGCGATGTGGCGCGGCACGTCGCGGGCGAGCAGGCGGATGACACAATCCTCGATGTTGCCCTCGCAGCCGTCGATCGCCTCACGAATCGCCGCGTCAAGCTCGGCCGCCGACATGCCGCGGGCGGAGAAGGAACGCAGGTCGATCCACCGGCGGACGACAGGCAGCGAGTGGAAGTGGTGCTCACCGGTGGCGAGATCGTGCTCGATGATTCCCTTTCCGGCGATTCCACTGTCGTGCTCCTCGCTGATCTCGCCCCACGAATTCGTGCTCGTGTAGTCGAGAGATCCCGAGTAATAGGCATTCGGCGCGATCTGCCGGTACACGTGATAATGGCCGAGCGCGACGTAGCTCCACCGCGAGGCCCCGATTTCGGAGGGCGGAATGGCGATCGAGGCGCGATCGGCCGAACGCGCCGCCTCCGGCAGCACGCCTTCGACTTCGCCATGGAGCAGTAGCACGTTGTATCGAGCCGATGGATCGGGCGCGAGCGAGGGGCGACCGCCAGGCGTGTCGGGCACGGCGAGAACCGAGAGGTTCCGATCGGGGAAGCTGAGGCGCTCCGCCCTGTCGGCGACGACGTGGACGCCGAGAGGCTGAAAGAGCTTGAGGATGCAGCCCGTTTCCGATGCGCGCGGCGTGTCGTGGTTCCCGGCGATGACGATGACGATCGCGTCGGGCAGTGCCCGGGTCAGACGGGAGAACTGCGCAAAAGCGTGGAGGATCGCCGGATTGGTCGGCCGGACGTTGTGGAAGACGTCGCCTGCGACGAGGACGAGATCGGGCTTGAGCGCGATCGTGCGATCGATGGCATTCCGGAACGCCTGCGCGACGTCTGCCTCCCGCTGGTTGATTCCAGCGGCAGTCAGGCGTTGGTACTGGCGGAAGCCGAGATGGAAATCGCTTAGGTGAACGAGTCGCAAGGTCGCCGATCCCGCATGATCCACGTGCCGATCCACTGCCGATTGTGCATATCGGCGCGGCGGATCAGGATTGTGACAATAAAGCGTGTAACCCAATGAAAGATAACGATCTTGACCCCGTAGACGCCAGATTTTGCGCTATGGCCTGTCCTCGGCTCGCATGCGCTGCAGGATCCTTACGGTCACTTTGAGGGGGACGGATGGATCGTCCGGACTCGCGACCATTGATCGCACGGTCATCGAGGTGAAGGAATCGACCACCCATCCGCGCTTGCGGTCGAGCTTGAGCCCTCCAGACATCGTTCCGCTCATCGAGCCCGCGCGATTGGCGGGGGCGCCCTTGGCGCCCGGCGGAGTCGGTTCCGTGCGATTCAGGGTTCCCTTCATCGAGATCCACGCGTAGCGACCGCCTGCAGTCAATGAATCGAGCCGGAACGACGCGCGCACCTCACCGCCGGCACTGCGGCCCGCGGCCGACGGCATCGGCATCGTCTGCGTCCAGCGATCGCCGACGCGAACCGCCTTGCGTGGCAGCGTCGCGGGCATGATGGCCAGGAGGGACGCCCCGTCCGCGCCCATCGCCCCGTCGAGGCTTTCGGCGGTTCCGTCGGGAAGAAGCCGCAGCCGAGACGTCGCCCCGCGCAGTGCACGGCGCGCGTCGTCGCGCATCGCGGGCGCGTGATCGTCGCTGCTCTCCAGCGCGACCGAGTCGGTCCGCATGACCACGACGACACCTCCGGGCTCGACGCTCTCGACGATCGTCCGGGCGAGCATGAGCATCGACGAGGACACGCGAACAGTCGAGTCGTGGTCGGTCATGTGGCGTGTTCCCGTCATCTCGACCCTGTGCTCCAGGCGGATGCTCACAGTGTCGCCGGCGTGCGGCCGCACCTCGAGCATCACCCCTTCGCGGGACTTTGGAGTCGCGGAGGCCTGCGGCAACACGGCTTTGGCACCGAAGGCGCCAAGAGTCACAGCCACCGTCAGCCTACCCGCCACGCGCGAGGCGCTCCGGCGCGCGACGCCGAGGCGCACTACCGACCCTCGCCGTACGGATCGTCGAATGGAGTTCCTCGAATGGCAGTGCTCATCGGACGAGGGGCGACCTTTGCCTTCGGTGCAAGCGACGGCAGCTGCGAACGGAAGAACGCCTTCACGTCGGACGGCCTGGTCTGCAACGTGTGGTTTCGCGCTCGCACGACGTCGGACTCCTCGTGAATGCCAATGACGTCTTGCACCCACTGGAGCGAAATCGAGGGGTCGAGCACGCGCAGCGTGCGCAGAATCGCATGATCGAAGTCGACGTCGGACGCCTGCGGCCAACGCTCTGCGCCGTCGCGCCCCCGCATGACTGCCGGACGCGGGAAGCGCACGAACACAGGCTGCGTGAAGTGAGGATGGCGCACCATCAACTGACCCTTCTCCAGCGTCGCGAGCTTCGTGCGTGTCGCGAGACTCAACACCGCGTACCCGGGCGTCGCGAGCTCGTCGCCGTCCATGCGTCCAAAGAGTGCGGTGCCCGCGTTCCCGACGACGCGACGATGCACCTGTGAGCGGAACTGCTGCGCACCGAAGAGCACGAGGCCGAGGTACCGGCCACGCTCGGAGATGTCGAGCAGCATCTTGCGAACGTAGGTATCGGGACCATCCCCGGGCGCATACTTGTTGAGCTCATCGACGAAGACGACGACGTGATTGACTCCCAGATCGCGGCGCTCGAGGTGCTCCCGCAGACGGGAAACGACACGCGCGAAAATGAGGTCCTGCGCGTCTTCCTCGAGGCCCGCAACGTCGATCACATACACCGTCCGGTCCTCGAAGCTCCCGAACGGAAGGTCACTCACCGTTCCCGCGTCCGTCACGAGACCCGCACATCGCGTCGAGATGTTGGAGAGCCGGTTGCGCACCTTGCGGATGGTCGCGACGTGGTGCGTCCGCCAGGTCTGATCGTCGGCCTTCTCGAGTGAACGCAACACGTCCTTGAACCAGGCCTCGAGGTCGGCGAACGACTGCACGCGGTGCGGTCTGGCCAGCTTCGGATCCGTGAAGTCCTGATCGAGGACGCGCTCCTTGATGAAATCGATGAGGGCATCGGCCTTCGCATCGACGTCGTCCTTGTTGAGCAGCACTTCGGCGTACTGGAGTACCTCGCGCAGCCCCCACGTCAGCGGGTGCACGTTGCCGGAGAGCTCCTCGTTCGAGCGAAGCGTGTTGATGGAGAGCCCGTCCGCCTTGTACGGCGCGTAGTACTTCACACGCTGAAACGGCTCGGCCGGCACGCCGAGCTTTTCGTAGAGATCGCGGTCCGCCTTCTCGATCGTTCCCTCCTTGTCGAGGAAGCAGAGGTCCGGACCCTTGACGTTGAAGCAGACCGCCGCGACGGAGCCCTTGTGTGGCGGAAAATGCGTGAAGATGGATTGGAGCAGCCACTCGACTGCGCTCGTCTTCGTCGCCAGGCCCGAAACGCCGGTGATGTTCAGATGCGCCGCCTCCGGACCGAGAAGGAAGTCGGCGTCGAGATATATCGGCGCGTCGGTGCCGCCGGCGCGGTAGATCCCGATCGGGATCCCTGTACGAGCTCCCTCCTTGAGGTACCCGTCCATGCGCAGCGCGACTGAGACGTCGTCGTTCGTCGCGAGGAATACGCGTCCCATCGGCACGGGCTGCAACGGCTCCTCGGGAAGCTGACGCAGCACGGCCGCGGTATAGAGTCGGATCTCGGCTCGTTCCGTCGGCGACAGCGAGGCCGAGT
>Ga0307310_10000722_pt1 | contig 11491 bp, 14 predicted proteins | sample ER_DNA_197_FD_194502 | JGI IMG/M metagenome (GOLD analysis project Ga0307310, IMG submission 194502) | Bulk soil microbial communities from the East River watershed near Crested Butte, Colorado, United States - ER_DNA_197 | ecosystem: Environmental > Terrestrial > Soil > Floodplain | place...
GCTCTTCTGGGGGTGTGGGGACCTTCGCCGTGCAACTCGCCAAGGCATTCGGTGCGGAGGTGACGGCGGTGTGCAGCACCCCCAACCTGGAGCTGGTCCGATCCCTCGGCGCGGACCACGTGATCGATTACACGCGGAAGAACTTCACGCGTGGCAAGGAGCGGTACGACCTGGTCGTGGACAACGCCGGCAGCCGCTCGCTGATTGCGATGAAGCGGGTCCTGACCCCAAACGGCACGGCGGTGCTGGTGGGAGCCTCGAAGGGCAACTGGATCGGACCCATCGCTCGCATCCTCGGGGCCTCGCAGCTATCGCGATTCGGCAGCAAGAAGCTGGTCGGGATGCTGACCGACATCCAGCCCGAGGACCTTGCCTTCCTCAAAGAGCTGATCGAGGCGGGCAAGATCGCTCCCGTGATCGACCGCACCTACCCGCTCAGCGAGACCGCTGACGCGATCCGCTACCTGGAAACGATGCGCGCCCGAGGAAAGGTCGTCATCACCGTCTGAAGCTGCGTTCGGATCCGCATTGCTGATTCGTCGATGGTTCCTCTAGCTCCTTGACCGCTTGGTGAAGATTCGCGCTCAGTTACGAGGTCTGATAGGATCGCTGCCTGCCCGAAGGGCGCGCTGGCCACAGTCTCGTAGCCAATCTGAGCACGAAACGGGCATATCCGGTGGGCGGCTAGCTCAGCTGGTTAGAGCACTTGCTTGACATGCAAGAGGTCACTGGTTCGAGTCCAGTGTCGCCCACCAACACGACACTTTGAGCACGAAATGACCGCCATAACGCCGGTCTTGCTCCCGATCGCGTGCGACCCTACGCGACGGCGTGCCCGCCGCTAGGCCACCGGCATTCGCGATAACCGGCACGAACCGGCGGGGCGCCCCGCTGCTTACTCATTGCAGGAGCACACGGCCCACTTCGAGCCACCAGCGGTAGAGGGCCTGCCTATCGGCGTCGTCGCGGACCGCCCAAATGAGCAGATCCTCGCCGTCGAAGATCCAGTCGACGCGCGCGTGGGAAGGGCTCGCGCTACAGAGCAGCTTTCCGCTGCGCAGGCCGAACGACCAGATCTGGTACGCCTTCTCGTCCTTGGCGCAGTCGCCCGCTTGCGCTTTGGCCAGCGATTTGCGCAAGCCGAACCAGAACTCGCTGGTCGCCGCGCCGCCGAAGGAAGTGGGACTGACGCGCAGCAGGAAGACAACGTCTGGCTGCGAGCCACCCAGGGCGCAGCGCAGGCCCGCCTGGACGGGGAACTTGGTCGGACTCTCTCCCGGCAGGGCGGCTTGCGGGTAGTCGCTCGCGGCAGCTCTTTCGCACAGGCGCCCGACCGCTGGGTCGATCTGGTCAAGCAGGCTCTGCTCGGCCGCGTTCGGGAAAGTGTTGTCCGAGGGGGAGGGGCTCGGAGTCGCTGCCGTGCTGCTCGACGCGGCGCGGGATGGCCCAGGTTCGGCCTTCGTGTTAGTGAGGAGGCCAACCGCCAGTACCACGGTGGCCACGATGGCGACCCCGACGAGTGCCGCGAAGCCGCTGTTCAGTGGCATACGCCGCAGAGACCTGGCCGCCAGTGATCCGAGACGGCGTTGGCGCGACCGAGGGAGTGCGCCCTCGGGCCTCAAGGCGAAGAGGCCGATTGGCTCGCGAATGCCCTTGAGGTGACGCCGGCCACGGGGCTCGATGGCAAGGGGCATCGAGGTGCGGACCAGGCCACGGACGGTCTCGGTGATCAGCAGCTCGCCGGGACCGGCGAGGGCGCAGACCCGCGCGGCGATGTTGACCGCGCTGCCGACGAAGCCCTCGGCGGTGTCCTCCGTCTCGCCCGCGTGAATACCGATGCCGACCGGCAGCGGCCCGCCGGCCGCCGCGGTGCTCTGCGCGGCCTCCTCGAGGATCGCCAGACCGCAGCGGATAGCGCTGCTGGCGGACGGGAAAACGACGTAGAAGCCGTCGCCCTCGGTCCGGATCTCGGCCCCGTTGGACTGAGCGACAGCGCCTCGCACCAGGGTCCGGTAGGCGGCCAGGAGCTCGGAGGCGGCCTTATCCCCGTGCCTCTCTACGAACTGCGTATAGCCGCGCAGATCGGCGAACAGGAAGCCGCGGGTGTGTGGCGCCTCGGATTGGGCCATCGGATCTTCCCCACGCCTCAACGGGCGCTCGTCACCCGACAATCATGGGCGCAGCGGTCAAGACGAACGGCCAGTACGCGCGGTAAGCGCCGCCGCGTAGGCTCCGGGCGGGCCGCGCCAAAAGTGTCGGCAGACGCCACGATGCGGACCGTGCAGGCGACCCCGGCCACTTCGCCTCCACCTTGACGGCGACCCTGCTACGGCTGGTCGTGGAGCGTGCGGTAGTTGGAATCAGTGCCGATGATCTCGAAGGCATCGACCACGAACTGTTCGCGGCAATAGAGCTGCGCAGAAGCCTCGAGGACTGGGAGCCCCTGGTCCAGGTCGAAGCGCGTCATGGTGCAGGTGGCGGACGCCGGGTCGTTGAAGTGGCCGGTCACCCGCAGGATCGATCCTCCAGCAGGGATCGATCCTGCAGCCGGGTAGTCTGCTCCGGGCTCGGGCATGAAATGCAGTGTCAGCCCGGGCGGTAGGCTGATCCGCCACTCGACCCAAAGGAACGAGAGTTGAGCCGGATAGGCCAGCCACCACGGCTGGAAGTCTCCGCCCATGGTCCCGTCGCAGCCGCCGCAGCCGTATGTCCCCTCGACGCTCAGCGGATGGTCGCCGAAACAGGCCAGCCGCTCCCAGCCGCTCATCCCGATCAGGATGGCGAGATCAGGGTCACTCTCCGAGCAGCGAGGTGGCGCCAATTCGAGGTAGCGCTGCGCACCGGATCCGCCGGCGGCCCATCCGATGAAATACGGGAACTCGCCGGGCGTTGCGAGCGCCGACGCGGCGGGTGGCTCCGGCCAGTCGCGATACCCGGCGGCAAAGCCCACCGGGTACCAGTCGACACCATCAGCCGCGACCGGCCCGCCGTATGAGTTCACGTAGACCATTTCGCCTTTCCCGGCGGTGGCCACCACCCGTGCGCTGAGGCGAGGCTGCTCGTGGATGCGGATTGCGTCGACCGCCACGGTCGTCACGCTGAGTGGCGGAAGGACATTAGCCGGCGCCCCAAAGGCAAGGGTCGGTAGGGGCGTGGCGCTCGGCCCAGATGTCGGCGACGAGGTTGGCGTTGGCCTGGGCGACTCGGCGCCCTCGGAGGGGATGCCTCCCAAAGAGCCGGACGGACCTTGGCTCTCTTGGGCCCCCGGCGCCGCGCAACCGGCGATGACCAGAGCCGCAGCCAGGACCCCCAGGCTGCCGCGACGGGCGATGGCGCGGAGCTCGGAGGTCCGCACGGTCACAGCCCAGCCACTCTAGTCCTGAGGTCAATCACGATCCGCACGATATGGCTGCCTGACTGCGGCAGTACTACGGTTAGCATCGGCGCCGATGCGGACCGTGCAGGCGACCCCGGCCTTATGCTTGGAAAGGCGGCCCGCTCGATCTTCCCCCCTCGAGCGGGCCGCTGTTGCTTCGCCCTGACGCCACTCCCCCCGGAGGAACAGGGCAGCCGCATTAGGCTGCTGCAGAGGATGTGCCAGCCGAGCGAACGAACCGGCATGCTCTTTGCTTTGCTCCCCGCGGAAACGAGCACGCTCAACTACGGACCGAGCAGCGGGGGGACCGAGCATGCGGCGGGAAGACCTCAGCGTCGAGCGTTTGGCTGCGACGTTGCTGTTTCGCGATGCGGCTGCCCGCGATGGCATGACCCGACAGTGGGCCTTCGTCCGGGCCGTCCTGATGTTGGAGGCACTGCCGCGGGATGAGGACCTCACACCCACGACGCTGGCTCGAGCGCTGCACGGTGCGCTGTGCCAGTCGACCGATCCGACCGCACCCCGCCACGTGGCCAGGTATCACCAGAAAGAAGCCGAGAGGCTGCTCGCGGATTTGGCCGATACAGAGCAGCTGGCCGAGCTCTTCGCCAGCTATGACGGCTACAACCGGCACCCGCCGTCTACGGAGCCCTGAGGGACGGTCATGGAGAGGCAGCCAGTCCAGCCCTGGGAGATTGAGCCTGACGAGTTCGGACGACCTTTGGTCCGCCACCGGCACCCGACTAAGACCGTCAGCGGTTATGTCGCCAAGGATGCCGATGGCGTGCGCTACGCGCGATGCCCGGAGTGCGCCGAGCGCTTGCGGATGCCTGACTCAACCGATGGGCCGGAGTCTCGGCCCTAGCCGGGCTATGGGCTGAAACACCCCACTGCAGCCGTCGCCCCAGCGGGAGTCACGCCGTCGTTCCTGGCGGCTTGCTCCGTGCCCCAGTGGCTCACCTGTCGGGCGATCGGATTGGCCGACAGGATGGTCCCTGAGCCGTCGTGATAGGTGCCATCGTCCATCGCCCACACGCCGGTCTCGCCATCTGCCAGCTTGGCCGCGACGTACCACCACTGTTCCTCTCGGAGGGCTTGGCCGGAGCTGAGCGGGCCTTGAGTGTCCAGGCCTTTCTCGATGGCATCGAGCGTGGACCGCGACACCGCGCTGCATCCGGAGCGAGTGAAGATCAACGCCACCGCGATCGCGATGAGCACTGCGCCGCCGACGACGATTTGCAGAACACGTTCGCCTCGCACCTAGCTAGCCCCTTCGACCTTGAACGCCTGACCGCTCTTGCGCATCGCGTCGGCGAGAGCGTCGAGCGCGCCCTGCGCTGAATCGCCCTGGCCTTCAACCCGCTGGCCGTTCGGGCCTCGCGCCCAGGCGACCCACGACTCGGAGCGGATTTGCGGGTCGACCTCGCGCGGACCGCGCACAACGCCCATGAGGTGCCACTCGGGCGGCAGGATCGCCTCTGCTGCGATCCAGGACTGTGTAAGGCCGGCCTTTGGCACCTAGGCGGCGTCCTCCCACGGTTCCCCGTCGAGTTGGAGATGGACCGTGACCGACCCGTTGTGAGGTGAGGCGAACCGGCTGCTTGATCCAATCACGTTTTCGCGACTTGGATAGCTCGTGGCCGCGATGTAGCGCCGCAATCCCTCGGATTCTCGCGACGTCGGCGGACCGCCCCATGCGAAGACTCCTGGGTGCGTTGCTGGGCGGTCGCCAGGCGGAGCCGACGCGAGCAGCGCCATCGCACCTATCGCAAGAGCCAAAGCAGACCCCCGAGCCACCTGCGTGGCGCGGCAGTAGCGGCAATCACTCACCTCGGTAGTCTAAGCGGGGCCCTACAATGCCGAAAATGTCGGAGTTCCAGGACATGACGTGGCTCACGGCGCATTGGAAGCGGATCGGCGCCGAGCTCAATCTCGAGCAGGTTCTGGCCGTGCTGGCCGATGAGGGCATTTCACTGCCGGCCTCCCTCACGCGCATATTCCGAGAGGGCAACACGGTGCGCCTTCGCATCAGGCCGCTCGATTCAGCCGACCGCTAGACTCAGATCGTCCCCGGTGCGGCCACAACCCGCGTCGGGGACATTGCGTGACCGTCATAACTACCCGTGATCCGGGGGCCCGCCACGCTCACGGCCACTATGCAGAGGCCGCGATGCTTGACATGCAAGAGGTCACTGGTTCGAGTCCAGTGTCGCCCACCAACCCTTTCTCCCCGTCGACGCTGCAACCAAGCAGGAGTTTCACGGCTCGGGCGCGGCGCGCTCGAAGATCGCCATCCGCCACAGCCTGAACCGCCACTGCCGCGTCGGGCGGAATCCGGCGGCGGCAAGTTGCGACTCGATACGACGGATCGAATGCCAGTAGCCTGGCGACGGCCGGAAGCCGCATAGCGTGTGCCACGAGTCCTCGGCCCACCACATCACTCTGTGGACTATTCGCCGCCAGCCATCGGACTCGGGCACCGAATAGGCGATCCGCGTGCGCGCCGATGTGATCGCGTGGCCGATGAGCCGATCCACATCGGGAAAGCAGCAGATCACGCGGTCAAGAACGACCCAATCGTGGGGTTCAACCACCACCTCTGTGGCGTCGCCGACCATGAAGGTGGCCCGCGCGTCCGGGAACCCGGCTGCTGCAAGGCGATCTTGCGCTGTGGCGACGCTGGTCGCAGAGAGGTCCACCCCGGTCGCGTGCGACGCCCCGGCAGTCAAGAGCCTCACCGCCAAACCTCCGGTTCCGGACCCGAACTCGAGGACGGTCGGGCCACGCTCGGCGTCGGGCGCGAGCGCGTTGAACAGCGAAATCGATACGGGGCTCAGCGGCGGAAACGCACCCTGTGCGCCGCGCAGAAAGTCCGTCCGACGATCGAAGGACGTTGCGATCCGGGTGTTGAGGTCCGGCCCGGCACAGCAGGTAGGGTCCGGTTCTGTGCCATCTGACGGGCGCTCATCTGGAGGAGGGTCTGCCATCGCACCCCAAATGATCACACACCAAAGAACAGTCATCTCCGATCGCGCACCTTCATTGGCTGTGTCCCCGGTGCCTCGCCCCCGGTGGCAGAATGGGCCACATAGCCGAACCCCAGGATCTGCATGGCACAAGCACCCGAGGCGCCAGACACCTCTTTGATCGAGGCGGCCAGGAACGCACTGGCTCGTCACGAGTGGCGCGCGGCGTTTGACGCGCTGTCCAAGGCTGACGGCCAGGAGCGCCTGAATCCCGAGGCGCTGGAGCTGTTGGCCCAGGCAGCCTGGTGGACTGGTCAGCTACCGGTGACGATTGACGCCCGGGAGCGGGCCTTTGCCGCCGCGACGAAGGTTGGTGACGTGCAGGGGGCGGTGATCGCCGCGATCAACCTGGGGCGCGACAACCTTCTGAGAATGGCAACTGACGTATCTCAGGCCTGGATCAAGCGCGCTGAAAGCATGCTGGAAGGCGTCGAGGAGAACGAAGGCCACGGATGGTTGGCGATCGTCATTGGATTGCGGGCGGCGCTGACCGGCGACAGTGAGCTGCAGCTGGCCCAGGCGAAGCGCGCCACCGAGATCGGCAAGCGGCTGGGCGCTCGGGGTTTGGAGACGCTTGGCATGGCGGCGCAGGCCTCGGCGCTGCTCACCAAAGGCGAGGTTGAGGAGGGCATGGCGCTGGCGGACCAGGCCGCGCTGGTTGCCATCAGCGGAGAGCTTGAGCCCTCAGAGGCCGGCAGCGTGTTCTGCGCCACGATCGAAGCCTGCGCAGCTATCGGCGACGTCAAACGAGCCTCCGAATGGACCGAAGCGCAGGATCGGTGGTGTCGACGCGAAGGGATCAATGGGTTTCCCGGGATGTGCCGCCTCTTCCGGTCGGACGTCAAGCGGCTGCACGGCGCCTGGCCCGAGGCAGAGGCCGAAGCGCGCCTGGCATCTGTCGAGCTGCGTGGCTTCATCCCGGCCGCAGCGGGACTTGCGCTGTACCAGGTTGGCGAGATCAAGCTGCGTCGCGGCGACCTGCCAGCGGCGGAGGAGGCGCTGCTCGGGGCCCATGGGCTGGGTCAGGACACCGAGCCCGCGCTCTCGTTGCTGCGGCTTGCCCAGGGCAAGGTGGCGGCTGCCGCCGAGTCGATCAGGCGCGCCGCAACCGAGCCGGGGAGGTCGTCATGGCGAGCGCCAACCGATAGCGCGGTGTACCGCCTTAGCGTGCTGCCCGCACAGGTTGAGATCCTCCTGGCGGCCGGCGACCTGACCGGTGCGCGCGCCGCGCGTGAGGAGCTCAGCTCGCTGGCCGAGCGCTTTGCCACGCCAGCGGCGAAGGGCGCTGCGGCATCCGCGAGTGGCGCCCTAGCATTGGCCGAGGGCGACGCGCCGACGGCTGCGGAGCGTCTGCGGGAAGCTATCGGCCACTGGACACAGCTTGACGCGCCATACGAGGTCGCGCGGTCGCGCATGGTGCTCGCAGAAACCTACATCGCCCAAGAACAGGCGGACCGTGCGGCGATCGAGGCGCGCACGGCCCGTGATGCCTTCGAGCGGCTGGGTGCTGCGCTGGACCTTCGCAAGGCCGATGCCCTCTTCGCGCGCCTGGCGGCCGCGCCGGCTTCGCAGCCGCTCGGCATGGCAGCCACCCGAACGGTACGCGTCTTCATGTTCACCGACATCGTCGATTCCACGCGCCTGGCCGAGGTGATGGGCGACGCGGCGTGGAACCAGGTCACACGCATCCACGACCAGCTGCTGCGCACGGCCGTGGCCGAGCAGGGCGGCGAGGAAGTAAAGGCCACCGGCGATGGCTTCTTCCTGGCCTTCGCCGATCCCGACGAGGCACTGGAATCGGCAGTCGCCATCCAGCGCCGACTGGCGGCGCATCGCGACGCACAGGGCTTCGTGCCGACGGTGCGGATCGGAATCCACCAGGCGGAGGCGAACCGGGTGGGGCTCGATTACGCGGGCGCCGGCGTGAACCAGGCCGCCCGCATCGGTGGGGCGGCCAACGGCGGCGAGGTGTTGGTCAGTGCAACCACCCTAAAAGCGGCGCACCACTCGTACGACCAGTCAGGCCGCCGAAGCATTGCGCTGAAGGGGATATCGGCTCTGGTAGAGGTCGTATCCATCGACTGGAAGTAGGCCGGTTGTCTAATGGCGTGCACCGCCGCGTCGCACGCCGCACCGGCTACCACGAGGAGGGCACATCAAATGACCGATGACCCGCGCGCCGACCTTGTCGACCGGATCGAGCAGATCCGCGACCGCTGGCGCCGGCTGGTGGCCGATGTGGGCGAGCAGCGAATGGAGCTGCCGGGCGCTATGGGTGACTGGTCGTTCAAGGACGTCGCCTCGCATCTGAGCGCGTGGCGGCGACGGACGATCGATCGCCTCGAGGCCGCTGGACGGGGCGACCCGCCACCGCCGGCGCCGTGGCCCGCCGAGCTAGGCGATGCCGAGGACGACCCGATCAACGCTTGGATTCACGAACAGACGAAGGACCGTCCGCTTTCCGACGTTCTGGCCCACGCGGACGCGACCTATGACGCATTCGTCGCAGCGATCCTGGCCTTGCCGCCGAAGGACGCGATGGATCCTGAGCGCTTCGACTGGCTCGAGGGCGAGGCGCTCGTAGATGCCGACTTCGGCGGCCACCTGGATGAGCACGAACCGGATGTCCGGCGATGGCTCGCGAGGGTCAGAGGCAGTTAGCGAGCGCCGGCGAGTGGACGGCCTGACCGATGAAAATGGTCGCCTCGAGATATCAGAAGTTGGGGTGATCCAGAAGCCATCGGCCGTCGACGAGCACCAGGTCCCACCAGCCAACGAAGCGTCGCGTAGCACCTGAGTCCTTCGTCTCGATGAAGTCGACCTGGACCTTGGCCGTCGCCGCCGTCTGCTCCGCAACGTAGAGCTGGTTGAAGGTCACCTGCGCGGTGTCGTCCCAACGGGCGTCAAGGTTAGATTGGCGTGGGAAGTCGCGGCGCATCGCGTCCGACCAGAGCGCGTATGCGCTGTCGAAGGCTCCGTCCGCGACATACCGATACCAGGTCGCCACTCTCTGAGCGGGATTGAGCGCCGCGGGATGGGCGGCGGCCGTGATGGCGGTTGGCACGGGCGTCGCGACGGTGGGTACCGAGGCCACCGGGGTCGGACGTACGCTGGGCGCCGAGGAAGCCCGCGGCGACGCCGCTGGTGTCCGCGATGGAGTTGGTGTCGGGGCTGGAGAGCTGGTCGGCACGATGAACCCGCCCGGGGTCCCGACCGAGACCGGTGCGGCTGCGCTGCCGTCGTCCTGACCGAGCATTCGCATGCCGAGAAAGCCAGCCGCACCGGGGATGATGACCGAGATCAGCACGAGCAGGGCAAGCCGCCGTCGGGCCTGCGACGTGCGCGTGGCGGGTACGGGGCCGACGCCGACGGGCCGGCGTGGTCCCGGGTCCAATTGGTGAATATGCGGCACGAGCCCCGTCCCCCTCGAGTGTGGCAGGTATCCGCAAGCAGGCCGCGTACCAGACTTCGGCTCGTTCACCCTGGCATCCGGCTTGCCGCCCCAGGGTAGGCCCCGTTGGGGCCCAAGTTCTGAGAAGAAGGAGAGGCAAATGCCGGACAAGATGCAGCGCCAGGAGGGTGCCTGGATTGGGCAGCGGCCCGACGAGAACACTGAGAAGGTTCGAGAAGCGCTCGACGATGGTGCCGAGCGAATAGCGGTCACCGATAACGAGTCAAGCCCGCCCGAAACGTCGACTGAGTCAGACGAGGGCGACGAGGCGCGATAGGCGATGCCACGCATCGAGATCGACATCGAGTCCAGCGCCTCCCCTGAGCGCATCATCGCTGGGCTGACGAATTTCACCGAGCGACGCCCGGAGCTGTGGCCCGGACTGAACCCAAAGAAGTACCGCGTGTACGAGGTTGGGGACACCTGGGCCGATGTGCAGGAGGGCAACAATGACGCGATCTGGGCGCGCGAGCGCTACGACTGGTCGACGCCAGGGACGGTGCGCTGGACGGTGCAGGAGAGCAGCTTCTCCACGACAGGCGACTTCGTGGAGGCTGTCGTCCGCGCGAAGCCGGGCGGCGGCAGCCGGATCCACGTGACCTGGAGCCGGCGGGGCAAGACCGTGGCCGCGAAGGCGATGACGGGTCTCATCGCCCTAACCCGAGGTCTCCCGGTTAAGGCGTCGATGAGGGCCGGCCTTCGGCAGATTGAATCGCCTGACGGAACGCGATGAGCGACGTTGACGGCCGACCGCGTCCGGAAGCATGCGTACCAGACGACAATGGACGCTCATGGCAGACGAGAACCAGATCGATCCGGCGATAGCGCCCAGCGGCACTGGCTGTGTGGAATGCCTCGCATCTGATGGTTGGTGGTTCCATCTCCGCCGTTGCGCGGGCTGCGGGCACATCGGCTGCTGTGACTCGTCGCCGTCCCAGCATGCCAGTCACCACGCCGCTGCCGAGCAGCATCCGATCATCCAGAGCTTCGAGCCCGGCGAGGGCTGGTTCTATAACTACCTGACCGAGGAGTTTGCGGAAGAGGGTCCCGCTCTCGCTCCACCGGTCGAGCACCCGCTCGACCAGCCCGTCCCCGGACCGGCCGGCCGCGTGCCACCCGACTGGCAGTGGCAGCTCCACTGACGCAGGTCCCGACTGGGCGGAGGCTCAGGAGCTCCCCGCGCCGGGCCGGGCCCCCGGCGAGACTGCGAGACCCTGGCTGGTGATCGCGTACAGGATCGCAATTCCCAGGTAGAGCGCCAGCGCGACGAGGGGCAGGACGAGGGCGACGAGGGTCGCCATGGCGTAGATCGGCAGCCCGATGAACCCACGCCGCCACTCCGCACGCGCATAGGCCGCGTCGTAGCCATGCTCGAGGAGCTCGGGCGTATCGGCGAGGTGGCGCCACATGAACCCCCACGGCAGCGCCATGAGGGTCGCAGTCAGTCCGTAGAGCGCCGCAGCCGCGGAGGCGTCGGGCCCGCCCCGCTGGACGTATTCCGCAACCAGCGCCGTCGGCCATGGCAGGGTTGCCACGCCCAGCAGGAGCGTCAGGTTCAGCCAGTGGAGCCGCGCATCGAAGCGACCGATGCGATCGACCAGGGTCCGGTGGTTGAGCCAGATGATCCCGATCGTGAGG
>Ga0307310_10000723_pt1 | contig 11490 bp, 10 predicted proteins | sample ER_DNA_197_FD_194502 | JGI IMG/M metagenome (GOLD analysis project Ga0307310, IMG submission 194502) | Bulk soil microbial communities from the East River watershed near Crested Butte, Colorado, United States - ER_DNA_197 | ecosystem: Environmental > Terrestrial > Soil > Floodplain | place...
CGCGCCGACATTGCGCTGAAATAACGATTGCTGGGTGAACGTGTGGCCGCGGACAGTGACGGTTGGTCCGGGACTCTGATTACCTCGTCCCTGGCCGAAGACCACCAACCCCGCGGCCAGGCACGCGATGAGCGTCGAACATATTCTCATGACAACACCGTGTAGGGCGGGTCCTTCGGACCCGCCGCTGTTGCCGGGTCCGAAAGGACCCGGCCTACGGATTCAACGGCCGACCGGTTGGTGGTGTGGAAGTGCTGCCAGCCAATCAGCCGGGATATCCACATACGACGAGTCGAGCTCGGCGACCGATGCGCAACCAAGCAGTTTCATCGTGCGGACCAGATCGGTCCGCAGAATGTCGATGGCTCGGGTGACGCCCGCTCCGCCGGCGGCGCCAAGCCCGTACGCGTAGGCGCGCCCGGCGAGAACCGCGCGAGCGCCGATGCACAATGCCTTGGCGACGTCGCTGCCGCGCCGGATGCCGCCGTCCAGCAGGACCTCGATCTGATCGCCGACCGCCGCGACGACCTCGGGGAGAACCCGCAAAGTCGCCGCCACACCGTCGAGCTGCCGGCCACCGTGATTGGATACGACGACCGCGGCCGCTCCCATGTCCGCCGCGCGACGCGCATCGTCTCCTGTATGTACGCCTTTGACGATGATCGGACCGGACCACGCTTCGCGAATCCAGCGGAGATCCTCCCAGCAGACCATCGACTGCTCGAGGGCCGCGCCGACGTCCGCGTACGGCATCGCTCCTTGTCCAGGGAGGACGACGTTGGGGAACTTCATCATGCCGCCGTCCCCGAGGAAGCCGGCGAGCCAGCCAGGCCTCATCAGAAACTGGTGGACGAACGGCAGCATCGGGCCCAGCTTGCGTGTGATGAGCTCCTTCGTGCCGTTTCGGATGTCGCGCTCTCGTAAGCCTGCCACCGGCGTATCGATGGTGACGACCAGCGCCGAAAACTTCGCGGCGCGGGCGCGTTGCATCGCGGAAGTGGCGACGTCGCGCCCGCCGAGCAGATACAGCTGGTACCACACCGGACCGCTCGAAGCCGCCGCCACATCCTCCATACGACAGCCCGAAAGGGTCGAGAGGGTGTACGCGGTCCCGGCGGCACCCGCCGCGCGCGCCGCGACCTCCTCGCCGCGGGGATAGAACATGCGGCTGCTGCCGACAGGGGCGAGCACGAGCGGCATCGAAAGCGGAATGCCGAGCACGGTTGTTCGCAAGTCGCAGGAAGCCGTCGCGACAGCGCACCGGGGACGGAACGTCACCGTGTCGAAGGCCCGGCAGTTCTCGCGCAGTGTGATTTCGGCGTCGGCGCCGCCGTCGATGTAGTCGAATACGACCCGCGGCAGGCGGCGCTTGGCCAGCCGCCGCAGATCGGCGATGTTGACGACGCCAGGGGGCTGAACGGATCGGGCCATGTGTTTCGTTATCGTTCGTCGGATCCGCCCTCGGGCGGCTTCAATCCGGCTAAAGCCGGACACCACGCCAGGCTTCGTTGCGTCGACGTGAGCGGATTGTACTCACAGCCGATCCAGCCAGTGTATCCGGCGCGATCGATGAGCTCGAAGAGCGAGGGGTAACCGATCTCGCCGGTGCCCGGCTCGTGACGCCCCGGGGCATCGGCGAGCTGCATGTGACCGACGAGGGGCAAGTGGTCGTGAATCGTTCGCGCGAGATCCTCGCCCATCATGTGCATGTGGTACATGTCGAACTGGAGGAACAGATTCTTCGACCCCACGGCGGCGATGATATCCACCGCCTGCCTGGTGCCGGATAAGTAGAATCCCGGCACATCGCGGGTGTTGATCGGCTCGATGAGCAGCGCGATACCGGCCGCCTCGAGTCGCGGTGCCGCGTATTGAAGATTGCGAACGAACGTCTCCTGGGCGACGTCGGCGCCGACACCCGCCGGCTTGATGCCGGCCAGACAATTGACGCGCGTACAGCCCAGGGCCGTCGCGTACTGGATGGCGCGATCGACGCCCGCCTCGAACTCGGCGATTCGATCCGGCAGGCACGCGATGCCGCGCTCGCCCGCGGACCAGTTTCCGCCCGGAAGGTTGTGCAGCACCTGCTTCAACCCGTGCTTCTTCAATCGGGCTCGAAGGAGGTCCTTGTCGTAGTCGTAAGGGAATAGATATTCGACGGCGTCGAACCCGGCGTTCGCCGCCCCCTCGAAACGTTCGAGGAACCCGGTTTCGGTGAACAGCATCGTGAGGTTGGCGGCGAACTTGGGCATGCTGTTTAATCGCGCCTATCGCGGCATCGGCAAGGGGATGAAGCCGGGAAACACGTACGCGTACAGCATGGCGATCACCCCGATCACCGAAGCCAGGAAGATGCTGTGCTTCAGGGTGAATCGGAACAGCTTGCCTTCGTCGGCGAGCGTCATGCCGGTGGCCGCCACGGCGACCGCGATGCTCTGAAGCGAGATCATCTTTCCCATCACGCCGCCCGCCGAGTTCACCGATGCCGTGAGCACCGGATTGATTCCGAGCGCGTTGGCGGTGATCACCTGGAGATTGCCGAACAGCGCGTTCGAGGAGGTGTCGCTGCCCGTGAGAAACACACCCAGCCACCCCAACACGGCGCTGAAAAACGGAAAGGCCTTGCCGGTCGCTGCCAACGCGAGCCCCAGCGTGGACGTCATGCCGGAGTAGTTCATCACATATGCCAGTCCGAGCATGCAGGCGATTGTCACCAGTGTGAGCGACAGCTGACGGAACGTCGCCACGTATAGATTCACGAGCTGACGCGGCCTCACGCCAAGGAATACCGCGGACGCCAGGATCGCCATCAGGCACGCCGTGCCGGACGCGCTCATCCAGTTGAAGGTGAAGATGGCCGCGTAGGGCGACGGCTGGGCCGTAACTGGCGGCATCCGGATAATCTCGTTGTGCAGGCTCGGAACCGGAATCAGCATCGTGACCTTGTCGAGCTGCGTCTTGATCGGCGCGTAGCCCCACATCAACACGAAAAGGACGAGCAGAAGATACGGCGACCACGCCAACAGAATTTCCATCGGCGTGTGATGCGGGACCGATGCGGATACCGGTTTATCGCCCGCGAGACGGAAGATGTTTCTGGGCTTCCAGAGCTTCAGGACCAGGACCATCGCGCCGATGCAGCTCAGCGAGCTCAGGATGTCGGTCAATTCCGGTCCCATGTAGTTCGAGACGTAGAACTGGACCGCGGCAAACGAAACGCCGCAGACGATGATGGCAGGCGCCACTTCGAGCGCGCCGCCGACGCCCGCCATGATCACGACCAGGTAACAGGGAATGATCAGCGACACGAGGGCGCAGATGCGGCCCACCATGGCGCTGAGGGGAAGGGCGGAGATTCCGCTGATCTGCGAGAGGGTGATGACCGGAATGCCTATCGACCCGAAAGCAACGGGTGCGGTGTTCGCAAGCAAACAGATACCCGCCGCGTAGAACGGCGGGAAGCCCAGCCCGGCCAGCATGGCGCCCGCAACCGCCACGGGCGCGCCAAAACCGGCGGCGCCTTCAATGAACGCGCCGAACGAAAACGCGATAAACAATCCCTGCAGTCGCCGGTCGTTGCTCAGCCCGCCGACCGAATCCTTGATGATCTCGAATTTGCCGGTGTCCACCGCCAGTCGATAGAGCATGATCGAGGCGAATACAATCCACGCGATGGGGAACATGCCGAAGGCCGCCCCGTCCAGCGTCGACATCACGGCGTACCTGACCGGCATGCCGTACACCGCCAGCGCAACGACCCATGCCGCCGCCAGGGCCGTCGAGGCCGCTATCCATGTCGGCTTGCGCCTCACGCCGAGCATGTAGAACAGCACGAGTATGGGAATCGCGGCGACCAGTGCCGACAGACCCAGGTTCCCGCCCACTGGCTGGTAGTTGTGCTGCCACATGTGATTCGCCTCTCAGCGTGACCGCGAAGGAATTGGGGGACTCTACACTATTTCGGCGGCGCGGGCTTTTTCAGGCTCGCCTTCGTCACATTCGGAGCGTCCCCGTTCGACGACGACGTATACACGTCGCCGGTGACCGGATCGACCGACAGACCGTGGGGACGGCCTTCGACCTTGATCACGTCGAATATCTGATCGTTCTTGAAAACCGTCACAGCGCCGGCGTTGACGTCGCTCACATACAGCGTGCCGTCCGCGGTGATCACGAGCCCTCCGCGGCTCGGCGCCGCCAGCGTCTTGATGAATGCGCCGTCTTTTGAGAACACCGACAGCCGCTTGTTGTCGCTGTCGGCCACGATGATGCGTCCCTGCCGATCGACCACGACGCCGTGCGGAAGCTGGAGCTCGCCGGGACCGGATCCTTTCTTGCCGCCGATGATCCTGACGAATTTGCCGTCGCCCGTGAACTGCACGATTCGTGAATTGACGTACCCATCGGACACGTAAATCTCGCCGTTCGGACCGAAGCCGACCGCGTTCGGGCGATTGAAGGCGTCGCGCGCGGTGTCGTCGCCTGGGACGCCTTTCTTTCCGAGCGTCAGCAGCACCTTGCCGTCGGCGCTGAACTTGTGGACGACATGATCGTTCGGATCGGTGGCCCACAACGATCCGTCAGGTCCGAATTGAATGCTGTGAGCCTGGTTGAAGAGGCTCTTGTCGTCGCCCCACGTTTTCACAGGCTTTCCGTCGGTCGTGAAGACGCGGAAGTACGGAACCGCTCGAACCATGACGATGACCGAACCCTTTCCGTCGGCGGCGACCCACGTCGTCAGTCCGCCCCACGGAGGGTTTCCGTTGACTTGCCCGAAGTTCGGTTTGACGTCGTACCGGTCGAACAGGCTCGCAAGAGTCGACTGCTGCGCAGCGAGACGGGTCGTCGAAACGGCGGCGGCCGCGACAAGACCAGCCGCGAGAACACCGAGAGTGGCAAGCTTCTTCATGGTGGTCCGCTCCTTTGTTGACTGCAGAGTCTACTCCGGCCTGGCGGCGAATGTGACAACGAGCACGTCACGGTGGGCCGGCAGGGCAGGATCAATCGGTTCGACCGGCGTCACCCCGTGCGCGACCCGGCGGTCGTCGACGAGCGCCGTGTCGAACGGATCGGTCAGCGTAAAATGGCCGAGCGGCCGGCCGCCGAGGGCGTGGATATCCGTGACGCCGCTCGTGATGTTCCGCCGATCGATCAGCAGGACCAGCACGTAGTCGACGCCGTCTCTATGGACCCCTTCAGGCGTCGGCTGTCCCCGCTCGCCGGTGCGCGCCTCGATCCGGAACTGGTGCGCTTCGATGTGCCAGCTTGCGGTGGCGGGCGCCAGGCTGCCGAAGAGCGACCGGCAGAACGCGAGGATCGTCCGCATCGTCGCGCCATCGCCAACCTCTGCCGAGATCGGCTCGAACCATCGGACGATGCCGCCGTGCAAGGGATTGTATTCGGGCGCCTGAATGTGCGGCTGGTGCGGCCGTCGCTCGATCGGGCTGTCGCGCGTCGCGCCATACGCGGCATGTCTGCGCCGGCGATAGCGTCCCCCGTCGGCCATGTAGGTGTCGACCTCGAGGTCGTTCCAGCTCTCGACGAACGACTGCCAGTCATCGAGCGGCCCGAACGGCGCAAGAATCTCGCGCATGTCGCGACCACGCACGAAGGTAAAGCCTTCGCGCTCGATCGATGACTGGAGAGAATTAGCGGCTATCATGGCCAGTGTTCCGCAGATGCTACATTTTCTCTTACGTCGGCTGCTGCTGACCATCCCCGTCCTGCTGGGGGTCGCCACTCTCGTGTTTTCGCTGCTCCATCTCGTGCCGGGGGATCCGGTCGAGGCGATGCTCGGCGAGAGCGCGTCGCCGCAGGAAATTGCCAGGGTGCGTACGCAACTCGGCCTCGATCGCCCCCTGTACGCGCAGTACTGGACGTTCCTCGAGGGTGTCGGCCGCGGAGATCTCGGCGTGTCGCTCCGCACGAACGAGCCGGTCGCGCAGGCGATCGCCACCCGCATGCCCGCGACGATCGAGCTGGCGATCGCGGCGATGTGTCTCGCGATCGTCGTCGCGATCCCGTTGGGCATCGTCGCCGCGGCCGGCGCCGGAACCATCGTCGACTACGCGGCCACAACGCTGGCGCTCGCCGGAATTTCCATTCCGAATTTCTGGCTCGGGCCGCTGCTCGCGATTGTGTTTGCCATCACGCTCGGGTGGCTGCCGGTATCGGGCAGCGGGACCCTCGCCCATCTCGTGCTCCCGGCGATTACGCTCGGCGCGCCGCTTGGAGCCGTGCTGGCGCGGATGACACGCGCGAGCGTCCTCGAGGAGCTGCGCGAGCTGTACGTGCTCGCGGCGCGTGCCCGGGGCGTGTCCCGCGCCGGCGCCATCCTGCATCACGCGTTTCGAAACAGCCTGATTCCGATCGTCACGGTTCTCGGTCTCCAGACGGGCGCCGTGCTGACGGGCGCCGTCATCACGGAAACGATCTTCGCCTGGCCCGGCGTGGGCCGCCTCCTGATCCAATCCATCAACTTCCGCGACTATCCGCTCGTGCAGGGATGCATTCTCCTGATCGCCGTCACCTACGTGGCGATGAACCTGCTCACCGATCTGGCCTACGGCATGCTCGATCCGCGCATCCGCTATGAGTAGCCGCCGGTGGCAGGGACGAGCCCTGCTCGTAACGGGCGCGATCATCGTCGGCGCGACGGCTGTCGCCGCCGTCATCGGACCGTGGCTGACGCCGTTCGATCCCGCGTCGCAGGAACTTCCGCTCCGGCTCGCGGGTCCGACAGCCAGCCATCCGTTCGGGCTCGACGAGCTCGGACGCGACATCCTTGCGCGCGTGCTGGCCGGCGCGCGCATTTCGTTTGCGGTCGGACTCGCCGTCGTCTCCGTCTCGGCATCGGTCGGCACGGTGCTCGGCGCGACTGCCGGCTACTTTGGCGGCATGACCGACGATCTGATCAGCCGAGTCATCGTCATTCTGCTCGCGTTTCCGGGGCTCCTGCTCGCGATTGCGCTGGTGGCGGTGCTCGGGCCGAGTCTGGCGAACGTGCTGCTGGCGCTGACGGTCATCGGCTGGGTCGGCTACGCACGGCTCGTACGCGGGCAGGTGCTGCGCGCGCGCGAGTTCGAATACGTGCAGGCGGCACGGGCGCTCGGCGCGAGCGCCCCGCGCATCCTGTGGAGGCACGTCATCCCCAGCGCGATCCCTGCGGTCGTGGTGCAGGCGACGCTCGGCATGGCCGGCGCGATCATCGGCGAAGCGGCATTGAGCTTCCTGGGGTTGGGCGTTCAACCGCCGACGCCGAGCTGGGGCACGATGCTCAATGGCGGGCGGGCGCATCTTCTCGACGCGCCGCACTTGACGATTTTCCCCGGCGTCGCGATCGCATTGCTGGTGCTCGGATTCAACTTCGTCGGGGACGGTCTCCGCGATCTCGCGGACCCGAAGCAGGCGCGACGGTGAGCCCCGTCGTACGTAGTGTCCGGCTTTAGCCGGACAGGAAACGGTCCACCTGAAGGCGGACACTACGTACGACTAGCTCGCCGGGAGAGAGTGAGAAGGGCGCGGTTGGTGGGTTCCTTCTCGAGACCGCGCGCGATTGTCGCCCGGGCGGCGGAAACATCGCCCGCGCGAATCTGGGCGTCGGCGAGCTGCACGATCAGCCGCACATCGTCGGGACCGATGCGGAGCGCGCGTTCCAGCCAGGTGACGGCCGTGGGGGCGTCGTTCAACTTCAACGACAAGCCGGCGATTCGCGTTGCGTGCGCCACCCCCTCCGCGTCGTCGGCCACCAATCCCGCGTAGTCGATGAGCGCCTGGCGGCCGGCGTCCAGGTGTCCTTGTCGTTCGGCAACTGTCGCATACAGCACGAGCGATGCGGGTTCGAGCGGATAGCGTGTGCTCGCCTGCTGCAGCGCGGCTTCGGCGGCATCGAACTGTTCGTCGAGCAGCAGAGCGCGGCCGTACAGCGTCAGGATGTCGCTCGTCGCATCAGGACTTGACGCCCCGCGCCCCAACGCTTCGAGCGCCTTGCTCAGATACACGCGGTCGTTGTGCGACTGCGCTCGATCGAGCCACACCTGACCGAGCGCGCGGTACACCAGCGGTTGGCCCGTGCGCTCGAGCGCGCTGCCAAGCGTCAGCACCGCCGCCTCTTCATGGCCGGCGCGCGCCTGGGCCAGGCCGAGCGCCACCTGGCGCTCGACGTGGTCGCGATCGAGGCCCGCGATCATCTGCAACTGATCGAGTTCCTCGTCACGATGTCCCGTCGATCCGTACAGATCTGCAAGCTCTTCTCGTGCGGCGATGTGATCCGGCGCCAGCGCGACGGTTCTTTTGAACGCCTCCACCGCCTCGTCCGTCCGGTTCTCGTCGCGCAGACACAGGCCACGGAGGTACGTGGCGTCGGGCAGACGGTCGTTCAGACGCAGTGCCGAGGCAACCGTGGAGAGCGCCTCGTCGACGTCGCCATTTCGATAATGGGCCAGCGCGAGCTTGTAGGTGACGCCCGCCGATCGGTCGTCGACCCGCAGGTTGCGGGTGTAGGTCTCCGCCGCCCGCTCGAATCGCTTCATCTGGTACAGGACGTCGCCGAGCGCCTCGAGCGGCCGCGTGGCAGTCGGGTCGAGCGTGGCCGCGGCCCTGAAGTCGCGGGCCGCCTCTTCGAGCTCGCCGCGGCGCTGGTAGGTTTCGCCGCGCCGGAGGTGGGGCAGCATCGAGTCGGGACGGAGCGCGATGGCGCCGCTGTATGCCTCGATGGCGCCAAACGTCTGTTCGTCCCGCAGTGCCGTGTCGCCGCGGGCCAGCTGGGTCCGATAATCGCGGTCGCGGGCGGCCGCCTGGTAGGCGAGGGCCACGGCGACGGCCGACAGGGCGAGGGCTGCCGCGAGAAACAGGGCCTTTTTCACGTACGTGTAATGTTATCGAACTTTTGCCTCAAGTCGGGGTCTAAACGGGTAGCTGTGGCCTGCTCGCGGGCTGCTATAGTGGAAGGAGTAACCCCCCGTGGCTCACACGGCAGTTTCAGCTGGGGATCTTTCAGTGAAGCAGGCGCGCGTCGTCAGTTGGCTCGACGTCGGCGGCCGCGAAGCGGCGCTCGTGCAGCGCTGTGCCGCGAACGACGAATCGGCATGTACCGAGCTGGTCGCCGAACACCAGCGCATGGTCGTCCAGTTGGCGACCAACCTGCTGGGCGATCGCGAAGAGGCGCTCGATCTCTCGCAGGAAGTGTTTCTGCGCGTCTTTTCAACGATTCACCGGTTCAGGGGGCAGTCGAGCCTTCGCACCTGGATTTACCGGATCGCCGTCAATCAGGCCCGCAACCGCCATCGGTTCTGGCGCCGGCGGCATCGGGCGGATCAGGTGTCGCTCGATCAGCATATGGCTGTGTATGGCGATTGTTTATCGTGCCGCGAGCCGAGCCCCGATGGCGTGCTGGCGCAGAAAGAGCTGGCGGCCCAACTGGCCCGTGCGCTCGAGCATCTGCCCTTCGATCAACGGACGGCGATCGTGCTGCGCGAGATTGACGGCTTGAGCTACGAGGAGATCGCGTACTCGCTCGGCGTGGCTGTCGGCACGGTCAAGTCGCGGCTGACCCGGGCGCGGAAGTCACTGCGCCAGGAGCTTGGCGGCGCGAGGCCCGAATGAAAAGCTTCAGCTGCGCGGCGACACGGCGCCGGCTCGACGCCTTTCACGATCGCGAGCTGCCGATCGCCGACGAGATTGCGGTCAGCGCGCACCTGGACCGGTGCGGGGAGTGCGCCGCGATATCCGCCGACATCAAGGGCGTCGCCGCGGCGCTGCGGACGCTTGCGCCGGGACGCACGGCACTGTCGAACGAAGATGCGGCCGGGTTCAATGTCGCCATGGTGACACGGCTGCAGGCTGAGCACGATCAGTCGTTCGGCACGCGCCTGCGCCTGATGTTCGACGACCTGCACCTGCTCTATGTGGGCGTCGGCGCCACTGCCGCGGCGACCGTGTGCCTCATGGTGATGATGGGGATGATGCGGTTTGCGACCGACTCGCGGCCGGATTCGCTCGCGGCCATCTTGAACGTCATGGCCACCCCCTTTGGCTGCGATGCGTCCACGAGCGAAATTTCCGATGCCATGGTCTGCCGCGCCCGATGGGTCGCCAGTTTCCAGCGCGCCAACGAGACGGCGGAGCAGGACACGGTGTTTACGCTCGATGCGGTCGTGATTCAGGAAGGGCAGCTGGCGAACTTTGCGGTGATGCGCGCCAGCCGGCACGTCACAGCCTCCGATCAGGCCGAGGCGATCGAAGAATTGCTCGACAGCGTTTCCCGCGCGCGCTCCTATACCGAGCCGACGGAGATCTCGGGAGAGTTCGTGCGCATCGTTGCCGAGGAAACCGTACGGGCCACCAAGCCGGCGATCGATCTGCCGCTGCCCTCAGCCAAGCCCGTCGCGTCGAGAATGGCCCGCACCCGCCGCGCGACGGCCTGACACACGCCTTATCGCCGCGTCGCGGGCGGGTCGACGTGGCCCGTCTCGACGTTGTTCATCGAATCCACAGCCCTCAGCGTCAGCCCGCGTTCGGTCAGCGTGCCGTCCACCGTCAGCTCGTAATGCTCCTGGCGGGAGTCGGCAATGCCGTCCGTCGGAAACACGCCGCGCCACCGCTGTCCGTCCTCGGAAAACTCGACGCGCTGGATCGGCGAGTGATCGTCCTTCACGTCAAAGGTGACCACCGTGCGTCCGCGATCGACGCGCACGGCGGCAATCGTGATGACCGGCGGCGTATTGTCGATGTCGAACGCCGAGCTCTCGAGCTCGCCGCTCAATGCGAGGGACGCCGGATTCGCGGGGCCGTCCGACGCAATAATCTTAATGAAGTACGTCCCGTTCGGCACCGTATTGGTGTCCCACACGAGAATGTTCTCGCTCACGGCGCGGCGAAGCGTCTTCCACGCCGTTTCGCCCTCGCGCCGGAACAGCACGTCGTACACGAGCTCGTCGTCATTTTCATCGTCGGCTCGCCACTGCAGCGTTTCGAGCCCTTTCTGATAGGCGCGGCGCCCCAGGCTGTTCGAGCCCCCTTGCGCCGCCGCCGCCTGCGCCAGCTTGCGCTCCGGCGTGCTTTGATCCTCGAAGCCCGCGAGATCCGGCTCGCCGGTCGTGTACGGCTTCTGGAAGACGATCCCGGGTGGGTACACCGTCACCGACCGCACCTGCGGCCGCAGGTTGCGCTGAAGATACGCCGCCGTGACCGACGTCAGCACGGGACCGTCGTCTTTTCCGGTCAGCACGGCCCGCCACTGCAGATAACGGGTCTTGGGGCTGGTGATCGGCGATCCTTCCGCGTTGGTGGAGGCCGACGACCAGGCGCTCCACGTTTCGTCCGGTGTCGCGGTGTTCCCCGATCGAGTAAACAGCTCGATGCGGTTGCTGCCTGACGCGGTGCCGCGCCAGCTGAGCGCGCCCCACGTGGCGATCATCTGGGCGTCGCGCGGCTCGGACTCGTACGTGCCCCGAGTCGCCCGCTCAGAGGCGAGCCGGAATACTTTGCCGG
>Ga0307310_10000729_pt1 | contig 11444 bp, 9 predicted proteins | sample ER_DNA_197_FD_194502 | JGI IMG/M metagenome (GOLD analysis project Ga0307310, IMG submission 194502) | Bulk soil microbial communities from the East River watershed near Crested Butte, Colorado, United States - ER_DNA_197 | ecosystem: Environmental > Terrestrial > Soil > Floodplain | place: USA...
TAGTCATTAGTCGTTAGTCATTAGTCATCGGTCGACCACCATTGGTTTCTTATCGGTCGCACCCGCATTCGACTTGATCGCGGGGCCTGCCCCGACCAACGGCCAACGACCAACGACCAACGACTATACCCCGCTCCGCTCGTCATGATCGCCCAGGTCGAGCGTATCGAAAAACGAGATCTCGTGCTCGCCAATCTTGTCCCGTAGCAGGCGCCGCGCCTCCCCATACTTATCGCCCGGAACGCTGAGACGCCGGGCGAGATTGCGCAGCCGCGAGATGATAATCAGGGTCACAGTGTGCTCGCCTTCACGCCAGCTGACGCCCCCCACCTCGTTGTACGGGATGAACACCGTGTCCGCCCAGATCCCATCCTCGTAAAACCCCCGCCTGATCGTGCGGCTCAGAGGAAACAAATAGGCGTAGTACACGAACATCATGATTTCGCCGAAAGGAACGATACGGCGGCGGTAGAAATTCACCATCAACAGGATCCCGAGCGCGACGCCAATGGCCAGAGCCATCGCGTAATACGGCGGTTTGGGGCCGAGCCACGTGAGCAGGGCGCCGCCCCGGACGCGCTTGCGATATTGAAGGTACTGGATGGCCAGCCGCGTATTCGCGACCAGAAACCCGAACCCGAGGAGGACCAGGATCCCTCTGATGACGTCCACAAGGCGAATCTTACGGAGGAATTGCAGATTGCAGAATGCAGATTTCAGCCTGGAACGCGGATTTCAATTTGGTCGCGGGCGGAATCCGCAATCTGAAATCGACAATCTGCCATTTCATACACGTGACTGGTATTCGCCCGTCTCGGTGTTGACGCGGACCTTGTCGCCCTCGTTGACGAACGGCGGCACCTGGATGACGAGGCCGGTCTCGAGCGTCGCCGGTTTGACCTGCGCGCTGGCGGTTGCGCGATTGATGCCGGGCACGGTTTCCTTGACGACGAGGTCGACCGTCGGCGGCAGCTCGATGCCAACCGGCTCGGTCTCGTAGAACTCGACGCGGATGACCGAATCGGCCACCAGATAGTTCACCGATTCTCCGAGCGCTTCCGCCGAGATGTGCGTCTGCTCGAAGCTCGAGGTGTCCATGAAGTAGTAATGGTCACCATCGTTGTAGAGATACTGCATCTCGCGCTCGTCGAGCGTCGCGCGTTCGATGTCTTCTTCCGCGCGGAACTTCTCGTCGGCGAGCATCTGCGTCCGGATGTTTCGCATCCGGACCTGGATGTGCGCCCGCTTGTTGCCTGGAGTCAGGTGGTGCAGCTCGAGGATACGGAAGAGGTTGTCGCCAACCTTGATCAGCATGCCTTTTCGGAGCCGCGTCGCTTGTATGGATGATGCCATGTTTGCTCGTATATCCTTGGAATCGTAACATATAGACAGAGTTACCCATGATTCGAAAGTTCCTGCTCTCATTCGTGCTCGTTGTGGCGGGCTTCGCGGCCGGCCTGGTGCTGACCGGGCGAACGGCGTCGGAGAGTCGCGCGGAGGAGATCGCGCCGCTGCAAACCGCTCCCCGCCCGGCCCCGCGGCCGCCCGCCGCGGCGCCCGTGGCTGCCGGCACGGGCATGCCGGATTTTTCGAGGATTGCCGGCGAGGCCGTCAAGGGCGTGGCCAACATTTCGTCGCTTCAGGTCGTACGGACGTCCAATTCGCCGTACGGCAGCGACCCCTTCTTCCGGTACTTTTTCGACGACGATCGGGCATTCGGATCGCGCGACCGCCGCTCGCTCAGCCTCGGATCCGGCGCGGTGATCTCGCCCGACGGCTACGTCGTCACGAACAACCACGTAGTGGGCGACAACGTGCGCGAGATTACGATCGCGCTGCCCGACAAGCGCGAGATCCGCGGCAAGGTCATCGGTACCGATCCCGCCACCGACATCGCGCTGCTGAAGATCGACGTCAAGGGCGTTCCGGTTCTGCCGTGGGGCGATTCCGCAGGGCTGAAAGTCGGCCAGTGGGTGCTGGCGATCGGCAGCCCCTTCCAATTGAGCCAGACGGTCACCGCCGGCATCGTCAGCGCCACCGGCCGCACCAACGTCGGCTTCGCCGACTACGAGGACTTCATCCAGACCGACGCGGCGATCAATCCCGGCAACTCCGGCGGCGCCCTGATCAACAGCCGCGGCGAGCTCGTCGGCATCAACACCGGGATTTTCAGCGAGAGCGGCGGCTACCAGGGAATCGGCTTCGCCGTGCCGAGCAATCTCGCGCGCAGGGTCGTCGACGATCTGATGAGGTTCGGCGAAGTCCGCCGCGGCTCGGTGGGGTACCTCAGGATCGAGAAGCTCACCGATCAGCTCGCGGAAGAAGTCCACTCGCCCACGACGAACGGCGCCGTGATCTCGAGGATGCTGCGCGACTCGGAATCGTACGAGTCGGGGCTGCGTCCGGGGGATGTCATCGTGGAATTCAACAAGCAGCAAGTAGACGACCCGTCGCAGTTCTTCCGGCTGGTAGCGGACGCAAAGGTAGGATCGACGGCCGCGGTCAGGGTCCTGCGCGAGGGGCGCGCCATGGATTTCAAGCTGCCGATCGTCTCGAGCTCAGCATCGGCCGCGCGCGTTCGGCGCTAAGCGACGATGAACGTAAGGTACACTCTTGGCAATGACTGCTCCGACCAGCGCACGACCAGGACGAAACGAGCCGTGTCATTGCGGATCGGGCCGCAAATACAAACATTGCTGTCTGGAGAAAGACGACACCGCGGCAGCAGCGGCACGGACCAAGGCGGCAGCAAAGGAAGAGGCGGCCGCTCAATCACCGGAGGCGGAGGCGGCCGCCTCGGCCCCCAAACAGGCACCGAAACCGCAAACGCATCAGCCGTGGAAGGCGACCACTTCGCGGCTTCGTCCCGCGCACGCGGACGCCGCGCAAGGTCGGCGGCGGCTGAGGGAGAATGTCAGTGGCTGCCCGCGTAAGATCGTGGCTCTCGTGGCCTTCGCTCGTGCGAACGCTCGTCTCGCACCTGCGGCTGACAATGAGACTCGTGCGCGAGCCCGGCGTGCCGGTTCTGACGAAAGCATTCCCAGTCCTGGCAGCGCTCTACGTCATCTCGCCGCTGGACTTCGTGCCCGATTTTCTCCCTGTAATCGGTCAGCTCGATGACCTGGGCATGATCCTGATTCTCTTCGAAGCCTTCCTGAAGTTGTGCCCGGCGCGGGCCGTCGATTTCCACAGGGCGGAGATGGCGCAGCACCGGAAGTATGGTCCGATGCCGTCAGCCGGGGAAATCATCGACGCGGAGTTCCACCGGGAAGAACCGACGCGCTGAGCGCACGCCGTGTCAGGCGAGCGCCTGACGCGACTCCCACCAGCCCTCGAATTCCTTGAATCCGCGGCCGAGCCGGACCGGGTCGGCCATGCGTCCGGCCATCACGTCCGTGGTCTTGTAGCCATTGCCGGTGATGCAGACGACTGTCGATTCGTCGGGCCCGATGACGCCGCGACGCACGAGATCGACCGTCGCCGCCAGTGTCGTGCCGCCGGCCGGCTCGGTAAAGATGCCCTCGGTCTCCGCCAGCAGCTGAATCGCATCGATGATCTGCGTATCGGTGACGGCGGCGCCCGTGCCGCCGGTCGATCGCACGGACTTCAGGACCTGATAACCGTCGGCGGGATTGCCGATTGCGATCGACTTGGCGATCGTGTCGGGACGCACCAGCTCTGGATATTCGAGTCCCGCGTCGAGCGCGTGCACGACCGGCGCGCAACCCTCCGCCTGGGCCGCGTGGATGCGCGGCAGTTCGCCTTCGACGAGACCGATCTCGGCAAGCTCGCGGAATCCCCGGAGGATGCGCGGCAGCAGGGTGCCGCCGGCCACGGGCGACACGACGTGGCGCGGATAGCGCCATCCGAGCTGCTCGACGATCTCGAACCCCATCGTCTTCGCCCCTTCGGCGTAGTAGGAGCGCAGGTTGATGTTGACGAATCCCCAGGCGTATCGATCCGCGACCTGCGTACACAAGCGATTCACATCGTCGTAATTGCCGGCGATGGTGAGAATCGTCGGACGATAGATCGCCGACCCGAGGATTTTGCCCGGCTCCAGATTGTCGGGAATGAACACCACGCACTCGAGCCCGAGCCGCGCCGCGTGAGCCGAGACGCTGTTCGCGAGGTTGCCGGTGGAGGCGCAGGAAATCACCTTGAACCCGAGCTCCACCGCGCGCGTGGCGGCAACCGACACGACGCGGTCCTTGTACGACAACGTCGGATGATTGACCGAGTCGTCTTTGATGTACAGCTCGCGGAGGCCCAGGCGTGCGGCGAGGCGATCGCAGCGCACCAGCGGCGTGAACCCCGAGTTGAGACCGGTGAGCGGCTCGCCGGTGATTGGGAGCAGCTCGCGGTAGCGCCAGAGGTTCTTCGGGCGTTTCTCAATCTGCTCGCGGGTGACGTGGATGGATTTGTAGTCGTAGACGGGTTCGAGCGGGCCGAGACACTTGTCGCAGACATAGGTCGCTTCGGCCGGGAAGAGAGCTTTACAGAGATGACACTGCAGGCCTGTCAGAAACGTGCGAGGCGTACCGGACGTTGTTTGCGGGATCGGGCTCAACGGGTCCTCTCATCTTCCCCCGCGATCCGCATCCGGACCCGCGAGGCAGGAATTGGCACCTAACCGCGACCGCTGAATCGCGTGGTTGCCGTGGCTTCATCGGGCCTGTCCCTCAGCCACTCTGGATAAAAGAGAGCGTATTCGGTTGTCCTGCGGACTATACCAAACGGCCTCGCGGATAGGCAAATCTACACATACACACACAGTGATTTGAATCTGGCGATGGAGCAGTTGGGTAGTTGCGTAATGGGGTAATTGGGCAATCGCCCTCACCACTGCCCTAGCGGGCGCAAGTGGCGCATGCCGGCTCGATCGCCCACCGCCCAGGTGCCCTGTTCCGCGTGAAATTCTTCGCCAAGCGGCGAGCCCTCGTCTGTAAATGCCTCCGCCTTCGCGTTCAGGTAAACAACGCCTCGTGCTGTCGTGACGGTCACCAATGGACGAAACGTGGAAAAACCCTCCTCCGCGAAATTATCGAAGTACACATATTCCAAGCTGCGCGGCGTGCCCACTAGCAATTAACCAATTACCCAATTACCCAATTACCCAATTACCCAATTACCCAATTACCCAATTCCCATTCACTATGCGGAGCATTCGCCGTCCATGACGACCGGAGCGAATTCGCCCGCTTCGGCGAGATCGATGTAATCGTCGGGCACCGCGTCTTCGGCCGTGATCCGTTCGAGCGGCATGAGCACATGCTTGACCCGCTCGACATCGACACGTTCGAAAAACTCGGTCGCCGATTCGTCGGGCCGCCGGTCGTTCGCGTAGAGATTGATGAGACGTTCGACCACTTCCGGAATGCGGCGCGCCGGCACCTTCGCCGCCAGCCGTCCGAAGCTGGCGCCGTGCTCGCTGACGCCGCCGCCGACCATCACGAAGTACTGCGGCACGGCGCGGCCGCCAATCCGCCGCACGCTTCCCTGGAAGCCGATGGTCGCGATGTGATTCTGCCCGCAGCCGTTCGGGCACCCGCTGATCTTGATGCTCGCGCCGTCGGCCTTTGCAATCAAGTCGGGCCGTGCGCGCAATTGATCCTCGAGCAGGCGCCCCAGCCCCCGCGACTGCGTCACCGCCAGCCGGCACGACTCGGCGCCCGGGCAGCTGACCACGTTCGCGATGGTGCTGGCTTCCGCCATCGCCAGGCCCGCCGCCGCGAGACGTTTATAGAGTTGCCGCACGTCGCACGCGTTGACCCAGCGGAACACGAGATTCTGATCCGGCGTCACGCGCACGGTGCCGTCGCCGTAGGCGCGCGCGAGCTCGCCAAGAACACGCATCTGCTCGCTGGAGAAATCGCCGAGCGGCACGGTCGCGGTCGCCATCAGATACCCGAACTGTTTCTGCGGACGCACGTTCGTCACGCGCCAGCGCGCATACGCGTCGTCGCCCGGCTGCAGCATCGGCACGATCGTCGGCACGATCCCCGGCCCTTTGACCTTCTGCGCCGTCACGCGCGATGCGATGTGACCGACCGACGGCGAGCCGTCCTTGATCCAGTCGGGCGTCGACTCGGCCGGCGCCGGATCGATCTCGAGCGTGGGCACCTCGCCGCTCGCGCGGCAGGCGGTCAATTCGCGGTCGTATTCCTCCCGCCACCGGGTCCACCCCAGCTCGCGGATCATGAACTTCATGCGGTTCCGCTGCTTGTGCTTGTAGTCGCCGAACTTCTTGAACACCCGCAGGACGGCTTGCGCCACGCGGAAGATCTCCGACGCCGGCAGGAACTCGTGAATCACTGTCCCGGACTTGCACAGAATCGCCGTGCCGCCGCCCGCCGTCACACGGAAGCCGCGGCTGCCGTCGGGCCCGACGAGCGCGTAGAACCCCAGGTCGTTGATGCCGACCAGCGCGTGATCGACCGGGCACCCTTCGAACGCGATCTTGAACTTGCGCGGAAGCGTCGAGCTGATCGGCTGCCGCAGCAGATAGCGCGTCAGCGCCTCGGCGTACGGCGTCACGTCGAAGCGTTCGTCGGCGGCCACGCCGGCGTACGGGCACGCCGTGATGTTCCGCACCGAGTTCCCGCACGCCTCGCGCGTCGTGATCCCCGAGTCGGCGAGCAGGCGCATGGCCGGCTCGACGTCGTGCAGCTTCACGAAATGGAACTGGATGTTCTGCCGCGTGGTAATGTGCCCGAAGCCCCGCGAGTAACGCTCACCGATCTCCGCGAGCACATCGAGGTGGTCGGCAGTCAGCAGACCCTGCGGAATCTTGATCCGCAGCATCTGGGCGTCCTCCGCCTGACGCTGGCCGTAGGTCCCGCGGACCAGGCGATACACCCGCCACTGATCGGCCGTAATCTCGCCGCGTTCGTATTGCTCGAGCGTCGCGACGAACTCGTCGATTTCGGCCTCGTTGGCAAACGACAGCCGCGCGCGCCCGACCGTCTTATCTTCATGTACCAGTGACATATTTCCTCTTCGGTCTTGCCTCGGTGTCTTCATTCACGACGGCCAGCGCGACCACGTCGCCGATGATGATAGTGCCGGGGCCAGCTTTCCCGTCCCCTTTTTCGGCGAGCCGGCCGAGCGTTCCGCGCCAGACGCGTTGGCTCGCCATCGACGCATCCACCACGATTGCCGCCGGTGTTTCGGGGGACCATCCACCTTCGACGAGCGTCGCTGCGATGGCCGCGGAACGGCCGAGCCCCATCAAGACGACGAGCGTAACCCCAGTTGGCGGAAGCGCCTCCACCGCCGGTCGAAACAACTCGTCATCGTGCCCCGAGACGACGAGGAAGGCGGACGACACCCCGCGGTGCGTCACCGGAATGCCCGCGAGCTCCGGCGCGGCAATCGCGCTCGACACACCCGGGACGACGTCGAACGGCACGCCCGCGCGCCCAAGCGCCAGCGCTTCTTCCCCGCCGCGGCCAAACACGAACGGGTCGCCGCCTTTCAGCCGAACGACGCGACGGCCGCGCCGTGCTGCCCGAATCATCACGGCGTGAATGGTCTGTTGGGTCATGGCGTACTTGCCGGCACGCTTGCCCGCGAAGAACCGCTGCGCCTTTCGCGCGTACCGGAGAATCCGGTCGTCGATCAGGGCATCGTACAGCACCAGATCCGCCGCACGCAGCCGCGCAATCGCCTTGCGCGTCAACAATGACGGATCGCCCGGGCCAGCACCCACGAGCGAAACATGCCCTCGACGCGATCCTGCCTCGGCCTCAGTAGGGCCAGGGGCTAAAGGCTGAGGGCCAAGCGCGTATAGCCCGTTCAGCGCCTCGAGCAGCCGCGGCTTACGTGCCGCCATCGGCACCTTGTCGCGACGCCAGATCGCGCGCTGACGGTCCGCTTCCACCATCCATCCATCGAGATCGGCCGGCAGGAGATCATCGAGCGCCTCGCGCAGCAGCGCGGTCAGCGCCGGCGCCCGCCCGCTCGTCGAGACCGCAATCGTGACGCCATCGCGGCGGACCGTTCCGCTCAGAAACGCGCTGGCGTTGGCGGGGTCATCCACGGCGTTGACGAAAATTCTCCGCGCTTCCGCCGCTGCGGCAACCTCGCGGTTGACCTCTGGCGTCGCCGCGGCCACCACGAGCCAGGCGCCGTCGAGATCGGTGGGCACGAACGCGCGCCGCGCCATTTCGACGCCCGCCGCCTCGATTTCGGCTGTGACGACGGGCGCGATCACCCGCACACGGGCGCCGGTCTCGATGAGGGCGCGCAGTTTGGACGTGGCCACGGGGCCGCCTCCGACGAGCACGACGTCCCGTCCGGCGAGCGTCAGAAAGAGCGGCAGCAGATCATGCATAAAAACAAAAAGCCCGGAAGCGCTGGGCCTCCCGGGCAGTGGTTGCGAGCGTTGGTGGCTGAGGTCTTACCGGCCGTCTCGACGTTGCAAACTGCTGCACAGGTGGCAGAAAGCCATCGCACGACAACATGTACAGGATGTGGAGCAGGCGCGCGCCTCGACCGAAATCATTCCTTCTCTAGTAGTACAGCCATTGCCGGCCTCCGTCAAGGTACACTGAATTCATGAAGCTTCGGTGGCGGGTCCCCGCTCTGGGCATACCACTCCTGCTCCTGTTGCTCTTTGCGACGCCGGTTTGTGCCCAGCGTCTCCCTCCCATCGCGACACCCGAGCACTACGATCTGGCGTTCGTCGTCGACATCGGCGGCAAGCGGTTCGAGGGGACCGAATCGATTCGCATCCGGATCGATCAACCCACGAGCCGGATCGTACTGAACGCGGCCGAGATCGATTTCAAGGAAGTGACGATCGGAGCCGGCACCGCGGCGCAGCGGGCGAACGTCGTGCTCGATAAAACGGCCGAGACCGCGACGTTGACCGTGGCAAATGCGCTCCCCGCAGGTCCGGCGGACATCCACATCCGATACGCCGGCGTGCTGAACGACAAGCTCCGGGGGTTCTACATCACGAGAGGGGACAAACGGAACTACGCCGTCACACAGCTCGAGTCGACGGACGCGAGGCGCGCGTTTCCGTCTTTCGACGAGCCGGCCTACAAGGCCACGTTCGCGGTGACGCTGACTATCGATCGCGGCGACGTCGCGATCTCGAACGGCCGGGTCGTCTCGGATACGCCGGGGCCCGATCCCGGGCAGCATACGGTGAAATTCGCGACCTCACCGAAGATGTCGCCGTATCTCGTCGCGATGGCCGTGGGCGACTTCGAATGCGTCGAGGGCGCCGCCGACGGCACGCCGATTCGCGTCTGCACGCAGCCGGGAAAGAAGGAGCTGGCGCGCATCGCGCTCGAATCCGCGCAGGAGATTCTGACGTTCTACAACAGGTACTACACCATCAAGTACCCCTTCGGGAAACTCGACATGCTGGCCGTGCCCGACTTCGCCGCGGGCGCGATGGAAAATACGGCGGCGATTTTCTATCGGGAGGACGGCCTCCTCGCCGACAGTGCGACGGCGTCCGTCGCCACTCGCAAGGACATCGCTGCGACGGTCGCCCACGAGATGGCTCACCAGTGGTTCGGCAATCTGGTGACGATGCAGTGGTGGGACGACCTGTGGCTCAACGAGGGGTTTGCGTCATGGATGGAAACCCGTCCGATGGCGGCGTCCAGGCCGGAGTGGAACCTCGCCGTGGACGAGGCGCGCGCGAGCCACCGGGCGATTGACCTCGATTCGCTGCAGTCGACGCATCCGATCCACACGCCCGTGCAGACGCCGGCCGAAATCGACGCCCTGTTCGACACGATCACCTACCAGAAGGGTGCCGCCGTCGTCCGGATGATCGAGCACTACGTGGGCGCCGCTTCGTTCCGCGACGGCGTCAACGCATACCTCCAGGCCCATGCCTATGGCAACGCGACCTCCGAGGATTTCTGGAAGACGATCGCGAAAACGTCGGGAAAGCCAGTCGATCAGATTCTGCCGACGTTCATCAATCAGCCGGGCGTGCCGATTATCGACGTGTCGCCGCTCACCTGCTCCGGGGCGACGACGCGGGCGACGTTCGGGCAGGAGCGCTTTCTTCTCAACGCAACCGGCGCTCGCGCAACCGCGCCTGTCTGGCAGGTGCCGGCATGCCTCAAAGCCGGCACGGCGGCAGATTCATCGGCCTGCCTGGTCATTTCCGAACCGCGACTGACGCTGGACGTCGCACAAGGTTGCGTGCCGTGGATTTTCGCGAACGCGGGCGCCGAGGGCTACTACCGCACGGCATATGCCCCCGAGATCCTTCGCGCGCTCGCACCGCACGTCGAAGATGCGTTGAGCGCGCCCGAGCGGGTCACACTCATCGGCGACGAATGGGCCCTGGTCCGCGCGAACCGGCACACCGCCGCGGACTATCTGACGCTCGCCGCCGGTTACGGCCGCGAGCCGGTGAGCGGCGTGCTTGGGGACGTCACCGGGCGGCTCGGATTCATCCACGAATATTTGACGACCGATGCCACGAGGGCGCGCTTCGAAGCGTTCGTGCGTTCGATGCTGCGGCCGGCGCTTGACAGGCTGGGCCTGACATTTCTTACAGGTCTTACAGGTTCCCCAGGGCGCCGGGGCGACAACGACGATCGCCGCGCGCTCGCTGCCGTCGTGATCGACGCGCTCGGCACGATCGCCGATGACGGGGACGTCGTCCGCCAGTCGCGGGCGGCGCTCGACCGGTCGCTCGCGGGCGGCCCGGCGCTCGATCCCGCGCTGGCGGGAAGCGTCGTGCAGATCGCCGCTCAGCACGGCGACGAACGCCTGTACGACGCGCTGGCTGCCGCGGCGGCGCGCGCGACATCGCCCGGCGAGCGGAGCCTCTATGTGTTTGCGTCGACCGGGTTCCGCGATCCGCGGATTATCGATCGCGCCCTGCAGCGGACGCTGTCGAGCGACGTGCGCACGCAGGAGACGGCGCGCTACATGGCAGGATTCTTCGACAATCCTGTCGCCCGGCCGCGCGCGTGGTCGTTCGTGAAAACCTACTGGAGCGCCCTCGAGCCGAAGATGAGGATCTTCAACGCCGGCGCCACGCTCACGAGGTCGCTCGACGCGTTCTGCGATGCGGCCGCGCGAGACGACATCCGGGCATTTTTCGACACCCACCGCCTGCCGGGCGTGACGGGTGCGCTCAATCAGACGATCGAGCGGATCAACAACTGCATCGACCTGCGCGAGAAGCAGACGAAACCTGTCAGCGATTGGCTCGCCTCCCGCCGATAAATGCAACCACGAAGACACGAAGACACGAGCGGACCCCATTCGACTGTCCCACCTGTCATTCGAGTCTGCACCTCCCGGACTCCTATAGCGTCCGCTAGAGCCGAACACTACGTACGAGACGTTTGCGGTTTCGACACAGCCGGGCACCCTTTCGCGTACGCCCGCCACGGACGGTCGACGCCAACCCTGATGCCGACCCGCGGTCCCCAGGCAATCGGCCGCAGCCGGAT
>Ga0307310_10000737_pt1 | contig 11394 bp, 12 predicted proteins | sample ER_DNA_197_FD_194502 | JGI IMG/M metagenome (GOLD analysis project Ga0307310, IMG submission 194502) | Bulk soil microbial communities from the East River watershed near Crested Butte, Colorado, United States - ER_DNA_197 | ecosystem: Environmental > Terrestrial > Soil > Floodplain | place...
CGCGGGGTGTCGAGCGCCAGCTCCATATCTCTTCTATCTCTACGCGGCACGGCTCATAACGGATTGTGGACTTCGAGTCATAGCAGCGTTTGACCTAACCTTTACCTCCCGCGGGGGTTCGCTTTACGTGGAGGCGGAAGAACACAGGTCTACCGGAGGAGAGGATCCCTATGTGGAGGACGATCGCAGCAGTGCTCGCCACCGCCGTCGGAGCGCTGACGCTCGCGTCGGCCGGGGCAGCGGCCACGGTCACGATCCAGATCAGGAGCACCGGCTTCTCGCCCGGGGCCGTCACGATCAACCACGACGACAAGATCACCTGGCACAACGCCGACAAGGTCAACCACCAGGTCGTCTCGGATGACGGCTCCTTCGCGTCGCCGATCCTTCGCGCGGGCCAGTCCTGGACGAAGACGCTCTCCACCGCGGGCACGTTCCGCTACCACGATGCGCTGTTCCCGAAGCTGACCGGCAGGATCACGGTCAAGGGCCCGCCGCCGTCGGTCTCGCTCGCCCTCTCCGTTCCGATCGTCGTCTACGGGACCTCGATCACCCTTTCCGGCCAGATCTCCAACCACGCGGCGAACCAGTCGGTCGAGCTCGACCAGCAGCCGTACGGACAAGCGTCCCCGAGCCAAATCGCGATCGTGAAGACCGGCTCCGACGGCATCTTCACGTGGACGATCACGCCGAACCTCTACACGACGTACACGGCGCGCTGGAACAACGTCGCGAGCGCGAGCGTCGTCGCCCAGGTCTCGCCGAAGATGAAGCTCATTCCGGGCGGCGCCGGCTACATGAAGGTCGAGATCTCGTCGCCCGTCTCGCTTTGGCACAGGCACGTTTCGCTGCAGCGGCTGTCGCAGTTCGGACAGTGGGTGAACATTGCCAACCTCACCCTCGGCCAGTTGAACGGCCGGCTGTTCAAGCCTGTGGCGTACCTGCCGAAGGGGTCGTCGCACATCCGCGTCTTCCTTTCGATCAACCAGGCCGGGAACGGGCTGCTCGCTGCGCACAGCGGCACGCAGACGATCGTAAGGCGCAAGTAACGCGTCCAGAATGCCCGCATCCTTAGCCCTCGGCTCGTCGTTGCACCGACGAGCCCAGAGGAAGAGGAGTTCACATGAAGCGCATTTTCCTGCTTTCGGCAGCGCTGCTCGCGACACTCGTCGTCGTAGCGTCCGCCGGAGCTGAAACCAAGACAGTCCAGATCACGAAGGGCGGTTTCACACCGACTGCGACGACCATCGCGGTCGGCGACTCCGTGACCTGGCACAACGCCGACACCGTGAGCCATCAGGTCGTCGCGAACGACGGTTCGTTCGCCTCGCCCGTGCTCAAGAGCGGCGAGAACTACACCTTCATGTTCGCGAAGGCGGTCAAGGTGACCTATCACGACTCGTTCGCGACGTCGCATAAGGGCACGGTGACCGTGAACGCACCCGTCGGGACCGTCTCGCTCGCCACCTCGACGCCGACGGTGACCTACGGTGACAACACGACCGTGACGGGCGCCGTGTCGAACCAGCTCGTGAGCGAGCCGGTAACGCTCACTGCGCAGCCGTACGGCAAGGGCACGCAGTCGCTCGCCAGCACGACGACGCAGGCAAGCGGTGCGTTCTCGTTCGGTGTCTCTCCGACCATCCAGACGTCGTACCAGGCGCACTGGCGCACGGCGAACAGTCCTTCCGTGACGATCAACGTCCGCCCGCGCGTCGGGTTCGGACGGAGCGGCAAGCTCTTCGTCGCCAAGGTGACATCGGATCTGACGTACGCAGGTCACTACGTGTGGGTCCAGCGGAAGGCGCCGCTCGGCAGCTTCCGCAACGTCAAGCGGATCTACCTCGGCGCGAACTCGCGTGCGGTCTTCAGCGCGCGGCTGCCGAAGGGCCGCTCGATCCTGCGCCTCGTCCTGCCGGACACCCAGGCCGGGGTCGGCTACGTCGCCGGCACGAGCCGGTTGATCCCGCTCACCTGGTAGCTCGGAACGCCAGACGCGCGCGACTGCTTATGCGTCGCGCGCTTCTGCGTATCTGCGTGCGACGTCGTCCCAGTTGACGACGTTCCACCAGGCCTCGAGGTACGCTGGCCGCTTGTTCTGGTAGTTGAGGTAGTACGCGTGCTCCCAGACGTCGATGCCGAGGAGCGGCACGTCGCTCTGCATGATCGGCGAGTCCTGGTTCGGCGTCGAGTAGACGGCGAGCCCCGTGCCGTCCCAGACGAGCCAGGTCCAGCCGGAGCCGAACCGCTTCACGCCGCCGTCGTTCACGGCCGTCTTCAGCTCGGCGAAGCCGCCGAAGACGTCGGTGATCGCAGCGGCGAGGTCGCCGGTCGGCTCTCCGCCGCCGTCCGGGCTCATGATCTGCCAGAAGAGCGAGTGGTTCGCATGACCGCCTGCGTTGTTGCGGACGGCCGTGCGCTTGTCCTCGGGGAGGGCGTCGAGATCCGAGAGGATCGTCTCGAGCGAGGCGTTCTCGAGTTGCGTTCCGGCGAGCGCAGCGTTCGCGTTGTCGACGTAGGCCTTGTGGTGCATGTCGTGGTGGACGCGCATCGTGTCGCCGCCGATGTGCGGCTCGAGCGCGTCGTAGGGGTACGGGAGATCGGGAAGTTCGAACGGCATCTGTCTGCTCCTTTCGCGTCTGAGGTGAGGATATGCTGCCGCCGCCGGATCACGTCACGGTTCACCGGAAAGGAGCTCGATGTCGTCGCTTGCGTTCAAGTTCGAGGAAATCGCGCCCCGCCCGCTCAGGCCCGAGGTGGTCGAGCTCGACGGGATCTCGCGCGCGTCGGTCGAGGCCCATTACAAGCTGTACCAGGGGTACGTGAGTAAGAGGAACGAGATTCTCACCAAGCTCGCCGGCGTCGATCTTGGCGCCGCGAACCAGGTCTACTCCGAGATCCGGGCGCTGAAGGTCGACCTGACCTTCGCGATCGGCGGCATCAAGAACCACGAGCTCTACTTCGCGCACCTCGGCGGCGGCGGCGGTGACCCCACGGGGCCGTTCGGCGCGCTCGTCGAGCGCGACTTCGGCTCGGTCGACGCGTGGCGCTCCGACCTGAAGGCGACGGGGATGGCCGGCCGCGGCTGGGCGTGGACCGCCTACGACTGGGACGAGCGGCGGCTCTTCAACTACATCGGCGACGCGCAGAACACGTTCCCGGTGTGGAATGCGACGCCGCTCGTCGCGCTCGACGTCTACGAGCATGCGTACTTCCTCGACTACCAGACCGATCGGGCCGGGTACATCGGTGCGTTCTTCGACAACCTGGACTGGGACGTCGTGAACGGCTGGGTCGAGCACTACGCCATTCCCTCGTAGCCCGGCGATGCTGACCGCGATCCTCGTCGCGATCGGGTACGTCTGCGGGTCGATGCCGTGGGGCTATTGGCTCGTTCGCATCTTCCACGGCCAGGACATCCGCACGCAGGGGAGCGGCAACATCGGCGCGACGAACGTGTGGCGCGTCTATGGCCGCCGGCTCGGGATCTCCGCGGTCTTCCTCGACACCCTGAAGGGCTTCGCGCCGGCGCTCGTCGCGACGAAGCTCGCCGGCCACGACGCAGGAGTCCTCACGGGCGGCGCCGCGATGCTCGGACATTTTCGCCCGCTCTTCCTGAAGTTCACCCGCGGCGGCAAGGTGGTCGCGACGACCGGCGGCGCGTTCCTCGGCGTCGCGCCGATCGTCGGCGGCATCGGCGCCGGCGTGTGGCTGCTCGTGTTCGGGCTCACCCGCTACGCGTCCGTCGCGTCGATCGTCTCCGCGCTCTCGCTCCCGCTCTGGGCGTGGCTCATCGGCTACCCGTGGCCGGTGATCGCGTTCGCCGGCGTCGCGGGCGCGGCGGTGCTCGTGCTGCACCGGGCGAACATTCGCCGACTGTTGCACGGCGAGGAGCCCCGCTTCACGCGTAGGGCGCGCCCGGCGCTCGACTGAACGACGAAGGGCCCGCAGTGCGGGCCCTTCGCGCTCGACGCGGTGCGCGAGCTTGTTCTATGCATTGCACCCCTTGGGCGTCGAGCCGGCGATGTTCGCCTGCGTGCCTTTGGGGATCCCGAGGTACATCGCGTACACCTTCGCCGGTACGGTGCCGTCGTTTCGCGCAAGGTGGACATGCCCTGCCGGCTCGATGAACGCCTGTCCCTTCGACACCTTGAACGGCGCACACTTCGCGACGGCCGGGTCGAACACCGGGAGCGTCCCCGCGGTCACGACGACTGCGACCGCGGACCCGTGTGTGTGCCAACCGAAGCTTCCTCCCGGAGCGATCTTGATCGAGGTGAGGATCATGGCCCCGGCCTTTGCGTGAATCGTCGTCGCCTGCATCTGACCGACGCCGAGCGGCGTGGCAACGATCGGATTGCCTGCCGCGATCGCCGATGCGCCCGCAATGAGGGCGCCGACGAGCGCGAGCCCGAACAGCTTGATCTTCATGATGCGTCCTCCTTTGGTCGTTGTCGTTCACCGCGTCGTGCTGCGGCCGACCTTAGGAAGAGGTGTCTTTACCGCTCCTTTGCGCGCTCTTAGCGGCAGGATGGGCGAGGCATATCGAGACGCCTCGCGGGTCGCCGACCGCGTGCAGCAGCCGCTCGGCGTGGGCGAGCTCGGCGCGCGCGCGGGCGCCACGGCCGGCTGCGAGCAGCGCGTCGGCAGCCGCCAGCCGAGTCCAGCCCGGCATGTGCCCGTTCAGGTGCCGTTCCCAGACATCGGCGCCGGCGGCGAAGAGCTCGGCCGCGGCTTCGAGGTTGCCCGCCCGCTCTTCGGCGAGCCCCCACGTCGCGAGGGCTCCACCTTGCCCCGGCGCGTCGTCGGCGGCCCGGAAACGGTCGTGCGTCTCGCGAAAGACCGCAGCGGCTCCGTCGAGGTCTCCGCCGAACGCGAGGACGAGCGCCGTGCCGATCTCCGTCATCCCCACCGCGCGGCGGTCCCCGAGCCGTCGACGGAGCTCGAGCGACTGCTCGAGCCACGCGAGCCCGAGCTCGTAGTCGCCGAACGTGCGCGCGCAATTCCCGAGCGCAGAGAGCGCATGCGCCTCGCCGCGCGGGTCGTCGAGACGCCGGAAGCGGCCGAGCGCCTCCTCGAGGAGTGCCTGGGCCTCGTCGCGCCTGCCTGCTGTGCGCTCGAGCACTCCGAGATTGCACAGCGAGTACGCGACGGCGTGATCGCGGCCGAAGCGGTGGAACAGGAAGATCGTCTCCTCGAACACCGGCCGTAGGCGGCCGTGGGGGCCCTCAGGAAGAACGGCGAACCCGAACGCGATGCCCTCGAAGAACGGAGGCGATGCGTCCGGCACGGCCTCGAGCGCGTGAAGCACGGCGTTGAGGAGCCGTCGCGACTCGTCGAGCTCGCCGGCGTGGTACAGCGGCAGGGACGAGACGCTGAGGATCGACGCCCGGGTTCCGTCGTCCCCGGCGAGCGCGAGCGCTTCTGCGCACAGGCGCGCACAGTCGTCGAGGGTCCCGCCGGCCGTGCTGAGCAAGCCGGCGCGGTGGAGCACGTCAGCAGCAGCAGCGGGACGGCCGCGGCGTGAGAGCTCGGCAGCCTCGCGGCCGCGCGACATGAACGACTCGAGGCGGCCGCAGCGGACCTCCAATGCGGCTGCGGCAAGCAACGTCGTCGCGCGCAGCTCCGTCGCCTCGGGCGCCGCGTCGAGCACCGCCTTCAGCCGGCGTGCGCCTTCGGTGAAGTAGTTGCGGTCGAGCCAGAAACGCCACACGCTCGAGGCAAGCCGAAGCGCTCCTTGCGGGTCGTACTGGAGCCCGGAGTCGAGGGCGGCGCGAATGTTGTCGTGGTCCAGCTCGAGGCGCCGGAGCGGGGGCGGGTCGACGGCGAGAGCCTGTGCCCAGTCGCGGAGGCGGGACCCCACGGTCTCTCGTTCGCCGGCCGCGACCAGGGACTCCGCCGCGAACTGGCGCACTGTGTCGAGCAGTCGGTACCGCGCGAGCTCGGCGTCTTCGACGACGACGAGCGACTTGTCGACGAGACGGAGCAGGAGCTCGACGATGTCGCGCTTGTCGATCGCTCCGCCGGCGCAGACGTCCTCTGCGGCGTCGAGCGAGAACGAGCCTGCGAAGACTGCGAGTCGCCGGAAAAGCACCCGCTCCTCGCCTGTGAGCAGGTCGTGGCTCCACGTGATGGTCGCGCGCAACGTCTGCTGCCGCGTCAGCGCAGTCCGGCGCCCACCCGACAGGACGTCGAGGCTGTCGTCCAGCCGCGCTGCGATCTGTGCGGGCGCAAAGGAGGCGACGCGTGCAGCGGCGAGCTCGAGGGCAAGCGGCATCCCGTCGAGCCGTGCACAAAGCGCCTCGATGTCTCGCAGCGCGCGGGCGTCCGGCTCGAACGCCGGGTAGGCGTCGCGAGCGCGCGAGAGAAAGAGCTCGAGCGACTCGTTCACCGTGAGCCCAGGAACCCGCCAGACCGTTTCGCCCCTGCTTCGCAGCGGCTCACGGCTCGTCGCCAGGATCGTGACCTCCGGACACCGCTCGAGGACCGTCTCGACGAGTGCTGCGCAGGCATCGACGACGTGCTCGCACGTGTCGAGGACGAGCAACAGCCGACGCTTCGCGAAGTGCTCGGCGACAGCCTCCGCAGCGGTGCGCTTTGCGGGCACGCGTATACCGACCGCGGTCGCAGCGGCATCACCGACCAGCTCGCTGTCTGTGATCGCTGCGAGTTCGACGAAGAACACGCCGTCCGTGGCGGCGCCCGGCTCCCGTTCGGCGACGGCGATCGCGAGGCGCGTCTTCCCGCTTCCGCCAGGCCCCGTCAACGTGAGGACGCGCGCGCCCTCGAGGTGGCTCATGACCGTCGCAAGCTCCCGCTCGCGCCCCACGAAGCTCGTGAGCTGCGGCGGCACGCCCGCCGCGAACGCGAGCGAATCGTCGACGGGCGCGATCGTGAGGAGCTCGCGGTAGAGCAAGCGGCTCTCCTCGTCGGGGTCGGCTTCCAGGCTGTTCCGAAGAGCGTTCCGGAGCCGGTGGTACTGCGCAAGCGCATCTTGTCTTCGGCCGAGCGCGTGATAGGTGCGCATGAGCGCGCGATGCGCCGGCTCGTGAAGCGGATCCACGGCGAGCGCGCGTTGCAGCGTCTCGACCGACTCGTGAGGCTCGAGGAGCTCGGCGAGCTCGAGGCAGAGCGCGCTGTGCAGGTCATTGAGCGCGGCTCGCCGTCCTTCGGCCCACGGCTCGTAGCGGTCCTCCGGAAGGAGCTCGCCGCCGAACGATTCGAGCGCAGCGCGGTAGGTAGACGGCGCTTGGCGCTCGCGCGCGACGCGCGTTGCGGCCTCGAACGAGTCGACATCCGTCTCGACATCGGCTTCGAGCGCGAGCATTCCGTCGGCGAGAGTCACGCTGGTTGCGCCGATGACGCGCCTGGCTGCGTGAAGGGCCTGGTGGAGGTTGTTCTGTGCTGCGGAGGCGCCGAGCTCCGGCCAGAGGAGCTCCAGTATCTGCTCGCGGTGCAACCTTCTGCCGGGCTCGAGGGCAAGCACCTTGACGAGCGTCCGCGCTTTGCGCAGGCGCCACGCGCGTTCGTCGACCTCCTCGTTCTCGATTGCGACGGAGAATCGTCCGAGCAGACGGATTGCTACGCGGCCCGCAGCCAGTCGCGCACCTCCATGTGCCGCAGCGGCCCGTGCGCACCGCCTCCGAGCTCGGCCCGAAGCTCGCCGACCATGCCGTAACGTTCCGCCACGACCTCGTGCGCGTGGATGGTCTCGAAATTCAGCTGCCGCGAGAGCACGAAGTCGGCATCGTCGAGGTCGGGTAGGTCGTCGAGCAGGCTCTTCAGCGCCACGCGCACCGAGTCCTCGACGAAGCGCGGCTGGAGATGCGCGTGCTCGACGACGAAGAGCTCGTCGGGCCGCTTCAGCAGCTCGTAGATCGGCGAGCTCATCGACGCCTCCACGAGCTCGACGAGGCGCTCTGCGTTCACGCGGCGCGACGTGCCGACGAGAAGCGTGCCTTGGCCGCGCTGATTGTGCGTTGCGATCGGGACGAGCTGGAGGATGCGCTCGACGTCCTGCTCGTCGAAGCCGGCGTCGAGCAGTCGCTCCGATGCCTTGCCGCGCACGAGGCCCTGCGCGCACGGGCACGCGTTGATGCCGACCGCTTCGACGCCGACGATGCGTCGCACACTCGTACGCGACGCGGCGGCGATGCCGATCAAGGTCACCATCTCCTGCGTCGAGAGGCCGGACACCGGCGTGGTGCGCTCGTACGGATAGCGCGCGCGGATCTGCACCTCCGCGACGACGGCGTGCTGGCGCTCGACGATCCGCGTCGCGACGTGCTCCGCGAGGTCCTCGATGAGGAACGCATCGTCGGCGACGACGCCTTCGATCGCCTCCTCGAAGAGCTCAGGGAAGCGCGACATGTGCACGCCCTTCTGCGACGGGTCGAGGTCGACGGTGCAATCGATCGTCGCGGCTATCAGCTTCTCTTGCGCGCCGCGGCCGATGCGGACAGCCTTCTGCACGCCGGTCACCCCGGCGCGCGACAGCCCGATCGGGATCTCCGGCGCGGACGCCTGGAGGTCGACCGGCACCTGGCGCGTCGTCTCGGCCACGCCGATACTGTGCCACCAAAGTCCGTGTCCACCGATTCTTCCTTCGCCCGGCTCGTCTCGCTCGCATGTCACGACGTGCGGACGCCGCTCGCGACCGTCCACGGCTTCGTGAAGACCCTCGAGCGGACGATGGAGCTCGAGCCGCCCACCGACCGGTACATGGAGATCATCGGCGAGGCGTCCGTCCAGATGGCCGAGCTGCTCGACGAGCTCTCCCTCGTCGCCCGGATCGAGTCGGGCCGCTACGACCCGGTGCTCCGCGATGTCGACACGCTCGAGCTTGCAAACGGCGCGCGCGGGCGGCTCGGCGAGGATCGCGTCACCGTCTCCGGCACGGGCGCTGTCGTCTCCACCGATGCAGAAGCGGTCGGCCGCGGCGTCTCGGCGCTCGTCCAGTCCGTCCTCCGCCACGGCGGTCTCCAGGAAGCCGGCATCGTCGTCCGCGGCAGCGAGATGGACGTCGCCCCGCCTGCCTCGGCGCAGGTCGTGCTCGGCGAGGACCTGCGCGACCTCGGCGCGGCGGTTGCCGTTCGGCTCGTGGCCGCGCTCGGCGGCACGGTCTCGCTCGACGGCGAGACGCTGACGATCCGCCTTGCTTAGCCGGTCGCCGAGGCCGCTTCGCCGAGCTCGTGGCAGCTGCGGCAGCGCGCTTCGTATGAGTCGAGAGCGCCGACGACGATCGTCGCGCCGTCGGCCGCCGCCGGGTAGCCGTTCACGAGGCGCTGTGTCATCGTCGCCGGGCCGCCGCAGCGGTGGCAGACCGCCTGCAGCTTGTCGACGAGCTCCGCGCGGCAGAGCAGCTCCGGCATCGAGCCGAACGGCAGACCGCGGAAGTCCTGGTCGAGGCCGGACGCGACGACGCGGGTGCCGCGTTCGACGAGCACGTCGATCGTGAGCACGATCTCCGGCGCGAAGAACTGCACCTCGTCGATCCCGATCACGTCGTAGCCGTCGGCGAGCCCCGGGATCTCCTCGGGGCGCGTGACTGCGACCGCGCGCATCTTCGCGCCCGCGTGGCTGACGACGTGGCCGATGTCGTAGCGGTCGTCGATGCGCGGCTTCACGATCAGCGCGCGTTGGCCTGCGATCTCCGCGCGGCGCAGCCGTCGGATGAGCTCTTCGCTCTTGCCGCTGAACATCGGGCCGCAGACGACCTCCAGCCAGCCGCCGCGCTCTGGGTGCAACCGGATCACGAATGGCAGGTTATTCGGGGCGCTGGACGGACTCGAAAGCCCAGCGCGAGAGGAGCCGCAGGCTGACGATCCCGAGGGGCCGCCCGTCCTTCACGACGGGCAGGTGGCGGAAGTTCCTCGTGAACATGATCTCGGCCGCTTCTGCGATCGACGTGTCGGGCTCGATCGTGACCGGGTCGGGCGTCATCCAGTGGCGGACGCGGGCTTCGGCGGCGCGGGCCCGGGCGGCGACCGCCCGCATGAGGTCGCGTTCCGTGACGATCCCCACGATCCGAACCATGTCCTCGACGACGACGACTGCACCGACATTGGCGTCGTTCATCTTCTCGGCCGCCTCGCCGATCGTGTCGGACGGCTCGACCGTGAGGACGTCCTTGACCATCAGGTCGGCAACGGTTTCCGCCATGGCCCCGAGCCTATCGCTAGCGCAGGAGCCGCGAAAGCCGCCGGTCCTTCAAGACGCGGCCGCCGGTCTGGTCGTTCGGGCAGTAGAAGATCGTGTGCTCCTCGAAGTCGACCTGCGCGATCGGCATGCCGCACAGGTGGCAGGGCTGGCCGAGCCGGCGGTGGATGCGGTAGGTCTTCGCGTCGTCGGCGCCCCGCTCGCGCAGCTCGAGGCCGCGGGCGAGCTCGTCGTTCATCGCGGCGGCGAGCCGCGCGACCTCCTCGTCGGAGAGGTCGGTCGAGAGGGCGTAGGGCGAGAGCTTCGCGGTGTGCAGGATCTCGTTTGCCCAGGCGCGTCCGATGCCGGCGATCGCGCGCTGGTCGCGGACGAGCGCGTGCAGCCGGCGCGACTCACGGCGGAGGATCGTGCCGAGCGTCTCCGCGTCGAGCCCGAGTGCCTCCGGGCCGAGGTGGTCGAGCTCCGCGGGGACGCCTTCGGGCGTGAGGAGCCAGACGCCGGCGCGCTTCTTCTTCGCGTTCTCGGTCAGGACGAGCTTCGAGCCGCCCACGAACTCGAGCTTGAACGCGGGCGTCTTCGGGCCGGCCTCGCCTGCCGCGAGGAACTTCAGCCGCCCCGCCGTCATCAGATGGATCAGCAGGACGAGCTCGCCGTCGGTGGTGGGGAAGAGGAGCCGCTTGCCGCGACGCTCGGCGCCACGGAGCTGCCGACCCTCGAGCGCGGCGAGCGGCGGGTCGAACGTCTTCAGTGTGGCGATGTGCGCCGGGCCGGCCTTCGCGATCGGGAACGCCGAGACCGGGTCAGACAGCTGTCGGCGCCACGCCTCCATCTCCGGTAATTCCGGCATCGTCGACCACGGTAGCGATCGTACGGATCGGCTTGGAGAGCAGGAAGAGCGACGCGGCGGTCGAGATGGCGCAGCCGACGATGAGCGTCGTGCGCAAGCCGATCGTCGCTGCGAGCACGCCGCCGATCAGGCTGCCGAGAGGGATCACGCCCCAGACGAGCCAGCGGCGCGACGCGTTCATGCGTGCGAGCAGGTGCTCGGGGACGAGCGTCTGGTACAGGCTGATGCCGTTCGCGGCCCAGAGGCGGACGAAGCCGGGGTCGCGCCAGAGGTCGCTGCGCGGGCGGAGGCTAGGCGTCCGCAGCTGCAGGGCCTGGTAGCGGGACGCCTTCGACGAGGCCGCCCTCGAGCTCGGCCTGTGCCGGCGTCGGCGGTGCGTCCACCGGTGA
>Ga0307310_10000739_pt1 | contig 11369 bp, 5 predicted proteins | sample ER_DNA_197_FD_194502 | JGI IMG/M metagenome (GOLD analysis project Ga0307310, IMG submission 194502) | Bulk soil microbial communities from the East River watershed near Crested Butte, Colorado, United States - ER_DNA_197 | ecosystem: Environmental > Terrestrial > Soil > Floodplain | place: USA...
CCCGGACCGTCACCCACTATTGGGGAAACGCCGCCTTCCAGTCGGACGACGCGATCCTGGGCCGGCTCGATCGGCTTGCGGGCATCCCCGCCCTGCTGTGTCACGGGCGGCTCGACCTCGCCGGTCCGGCCGACGTCGCCTGGGAGGTCGCCCGCGGGTGGCCGGGCGCCGATCTGCACGTCGTCCCCGGCGTGGGGCACCTGGGATCCGCCGCGATGAACGCCCTCATGGTCGCCGCGACGGACCGCTTCGCAGCGCTCTGACCGGCGCAAACGTCACCAATGAGCCGGCTGCGCTTGACGCGCGGGCACCGAGGGTCCATAGTCGTGGCGTTCTCGACAGGTCCGTCCTGGCTGGAGCGCCGCCCCCCGCGGGGCGGGCGTTCGCTGACGCGACTTGACTCGACTGGACAAGCATGCCCTTTGCGGGTAGACTGTCGCTTTGCGCTGCCTCCTGCCCGCAACCTCCGTCCTCTCGAGCGCTTCGTGGTGCCCCGACCGGTTTCCCCTGCCGGCTGTCCGGGGCGAACCCTCACGGTGAGATCCGTGAACCGACCACGGTGCCGCTGCGAGCGCGCCGGAGGTCTCGGGAACGGGCAACGCTGACAACTCAAGTTCAGTAAGGCCCGTGGAAGGACCCTCCTTGGCTGCCTCGCGCACCGCGTCCCAGAATGTGTCCACCGCACGGACGGCCTCCGGCCGTCTGTCCTTCGCGAAGATCCGCGAACCCTTGGAGGTGCCCGACCTCCTGGCCCTCCAGACGGAGAGCTTCGACTGGCTGCTCGGCAACGAGCGGTGGCAGGCCCGTGTGGCTGCCGCCAAGGAGGCCGGTCGCACCGACGTGCCCGACCGTTCCGGACTCGAGGAGATCTTCGAGGAGATCTCCCCGATCGAGGACTTCTCGGGCTCGATGTCCCTCTCGTTCCGCGACCACCGGTTCGAGGACACCCGCAAGACCATCGAGTCCTGCAAGGAGCGCGACCAGACCTACGACGCGCCCCTCTTCGTCACCGCCGAGTTCATGAACACCAACACCGGCGAGATCAAGAGCCAGACCGTGTTCATGGGCGACTTCCCGCTCATGACCGAGCGGGGCACGTTCATCATCAACGGCACCGAGCGGGTCGTCGTCTCCCAGCTCGTCCGCAGTCCCGGCGTCTACTTCGAGCGCACAGCCGACAAGACCTCCGACAAGGATGTCTACACCTCCAAGGTCATTCCCAGCCGCGGCGCCTGGCTCGAGTTCGAGATCGACAAGCGCGACATGGTGGGCGTGCGCGTCGACCGGAAGCGCAAGCAGTCCGTCACGGTGCTCCTCAAGGCGCTCGGCTGGACCGAGGCGCAGATCCTCGAGGAGTTCGGCGACTACGAGTCGATGCGGCTCACCCTGGAGAAGGACCACACCTCCGGCCAGGACGACGCGCTGCTCGACATCTACCGCAAGCTGCGTCCGGGCGAGCCGCCGACCAAGGAGGCCGCGCAGACCCTGCTCGACAACCTCTACTTCAACGGCAAGCGCTACGACCTGGCCAAGGTCGGCCGCTACAAGCTGAACAAGAAGCTGGGGCTCGAGGAGCCGCTGGCCGCCTCCACGCTGTCCATCGAGGACATCGTCGCGACGATCAAGTTCCTCGTCGTCCTCCACGCCGGCGAGGCGACGATGAAGGGCCGTCGCGACGGCCAGGACGTCGACCTGCGGGTCGAGGTCGACGACATCGACCACTTCGGCAACCGTCGCCTGCGCAGCGTCGGCGAGCTCATCCAGAACCAGGTCCGCACCGGCCTGTCCCGGATGGAGCGCGTCGTCCGTGAGCGGATGACCACCCAGGACGTCGAGGCGATCACCCCGCAGACCCTCATCAACATCCGTCCGGTCGTGGCGAGCATCCGGGAGTTCTTCGGGACCTCCCAGCTCAGCCAGTTCATGGACCAGAACAACCCGCTGGCCGGGCTGACCCACAAGCGGCGCCTGTCCGCGCTCGGCCCGGGTGGTCTGTCCCGTGACCGCGCCGGCATGGAGGTCCGCGACGTCCACTCGTCCCACTACGGCCGGATGTGCCCGATCGAGACGCCGGAAGGCCCGAACATCGGGCTCATCGGCTCGCTCGCGTCGTACGGCCGGATCAACGCGTTCGGGTTCGTCGAGACCCCGTATCGCAAGGTCACCAAGGGCAAGGTCACCGACCACGTCGACTACCTCACCGCCGACGAGGAGGACGAGCACGTCATCGCCCAGGCGAACGAGCCGCTCACCACGGACAGCCACTTCGCCGAGGAGCGGGTGTTGGTCCGGACGAGGGGTGGCGAGGTCGAGTACATCCCCGGCGCCGACGTCGACTACATGGACGTCTCGCCGCGGCAGATGGTGTCGGCCGCCACCGCACTCATCCCGTTCCTCGAGCACGATGACGCCAACCGCGCCCTCATGGGCTCGAACATGCAGCGTCAGGCGGTGCCGCTGGTCCGGTCCGAGGCCCCGCTCGTGGGCACCGGCATGGAGCTGCGCGCCGCGGTCGACTCCGGTGACGTCGTCATCGCCGCCAAGGCCGGTGTCGTGACCGAGGTGAGCGCCGACCTGGTCACCGTGGCCAACGACGACGGCACCAACGTCACCTACCGGATCGCCAAGTTCGACCGCTCCAACCAGGGCAACTGCTACAACCAGATCGTCCGTGTGGACGAGGGGCAGCGGGTCGAGGTCGGCGACGTCATTGCCGACGGCCCGGCGACCGAGCGGGGCGAGATGGCGCTCGGCCGCAACCTGCTCGTGGCGTTCATGCCGTGGGAGGGCCACAACTACGAGGACGCCATCATCCTCAGCCAGCGTCTGGTGCAGGACGACGTCCTCTCCTCGATCCACATCGAGGAGCACGAGGTCGACGCCCGCGACACCAAGCTGGGGCCTGAGGAGATCACCCGTGACATCCCCAACGTCTCCGAAGAGGTCCTCGCCGACCTCGACGAGCGGGGGATCATCCGGATCGGCGCCGAGGTCCGCGACGGCGACCTGCTGGTCGGCAAGGTCACGCCCAAGGGCGAGACCGAGCTCACGCCCGAGGAGCGACTGCTCCGCGCGATCTTCGGCGAAAAGGCGCGGGAGGTCCGCGACACGTCCCTGAAGGTCCCGCACGGCGAGACCGGCACGGTCATCGGCGTCAAGGTCTTCGACAAGGACGAGGGCGACGACCTACCCCCTGGCGTCAACCAGCTGGTCCGCGTCTACGTCGCGAACAAGCGGAAGATCACCGACGGCGACAAGCTGGCCGGCCGGCACGGCAACAAGGGCGTCATCTCCAAGATCCTGCCCGTCGAGGACATGCCGTTCCTCGAGGACGGGACGCCGGTGGACGTCGTTCTCAACCCGCTCGGCGTGCCGGGCCGGATGAACGTCGGCCAGATCCTCGAGCTGCACCTCGGTTGGGCCGCCTCGCGCGGCTGGAGCGTCGCCGGCGACCCGGACTGGGCCAAGGCCCTTCCCAAGCACGCCTACGAGGCGCCCGCGGGGACCCGGGTGGCCAGCCCCGTCTTCGACGGCGCCGGCGAGGACGTCATCACCGGCCTGCTCGACGCGACCCACGAGACGCGCGACGGCGTGCGGCTCATCGACGGGTCGGGCAAGGCGCAGCTCTTCGACGGCCGCTCCGGCGAGCCGTTCCCGGAGCCGGTGTCGGTGGGCTACATGTACATCCTCAAGCTGCACCACCTCGTCGACGACAAGATCCACGCGCGCTCGACGGGCCCGTACTCGATGATCACCCAGCAGCCGCTCGGCGGTAAGGCCCAGTTCGGTGGCCAGCGCTTCGGTGAGATGGAGGTCTGGGCGCTCGAGGCGTACGGCGCGGCCTACACGCTCCAGGAGCTGCTCACCATCAAGTCCGACGACGTCCCCGGCCGGGTCAAGGTCTACGAGGCGATCGTCAAGGGCGAGAACATCCCCGACTCCGGCATCCCCGAGTCCTTCAAGGTCCTCCTCAAGGAGATGCAGTCGCTGTGTCTCAACGTCGAGGTCCTCTCCACCGATGGCCAGACCATCGAGATGAAGGAGGCTGACGAGGACGTGTTCCGCGCGGCGGAGGAGCTCGGCATCGACCTGTCCCGGCGGGAGCCGAGCTCGGTCGAGGAAGTCTGACGACAACGGCGGGTATGCGCGAAGGCGACTTCGCGCATACCCCCCACCACTGCTTGTAGAGACTCACGAGAGTTAACGAGAGAAGGAACCACGTGCTCGACGTCAACTTCTTTGACGAGCTGCGTATCGGCCTGGCCACCGCTGACGACATCCGCCAGTGGAGCCACGGCGAGGTGAAGAAGCCGGAGACCATCAACTACCGCACCCTCAAGCCGGAGAAGGAGGGGCTGTTCTGCGAGCGCATCTTCGGCCCCACCCGCGACTGGGAGTGCAACTGCGGGAAGTACAAGCGGGTGCGCTTCAAGGGCATCATCTGCGAGCGCTGCGGCGTCGAGGTGACCCGCGCCAAGGTCCGTCGTGAGCGGATGGGGCACATCGAACTGGCCGCTCCAGTTACCCACATCTGGTACTTCAAGGGTGTCCCGAGCCGGCTCGGGTACCTGCTCGACCTGGCCCCGAAGGACCTCGAGAAGGTCATCTACTTCGCGGCCTACATGATCACGTCGGTCGACGAGGAGCAGCGTCACCAGGACCTGCCCTCGCTCGAGGCGCAGATCCAGGTCGAGAAGAAGGAGATCGAGAACCGCCGGGACGCCGACATCGACGCCCGCGCGAAGATCCTAGAGAAGGACGTCGCCGAGCTCGAGGCGGAGGGCGCCAAGGCCGACGCCAAGCGCAAGGTCCGCGAGTCGGCCGAGCGGGAGATGAACAACATCCGCAAGCGGACCGACCAGCAGGTCGAGCGGCTCGAGCAGGTCTGGGACCGGTTCAAGAACCTCAAGGTCCAGGACCTCGAGGGCGACGAGGTGCTCTACCGCGAGATGCGCGACCGGTTCGGCCTCTACTTCGAGGGCGGCATGGGCGCGGCCGCGATCCAGAAGCGGCTCGAGACCTTCGACCTCGAGGGCGAGATCGCCGAGCTCCGCGAGATCATCGCCACCGGCCGCGGCCAGAAGAAGACCCGTGCCCTCAAGCGGCTCAAGGTCGTCACGGCGTTCACGACGACGACCAACAGCCCGACCGGCATGGTCCTCGACTGCGTCCCGGTCATCCCGCCGGACCTGCGCCCGATGGTGCAGCTCGACGGTGGCCGGTTCGCCACGTCCGACCTCAACGACCTCTACCGCCGCGTCATCAACCGGAACAACCGTCTCAAGCGGCTCCTGGACCTCGGCGCGCCGGAGATCATCGTCAACAACGAGAAGCGGATGCTCCAGGAGGCCGTCGACTCGCTGTTCGACAACGGCCGCCGTGGGCGCCCCGTGACGGGTCCGGGCAACCGGCCGCTCAAGTCGCTGTCCGACATGCTCAAGGGCAAGCAGGGCCGGTTCCGCCAGAACCTGCTCGGCAAGCGCGTCGACTACTCCGGCCGTTCCGTGATCGTCGTCGGCCCGCAGCTGAAGCTGCACCAGTGCGGCCTGCCCAAGCAGATGGCGCTCGAGCTGTTCAAGCCGTTCGTCATGAAGCGGTTGGTCGACCTCGACCACGCGCAGAACATCAAGTCCGCCAAGCGGATGGTCGAGCGCGCGCGTCCGGTCGTGTGGGACGTCCTCGAGGAGGTCATCACCGAGCACCCGGTCCTGCTGAACCGGGCGCCCACGCTGCACCGCCTCGGCATCCAGGCCTTCGAGCCGCAGCTGGTCGAGGGCAAGGCCATCCAGATCCACCCGCTCGTCTGCACGGCGTTCAACGCCGACTTCGACGGTGACCAGATGGCCGTCCACGTGCCGCTGTCGGCCGAGGCGCAGGCCGAGGCCCGCATCCTCATGCTGTCGAGCAACAACATCCTCAAGCCGGCCGACGGCCGCCCCGTGACCATGCCCACTCAGGACATGATCATCGGCCTGTTCCACCTCACCTCCGAGGTGGACGACGGTCCGGGTGCTGGTCGCGCCTTCGCGACGCCGGCCGAGGCGCGGATGGCGTTCGACGCGCACGAGATCGAGCTCGGCTCGCGGATCAAGGTCCGGCTCACCGACGTCGTGCCGCCGGTCGGCTACGAAAGTCAGGGCCTGCTGCCCGAGGGCGTCGAGGCGAACGCCGAGGGCATCGTCTCCTCGCTGCTCCTCGACACGACGCTCGGCCGGGTCATGTTCAACGAGGCGCTGCCGGTCAACTACCCGTTCGTCGAGGAGGTCGTCGACAAGAAGCGTCTGTCGACGATCGTCAACGACCTCGCCGAGCGCTACACCAAGGTCGAGGTCGCGGCGTCGCTCGACGCGCTCAAGGATGCCGGCTTCTACTGGGCCACCCGGTCCGGTGCGACGGTCGCCATCTCCGACGTCGTCACGCCGCCGCGGAAGGCGGCGATCCTCGAGGAGTACGAGTCGCGGGCCAGCAAGGTCCAGAAGCTCTACGACCGGGGTGCGATGACCGACAACGAGCGCCGCGAGGACCTCATCGAGATCTGGAACGAGGCCACCAACAAGGTCGCGGAGGAGATGCGGGCCAACATCCCGGCCTCCAACACGATCTTCAAGATGGTCAACTCGGGGGCTCGAGGCAACTGGATGCAGCTGCGCCAGATCGCCGGTATGCGTGGCCTGGTGTCGAACCCGAAGGGCGAGATCATCCCGCGACCGATCCGCGCGAACTTCCGCGAGGGCCTGTCGGTGCTGGAGTTCTTCATCTCGACCCACGGTTCCCGCAAGGGGCTCGCGGACACCGCGCTGCGGACTGCAGACTCGGGCTACCTCACCCGTCGGCTCGTCGACGTCTCCCAGGACGTCATCATCCGCGAGCACGACTGCGGCACCGAGCGCGGCCTGACCATGCCCATCGCCGACTCGCGCGCCGGCCAGCGCGTGCCGCACGAGGACGTCGAGACCAGCGTGTATGCGCGTACCCTCGCGCAGGACGTCACGGACTCCGACGGCACGGTGCTGGCCAACGCGGGTATCGACCTCGGTGACGTCGTCATCGACGCGCTGTTCGCGGCGGGCATCGACCAGGTCAAGGTCCGGTCGGTCCTCACCTGCGAGAGCAAGGTCGGGACGTGCGCAATGTGCTACGGCCGTTCCCTGGCGACCGGCAAGCTCGTCGACATCGGCGAGGCGGTGGGCATCATTGCGGCACAGTCGATCGGTGAGCCCGGCACCCAGCTGACGATGCGGACGTTCCACACCGGTGGTGTGGCCGGTGACGACATCACGCAGGGTCTGCCGCGGGTCGTCGAGCTCTTCGAGGCGCGTACCCCCAAGGGTGTCGCCCCGATCGCGGAGACGACCGGGCGGGTCCGGGTCGAGGACACCGACAAGACCCGTCGGATCGTCCTCGTGCCCGACGACGGCAGCGACGAGCACTCCTACCCGGTGAGCAAGCGGTCCCGCCTGCTCGTCCAGGACGGTGACGCCGTCGAGGTCGGCACCCAGCTGATCCAGGGCGCCATCGACCCGAAGCAGGTGCTGCGAATCCTCGGCCCGCGCGCGGTGCAGACGCACCTGGTCGACGAGGTCCAGCACGTGTACCGGCAGCAGGGTGTGTCGATCCACGACAAGCACATCGAGGTCATCGTCCGGCAGATGCTGCGCCGGGTGACGGTCATCGAGGCCGGGGACGCGAACCTCATCCCGGGCGACCTCGCGGAGCGGACTCGCTTCGCGGCGGAGAACGACCGGGTGTCCCGCGAGGGTGGCAAGACCGCATCCGGTCGGCCGGAGCTCATGGGCATCACCAAGGCCTCGCTCGCGACCGAGTCGTGGCTGTCGGCTGCGTCCTTCCAGGAGACGACCCGGGTGCTCACCCAGGCCGCCATGGAGGCCAAGTCCGATCCGCTGCTCGGACTCAAGGAGAACGTCATCCTCGGAAAGCTCATCCCGGCCGGGACGGGTCTGCCCCGCTACCGCGACATCACGGTGGAGCCGACCGAGGAGGCGAAGGCCGCGATGTACGCGCTGCCCAACTACGACGCGTACGACTACAGCACCTTCGGTGCCGGGCCGGGCGAGCCGGTCCGGTTGGACGACGTGAGCCTCGGCTTCGCCGACAGCTGACCGAGCCGTCCCGCAGACAGGGCGGGTATGCGTGGGGGAGACCCCTCGCATACCCGCCCTTCCGCTGTCCCGGCGATCGGGGTCAGGCCAGGACTGCCCCCACGCTGGCGACGCTCGACAAGGGTCACGACCCGATCTCGGGCAGCGGACGTTGCCAGACCCAGACCAGCAGCATGACCTGAGCGATAATCACCGTGGTGGCGAGCGGTACGTGGACGGCGAGGGTTTGAGAAAAGCCCACGTCGAGCTGGATCAGGGTGGCGAAGGACATAAGCAGGCCGGCGAAGAGCGTCCACGCCGGGCCGCCTCCGAGCCGCCAGACCAGCACCAGGGCAACGAGCAGCACCAGGGTCCCCAGGGCGAGCAGCAGTCCCTGGGCCGAGTGCAGCGGCATTGCCTCGATGCGTCCCACGACGACGCCACCGGCGAGTACGGCCTGGGTGAAGGCGTTCAGCGTGGCGAGGGCCGTGACGACGCGCAGCAGCTGCCACGGCCAGCGGCGGCCGCTGTATGACGTCGCTACACGTGCGATCTCGTCGACGGTGGTCATGTGAACGAGAGTCGCAGCGCGGTCACGGCACGGGTATCGGTGACCTCACCGGGTCGTCCCTGAGCGGACCCCGACCTCGCCCAGGACCCGGACCCAGGTGACCCCGAGCAGCACGGCTCCCGTGACCGACAGGACGAGCCAGGGGTACCAGCCGAGCGGCGGCGACCACTGCGCGGCAGGTACGAACCAGACCGGACCCTCGTCGGGTCTCAGCCCGATCGCATACCGCATGGCGTTGAGGTAGAGCCCGGCGACGACGACGAGCGGCAGCGCGATGGCGCCGGCGCGCACGGCGATCCCGAGGACCCGTGGTCGCAGCCGCTCTGCCAGGACGACACCCGACCAGATCGGGACCACGGCGAGGATCGGTAGCACGTGGCGCCCCTGCAGACCCGCGCCGATCGGGGAGAACACCCGGGCGTAGGTGACGTAGCTGACCACAAGGGCGATGAGGAGCATCGCGATCAGCACGGTCCGGTCGCGGCGGTCGCCAAGGACCAGCGCGGTGACGACCAACGCGAGCGCCGCGGCGAACCAGACAAGGTTGACCGCGGACGGAGGCCGAACGTCCAGCCAGCCGAACCGGCCGATGCTCTCCTGGAGGAGTTGGGTCAACTGCGCGAGGAAGCCCCGGAGGCTGTCCGGCGACACCCAGGGACCGAGCAGGGCGGGGTGGTCGTACCGCAGCTCCCAGCCACCGACGGCCAGAGCCGCCAGCCCCGGAGCGGCGACGGCCGCCCACGTGACCGGCCGGCCCGCGCGCAGCCCCGACCACACCGTCCGCCACCCGCCGAGGAGGAGCAGCAGTCCGGTGAGAACCGCGAGGGTGACCAGGCCCAGCTGCCGGCTCAGCACCAGGGCGGTCCCGCAGACGAGGACGGTGGCCTGCGAGCTGGCGTAGGTCAGGGCCTCGGGCCGTCGGCCGTGGACAGCGACGACGGCCGCCATGCCGGTTGCGCCGAGGATCTCCAGGGCGCTCGTGTTGAGGATGCCGAAGCAGAACACCGCCATCGGCGTGAGCAGGACGGCCAGGCCGAGCAGGCTGCGGGAGCCGAGCCAGCGCACGAGGTGCCAGCAGGCCAGCCAGAGGAGCACGGTCGACGCGGCGAGAACGACCAGCCGGCCGAACCGGGTGGCGCTGACCGGATCGCTGCCGAGGTTGGCAGCCGCGCCGGCCACGGGGTAGAGGAAGGGCGGGTATGCGCCGACGTTGGTGCGCGCCGCGACATCACCGTCGGTGGTGCTCGGGAGTGACGGCTGGCAGGCCGCCGTGGCCTCTGCCCGAAAGGCGAAGCACCGGTAGCCCGTCGGGTCGAGGCGGGCGGGGATCTCGACGACGCGACTGATCGACGCGTTGCGAACCTCGCCGAGATCGCTCGAGTCGGCGGCCGGCGGGCCGGGAGTGCCGATGTCGAACCGGGTCATGCCGAGGGCCTTGACGAGGTGGGCGTCCTCGTCGGGCCCGGCCATCGCCGGATTGGCCAGCGCCCAGACCAGTCCGAGCAGGACGTAGGGCAGCACGAACACGGCCACGACCCGGCGGGCGGCGGCCGCCGTGAGGAGTGGGCCGGAGGTGGCGCGCTCCTCGTCGAGCGGGCGCGCACGACCGGTCACGCCGGCCAGCATCCCATCCGGCCTTCGACGGCGACCGACGGCGACCAGAGCCGGGGTCCCCGCGAAGTATCGGAGCGGAGCGGAGAACTTCGTGGGGTGACTTAGGCTGACCGCCGTGAGCGACCCTGCGGCCGAGCCGTCGTCCGACGTTCCCCCGACGATCCTCCTCACCGAGGTGCCTCTGAAGGCGCTGGACGTCACCCGGATCACCGGGCTCCACGAGGGCGACGAACCCGCATACCGGGTCCTCGTCCCGGCCGACACGAAGCGCAACATGCTCGTCGCCGTCCTCAACCACCTCAGCCTCTTCGAGATGCGGGAGGCGCTGGAGGCGCTAAAGCCGGTGAACCGCAACGCCGCGCACACCGACGCCGAGCAGACGCTGGCCGAGAGCCTGCGGGTCCTGGAGGAGGCCGGCGTCCGGGCGACCGGCCAGATCACCGACGACGACCCGCTGCCGACTCTCGAGGCGGAGGTCGCGCGGATCCAAGCCGGTGAGGTCGTCATCGTCACCGAGCCGCACGCCGTGCAGGACACGTTCCACACGGACTGGGCCAGCGAGGCGCGGGACCGGCTCGGCGTGCCGGTCCTGCACGTCTACAGCGGCGACTGGCGCCTCGGCTGACCCGGCCTTCTCCCGCTTCCAGGCTCACCTTGTTGTCGATCCGTCGGCCTCGGAAACCTTGAAAGTGACAACAACGGGAGTCTGGAAGCACGGGGATAAGCGATTTGGCCGGCTCCTGCGGCAGCCAGTAGACTCGGAGGCTGTGTCTGGACCCGTCCAGGCACCCGAGCCAGCACGACGTATGACGCCGGCTCACCTCTCTCGCCGGGCAGTCCACGTGTGGCCGGGGCGGACGCGGGTCCGTGCCGAGCATGGGGAAAGTGCAGGGGAGAGCGCCCGAACCGACACACCCGAGTGCGGGGGTCGGGGAGGGCCAATAACAAGGAGCCCCGAACCGGAACCGCCCGGGCGGGACAAGACCACAGACGACGTACGGAGAACAGGTTGCCCACGATCAACCAGCTGGTCCGCAAGGGTCGCCAGGACAAGGTCGGCAAGACCAAGACGCCGGCCCTGAAGG
>Ga0307310_10000743_pt1 | contig 11346 bp, 12 predicted proteins | sample ER_DNA_197_FD_194502 | JGI IMG/M metagenome (GOLD analysis project Ga0307310, IMG submission 194502) | Bulk soil microbial communities from the East River watershed near Crested Butte, Colorado, United States - ER_DNA_197 | ecosystem: Environmental > Terrestrial > Soil > Floodplain | place...
CAGGCGATCCGAATTCCGATCTCATGTTCGTCGGCGAGGCGCCAGGCTTCCACGAGGACAAGCAGGGCGTCCCGTTCGTCGGCGCGGCGGGCAAGCTGCTCGACCAGCTGCTCGGAGGCATCGGGCTCACACGCGAAGAGGTGTACATCGCGAACGTTCTCATGTGCAGACCTCCCGGCAACCGCGATCCGCTGCCGGAGGAGATCCAGGCCTGCGAAGGACATCTTTGGCGCCAGATCGAATTGATCGAGCCGCGCGTCGTTGCGACGCTCGGCAACTTCGCGACGAAGCTTCTGTCGGGTCGCCCGACCGGGATCACGCGCGTACACGGACAGGAGCAAGAAGTGACGCTCGGCGGACGTCGAGTGATGCTGTACCCGATCTACCACCCGGCTGCCGCGCTGTACACACCACGCATGCTCGAAGTGCTCAAGGAGGACTTCGCGAGGCTGCCCGAGTTGATGGGCCGCGAGGTTGCTCCGCCGGCGCCCGTCTACGTCGCACCGGTCGCCGCCGAGCCCGCTGTGCAGCTCGGGCTGTTCTGATCGAAACGCACTCGCCGGAAGAGACAGAGGAGGTTGCCGCCCGGCTCGCGGCGCAGCTGCGTCCGGGCGACGTGGTGACTGTCTCGGGTGAGCTCGGCTCCGGCAAGACCACCTTCGTGCGCGGCGCGTGTCGCGCACTCGGAGTCGAAGGAGCTGTCACGAGCCCGACGTACACGATCGGTCATCGCTACAAGGGGCGGGTCGACGTGTCGCATCTCGACCTCTTTCGCTTCAGCGGTGTCTCGGCGGCCGAGTGGGGGGACCTCGAGCCGTATTTCGACGATGCCATTGTCTTCGTCGAATGGCCCGAGGCGGGAGCAGGTGTGCTTCCGGCTCCTCGGGTGGAGGTGCGGCTCGAGCATGGCGACGAAGAAGGGCAACGGCTTGTCACGATTCACGGCGATGCTGATCCTGGCCTTCGACACGGCGACTGACGTCGCGACGAGCGCGCTCGTCTCCGACGGTGAGGTGCTCGGCGAGCGAACGTCGCGAGCGGTCACGGTGCTCGAGGACGTCGACGCTCTGCTCCGCCAGGCGGGCGCGCATACCCGTGAGCTCGAAGGGGTCGCCGTCGGCATCGGGCCGGGCAGCTTCACCGGCGTCCGTATCGGACTGGCGACCGCGCGCGGGCTCGCGCTCGCGCTGGGGGTTCCCGTGGCCGGCGTCTCGACGCTCGACGCCCTCGCCGCCGGAGCGCCGGGTGCCACGCCCGTGGTCGATGCGAGGCGTGGCGAGGTCTTCGTTCTCCAGGGAGAACCTCGAGTGCTCGCGCCTGATCGGCTGGAGCTCCCTCCCGGCACCGTCTGCGTGGGCAGCGGAGCGGTGCGCTATCGCGCCGTGCTGGAAGCCGCCGGCGCCGAGATTCCCCATGACCGGGACGAGCGCCACATCCCGCGGGCCCGCTTCCACGCCCAGCTCGCCAGAGACTTCGGTCCGGCCGATGCGGTCGAGCCGATGTACCTGAGAGTCCCCGACGCTGATAAAACCATCACATGAGCGCAACCGCGAATCGGGTGGACTTCCGTCGCCTCGAGCTGCGCGACCTGAACGCGATCGAGACGATCGAACGCGACTCCTACCCGACGCCCTGGTCGCGGTCGATGTTCGCCGGCGAGCTCGCCAAGCCGTCGTCGATCTCGCTTGGCGCGTTCGAGCCGGACACGCACGAGCTGCTCGGCTACCTGATCATCTCCCGCTACGTCGACGCCTGGCATGTGATGAACCTCGCCGTCGCTCCGGATCACCGGCGCAAACGCGTCGCGTCGAGCCTGCTCGAGCGGTTGTTCGAGCTCACGGCGGGAGACGGACGCCGAGGCTTCACGCTCGAGGTACGCGTTTCGAACGAGGTCGCGATCAGGCTGTACGAGCAAGCCGGGTTCAAAGCGCGCGGAGTACGTCGCGGCTACTACACGGACAACCGTGAGGATGCGTTGATCATGTGGCGCGACCCTGAGCCGCGTCCCGCTTGATTTTCGGCCTCGAGACTTCCTGCGACGAAACCGCTGCGGCGGTGATCACGCCAGACGGTCGGATCCTCTCGAATGTCGTCTCGTCGCAAGCTGACCTCCATGCTCGCTACGGCGGTGTCGTGCCTGAGGTGGCGTCGCGCCGTCACCTCGAGCTCGTCACGCCCGTCGTACAAGAGGCGCTCTCCGAAGCGGACACTTCACTTGACGACATCGAGCTCCTTGGTGTGACCGCTGGGCCCGGCCTGATCGGGGCGCTACTTGTCGGCGTCGCGGCTGCCAAGGCAATTGCGTGGGCTCGAAGGCTGCCGCTGGCGGCGGTCGACCATCTCCAGGGCCACGTTGCCTCGCTCTTCCTCGAGCCCGACCCACTCGAGGCGCCGTTTCTCTGCCTGCTGGCGAGCGGCGGCCACACGCTGCTCCTCGACGTGCAGGATCGCAGCGAGAGACCCCGCGTCGTCGGGACGACGCTCGACGACGCGGCGGGAGAGGCGTTCGACAAGGGAGCGCGGCTCCTCGGGCTCGGCTACCCCGGCGGTGCGGCGATCGACCGCATCGCGCGCGAGGGCGACCCGAGCGCCTATGACTTTCCCGTCGCGCGTGTTCCTGGGCTCGACTTCTCCTTCTCCGGTCTCAAGACAGCGCTGCTCTACGCCGTCAAGAAGCTGCCGCCGAAGGACTTGGAACGACGCCGCGCCGATCTGGCCGCGAGCTACCAGCGCGCAATTGTGCGCGCACTCGTGGAGCGAACGCGGCAGGCCGCGGGCGAAAGCGGTGCCACCAAGATCGCGGTCGTCGGCGGAGTCGCCGCGAACTCCGAGCTCCGCGCCTCTCTGCCTGAGGCCACGGCCGCTCCGCTGGCGCTCTGCACCGACAACGCGGCCATGATCGCCTCCGCCGCCCGCTTCACCGAGCCCATCCCGTATCCCGGCTATCTTGCGCTCGATGCCTACGCGTCCACCGCGTGAGCCGTTCAATGCCCTGGTGCTTGCGGCCATCGCGGTGGTCGCTTCCGGCGTCCTCATCGCGGCCGGGGGTCACAGCGAAGGCGTAACGCCGCAGGAAGATCCGAGCTGGCAAGGGCTCGCGGGCGCCCTCCGGCCGCGGGTCGCGGTTGGCCAGCGCGCGATCGTGCTGCTCAAGACACCGGCGTTGGCTGACCGCGTGGGCAGTGTTGGAGGCCTGGCGACGAGCGAAGAAGAACGGCGTTGGACGCAAACAGCGCTCTCGTCTCAGAAGCTGCTCGTTGCCCGGCTGCGGCTCCAGGGCGTCGTCGTCCAGCCCGAGTTCAGTTACACGCGTACCGTCAACGGTTTCTCGGCGGCGTTCGACGCGCGCGGCATCGCGTTGCTCGAGCGCGCCTCGGACGTGGCGGGCGTCTATCCGGTGCGCGCCGCCTATCCCGCGTCGCTCAGCTCCCGTCTGCTGACGAGCTCCGGGTTCGGCGAGCGTCCGAACATCGGCCTCTCCGACAAGGACGGTCGCGGTGTCACGATCGCCCTGCTCGACACCGGCGTCGATCGTGCCCACCCCTTCTTGCGTGGTCGTGTCGCAGGTGGCATCGACATCGTCGGCGGCGAAGCGGGCGCGCTGGCTGCTCCGCGCCCGGACGATCCGGCACAACTCGAGCGGCACGGCACGGAGATGGCAGGACTGCTCGTCGGCTCCGGAGGGCCCGGTGCGCTCGCGGGTGTTGCACCGGGTGCGACGGTGTTGCCGATCCGGGTCGCGGGCTGGCAGCGAGACGCGACGGCGAGCTGGTCGGTGTACGGACGCACTGACCAGGTCCTCGCCGGGCTCGAGCGGGCGGTCGACCCGAACGGCGACGGCGACGCGCACGATGCCGCACGTGTCGCGTTGATCGGCGTCGCGGAGCCGTTCGCCGGTTTTGCCGACGGCCCCTTTGCGCGGGCTGCCGCGGGCGCGACGCGACTGGACACACTGGTGGTTGCTCCCGCCGGAAACGATGGGCCCGCCGGTCCCGGGTACGGCAGTGTCTCGGGCCCGGGCGGGGGGCCGGCAGTCTTGACGGTCGGTGCGGCTGATCTCAGGCCGCGCTTTGGACAAGTGCGTGTCGTGCTGCGCACTGGACTTCGAGTCGAGCTCGACGGGATGCGCCCACTCGCCGGAGCCGTAACGCCCACTCGCCCCCTCGATGTGGGAATCGGCGCGCCGAGGTCGTTGACGACCGAGGCCGTCGGCTATCGCGGAGCCGTTCCGCTGCTCGACTTCTTCGACCGGCGCGGTGCGAGTCTCGTCGCGGGCCGCGCCGCGCTGCTTCCGGCCGGAGTCGATCCCAATGGCTCGGTTACGAATGCCGCACAGGCGGGAGCCGTTGCGGTGCTCTTCTACGGCGCGGATCTTCCGGCAGGCGGGATCGGCCTCGACGAAAGCGCCCCGATCCCCGCCGTCTCCGTTCCCGAGGAGGTGGCGCACACGTTGCTCGCCAGGGTCCGCGCCGGCATTCAGGCGACCGTGTCGCTCGGTGCGGTGCGGACCGAATCCAACACCGACGAGGGACGGGTCATGCGCTTCTCGTCCACCGGCCTTGCGTTCGACGGCCGCGTGAAACCAGAGGTCGTGGCGCCCGGCGTCGCACTCGAGACTGCCGAGCCCGGAGCGAACACCGACGGTTCGGCTCGTTACGGCACGGTCAACGGGACGAGCGCGGCGGCGGCGCTCGTCGCCGGGGCCGCCGCGCTGCTTGCGCAGGCGCGCCCCTATCTCGACGCGGACGCATTGAAGAGCCTGATCGTGGGTGCGGCGCGGCCGCTTCCTGCTGATCCCGTTACAGCACAGGGCGTGGGGCTGATCGATCTCGGGGGCGCGACGGCGACCGAGTTCGGAGCGAGCCCGGCTGCGCTAGCGCTCGGACGAGCCGACACCAGACGCTGGCAAACGGACCAGGAATTCGTCCTACGCAACGTTTCCTACCGCCGGCTGATTCTGTCGCTCGAAGTACGAGTCGCCCAGGAGGGGGCGGCTGGGCTCCTGTTCGATCTCCGGCCGCAGCATGTGTCGCTCGGGCCGGGACGATCGATCCGGGTCCATGTGCGCGCACGACTGACGAGCAAACTCGTGGGAACGGCACCCGCCGAGGGCGTTGTGATCGTGACGCCCGCGGCCGGCCGCGAAATTCGCGTGCCGTGGGCCATCACTTTCGGGAAACGCCGGCCACCGGGACTCGCCTCCGTTCGACTCTCGACGCACTCGTTCTCCCCTTCCGATGCCGCGCCGTCCCTGCTGAGCTTCGTCGCGGGCTCGGTTCGGCGTTCCGCAGGCGAGCCCGACGTGCTTCCGCTTTCTCGCCTGGATCTGGAGCTGTGGAGCCCGGACGGCGGCCGCATCGGGCTGCTGGCGCGCTTACGCGACGTACTGCCGGGCCGGTATTCGTTCGGAGTGACAGGTCGCGACCCGACAGGCGCCGTGCTTCCCAGCGGCGAGTATCAGCTCAGGTTGGTGGCGTTCGCGACCGATGCGGGGCCGCCGACAGCCCGGACGGTCGGCTTCACGATCAAGTAGGCTCCGCCGGCCCGACCGAGCCAAAAAGGTTGCCATTTGCGCGGAAAAAGGAGCTGACGTGACCACCGTCGACGTGCCCGTCTCGCATCTTCGCGAGAACCCCTACGAGATCGCGAAGTCCCAGTTGAGGAAGGTCGCCGACACGTTCGCGATCGATCCCAACCTCGTCAACGTCCTGCAGGAATGCAAGAAGTCCCTGGCCGTTTCGGTCCCGGTCTCTATGGACGACGGCAGGACACAGGTCTTTCAGGGCTACCGGGTCACGCACAACGTCGCGCGCGGACCCTCGAAGGGCGGCATCCGCTACCACCCCGACGTCACGCTTGACGAAGTCAAGGCGCTCGCGATGTGGATGACATGGAAGTGCGCGCTGTCCGGAATCCCGTTCGGTGGCGCCAAGGGCGGAGTCGTGTGCAACCCGAAGACGATGTCGGAGGGCGAGCTGCAGCGGATGACGCGCCGGTTCACGTCGGAGATCATCAACGAGATCGGGCCGGAGAAGGACATTCCCGCGCCGGACGTCGGTACGGACGGGCGCGTGATGGCCTGGATCTTCGATACGTACTCGATGAACAAGGGTCACTCCGTGCTCGGCGTCGTCACGGGTAAGCCTCTAACCATCGGCGGCTCGCTCGGCCGCGAAGAGGCGACCGCGCGCGGTGCTCTGTATTGCGTGCGCGAGGCTGTGCGCAAGCGCCAGATGTCGCTTCAAGGGACGACCGTCGCGGTGCAAGGCTTCGGCAACGTCGGCTCGTACCTCGCGAAATTCCTCGCGGAGGACGGGGCGACGGTGATCGCCGTCTCGGACTCGACCTCGGGCCTCTACAACCCGAATGGCATCGACGTGCAGGCTGCGATCGCGCAGAAGCGCGAGACCGGCTCGCTCGCGGGCTTCAGGGGCGCCGATCCGATCTCGAACGAGGACCTGCTCCTGCTTGACTGCGACGTTCTCGCGCCCTGCGCGCTCGAGCAGGTGATCACAGCGGAGAACGCCGATAAGGTCAAGGCGAAGATCATCGTCGAGGGGGCCAACGGCCCGGTGACGCCGACCGCCGACGAGATCCTCGAAGAGAAAGGAATCCTCGTGCTCCCGGACATCCTCGCGAACGCAGGCGGCGTCGTCGTCTCCTACTTCGAATGGGTCCAGGGATTGCAGGAGTACTTCTGGAAGGAAGCCGAGGTGAACGCCAAGCTCAACGACATCATCACGCGCGCGTTCAACGAGACGTGGACTGTGATGGAGAGCCGGAATGTGTCAATGCGCCTGGCTGCCTATGGCCTGGCCGTCCAGCGCGTCGCCGAGGCCACCGTCACGCGCGGTATTTATCCGTAGGGTTGTCCTGTATCACGCGGAGGGCTGCCACCTCTGCGAACGCGCGCGCGCGATCCTCGAACAGGTCCGCAAAGAGGCTGACTTCGAGCTCCACGAGATCGACATCGGCGGGGATCCTGGCCTCGAGGCGCAGTATCGCGAGTGGCTGCCGGTTGTGGAGATCGATGGCGAGCGCGCTTTCGTCTACTACGTGGATCCAGATGCGTTTCGTCGCAAAGTAGCCGCACAAAGTTGACCTACGCGCCGCCCCGGCGTGGCGTGATACAACGGGTTCGGGTTGTCACAAACTCTCGAATCCAAGGGCTCGGTTGTGTCTGATCGTCTGACGGTCGGCGTCGCGGCGCGTCTGTCGCGCTACCTCCAGGTGCTGACGCAGGCGAAGAAGATGGGGAAGGAGCGCATCTCCTCCCAGGAGATCTCCGACTACACCAACATCAACGCGACCCAGATCCGGCGCGATCTCTCCGCCTTCGGGAAGTTCGGCAAGCGCGGGGTCGGCTACAACATCGACTCGCTGCTCGGCGAGATCCGCAAGATCCTTCGCACCCAGGGGCAGCACAACATCGCGCTGATCGGAGCTGGGCGGCTCGGACAGGCGATTGCCAGCTCACCGATTTTTGCGGAGCATGGGATCAACATCGCCGCGGTGTTCGACACCGACCAGGACAAGGTGGGCCGTCCGGTCGGCAACGTTCCCGTCAGCGACTACACGCGCCTCTCGAACACGATCCGCGAGAAGAACATCATCGTCGGCGTCGTCGCCGTTCCCGCGGACAACGCACAGCGCGTCGCTGACGACCTGGTCGAGTCGGGCGTGAGGATCATCTTCAACTACTCGGAAGCTCTGCTCGACGTGCCGCAAGACGTCGCCGTTCACACGTCGAACCCGGCGGTCGAGCTGCTCTACGCGCTCTACTTTTACTTGACCTAGCCCAAGGGCGGGGGCCATGCGGATCCTGCTCTGGCACGGCTATCTGCTCGGCGGAACGGGATCGAACGTCTACACGCGTTCCGTCGCGCGTGAATGGAGCCGTGCCGGCCATGACGTCGTCGTGGTCTGCCAGGAGCCGAATCCCGATCGCTACGACATCGGGGGCGCGAGAGTCTTCAGGCCGAATGTCGGCGGACTGCTCCCCGTCTTCGTGCTCGACCGCTACGAGGGCATCGAGGCAAAGCTGCTGCAGGACTTCACGCGGGCCGAACGAGAACGCTACGTCGCGCTCAATGCGACCGCGTTGTGTTCGCAGATGCCCGCCGACCTGGTCTTCGCGAATCACGTACTGCTCGGAGCACCGGTTGCCTGGGCCAGCGGCATGCCGTTCGCGGTGAAGGCTCACGGGTCGGAGCTGGAGTATTCGATGCGCGGCAACGAGGAGCTTGCGGCGTGGGGGCGAGAGTGTCTGGCGCCCGCGGAAGCGATCTTCGTCGGGTCAGCACACATCCGCAGGGTCCTGGAGGAGGTCGTCGGCCACGTCGATCGCGTGCACGAGGTGCCGCCGGGCGTCGACGTCGAAGAGTTCCGGCCTTCCCTCTCACGCGACGAGTCCCTCGCGCGCCTGCTTCAGGAAGCGCACGCGGACTCAGCCAACCCGGCCAACTCCAACGAGCGGCAGCCCGACGAGGGCAACGCCGCGCGTTTCGCAGAGTTCTTCGCCGAAGACCAGCCCACGGTCCTCTACTTCGGCAAGCTTCTCCACAACAAGGGTGTGCACGTCCTGCTGGAGGCACTGCGCAGCGTCGATGCGCGCGCGCTGATCGTCGGCTTCGGCGACTACCGGCGGGAGCTCGAGCTGATCGCCCCGCCGGGCACGTTGTTCACCGGGCCGCTCGAGCATCGCCACCTCATGCACCTGCTCCCGCTCGCCGACGTCACGGTCGTCCCCTCGATCTTTCCGGAAGCATTCGGAATGGTCGCCGCCGAGGCGGCGGCTGCCGGCTCGCTCCCGCTCGTCGCTCGGCACTCAGGCCTCGCAGAGATTGCCGAGGGGCTGGAGGCGGCGTATCCCGCAGCGCGCCGGCATCTGGCGAGCTTCGCGAGCGGGGACGCTGCTGACCTCGCCGCAAAGCTCGCCGAGCTGCTTGCGCTTTCGTCCGAAGCGCGGGCGGAGCTCGGCGCAGCGGCCAGGCGAACCGCCGTCGAGCGGTGGAGCTGGACGAGCATTGCCGCGCGCCTGCTCGAGCCGATCGGCGGCGGTTAGCCCGCATTGCTTCATTTACGCTAGTGACATGGGTGATCAGCAACGACGCTCGGCGGCGGAGCAGATCCGCTTCGCGCGTGAGGCTTTCGAGGACGGACAAGACTTCACGATTGCCGTGGAGGAGGAGTTCGCACTCCTCGATCCCGACACGCTGGAGTTGTCGAACCGCTTCGAGGAGCTCAAGGATGGAGCGGCGGGAACCGCGCTCGACGAGCACCTCGTCGGCGAGCTGATCGCATCCGAGATCGAGGTCAAGACCGGTCGTTGCGCGAACTTCGGGGAAGCGGCCGAGCGGATGGTCGAGCGTCGCGCGCAGCTGGGTGAGCTCGCCGACCGATTCGGAGTCGGGCTCGCTTCGACCGGCACTCATCCCTGGAGCCGCTGGCAGGACCAGCGGATCATCGACACGCCGCACTACCGTCGGAACAACGAGATCCTGCAATACGTCGTCTGGCGTAACAACAGCTTCGGCATCCATGCTCACATCGGGATTCGCGGCGCCGATCGCGCGATCGCCGTGTGCAACGCGTTCCGAAACGTTCTGCCGGAGCTCCTTGCCCTGTCGGCCAGCTCGCCGTTCCTCGAGGACTGCGTCACCGGCCTCCACTCGGCCCGAACCGAGATCTTCACCAAGCTCTTCCCGCGTTGCGGCGTTCCGGACACATACGACGGCTGGGCCGCCTACGAGGACTACGTCCGCTTCCTCTACACGACTCGGTCGATCGACGAGCACACGCAGATCTGGTGGAGCGTGCGGCCGCATCTCGCGTTTCCGACCGTTGAGATTCGGATCTGCGACGCGCAGCCAGACCTGGGCGAGGCGCAGTCGCTCACAGCGCTGATCTATGCACTGGCGGCGCGCTTCGCGCGCGCGATCGATGAAGGCGAGGCGTTGCCGAACTTGCCGGGCCATCTGATCGAGGAAAACATGTGGCGTGCGATTCGGCACGGCCTCACGGACGGGCTCATCGACTTCGAGCGCCGCGAGGTCGTCCCCGCTCGAGCCCGCATCGAGGCGCTGATCGAGTGGGTCGGTCCAGTCGCCAAGGAGATCGGAGCAGCGCCTTATCTCGCAGTGCCGGAGGCAAACGCCGCCGAGCGCCAGTACGAGCGCGTTGCGGAGCTCGGCTCGCATCGAGACGTCTTCGCCGAGCTCGTGCGCAGGCCGCGGGAGCGGGTCGGTGGGTGAGGCGGTCGAGGGAGTCGGCGGCGTCTTCTTCCGCGCACACGATCCGGTCGCTCTGCGCGGCTGGTATGCAGAGCACCTGGGCATCGCCATGGAGGAGTACGGCACGACGTTCACGTCGAAGGACGGCGATCAGACCGTCTGGGCGCCCTTTCCGGCGGACACCGCCTACTTCGGGCCCGGTGGACAGCAGCTGATGGTCAACTTCCGCGTTCGCGATCTCAACGCCATGCTCGCGCAGCTCCGCGCGGCCGGTGTCGACGTGGACGACCGTGTCGAGGAGATGGAGTACGGGCGGTTCGCCTGGGCGAGCGATCTCGAGGGAAACCGCTTCGAGTTGTGGGAGCCTTCTTGACCGAGACGACCGGGCCACCCTCCGACGACGAGCTGATGAAGCAACTCGAAGAGGAGCTGAAGACTCTCAAGGTGTCGGACCTCCTCGTCCAGACCCTTTACACGGTCTCTTCGCTCGGGTACCGACGGCTCTCCGAGCAGGACCTTGACCTCGACCAGGCTCGCCTCGCCATCGAGGCCCTTCGGGCGCTCGTACCCGTGCTCGATGGAGCTGCGAGCGATGAGCTCGTCCGGGACTTCAAGCAGGTGACGGCGGACCTCCAGCTCGCGTACGCGGACGCGGCCAAGGACGGAGGCTGACGGGAGGAAGATCAGCCCTTTGTCCGTCGTCCTGTTGGCGAGATGGTTATCGATATTGCGGGCGTGATCAGCTGCGGTTGTGGTGAAGCCCTCTGGGGGGAGGACGAGGAAGAGCTCCTCCAGACTGCCGACGAGCACGTCCGCATCGCCCATCCCGAGCTCATCGGAACTCTCTCGCCGCTCGAGCTCGCGAGGCCGCCCGACCCCGACGAAGAGGCTGCATAAATCGGGCTAGCGGCGCTCCGAGGAGCGCCATGTGATAGAAAACCCGCCGCGCCGAGGACACTCGGCGCGGACTTTGTGAGGGGGTACAAGAGCTGATCGTCGGGAGCTTCTTCAACGACCATCCGGTGCTGTTTGCGCTCATTTGCGCAGGCGTCGCCGTCGCCTACGGCATCTGGCTGACCGTCTGGCTGCTCGGCCGCCCTGAGGGCAACGAGCG
>Ga0307310_10000746_pt1 | contig 11340 bp, 9 predicted proteins | sample ER_DNA_197_FD_194502 | JGI IMG/M metagenome (GOLD analysis project Ga0307310, IMG submission 194502) | Bulk soil microbial communities from the East River watershed near Crested Butte, Colorado, United States - ER_DNA_197 | ecosystem: Environmental > Terrestrial > Soil > Floodplain | place: USA...
TACATCCTGGGCGGTGAGATCGCGACGCTGGGGGACGCGTATCGCGCGGTCGCGAAAGCCACCGGCCGCCGGTTACCGCCGCTCGTCGTGCCGTCGGCGATCGTTCGCCTGACCGGTCGGCTCATCTCGAGCATGCGCGAAGTCGCGTCTTCCGAGGGGGTCACCTTCTGGGCGACAGATGCAAAAGCACGAGCCGAGCTCGGAACGGCGCCACGCGATCTGGAGACTGGAATGCGCGACACGTTCGTGCGTGACATTAGTCGGGGCAAGAGGGCCTGACGTGCTCGCGGCTCCCTCCGTAGACGCGCGCCTTATTCGATGCGCTTGGGAGCCGCACCTCGTCGTGGGAGACGTTGGAGTGAGCCCGCGGGCGGAGTCTCCGTGCGCATCGGTACGTGGTGGTACTGATGCTCGGCGATCTCGTGCTCGGTGCGTTTCGCGCTTGCCTCGAGAAGCGATGGATAGGAGTCGCCCCTCTCGACGGAGAAGCGCACATCGCAACCACCGTATCGACACGGGAAGCCACCGTAACGCACCGGTACGCACGATAACCGACGAATGGCCGCAGGTCTCTACCTTGCAACCCCAAAAGCGGTGACATCTCTGCCCGAGCGCGCCGAGCTCATCGCCACCCTCGCGGATCGGCGAGCCGCGCTCGTACGTGAGGACGAAGCCGCTGGCGCGAAGGACCGCGCCCGACAGCTCCGCGATCACATCCGCGCCTATGTCCTGCCGCGGGTACAGGCGCTCGAGTCGCCTCTACTGGTCGTGCTTCTGGGGCCAACGGGCGCGGGCAAGTCGACGCTGATGAACACGCTTGCTCGCGCGACGGTGAGCCGCACCGGGATCCTTCGGCCGACCACGCGCGAGGCCGTCCTCCTCGCGACCGACGCGGACGCCGCGACCTTGCGCCGTGGCGCGCTCGCCGGCATCGGTGCGGGGCAGATCATGCGGGCGCCGGCGACGACCGCGTCAGCCGGGCTCGCGATCGTGGACGCCCCGGATCTGGACTCCGTCGAGCGCGCGAACCGGGTAATCGCCGACGCACTCGTTGAGGCTGCGGATCTCGGTATCTTCGTTACGTCGGCGACGCGTTATGCGGACAAGGTCCCTTTCGATGTCGTGCAGCGCATCGCCGCGCGCGGGTTGCCACTCCTGATCGTCGTGAACCGGATGCCCGCCGAGGAGTCGGAGCAGCGCGTCGTCCTCGAGGATCTGCGTCGTGTCTTAAAGGACACCGCGCTGCGCGGGATCGACGACGCGCGTGTCCAAATGGTCGGCGTCGCGGAGGGGCGGCTCGATCCGTCGGGCGAGCGCCTCGAAGCCGAGGCGGCGGCGCCCGTCCTGCAGCGCGTCGACGAGCTCGCCCGCGATCGCGAGCGCCGGCTCGCGCTCGCGCGGCGTGCCCTTGAGGGGGCGCTCGCCGGCCTCGGCCCGCTCCTTTCGAGCGTCGCCGGCGACGTCGAGCACGCCGCGGCCGAAGCCGAGGTCCTTCGGTCGATCACGACGAAGTCGTACGACGCCGAGCTCGCCGCATTGTTCGACGAGCTACGTGGTGGGACCTTCCTTCGCACCGAGGTGCTGCGGCACTGGGAGTCCTACGTGAAGGCCGACCAGATCACACGCTTCTTCTCGCGCGGCCTCGGTCGCATACGGGGCACGATCGTCGCGGTGTTTCGCGGGATGCCCGAAGCTCCGGTCGGCGTCGTCGAGAAGGAGGTGACGAGCGATGTTGTCGCGGTCGCGGTCTCGCGCGCGACCGAGGCGGCCCGCCGCGTCGCGAGCGAATGGTCCAGCCGTGAGGGTCCCGCGGCTCAGCTCGGGCGCGACCACACGCTCTGGTCCGCGTCGCCGGATCTCGCAGCGCGCATCCAACCGCGCCTCCACGATTGGGTCGGGAGCATCGCGACCGACGTCCAGGCTCGCGGCGCGGGCAAGCGCGACCTCGCGTTCGGCGTCTCGCTCGGGGTCAACGCGCTCGCCGTCGCCGCGATGGTCGGCGTTTTCGCGCACACCGCGGGAGTTACCGGGACAGAGCTCGGCATCGTCGCCGCCACCGGATTCCTCAACCAGAAGCTCCTGCAGGCGATCTTCGGGGAGGCGGCAATGCGCGAGATGATCGCGAACGCGCGCGAGCGCCTCGAGGAGCTACTCCGCGAGGAGTTCTCAATTGAGCGATCGCGGTACGAGCGGTTGACGGCGGACCCGATCGAGCTCCGCACGCTCGCCGAGGAGCTTCGGTCATCGACGGCTCCGCTCGCCGCGTGACGCTCTCCGCCGGGCTTGCGGCTCTCGACGACGCGGTCGACGCGGCCGCCGCGCTCGACCTGGACATCTCTCGCGCGCGTCGCGTGCTGGACGACGCGCGGAAGAGACTCGGGTTCGAGGGATCCGCATACGTGCTCGCGTTCGTCGGCGGTACCGGGGTCGGCAAGTCGAGCCTCCTCAACGCGCTTGCGGGCGGCGTCGTCAGTGAGGCGAGCGCCCGCCGTCCCACCACCGGGGTGCCCGTCGCCTGGGTCGCCGAAAGCGCGCGAGAGGAAACGGCTCCGCTTCTTGGGTGGCTGGACGTGCGCGAAACTCGCGATCACAGGAATAGCGCGTTCGCGGACGTCGCGATCCTCGACCTGCCCGATGTGGACTCGACGACGCCGGAGCATCGCGCGCGCGTTGACGAACTTCTTCCCCGCGTCGACGCGGTGGTCTGGGTCGCCGATCCCGAGAAGTACCGCGATGCCGTGCTCCACGACGAGTACCTCCGGCGATGGGCGCCACGTCTGGCGCGACAGCTCGTCGTCCTGAACAAAGCCGACCGCGTCGGTCCCGACGCGGAACGTCTTCGCGAGCATCTCGCCGCGAGCCTTCGGGCGGAGGGTATCGACAACGTGGCCGTCGCGGTCACGAGCGCGACGCGCGACGGCGACACGCGCGAACTACGCGAGTGGATCGTGGACGGCGTCGAGGCAAAGCACGTGATCGCGGAGCGGATCGCGGCGGAGCTGCAGGACGCATCGCTCGACCTGGCCACGCGCGCGGGCGTCCTCGAGGACGCGCGGCCCCTCATCACGGCCGAGCAACGGGCGCGGGTGCTGGCCGATGTCACGCGTGAGGCGGCCGCGATCATCGACCTCGCCGGCCTCGAGCGGCAGGCCGTCGCCGCGACCCGCCTCGCCGCGCGTCCGCGCGGCGCGGGCCCATTCGGGCTTGTGACCACCTTTATCTATCGCGCGAGCGGACGAGATCGAGTCGTCGCCGATCCCGAGGGTTATCTCCGCCGGTGGCGCGAGCGCGGCACGCTGGCCCGCGTGGCCGAGCCGATCCGGCTCCTCGTCGGGGACCTGCTCCCTCGCGTGCCCTCGGCGGCGCGAGGCGCGATCGCTTCGCTCATCGACGCGGAAGCGCTTCGCGCGCGGCTTGTCGCCGCGATCGATGCCGCGGTCGCCACGCGCACGGCGGACGTCCGGGCGCCGACGAGTGCGGTGTGGTCGGTGATCGGCGCGCTGCAGTACGTCGTGACCGCGGGACTGCTCTTCGCCGGTCTCTGGATGGCGGCCGTTTTCCTTTTGCATGCTCCGTTCGCGAGCGTGGAGGTTCCCGTCCTCGGACCGATCCCCACACCGCTCATCGTGCTCGCCGCGCTGCTGCTTTCGGGCTTCGTTCTCGCGCGTCTGCTCGGAGCGCACGCGGGCCTGCTCGGGCGGCGATGGGCCCGTCGCTTGCGCGGCGATCTCACGCGCGAGCTCGAGCAACGCCTTCGCGATGTCTTGTTCGCGCGGCTCGACACGATCGACGCGGCACGCGCGCGGATCGGCGCTGCGCGCTCGACGATCGACCGTGGGGTCGTACGGCGCGGTTGATCGCACGCGAAACTCGATCGAAGCGGCCCCGTTCCTGCTCCCCCATGTTGTGAGACCGATAAATGGGAGGACATCATGCGAGAGACCACACCGAGGACGAGCAAACGCAACACCTACGTTGGAGTCTTCGACCAGCGCGACGACGCTGAGCTCGCTGCGCGCGATCTCCGCGAGCAGGGATTCACGGACGACCAGATCGGGTACGCCTGGCGCGACGAATCGGGCAAGACCCATCAAGAAGGCAATAAGGCCGGCAAGATGGCCGCATCGGGCGCAGGCACCGGTGTCGTGCTCGGCGGAATCATCGGCGCCGGAGCCGCGTTGCTCATCCCCGGGATCGGACCCGTCGTCTCAGGCGGGCTTCTCGCGACCGCGCTCGGCGGCGCCGCGACGGGTGCGGTCACCGGCGCGGTGGCCGGCGGCATCAGCGGCGCGCTCGTCGGCCTCGGGATCCCCGAGAGCGAGGCGAAGTACTACGACCAGCAGTTCCGGGATGGCCGGACGCTCATGACCGTCAAAGCCGACGACGCTACGAAGACGCGAGTGGGATCGTTCGGAAGCGTCGCGGGTACGACTACGAGACCCGCGGCGACCGCGCTCTTGACGAAAGCGAGACGGTCTCACGCGAGACCGAGACACGCCGCTAAACCACCCCCCATCCAACGCGAGAGGACCCGCCGAAAGGCGGGTCCTCTCACTTTTTACCTGACAATTCGCGGGTGGGTAAGAAGATCGTCCTCCGCGATGCGCTCCTATCGGACCCAGCGCCGCTGCGCGCCCCGCCCGCCTGGACGAACTCGGAGCTCGGCACTGTGAATGGCGTCTCCGTCCTGCACGCGGGGACCGGGAAGCTGGATGGCGGCTGGCATCGTCAGACCAGTGACGAGTTCCTCCTCGTGCTCGAAGGCGAGCTCGTCGTTGAGTTCGATGCGGGGCCGCTCGCGGCCGGACCTGGGGAGGCGATCCACATCTCCGCCGGCGAACGGCACCGCGCGGCCGTGCCCGAGGGTTGCCTGCTTCTGTCGGTGGAGGCGGTCGGGATGCGGCGGACCGATGGCTGAATCGGCGGTGCTAGTGTGCCGGAAGCGTGGGGGCCCTGCCCCATCGGGGGCCCCTACCCCCGGGGAGGGATCTCTGATGAAGCGTTCTCTATCTGCCGCCATCTTGATGCTCGCGACGGTGATTGCCGCGTGCGCGCCGACGACGTCGGCCGGGCCGTCGCCCACGGGAAACCAACCAAAGAAGGGCGGAACGCTCATCCTCGCGCGCGCGGGCGAAGTCACGAACCTCGATCCACACAAGGTCCCGGCATTCACGTCGGCGCGTGTCTTCGAGCTCGTCTATAGCTACCTGATGCGGCTCGACGAGAACCTCGGCGTTCAGCCGGACCTCGCCGAGTCCGTTCCGACGACATCGGCGGACGGCAAGACCGTAACGGTGAAGCTCCGGACGGGCGTGAAGTTCCACAACGGCGACGCCCTCACAAGCGCCGATGTGAAGTACACGTTCGACCGCATTCTGGACACGAAGACGGCGGCGGTCGCGCGATCGTTCTTCACCGATGTGGACACGATCACGGCGCCGGATCCAACGACCGTCATCTTCAACTTGAAGAACCCGAACGCCGCTCTCATCGCCTACATGGCCCATCCCAATACCGGCGTCGTCTCCAAGAAGATTGGCGAGGCCAACGCCGACCTTTCGAAGAAGGAGACGGCGATCGGCAGCGGTCCGTTCAAACTCGCGGAATGGGTGCCCGACAACTTCATGCGCTTCGACGCCAACAAGGACTACTACGTCTCGGGCCAGCCGTACCTGGACGGCATCCGGATCAACGTCGTCCCGGACGAGTCCAGTCTCACCGCCGCACTGCGCACGAAAGCGGCGGACATGGCGATCATCACTGACGCCAAGGTCGCGAAGACACTGCGGAGCGAGAGCGGAGTCACGCTCTCTGCGAAACCGAGCCTCAGCTACAACCTCCTCTTCGTGAACACGAAGCGCAAGCCGTTCGACAACATCAAAGTCCGCCAGGCCATCGCCTACGCCATCGACCGCAAGGCCATCATCGACGCGGTCGCGTTCGGCGAGGGCGAGGTCACCGGCCCGATCGCGCCGGCGCTCGCCAATTACGCACTTCCGACGAGCCAATATCCGCTTTACACGCGCGATGTCGCGAAGGCCAAGCAGCTGCTCACGGAAGCCAACGTCGGTCCGGTGTCGTTCACGATGCTCACGCAGACGACCGAGCCCGCGTACGCAAAGGACATCGCCCAGCTCGTCAAGGCGCAGCTCGCCGAGATCGGCGTCGACATGAAGATCGAGACGCTCGAGTTCACGCAATGGGTCGACCGGTGGCTCAAGGCGGACTTCGACATGGCGCCTGGCCTGAACGGCGGCGGACCCGATCCGGACTTCTATGTCTACCGCTACTTCACCGACGACGGCAACCTCAACTTCGTCACCAGCTACAAGAACACGGTCTCGAGCGACGCGATCAAGCTAGCCCGTGCGAGCACCGACCCCGCGAAGCGGAAGGACCTCTACACGACGGCGCAGAAGGAGCTCGTGAACGGCGTGCCCTTCATCTGGCTTTTTGTCGGCCGCGATTACAACGCAACGCTCCCGACGACCAAGGGCTTCACGCATCTCCCGAACGGGTCGATCATCTATCTCCGGCAGACCTGGCTCGACAAATAAGTAAAGGGCGGTCGCTGCGCGAGGCGTGAGTCGATATCTCGCGCAGCGACTGCTCGGCGCCATCCCGACTCTCGTCGGCGTCTCGCTCCTCACATTCCTTTTCATCCGGCTCCTCCCCGGCGACGCGATCGCGGCGCGCCTGGGAACCTCGACCGCCTTGTCCCCGGATCAGCTCGCGAGTCTCCGCGCGTACTTCGGGCTCGATCAGCCACTCCACATCCAGTACTGGAACTGGCTGACGTCGCTCGTCCGCGGCGACGCGGGCTACTCGATCCGCACCGGGCGTCCGGTCCTCGTCGAGATCGCCGAACGGCTGCCCGCGACGCTCGAGCTCGCGGCCGCGGCGGCGCTCATCGCTGTGGCGATCGGAATACCGCTCGGTCTGCTTTCGGCGGTCCGGCGCGGCTCGCGTCTCGACGTGGTCGCGCGAGTCGGCGGCCTGATCGGCCTCTCGCTCCCGAGCTTCTGGCTCGGGACCCTCATCATCGTGCTCTTCTCGTTGTATCTCCGGTGGCTACCGAATACCGGCGGCTACGTCGACTTCGTGCGCGACCCGTTCGCCAATCTGAAGCTCCTGCTCTTCCCGGCGATCACGCTCGGCCTGGCGCTCGCTGCCGCGACGATGCGCATGACGCGCTCGGCGATGCTGGACGTGCTCAGTGCTGATTACGTCCGCACCGCGAGGGCAAAGGGGCTGCGGCCGGCGCTCGTACTGCGGCGCCACGTGCTCAAGAACGGCCTCATCGTGGTGGTGACCCTGCTCGGGATCCAGGTCGGCCAGCTTCTCGGTGGTGCCGTGGTCGTCGAGGAGATCTTCTCGGTCCCGGGCGTCGGCCGCATGCTGCTCACGGCCATTGTGCAACGCGACTACGCGCTCGTTCAGGGTGGAGTGCTGGCGATCGCGATCCTCTTCGTCGCCCTCAACATCGTCGTGGACCTCTTGTATGGCTACCTGGATCCCCGAATCCGCCTCGCGTAGCCCGCCGGCGCTCGGTCCTGGGCGGGCCGGGGTGCTCGCGGCGATCGCGCGCGAGCCAATCGCCGTCGCGGGACTCGTCATGGTCGCGGTGTACGCCGCGATCGCTCTCGGCGTGGGACTCCTCCCGCTCCGTGACCCGCTGCAGATCTCGTCGGACCGCCTGGCCGGACCCAGTGTGGCCTTCCCGTTCGGGACCGACCCCCTTGGGCGGGACCTCTTCAGCCGCGTGCTGTTCGGCGCGCGTCTTTCGATGCAGGTAGCGGTGTTCTCGGTCGCCGCGGCCGGCCTGGTGGGCGGCGTTCTCGGGCTCGTGTCGGGATACCTTGGCGGGATCGCCGATCTCGTGATCGGCAGAGTGATGGACGTGTTCTTCGCCTTTCCGGCGATCCTGCTGGCGCTCGGGATCGTCGCCGCGCTGGGACCGGATCCGCGGAACGTCATCATCGCGATCGCCGTCGTCTACACGCCGATCTTCATGCGCGTCGTGCGCGGCCCGGTCCTCGCGCTGAAGGCGCGGGATTTCGTGGAGGCAGCGCGCGCGGTCGGAGCTACGCAGGCCCGCATCGTCCTGCGGCACATCGTGCCCAATCTGCTATCGACGCTGATCGTGCAGGTGAGCCTCGCCCTGTCGTGGGCGGTCCTCACCGAGGGCGCGCTGTCGTTCCTCGGTCTCTCGGCGCAGCCACCCGCGCCGTCGTGGGGAGTGATGCTGAACGAAGGACGGCAGTATCTCGAGTTCGCGACGCACCTCGCGATATTCCCTGGTCTTGCGATCATGATCGCCGTGCTCGGTTTCAACCTGCTCGGCGACGGATTGCGCGACGCGCTCGACCCTCAGCGCCGATGAGGATCGTCCGCGCGTCGCGCAAGCACATCGGCCCGATCGTGAAACTGATGTTGGCCTCGCCGCTGCTGCGTCCGTACGGGGCGACCGCGCGGGGCGTGAGAGCTGGACTCAGCAGGGGCTTTCGCGAACGCGAGACGCTTCTCGTCGCCGTAGATGATGACGTCGTCGTCGGACTCGCATGGTTCATCCGGACGCCGGTGCTGGATCGCGCGATGTATCTGCAGCTCTTACTCGTGGCCGAGTCGCACCAATCGCTTGGGCTCGGCGCCCGACTCCTCGCTCGCGGCGAGCGGCAGGCCCGCGAGTCGGGCTGCCGCCACATGATCTTTCTGGTGACCAAGTCGAATCGGCGCGCGCGGGCCTTCTACGAGCGCCACGGATACAGGCTGGTCGGCGACCTTCCGGGATTCGTGCGCCCGCGGATCAACGAGACGCTCTACCTGAAGAACTGGCGAACGTAGCCGCGCGAGCCCGCGGTCGCGTCGACGCGACATGTAGTCCCGCGAGCACCATCGCCATGGCGACCAGGCACGGCCCGAGCACGGCGATGCCGATGGATTGCATGAGGAGGCCGACGGCCGCGGGGAGAGTGGCGCCTCCGATCATCGTGGCCGCCACCTGATAACCGATGGCGCGCGGAGCCGCGGCGCTTCCGATCCGTCGTGGCGTCTGATAGAGAAGGACAGGGACGAATACCGAAAGCGCCACGCCGAGGAAGGGAAGAGCCACGAGCCCCGCGAGCGTTGGCGGGAGGACCCAATAACCGAGTGTGCCAGCGAGCGCGCCGAAGACGCTCAGGTCCAGCAGGCGCGCCGGCCCGACACGATCGCCGATCACCGCGAGCGCCATCCGACCCGCGGCAAGGGCCGACCAGTAGAGAAACACGGCGAGGCCCGCGAGAACCTCGCTCAACGAGGCGTCGGCCGTGAAACGCGTGTACGTCCATTGCCCCGCGCCTACCTCAATGCCCACGTACACGAACATGAGCGCGCAGCCGATGATCACCGTGCGGCCGATGCTTCTCTCGCCGCTCGCCTCGGCCTCCATCTCCGGCGCGGCGCTCAACTCCGACCGGACCGCGTAGGTAGCCAGCCCGAGCAACGCGAAGAGGACGGCCGCCAAGACGTAGGCGGGCCGCCAGGAATCGCTCGTCACGAGGGCCGCTCCAACGAGCGGCGGCCCGAGCGAAGCGCCGATCGCCCATGCCCCGTGCAGCGCACCCATGAAGCGGATGTCGCCGCGAAGAGCCCCTTCGGTGTTTGCCGCGGCGTCCAGCAAACCGAGCCCGCAGCCGAGGACGGCAGACGCGAGGATCGTGGCCCACCAACCGTTTGCGATCGCGAAGATCGCAAGACCTGCTCCAGCGGACGCGACCGAGGCCAGGATCAACGCGATCGTCCCGAGTCGCTCCCGCAGGAGGCCACTCGCGGCGCTCGCCGCGAACTGCGGGACGGTCATCGCCGCGAAGAGCAGCCCTAGTCCGGCGAACGGCGCATCGAGCGACACGCGCATAGATGGCCAGGCGATCCCAAGCATTCCCGTCGGCAGCCCAAGAAGAATGAGGCCGATGAACGCGATCGCCGCGGCTCGCCGACGAACGCGCACGTGCAAAGGCTAGGGCTTTCGCAGTCGCGAAACTCTTGCGTCGCTCACGAGCATGTACGATCCCCGCCGGGGATGAGGAGCTGAGCAGCTCCACATAGCGGGGAGGATCTGATGCTTCGGCGAACCAGTCTTGTGACTCTCGCGATCGTTGCGATCGTCGCTTTGGCCGCGATTCCGGCGAGCACCGCATCGCCGGGAGTCGGCAGCGTACCCCAGGGCGCTCAGTCGGACCGCACCTACGCGAGGAGCGGCACGTATCGAGTCACGAACGTCCTCGCCACGACACAGCGGACCAGCTGCTACACGCCCGAGGTCGCGTTCTTCACGAGCCTGGCGCCGGCGAACGCCTATGACGGCATGACGGAGTGCACCGGCGTGAACACCGGCGAGGCTCTCGGGCCCTACCCCACCCAGACCGGCAGCAATCCCGGCTATCCGGCGGCGAACCCGATGCTGGTAAAGGATCACTCGGAGTCGGACATCCGCGTGGATCCGACGAACCCCAACCACCTCATCGGTCAGTCCAAATGGTTCGTCAGTGCCGAGGGATACAACCACCTCCTCGGGTTCTACGAGTCGATGGACGGTGGCGCGACCTGGCCGGTTCAGGGCCACGTCCCGGGGTATGAAGGCTGGACCGACAACACCGACCCCGTCGGCGCTTTCGATCCGTGGGGCAACTTCTATTCGCTCATCCTGCCGTACCAGTTCTTCTACGACGGGGATTCGCACAACTTCCAGATCAACAAGAACCGCGAGCCGAACCCGTCGCAGCCGGCCGAGGTGATCTCGGTCTCTGTGCGTCCGCAGGGCGCAAGGACCGCGAACCAGTGGATCACGACGCACAAAGGCAAGCCCGACATCGTCGCGCCGTATCCCGCGCAGGGCCGCGAGCCCGACAAGCAGTGGCTCGCGATCGATACGACCATTGGAAGCCGATTCTTCGGACGTATCTACGCCATGTGGGTCGTCTTCACCGGACCGGCGACGGCCCATCCGTTCGTTTCCATCGCGCAGGCCCGCTCCGACGGAACCCACACCGATTGGTCCGCGCCGATCGCGCTCCCTGAGGTCGCCGGTACGCCGCAGGGCGCGACCTATCTCTTGCCGCACATCACGCCCGACGGCGCGCTCTACACGAGTGTCGTCACGACCATGCCCAAGAAGGGCTACTGCTGCGACGTCCTCTTCCTCGACAAGTCGAAGGACGGCGGCATCACCTGGACGAGCACGCTCATCACCGACACGATCGCGGCGCCGCCGCTCGTGTATGCCAATACCACGTTGCGCGACGGCATCGAGGAGAGCTTCGCGGTCGGCACCAAGAGAGTCGACTCGCGCTATCCGTTGTA
>Ga0307310_10000747_pt1 | contig 11337 bp, 10 predicted proteins | sample ER_DNA_197_FD_194502 | JGI IMG/M metagenome (GOLD analysis project Ga0307310, IMG submission 194502) | Bulk soil microbial communities from the East River watershed near Crested Butte, Colorado, United States - ER_DNA_197 | ecosystem: Environmental > Terrestrial > Soil > Floodplain | place...
GCTCGCTCGGACCGCAGCTGGCGGCGGAGGTCAAAGCGGAGGGAATTCGAATCGTCCCCGACGAACATCCCGAGCAGGGGCACTTCTATCGGTCCGATCATTTTTCATTTGCCAAGGCCGGGATTCCCGCCGTCGATGTGAAGGGTGGATACGATTACGTGGGCCACCCGGCCGGTTGGGGAAAGACCCAGCGCGAGGACTACACTGCCCACCGCTACCACCAGCCCTCCGACGAATACCGCAGCGATTTCGACTTGACCGGTGTCGCGCAGCTCGCCGACATCGTGTTTCGATTCGGGCAATCGCTCGGAAACTCCCGCGACGTTCCAACGTGGAATTCCGACGCGGAATTTCGGGCGATGCGCGAAGCGTCGCGAAAGGGAAAGTAAGATCTCCACCCAGCCGCGCGACACAACCAAAGAGAAAGGCAGGCAGCGGGATCCGCTGCTCGCCTTCCGGCAGGAATTTCCGATACTCGAGAAGACGACCTACCTCGTCTCCAATTCCCTGGGGCCGATGCCGCGCACCGTTCCCGACAAGCTGGCGGAGTACGCGCGCGATTGGGGCGAGCTCGGAGTAAAAGCCTGGAATCGCGGCTGGTGGGAACTCCCGGTCGAAGTAGGCAACGAGATTGCGCCGCTGCTGAATGCCGGTGGCGGCGAAATAGTGATGATGCCCAATGTCACTATCGCCCAGACAGCCGTGCTCTCGTCGGTGGACTTTCTCCGCGACCGCGACACGGTCGTGATGACCGAGCTCGATTTCCCGTCCGTTCGCTACGCCTACCAGGAGATGGCGCAGCGACTCGGAGCGAGAGTCGTGGTGGTACGATCCGACGATGGCATCACCATCGATCAGGAGAAGCTGCTCGCGGCTATCACCGAGCGGACGCGACTGGTAGCAGTGTCGCACGTTCTCTTCCGCAGCGCGTTTCTGATGGACGCCGATGCGATCTGCGCCCGGGCTCACGAGGTGGGCGCCCTGGTTTCGCTCGACTCCTTCCACGCGGTAGGGATTGTCCCGGTGGACGTGAAACGGAGCAAAGTTGATTTTCTCACTGGTGGAGTCCTCAAATGGCTGTGCGGCGGGCCCGGCGGGTGCTTTCTCTACGTGAGCCCGGCCGTGCGGGATCAGCTCAAGCCGGCCCTCACCGGCTGGCAGGCTCACGCGCGGCCGTTCGCGTTCGAGGACTCGATGGAGTACACGACAGGCGCGTTTCGGTGGCTCAATGGGACTCCCGTCATCCCGGCCCTCTACGCCGCGGCAGAGGGACCGAAAATTCTCCGGCGCGCTGGAGTTGCGGCAATCAGGGAGAAGAGCGTGCGGCTCACGTCCCGCCTGATCGAGCTTGCTGACGCGCGGGGGTTCAAGGTAAACGTTCCCCGGGACCCCGCGCGGAGAGCCGGAACGGTTGCATTCGATGTTCCGCACGGCTACGAGGTGACGCAGCACCTGCTCTCCCGGAACATCCTGGTCGACTACCGCGTAGGGGCTGGTATCAGGATTGCCCCTCACTTCTTCACTACGGACGACGAGCTGGAGGCAGCCGTCTACGAGATCGACCAGGCGCTGGAAAGCGGAAGCTGGCAGCGTTACTCCGAAAAAATCGCGGTGGTCACCTGATCCGTGATTCTTCGGATGTTACTCCCTTGAACATCGTAGTGTCTAAAGAGTACAATAGACTTATACTCGACTCCTCGGAGGGTGCGTCGTCATGCCAACACCTTTTTTGAGTTCTGAAGAGTACGACGAGAGAGCGCATCAGCTGTACAACGAAGGACAGTATGACGAAGCTCTGGACGTACTTCGAGAGGGACTCGGCCTCTACCCGAATTCGGTGGAGCTCCATATTGGTGTTGGATACGCACACCATGCTCGCGAGGAGTACGCCTGGGCCCGACGCAGCTTCGAGGAAGCGCTCGTTCTCGACCCAGACCACGAGGACGCACTAGCCGGGTTCGGCGAGACGCTGCTCAAGTTCGGCCAGCAGGAGCCCGCTCTCAGGAGCTTCCGCCATACTCTTGAACTGGGCTATCAAGATGATGTCGAGCTGATGCTCCAGATCGGACGCGCGCTTTTCCGCGAAGGTCTCATCGAGGAGTCCAAGCAGTTCTTCGAGATCGCCGCGCAACAGACACCCGATGCGGCGGAAGCCGTGTCGTGCATTGGCTACGCCGAGCACAGGCTGGGCAATGACGAGTCGGCGATCTCGACGCTGCGGCGTGCGCTGCAGATGGATCCCGATCACACCGAAGCGCGCATCTACCTCGGCAACATCTTCTACGATCGCGGCGATTACGAAGCCGCGCTCTACCATCTCGATCGCTCGGCGCCCGACGATCACTGGGACGAGCTGGGAATCTGGAGATTGATCGAGCTGAAGAAGATGATCTATCGCCTGCGGGACAACGACCCGGAGCTGCGGCCATGGGAAGACAGGTTGCGCGATCTCGGCGGCGAGCTCGACGACATCGACGAGATGCTCGCTGAGATCGAGGCGAAGCACATGGATGCGGCGCAGTCCGAAGCCAAGGGGCAGCTCGAGCTTTTTGGGGCGCTTCTCTCCAGTTTTGCGGACGTGAAGTCGACTCCGGAATCCCACAGCATCAGCCTCGACGACGGCAACACGTTCGAAGGAACCTGGGAGGAGATCGTGGACAAGATGCGTGACGCCAATTGCCTCTCGGAGACCCCGAAACCGGAGCAGGATGCAGAGAGCTTCATTCGTCGCAGAGCGGATGCAGGGCTTTTGCGCATCCTGAGATGAGTCCGCCAGACTCGCAGTCGGCGCTCGCTGCACTCAATGGCGCGCGCCCTGTTCTCGCTCACTTCGACACGCCACGCTCGGCGGAGGATCTCGCCGCCGACATCATCGATCTCTGGGCCGGCGCAGAGAGTGCGCTCCAGGCGCTCGTCGGCAATTCGTCGCTCACCGGCCAACAGCTCGTTCGGGCGGCCCGCCAGGCGGAGCTGATCACACTCGAGCAGGCGCAATCGCTGGTCGAGTTTCTCGCGGCGCGGGACAGAGCGAATCGAACCAGCTACAAGCCGACACAGGCCGATGGTGACGCCTCACTCGAAGGATTCAGGGCGCTAGAGTCCGCGCTCACCGGGAAGGCGCCGATCAAGCGGGCGAGCCCATCGAGCCCGCTCCAGGCGGCGTACACCCCGCGCGGCACCCACACGGTGCAGCCGTCGCAGCCACTGTCGCCTTACGCTCCCCCCTCAGCGGGCGGTCGCCGGCCGCCGCCAAGCTATCCAACCAGAAAGACCGCCGGTCCGCCGACCATCGAGCAGCCTCCGCCATCATTCACGCCACCAAGCGGCAGTGCGCACAGTGGGGCCGGCATGGGACGAAGCAATGTCGAGCATGCTCTCGCGGCTGCGGAAGCCGGGCGTCGCTGGCCACGGAAGTGGCCGAAATTGTCAATGCCGATACTGGCGGGCGTAGTCGTGCTTCTCCTCATTAGCGTTGGAATCTTCTTCGCGTTCAGGGGTGGGTCGAGCAGCGACAGCTTGAAAGCCGGAATCGATGCGATGAACAACCGGCAGCGGGAAAAGGCGCGTGGCGAGTTCGCGAAGGCGGTGAAGGCGGATCCCAATGCCCCCACGCCGCACGTGTTCCTGGCGAGGCTGGCGCGTGAAGAGGGGGATCTTGCTACCGCGCGCGCACAGCTCGACACGGCGCTCCACCTGGACCCAAAGAACGCGGTCGCGCTCCGCGAGATGGGAATGGTTCTCTTTGCCAGCCGTCAGTACGACCTCGCCCGCAGATTCCTCGTGCGCGCCGTTCAAGCGAATCCCGAGGATCGTATATCACAGGGCTATCTTGGCTGCGCGTTGATGCGTCTCAACCGCGTGCAGGAAGGAACCAAATTCATCAACAACGCCGGCACCGGCCAATGGACAGCCTGCCTCCAACCTCTAACGACAGCCACCCCGCCGCCCTTGTGATCGAATTCAGGAACGTCGGGAAGACTTACAGATCACTCCTCGGCAACTCGGTAAAAGCGGTCGAGGAGTTTTCGTTGCAGGTGGGCGAAGGCGAGATTCTCGGTATCGCCGGCCCGAACGGCGCGGGTAAGACAACGCTCATCGCCATGATGCTCGGTTATTTGCGGCCGACGACGGGAACGGTCCAGATCAAGGGACTCCCCGCGCGCAGATACGTCGAGCAGAACGGCGTTGGATATTTGTCGGAGCTGATTGCGATAAACCCGAAGTGGCGAGCTGACACGGCCTTGGCGCGGTACGCCATGCTGGCGGGAATTCCCGAAACGGAAATCCCGGCGCACGTGAATACCGTGATCGAGAAGCTCGGGCTGGAGGAGCACCGCAACAAGAAGGTGAAAGCGCTGTCGAAGGGAAACCTACAGCGACTTGGCCTGGCGCAGGCGCTGCTTCGTGAGGAAGAGATACTCGTGCTCGACGAGCCGACCCACGGCTTGGATCCGGTATGGACCCAACGCTTCCGTGACATCGTCGAAGAGCTACGACGTCCGGACCGTACGATATTGATCGCCTCTCACAACCTCGACGAGCTGCAGCGACTCGCGGATCGTGTCGCGATCATCGACCATGGACGCCTCCAGCGTGTCGTCAGCACAGGATACGACCAGACCCATCAGGCCGCGACGCGCTACCGGCTGACGCTGGTGAGCGGACACGAGCGGATTCGTGAATCGTTTCCGGAAGCGGAAGAAGCGGGAAAGGGTGAATACGACGTGACGGTCAGCAGCATCAAGGAGCTGAACGCCGCGCTGGCCGATCTGATGAGCAGAGGCGCTCTTGTCGCGAGCGTCGTTCCAGAGCGCTCGGTGCTCGAGCAGCAGTTCAGGGAAGCGATCGGGGAATCACAGTGAGCCGCGCCAGACTCTCCCGCTATTCCCTCTGGCAGTTCCGCGATTTCGCGATAGACCGGGGGATCGCAATAGTCATCATCGGGTTCTTGCTGGGATACATGACTCTCGAGCCGATCCGGCGCACGATGGGGGCTGCTTTCGGCCTCGGCGCCGCGTCGCCGACATGGCCACTCGTCATCAGCGTCGCCTCGTCGGTCGCGTCACTGGCAGTTCTCATCGCTCTCAACGGTATGGTCTCCACCGACCGGAAAATGGGCTATTACCGCTTCCTGTTCTCCAAGCCGGTGAGCCCGGTGGCGTACTACGCTCAGCTTTTCTTCGTGTACATGATCGGTATGCTCATCGCGATGCTGATTCTTTCCGGGGTGCTGTACGCGGTCATACCCACTTTCAAAATCGCCAATTTCCTTCTCTACGCGGCAATCATCTACATCGCGATGGGTGGCATCGGATTCTTCGTGTCGGTCGCGACGCGTTTCGACTGGGTTACTCTCGCTGCTGTCTGGCTCGGCTCGCGGGTACTTCGCGACGTGTATGGGCCGAAACCCGGCTGGCAGAGCAAAGCAGTAGAAGTTCTGCCTCCTGTTCACAAGCTCAGCACCGTGTCACAATCTCTCATCACCAGCGGCACAGCGGACAAGAGTGACGTCCTCTGGCTTCTTGGTTACGGTGCGCTCTTTTTTGCGCTGGGGTTACTGCTACTCCGTCGAGGATCGTTGGCTGACTAGGGAGAAACACCGTACCCTCATTCCGATAGTGCGGCGATGAATCCCGACAGCATCCACCGCACCGTCCTTCCCAACGGCCTCACTGTCCTGGTGCAAGAGGACAGAACGGCGCCCGTCGTCGCAATCGTGACGTACGTCAAAGTCGGCTACTTCGACGAAGCGGACGACGAGAACGGTCTCTCCCACGCGCTCGAACACATGTTCTTCAAGGGAACGAGCAAGCGTGGCGTCGGCGAGATCGCCAAGGAAACCAAGGCGAGCGGCGGTTATCTCAACGCGCACACGATCTACGACAACACCTCGTATTTCACGGTGCTGCCATCGTCGGGATTCGCGAAGGGGCTGGAGATCCAGGCTGATGCCTACGCGAATTCGGTGATCGACGCCGGCGAGCTCGCCAAGGAGATGGAAGTCATCATCCAGGAGGCGAAGCGGAAATCCGATAGCCCGTCCGCTGTGGCGACCGAAACACTCTACGAGCTTTTGTACGACGCGCATCGCATGAGACGCTGGCGCATCGGCAGGGAGCCCGGTCTTCGCGCGTTCACCCGCGACAAAATGAACCGGTTCTACCGCAACTTTTATCGTCCGGGCAACACGATCCTGACCATCTCTGGTGATGTGGATGCCGCCGATGCGCTGCGGCGCGTCACGGAGATCTACGGCAGCCTCGAGAGCATTCAGCCAGTGCGTAGTCCCGGACCGAGCGAGCCGGAGCACGACGGGTTTCGATATCGCGAGCTGGCTGGCGACATCGCGCAGAGCCAGCTGGTCATCGGTTGGCGGACTCCGGGGACTCTCGATCCTGACACAGCGGTGCTCGACGTCGCCGCATCTATTCTGGCGACCGGACGCGCGTCGCGGCTCTACCGGTCGGTGCGCGAGAAGAAGCTCGCGTCGTCAGTGACCGCTTACGACTATACGCCAACCGAGCTCGGCGTGTTTGTCGTTCACGCTGAGACCGAGCCAGAACAGACGGCGGAGGCAGCCGGCGTGATCTGGGATCAATTGCATCAGCTGCGGGTCGGCGCGCTCGAGGAGCACGAGCTGACGCGCACTCGGCGCATCTTCGAGGCGCGCTGGGTCAGACGACTGGAGACTGCCGAAGGGCGCGCCAATTATCTGGCGGAATGGGAAGCGTTGGGCAGCTGGCGTCTGGGCGAGGAATACTTCGAGAGGTTCATGAACGCATCGGCGGATGACGTGCAGCGCGTGACGCGGAAATATCTCGCCGAGGAAAGAGCCGCGGCGCTCGTCTATCGACCGCAAGGCTCGCCCGTCGTCGCGTCTGACGCCGCCGACATGCGGCGCCTTCTTGGAGCGGGACAGTCCGAAAGGCTCCCGGCAATTCCGCCGCGCGCCGCACCGAAGGCAGCCGAGAGCAAGGGCGCGGATTTGGAGAAGGAAGAAGCCGGTGTTTCCGTGTTCCGAACGGCCGAGGGAATCCCCGTCCTGATCCGGCGAAAAATCGGCACCCCGATGGCCAACATTGGTGTGTACATCGTCGGCGGCGCTGTCGAAGACGAGGCCAACGAAGCGGGCCTCACTCTGCTTGCTGCGCGAACCATGTTGAAGGGGACGACTACCCGCAGCGCCGCACAAATCGCCGAAGACGCCGAGATGCTCGGAGGATCTATCTCGGCGAGTGCCGGCTCTGACAGCTTCGGCTGGTCGTTCTCCGTTCCCAAAGCCCGCCTCCCCGAGGCGCTGGAGCTGCTGGGAGACGTGATTCAGCGGCCGACGATGCCGGAAGATTCGTTCGAGACCGAGAGAACCGTCGCGCTCTCCAACGTCGCGATGCTGCGCGACGACATGTACCGCTACCCGATGCGCCTGGCGAGCTCGGTCGCATTTGGCGGACATCCATACGGGCGTCCTGTGATGGGGACCGAAGATTCACTGCGCGCGCTGTCGGCGGAACGCACCCGGGATTGGCACAGGTCACGGGTGCTCAATTCAGCCGCCGTGATCGGAATCGTTGCCGATATGGAGGTCAAAGAGGCTGCCGATCTCGTCGCGCGCGAGTTCGGCGCGCTCGAGCCGGAGAAGGCTCCGAAGCCCGGCAAGCCGCGTTGGCCAAAAAGCGTCAAGATCGCCGCCGAGTCGCGCGACAAAGCGCAAACGGCGATCGCGCTGGCGTTTCCGGGTCCATCCCGCACCGATGATTCCCGTTTTGCCGCGGCGCTCATCGCGACTGTCGCGAGCGGGCTGGGTGGTCGCTTCTTCGACGAGCTGCGTGACCGGCAGTCGCTCGCCTATACGGTGCACGCGACAGCGAGCGAGAAGCGGCTGGCCGGCACATTCGTCTCATACATAGCGACATCCCCGGAGAAAGAAGGAATCGCGCGCAACGGGCTGCTCGCCGAGTTCGAGAAGCTGCGCGAGCAGCCTGTGTCGGAGATCGAGCTCGCGCGCGCGAAGGAATACGTCGTCGGCTCGCATGCGATCAGCCAGGAGAGCGGGGGCGCTCTGCTCGCCGAGATGCTCGACGCGTGGATGTTCGGCAGCGGCCTCGGCGAGATTCTCGAGTACGACAGCCGGGTCAGAGCGGTCACCGCCGATCAGATGCGCGCAGTCGCCCTGAAGTACTTCGATCCCAAGCGGAGGGTGGAAGGGATCGTTCGCGGGGTCGGGCGGACGGTGTGACCGGCAAGTCGAGACCTACTGCGGTCCGGATCTCAGCCCCTTCTCAGCCTTAAGAATTGCCCCAGTCGCCGGCCTTAAGCGCCCTCCGCCAGCCCTGAGTCCGCGCACCGTGTAGTAATCGCCCGCCTCGTACACAACGAGTCCCTTGATCGGAGTCTCGGCGGTCGCCCAGGAGAGTACTCCCCAAATCGTCAGCAGCTGGTTCTGCTCCCCGTGCACGAGTGGGTACCCGCCGGTAGCAAAGACCCAGTGCTCCTTTGGATTGGGGAACTGGCGCATCCAGCGCTGTGCCACCCGCAGATGAGTGTCGAGGGATCTCGCGCCGTCGAAGCCAGCGAGAAGAGAGAAGCCGACGACATCGATCGGCGAGCCGCGCTGCGCCGCCCAGGCGTAGAGAACGCTGTCGCGGGTGCCGTAGCTGCTGATGGGAAGGCTGACCTTGATGCGCGGATAGATGTAGTGGGCGACTCGTGCGGCCCGCGCGAAGTAATCGATCCAGTACTCGGGGGACTGCTCGCCCAGAACGCGTGAGCCTTCCTCGATCGGATCGATCGCGGGGAGGAAGTAGTCGGGCTTCAGCCGTCTGGCGATTCGATCTATGTCCTTCAGCCTGGCGTTGGTGTACGCTTCGCGCGATCGCCTGATCTCCTGCTCACCGTTTTTCGGGTAGCCGAGCGCAACGATCAGGAGCGTGCTGTCGGATCGAGCCTGGTCTATCGATCGGGCCAGCGAATCGAGAGCGACGCCGCGTGCCGCTTCCGGATCGATCACGACGCTGAGCGCATCGACGTCGAGCGTATCGGCGAGCGCGAGATCGTTGTCGATCGCCAGCGGCGGCGGGCCGCTTCTCAGATCGGGGAAAATCTTCAGTCCGATCCGGAAATCACCTTCCGGGTGCTCCTGCAGCTGATCCCTGGCGTGTGGGGCGTAGCTCTTGATGCCGGCGAATGCGCCGGGCAGCTCGACGACCACCAGGGCAGTCATCGCAATCGCGGCTCCCGCCAGTGCGACGCGGGCGAGTCGGGTGAATCCCCAACGCGCGGGGAGCGACGGCGCGAATATCGGAACCTGGAGATAGATCGGATTCCAGAGCGCGGCAGCCCCGAAAAAAGTGCCGAGCATGCTCGCCTGCGCCGCGTTGAGAGCGAGCGCGAACTCGGCCGGCGAGTCACCGCGACTGATCACGAACTTCGTCAGCGCCACCGTCGCGATGATCGTGTTGTACACCAGCAATGGAAACCCGAGCAGCGGTGTCACGAGCCGGCGCGCCAGGGCATAGACCGTCTGGAGCACGAACAGAAGCGTCGTAAACGGCCACAGCCACGCCACGAGGTAGATCGCCCGGCCGTAAAGCAGCGATTGAGCGGTGTAGCCGACAACGAGCGCGGGAACGAGCAACAAGCCGGCGATACCCGTTATCGCCTGGAACGCGCGCGGAGTCCGCCGCAGCTGTGCGATGCGACCCGCCATCAGGATGTCCCACGCGATCATCGCGACCGTGAGGGCGAGGTAGATTGCCCCGAGCAGCCTGTGCGAGGTCATCGAGCGAAGCTAGACGCGCTCGCGCGCGCTGGCAAGCACTCACGCCCGACCGTACTTTTCGGTCGCATGAATCGCGGCGCGCTGCTCACTCTTCCAAATACGGTTTCGCTGTCGCGCGTCGTGCTGGCGCTCGCCTTCGTCCTGGTCTCGGAGCCCTGGGATCGCATAGCACTCATCGCCGTCGCCGGGTTCACGGACTTCATCGATGGCTGGCTGGCGCGCCACGAGAAATCGGAGAGCACCGCGGGCGCCCTCATCGATCCGCTCGCCGACCGAATCTTCGTTTTCGTTGCGATCTCGACCTACCTCCTGGAGGGGCTGCTCTCCACCGGCCAGTATTTCATCTTCCTGACGCGTGATTTGGCGACGGCTGCCGGATTCATAGTCGCCAAAATTATTCCAACGCTCCGCCCAGCCGTCTTCCGGGCGAGAATGCTAGGCAAGATCGTCACCGTGGTGCAGCTGATCACGCTCGTGGTGATCATCGTGATGCCGGAGCTCACCAATTTTCTCATCCTGAGCATCGGCCTGATATCAGCGGCCTCGATCGTGGATTACAGCTTCGCGCTCTGGCGCGGTCGAACCCGCTAGCGGCCATCACGATTCGATGCGCGGGCAAAGGGAACTGCTGCTGGTCATTGCGTGTCTGGCGTGGACGCTACCTTCTGTCGTCGGGTCCCAGCAGCCGGAGCAGCGATTACAGAGTGAAACAAGGCTTGATGCGATCTTCGCGCGTACGAGTGCTGTCGAGGCGGCGTATGGCGTCACGGTTCCGGCGGGAATCTACGTGCGATCGGGTCTCGTGACTGGAATCGGAGCGGGCCGTCACGGCGTCGAGGGCCGGACCGATTTCATCGCCAGATTCAGCCTGGATCCGTTCCGGCAAAACAGTTGGGCGCCGTACGCGGGGGCTGGCTTGTCGGGGCGCTATCGATCGAAGCTCGACGGCCGCTCTCATGCCTACTTCCTCGTGTTTCTTGGCACAGAGGGACCGCTGCCGCTGGGGAAGGCATCAGGGTGGGTGCCCGCGCTGGAGGTTGGGCTGGGCGGTGGCGCTCGAGTTGGACTGATCCTCCGGCGCGGCGTTCAAGGGCGGAGGTAACCGCAACTGAAAAAGAAGGGCGCCTTTCGGCGCCCTTCTTCAATCAAACTGCCTTTCTAACCTTGGGCGGCTGAGCGAACCTCTCCCCCAGCACCCTGAGCTCTTCCATTTCCGACGGCTTGAGCTCGTGGTAGCGCTCCGTCAGGTAACCCATCGTATTGTCGAACCAATCCTTCTGGTCCTCGGGCGCCGAGCCGACTACGCCGCAGCGCATGATCTGCTGGAACAGCTCGTCCCGAGCGTCCGCGAATGGAGATGCGGTCTGGATCGGCTCCTTCCGGAATCTGTTTTTCTGAGTGTTCATCAATTCGGTTGGAGTAAAACGTCTATGAAATCGTGCTTCATCAATCTAATGATCTTAGACACCTTTTCATAGGAAAAAGGTTCATGCCGCCGCGCGTCTTTTGATGAAATCGAGCAGCAATTCGGAGAGATGATCGGGGTTCTCCTCGGGAAC
>Ga0307310_10000748_pt1 | contig 11334 bp, 8 predicted proteins | sample ER_DNA_197_FD_194502 | JGI IMG/M metagenome (GOLD analysis project Ga0307310, IMG submission 194502) | Bulk soil microbial communities from the East River watershed near Crested Butte, Colorado, United States - ER_DNA_197 | ecosystem: Environmental > Terrestrial > Soil > Floodplain | place: USA...
GGGCCCGGCTGGTTCGCTACTTCACGGTACGGGCGATAAGTTAGAGGCACCTGGTCAGAAGCCACTCAAAGGCCAGTCAAACGGGGCAACATGCTCCACCTCAAGACGTTCGGCGGACTCTCGGTCGACATTGACGGCACCCCTGGGACCGGCGCGGCCCAGCAGAGGAAGACGCTGGGGCTGCTCGCCCTCCTTGCCGCCGCGGGCCAGCGCGGCCTCAGCCGCGACAAGCTCATCGCTTCCCTGTGGTCCGAAACCGATGCCGAGCACGGCCGCGGACTCCTCAACCAGGCCTGTTACGCCCTCCGCCGCGATCTCCACGCGCGCGATCTGTTCCTCGGATCGATCCAGCTCCGCCTCAATTCCGCCGTGATCTCAAGCGATGTCGAATCGTTCGCCTGCGCGCTGGAGGAGAACGATCCACGAAGGGCGGTCTCGTTGTACGCCGCACCCTTTCTGGACGGTTTCTATCTGAATGGCGGAGGGGCATTCGAGACTTGGGCGGAGACCGAACGAGCCCGGCTGGCGACCCAATGCGGGGCTGCGTTGGAAGCCCTGGCTGCCGAAGCGTCCAAACGGGGCGAGCACCGGGTGGCGGCGGACTGGTGGCGACGCCTGCTCGACCTCGACCCGCTGAGCTCTCATGCCGCGCTCGGCTTGATGACCGCCCTGGACCAGGCCGGCGAGCGCGCCGAGGCGCTGCGCTCCGGACAGGCCTACGGGGAGCTGGTGCGGTCGGAGCTCGGCGACGATCCGCTGCCTGAGCTGTCCGATTGGATCGAACAGCACCGGCATGTCGCTGGGAATGGGGCTCGGCTATCGAATCAACCGCCGGCCGCCCACCCTAGTCTTGCCGACCGGTTCAGGACGGCAGGAGAGCTCGCACCGCCGGGCCGCTCCTTTGTCGCCATACGCCGTTGGGGCGCCGCCATCGGTCTGGCCGCCTTGGCTGCGGCAGGAGCTTTCCTTTTGCGGAGCCGGCCGGCCTCGCCGACCGATCCCAATCTCCTGGCTATAGCGCCATTCGACGTGCTCGATCCGTCGTTGAACATCTGGCATGAAGGGTTGGTGGACATTCTCTCGCGCGACCTCGACGGGGCCGGACCGCTACGCACCGTCCCCCAGACGGTGGGAGTCAAGCGCTGGCAGGGCCGGGCCGATCGGGTGTCGGCCGAGAGCTTCGGCCACCGCACCGGTGCGGGGCTGGTGGTCTTCGGGAGCGTAGGGAAATCGAGAGACACCGTCAGCCTTCGCGCGACGGTGCTGGACTTGGCGAGGAAGAGCGCGGAGCCCGACCTCGAGGTCAAAGGTGACCCGGCGGACATCGGAGACCTGGCCGACTCGCTCGGGGTCAGGATCCTTCAGCTGCTGGGACGGGATCGCCCGATCGGGGCGGTGCGGCAGGTGTCGATCGGGTCCCGATCGCTGCCCGCGCTGAAAGCCTTTCTCTATGGCGAGCAGTTTTATCGGCGCGGTCTCTGGGACTCCGCCCTGGTGTACTACGACCAGGCCACCAGGCAGGATAGCACGTTCGCGCTTGCTTTCCGTCGGATGGCCTCGGTGCTCGGCTGGGGCCCGCAGAGCTCCGATTCCTATCGGTCCGGAGAGGAGTATTCCCGCCGGTCGGTGACACTGAATCACGGGCTCCCTGCCAGGGACAGTCTGCTGATCGTCGCCGACTCGCTCAACATTGCAGCGGGCGATGCGACCGACCCGGCCGATCTGATTCGTTTCAGCTATCTCACTGTTTCGACCATGGAGGAGGCCGCCCGCCGCTACCCCGGTGATCCCGAGGTATGGTACGAGCTCGGTGACGCGCGATTCCACAACAATCCTCCGCTGGGAGGCGTTCCCGGCCCGGCACTCGAGGACTTGGACCACGCGATTGCCCTCGACCCGGGATTCGCGCCGGCGTACGAGCACACGGTGAAACTGGCGATTCGGCTGAATCGCCCCGACCTGGCCCGGAGGTATGCCGACGCGTACCTCCACCTCGATCCTACCGACGTCAATGCGCCTGCGATACGACTGGCGGCCGTGCTGCTCGATTCGGACCGGTCACGCACGCCGGAGACGGCTCGGATGATCGAGAGCGCCTCCCCCGGGGTACTCTTTCAGGGCGGTCTCTCGAATCTCGGCTGGTGGGCCGACTCCGGGGAAGTCGGGGTCCGAATCGCCCGAGCGCTGACCCGGCGGTCCGGCACCGGTGTCGATCTCATGTCGGACACACTGATGTTCGATCAATACCTGGCGCTCGAGCTGGCCTACCGGGGCCACCTTCAGGAGGCCTACGCGGCGGATCGCCGCTTGCTCCTTGACCCGAACGCCTCGCGGTTCAGCGAATTCCTGGATCCGTTCCTAAGTCTCAGCCTCCTGGGGGTGATCCCGGAATCACTGGCCGCTACAAGCTTTGGGCGCGCGCTCGAGCCGGGAAAAGCGTGGCCAATGCCCCCCTTTGGCACAGCGCGGCAACTGCAAGGCCTCCCCTGGTGGCTAGCCCGAGGAGACACCGCCTCACTGGCGCGGTTCGCGCTCCGCGCCGGGCAGGAAGCCCGAACGCAGAGGAGCGCCCGCGGCAACCTCCAAGGCCGATACCTCCACGCTGCCGCTACCGCGTATCTCGCTCTGGCCCGAGCCGATTCCGCCGAGGCGTTGGATCTCCTTCAGGCCCTCCCCGACACCCTCTGCTTAGTGAACGACTGCTATTACGAGAAGCTGACGGAGGCCCGACTGCTCAATTCGCGCGGACAGGGCCGGCAGGCGGCAACGGTATTGGATCGCTGGGTTTGGAGTGGCTCGGGCCCGCTCTTCGTCCTCGGCGTCCTGGAGCAAGCACACATCGCGGAGCATCTAGGCGAGCGGCAGGAGGCGATAAACTCGTACCAGTTCGTGGTCGATGTCTGGCGGCATGCCGACCCCGAGCTGGGACCATATGTACGCGAGGCTCGCGCGGGGCTGGAGCGGATGAGCGGTGAGGCGGTAAGGCGGTAAGGCGGTACGGCGGTAAGCGGCCGACGCCGCTTGCATGACTGCCCGACCCTACTGTATCCGACTCCCGACTCCCGACTACCTAATGCCCCGTCTTCACCCCCCGCACCAATTCCACCGCATGCTCTACCAGCTTGGCCAGGACCTCAAGCCCGTCGCGTACCCCGCCGGGACTTCCCGGCAGGTTCACGATCAGAGTCTTACCCCGGACGCCGGCGGTGCCGCGGGAGAGCGCCGCCTTGGGGAATCGAGGATAGGGCACCATCCGGAGCGCCTCGGCGATGCCGGGGGCTTCCTTCTGGAGAACCGCGCGGGTGGCTTCGGGGGTGACGTCTCGCTCGGTGAGGCCGGTGCCGCCGGTGGTGAGGATCAGATCGGCCTGGTCGTGGTCGCACCACGCGGCGAGCTGGCTGGCGATCCGGGCGGTTTCATCGGGGATCAGCGCCCGCTCGGCGATACTGTAGCCCCGCTCCCTGGCCCAGGAGGCGATGAGATCGCCCGAAGAGTCGCTCCGCTCGCCCCGGCTGCCGGCGTCGGAGATGGTGAGAATGGCCAGGCGGAGTGCCATGACCATAAGATAAGCCTGCAACTGGGAGGCGCAGCTACAAGTTCAGCGAAGGGCGTAGCATCTTGCCTGGGAACAACCGGCTTCGAGACCCTCATGCGACACGATCTGCTAGTCGGCATCCTTTCGCTCTGGCCCTGGGTCGCCCAGGCCCAGGCCCCCGAGCGGACCCCCGGACGGGAGGAGCTTACCAGGCGCCTCGATTCACTGGTGGAGGCTTCCACCACCGAGCTCCATCTCGCCGGCGTATCGGTCGTCGTGCTCCAAGGGAACGACACCCTCGTGTCCCGTGCAGCGGGATATGCCGATCTCGAGAACGGTGTTCCGGCCGATCTCGGTACCGTTTACCGGATCGGATCCATCACCAAACAGTTCACCGCGGCAGCCATCCTCCAACAGGTGGATAAGGGCGCAATCGCGCTGGACGACAGGATCCGAAAGTACCTGCCGGAATGCTCCGGGCGTTGCGGCGAGACAACCATCCGGCAGCTGCTGAACCACACCTCCGGGATCAAGAACTTCACCGACCTGGGCGATCCGTTTCTGGCGGTGTCTTCGCAGGACCTGGCCCAGCATGATGTGCTGGCGTTGGTGACTCAACGGCCGCTCGATTTCGCTCCCGGCAGTCGGTGGAGTTACAACAACAGCGGCTACTATCTCTTGGGCGTGATCCTGGAGCGGGTTACTTCCCAGCCCTACGCTGAGTACCTGGAAGATCATGTCTGGCGTCCCGCAGGCCTCACTGACACCCAGTACTGCGACGGCCGGACTCTGATTCCGCATCGCGCCCACGGCTACGACGCCATCGGCTCCCGGTTCGTGAACGCGGGCCATCTAAGTACCACCGTGCCGTTCTCGGCAGCCGGCCTGTGCTCTACGGCGGGAGACCTGGTGAGATGGGCGCGGGCACTCGGCTCCGGGAGAGTCGTCAGCCGGTCGGCCTATCAGTTAATGACCACGCCGAGTGGGGCGGCAAGGAGGGCGGAACAGCCTTATGGCTTCGGCGCATGGATCACCCAATCGAAGGGACGCCGCTATATCAGTACTTTCGGCCAGATGGACGGGTTCAATGCGGTACTGTGGGACACTCCGACCGATTCCTTGATCATCGCGGTTCTCTCCAACACTTCGGGAACCGGCACCGTCACCCTCGGCAGGCAGTTGTCGTCAGTCCTGCTGGGTATTGCCGCGCCTTCGATCGAGAAGACGGAAGACGAGGCTCCTCCCGCGCTCACGCCGTTAACGGAGATCGAGCGCAACCGATATGTGGGGCGCTATCGGTTGCCGGCAATCCGGGACGGCGATCCGGAGCTGGGAGGCAGCGTTACCCTCCGCGTGTTCGAGGAGAACGGCAGGCTCACCGCACAGCTCACCGGTGATCGCCCTGAAAGACTGGTCGCTCTGGGGGAACACAGCTTTGGGTTTTTAGAGCGCCCCGATGTGAGGCTGAGCTTCTTTCTGAGGCAGGGCCGAGCCGGCCGTGTCAGGATCGCCGGCCCAGACGGCGCGGCGGAAGGCCCGCGGATCGGGAGTCGTTAGCTCACACAGGGCTAGCGGAGCGGCATTTGCCCACTGCGGCTCGATTTTGATCCCCTCGAGACTAGGTTCCCTAGCCGATCGTGGCGGAGGTCGTGCACCAGAAAGACCGTCGCCATGCCTCCGCGCCCAAGCTCGCGCTCGAGCACGTATCTGCCGACCAGGGCGGTCGAGAGTTGTTGGAGTTCGCTGCCGCGGTGAGGTTGCAATTCGATGTCCTCATTGCAACGTTGTGACATGTGCGTCGGGGCTGTGACGTGTTTTAGCACTGGAACCGAGGAGTGATTATGACAGCGCCTACCCTGCGAGCCGCCGCCTTGGCGCTCGCTTTCTTTGCCTCATCGGCGGCAGCCCAGAGTCCCGGTACCGTGGAGCTCGGGATTTTTGTTCAGGCGAGCTACCTCGACCAGAGTCTCCGGATGGATCAGGCGAAGGGTGGGCCCGGTGCACGCCTGGGGATCTTTGCGCTGCCGAATGTCGACCTGGAAGCCGAGGGAGCCTTGGTCCCGACCGATGGACCCCAAGGTCACATCTACTACATACCGCTTCGCGGTCGGGTGGTGTTGAACATCCCCGCCGGCGAGCATGGTGCCTTCCTGCTCGGCGGTGGGTACGTTCGGAACGAGTACCGGCACGATGCCGATTTCCATGACGACGGGATCACCGGACTGGTGGGCGCCAGAGTTGGTCTCCCCGGCATCACCACCATCCGTCTCGCCAGTTACGTCGATTACATCCCGTCTCCGAGCAATGGCGCCGGCTATCACCTCAATTGGGGGCTGCAGGCCGGCTTCAGCTTTCTATTCGGCAGGCGCTCTACTCAGCCACCCGAGCGACAGGAGCCCGCTCGGGTCACCCCCCGCCCGGACTCACTGGCCCTGGCCGCACGGGCAGATTCGGTCGCCAGGGCTGCCCGCGCAGAGTCGATGCGGGTCCAGGCAGCTCGGGACAGTGCAGCTCGGGCGGCACAAGCCCAACAAGCGAAGCTCCGCGACAGCGTTCGGCTGGCCGAGGCCCGACAGCAGGCGCTGCGGGACAGCATGGCTACGGCCGTGCGGTCTGACAGCCTCCGGACTGCAGCGTTGCGGGATAGTCTGCGCCTGACTCAGAACCGCGCTCGCATGGCGGCTCTGCGCGACAGTCTCGCCCGCGTCGCCCTGCGGGATAGCCTCCGCCTACTCATGGCCCAAAAGCAGACTCGAGTCACCCTGCGAGGAGTGAACTTCGAGCTCGGGAAGGCGGTCCTGCTTCCGATATCACGGGAGATCTTACAGGATGTCGCGCGCTCGCTCGTCACCAACCCGACGGTTCGGGTCGAGGTCGCGGGCCATACGGACAGCACGGGATCCCGCGCGGTCAATGAGCGGCTTTCTCTGGCCCGGGCGGAGTCAGTCAAAGCCTTCCTGATCGAGAACGGGGTGGCCGCAGACCAGATGGAAGTCCGCGGGTATGCCTCGACCCAGCCGGTTGCGACCAATAAGACCAAGTCGGGGCGGGCCCAGAACCGCCGGGTGGAACTCAGACGAATCGACTGAGCGGAGGCAAGACATGGCCTACGATCCACCGACACCCTGGAAGCCCAGCGGCCCCGGCGAGCAGCCGTCCACGCTCCCGAAGGACAGCCGGGGTCAGGCGATCAACGAGGATAGGCGGCAGCGGAAGGCCGAGGAGGCCGCGTTCGAGGAGCAGCATGGCCGGAAGATGAACAAGAAGGACCGGAAGCGTCGCAGAAAAGACTCGGGCTGACTCCAGGGTGGCGGCTCGACGCTCACCGTCATATATAAGGATACGGGTCGCCCGGGTGTGGCGGCCCTTCCCGTCGATCAATCCTTCCTGAATCATTGGCTGTTTGGAGGTGTGCGCATGCGGTGTTCTCGTTTTCTCGGTCTGGGCTTCGCGGCGGGGGCCGCGCTGGCCCTCGGAGCCTGTCAGGATGACTCCACTCCGACTTCTCCCGATACCGGGCCGCTCTCCGCCCGGGTGCAGTCTTCGCAGGGCCCGGATCTTCCGTCCGCCGCCGAGTTCGCTCGCCAAGTTCCCGGCTTCGGCGGCTTCTTCCTAAACCAGGATGGGACTGCCACGGTCTATCTCACCCGCGGGTCGAGTCGCGCCCCTGCCGAGCGGGTGCTCGCAGGGTACCTCAAGGGACGGGGACTCTCCACTGCCGCGGTGCGGGTGGCTGAAGCCCGGTACCGCTGGCAGCAGCTCGAGCGCTGGCAGGCCGCGGCGACCGGCGAGGCGCTCGCCGTTCCCGGCGCGGTGTTCGTGGACAACGACGAGACCAGCAACCGGGTCCGGATCGGGGTCGAGAATCTGGGCGCGGTGGGCCAGGTACGAGCTGCGGTGGCGCGGCTCCGCATTCCCGACGACGCGGTCATCGTGGAGCGGGCCGACCCGATCCTCCAGGTGGCCACCCTGCAGAATGTGGTGGATCGTCCGGTGCGGGCCGGGGTGCAGATCAACTTTCCCGGCTTCATCTGCTCGGTAGGCTTCAACGCCACCCGGGGGACCCAGAAGTCGTTCATCACCGCGTCGCACTGCACCAACAAGCAGGGTGGGGTGGAGAGTACTCCCTACTGGCAGCCGCTCCAGTCGACGGCTCCGACCCAGATTGCAACCGAGGTGGCCGATCCGGTCTACGTGAAGGGAGGAGGTGCTGGATGCCCGCGCAGCAGGCTATGCCGTTTCAGCGACGCCTCCCGTGCCGCCTACGTCAACGGCGCCAACCAGGCGCTCGGCCTGATCGCCCAGACCAGCGGGGCCAACAACGGCAGCCTCACTATCACCGGCTCATTCAGCATCACCGCGAACGACTGCGGAACGACTGGGGGCTGCCTTGCCGTCGGCACCAGGGTGAATAAGGTGGGCCGCACCACCGGGTGGACGGCCGGTAATATCACGGCCACGTGCGTGAACACCGGCGTCTCCGGCTCCAGAATCGTGCAGCTCTGCCAGACGTTCGTGTCGGCGGGGGTGGGCGGCGGCGACAGCGGTTCGGATGTCTTCCAGATCACCGGCAGCAGCGTGAAGCTCGCCGGGGTGCTCTGGGGCGGCAACTCCGCCGGGACCCAGTTCGTGTTCAGCCCGTTCGGCAACGTCACCCGGGAGCTCGGTGCCCTGACCACCCACTGAGCGCAGCCGGTGGAGGCACCGGTCCGCGCCCGTCGAGGCGGGCCGGTGCTACGGCTACTTCCCCGTCGGCTGGTACGAGAATTTCTGGCCTCCCACCGACGCCTCGTACATGAGTCCGCCTTTCGCCATGGTGACGATGGCGACGCCTTTGCGGTAGCCGAGATCGGCCGAGGCGCGGGCAGTGAGAGCAATCGCCGACGCCTGGGCGTCGAGCTTGAGTTTTCCCTTCTTGAAGTTGTCCAGTGCGGCCGCGTCCTTGAAGAAGACCACCTCGCTGTAGACCTGCCCGCCGAGCTGCAGACCGATGGTCACCTGCGTCAGGGTGGAGCGCCCGATCAGCCGCCCGCGCTGGTAGACGTAGCCCTTGCCCCGCGCCGCACCCAGGCCCACGCCACCCTTGCCCACGGTCGGGAAGACGGCGTAGCCGTACGCGCCGGCAAAGACCTTGGCCATCCCGGGATCTTTCTCCTTGAACTTCTTGATCACCGCGGCCACGTCGGACGGATCGGCTCTGGGGACCGGCGAGGGAGCCAGCAGAAGCAGGAACAGTGGGTAGCGGAAGGCGAGCTTCATCGGACTGCCCCGGGATGTGAGAGGCCAAGGGGACCTGATGGAAGATAAGCCCCATCCGTGTGTACGTACGACGCAGCATGTCCTCCGTTGCGGACCCTCCACGGGCTACCCCGCCGCCGCCCCTGAGACTGCGCAACACGCTCCAGTTGGCGGGCTTCCGGCCCAATGGCTCGGCTCCCCGTTCGGGCACGCCCCTCGCTTGATCTTGGCTTGACGCCGGGGCAGACCTTGGCCTCAAGCACTTCGAGAAATCCACCGAGCCGCCCAGGCTCGTCATGCAGGAGATCGCCGTGAAGAACATCGGTCGGATACTGGCTCCCATGCTCGCCGCCGGACTGCTGGGCGCGCTGGGCTGCCGGGAGGACCCCGAGTCGCCCACTGCTCCGGAGTCTACACCCACGCCCAGCACAGCGGCCGTACCGTTGTCCTTCAGGCAGGTGAGCATGGGATACCACCACGCCTGCGGGGTGACCACCGCCGACCGGGCCTACTGCTGGGGTGACGGAGCGCTCGGGAACGGCAGCACAGCCCCCGTAGACGACTACAGTACCAAGCCGGTCGCGGTGGTCGGCGGGCTCAGCTTCCGCGTCGTGAGCGCGGGGCACGGCCACACCTGCGGCCTGACCACGGACGACCTGGCCTATTGCTGGGGATTTAATGGCTACGGCAACCTCGGCGACGGAACGAGAATAACTCGCTTGCAGCCGGTTCCGGTGGCCGGCGGGCGCCACTTCCGCCAACTGCGCGCCGGAGACGCACACACGTGCGCGGTCACCTGGTCGGACGTGGCCTTCTGCTGGGGTGACAACACCTACGGCCAGCTCGGCGACGGGACCATCACCCAGCGGTTGACCCCGGTTCCGATACACGGCGGCCTATTTTTCCAGCAGCTGAGCACCGGTTACCACCACAGCTGCGGCGTTACGGATCATCGGGCTTACTGCTGGGGGCGGAATCGCTATGGCGCGCTCGGCGACGGGACATTCACCCGTCGGCTGACGCCAGTCGCGGTGGCCGGGGGGCTCCGGTTCAGTGGTGTGAGTGCAGGCAACGAGTACAGTTGCGGCGTGACCACCGGGAAGCTGGCATACTGCTGGGGGCTCAACAACTCTGGGGGGCTGGGCAATGGTACGACCACGCAGCATCTGACGCCGGTCGCGGTCTCAAGCGGGCTCCTGTTCGCCTCCGTGAATACTTCTGGGTTCGGGAACAGCACCTGCGGCGTGACGACGGGGGAGCGGGCCTACTGCTGGGGCAGCAACTCCCGGGGGCAGCTGGGCGACGGCAGCCTCACTGATCGTCTCACGCCGGTCGCGGTCGTCGGCCCGTGATCTCGCTCGGGAGGTTCCCATGAAAGTTGCCTTGAAAAATATCGGTCGGACGCTGGCTCCAATACTCGCAGCCGGCCTGCTGGGCGCGCTGGGCTGCCGGGAGGATGCCGAGTCGCCCACTGCTCCCGAGGTTACGCCGGCACTCAGCGCCGCGTCGGTCCCGCTCTCGTTTCGCCAGGTGAGCGCGGGGGCCTACCATACCTGCGGGGTGACTTTCAATAACCGGGCTTACTGCTGGGGGGAAGCTGCCCTCGGCGCACTCGGCAACGGCGACAAGAGCAGCACCTTCCAGGTGAGACCGGTTCCGGTCCAAACCACCCTCCGCTTCCTCCTGGTGAGCGCGGGGACCTCTTATGCCTGCGGACTGACCACACAGAACCGGGCCTACTGCTGGGGCGTGAACCTCTCAGGGGAGCTTGGCGACGGTACGACGACCAATCGGTACACCCCGGTGGCTGTGCTGGGCGGACGCAGCTTCCGCCACGTGCGGGCGGGCTTCCGTCACACTTGCGCCGTGAACTTCTCTGATGTGGCGTTCTGCTGGGGGCAGAATGATTCCGGCCAATTGGGCGACGGCACCACGACCCGGCGCCTCGCTCCAGTTCGGGTGGCGGGCGGTCTCAGTTTCCAACGAGTGATCGCAGGTGGCAACCATACCTGCGGTGTAGCCACGAATAACCGAGGCTACTGCTGGGGCTCAAACGTCGAAGGCCAGCTGGGCGACGGCACAAGGAACATCCGTCTCAAGCCGGTCCTGGTCCTGGGCGGGCACAGCTTCCGCAATGTGGTCGCGGGCGGCCTCCACAGCTGCGGAGTGACCACCAGCGATCAGGCTTTCTGCTGGGGCCGTAACACGGACGGCCAACTCGGCGACGGCACGCCGACGCAGCGCCTGACACCTCGGGCCGTCGTGGGCGGCATTCAGTTCAGCGGTATCACCGCGGGCGGCCGCCACACCTGTGGTGTGACTCCCGGGAATCTGGTCTACTGCTGGGGATTCAACTTCTACGGCCAGCTGGGTGATGGCCTCACCAATCCGAGCTGGACCCCAGTCGCGGTCAGCGGCGGCCTCCACTTCAGCGCTGTAATCACGGGCAGCCACGGCAACCACACCTGTGCCGTGACCCCAGGTGACCGAGCCTACTGTTGGGGGAGAAATGGCGGGGGCCAGCTCGGTGATGGCACTCAAACCCGCCGGCTGGTGCCGGT
>Ga0307310_10000749_pt1 | contig 11333 bp, 14 predicted proteins | sample ER_DNA_197_FD_194502 | JGI IMG/M metagenome (GOLD analysis project Ga0307310, IMG submission 194502) | Bulk soil microbial communities from the East River watershed near Crested Butte, Colorado, United States - ER_DNA_197 | ecosystem: Environmental > Terrestrial > Soil > Floodplain | place...
GGTCCGATGATGAGGGACTTGAGTACCTCGCAAGTGGCACCCGACGAATTCGTCGAGTTCTTTGCGGCCGGTCAGTCTGTGAAGGGCGAATACCACTGTTCGGACTGCGGCTATGGCGTTACGATTGTTCGGGCGCTGCCGCTCTGCCCCATGTGCGGTGGAACCTCGTGGGAACAGTCGCCCTGGAGCCCTTTCTCCCGAACGCTCCTGCTCTAGCTACGTAGCTAAAGCCCGAAGACTTTCTGGATCTCGTGCCAGATGGTCAGCATCAGAAACAGCGCCAGCCCCGCGAGGATCGCGAACGTGGCGATGAAGCGCAGCTTCGCCCGCGCCTTCTCACGACTGCGTCGGACCCGGGCGTTTCTCCGTGCGCGGTGATAGTGGTACGCCCGGTCGATCGCTTCCGGGTCGACTGGAGGCTCTTCGGGGGGCATCGCGACGCGGCGGGCTGGCTGGGCCATTGGTGGAGTCTAGTGCCCTCCCCCGAGGGTTTCGGGATACTTAGCGTCGGGTCGGGATGGCTGTACGTCCAGAAAACCGGGGGGCCGAGCTCACTGAGGGTGGGCTCCACGCGCTCGCCCAGGCCGGACTGGCGCTCGGGGACGCTCGGAGCCTCTCGGAGGCGCTGCAGATCCTCGCCGAGGCAACGGGCCGCGCCACCGGCGCCGAGATCGTGATCGTGCGCGTTGCCGACGAAGCCCGCCGCTCGCTCGTCACCTGTGCCGTCGTGACCGACTCGGCCGCCGTGGCCGCCGAGCTCGAGGGCTCTCGGTTGCCCCTCGAGGACGTGCCCGCGCTCGAGGAGTCGACGCCCGAGCGTCTCCCGGACGGTGCCCGGCGTGCTGCGGAGCGCATCCATGCGGGAGCCGCAGTCCTGATCCCGGTCCACCTCGTCGGCCGTCTGCAGGGAAGCCTCGAGCTGATGCGCGCGGAGACACCCTTCGCGGAGCCCGAGCTCCGCCTCGCGCGGATTGCCGCCGGGCAGGCGGGCCTCGTGATTCGCGCGTTCGCGCGCCCGGCCGGAGAGGCTGACTCGGAGGCGGTGCTCGGTCTCGCCGGCGAGACTCTCGCCGCAGGCGGAGACGAGCTGCGAACGGCCGAGCAGGTCACGCGACTCGCGACTGACGCGACCGGTGCCCTGGCAGGCCTCCTCTGGCGTCGTGGCCTTGAAGCCGAGCTCGAGCTCGTCGCCTCGGTCGGGGGCCCGGGCACGGCGGAGCCGCTCGTCTCTGCGCGTGCAGCCGCGGATCGCGCGCTCGTCGGCCGCCACGCGGTGAACGTCGAGAGCGTCTCCGCACTGCCCGGGGCCGCAACGCTCTCGGCGACGCTGCAACTGGGGCAGCCTCCACTCGGGGCGCTGCAGCTCCTGTTTGCCAGGGACACGGAGGCCGGTGACGTCGACCTTGCGACGTTGGCGACGTTCGGCGTTCGGGCTGCTCACGCCCTGCGGGCGAGCATGCACGCACGCTCCGTCGAGCTCGAGCTGGGTCGCACACGTGCGCTGCTCGGAGTCGTCGGCCAGGCGATCTCGCAACTGTCGCTCGCGCATACGCTCGAGACGGCAGTCGCGCGCGTGGGCGAACTGCTCGAAGCCGACCGCCTGGCCGTCTACCTACGCGAGGACGATCGCCTGTATGCAGCCGCGGGGCTCGGGCTCGCCGGCCCGCACGCGCGGCTGGCCGAACGGCTGCTCGATCTCACGCTCGGCCCGTTTCGCTCGCGTGGGATGCTCGTCGTCGACGACGTCTCCGCGGATCAACGTTTGTCGGGCGTTGCCGACGCAGCGGCCGAGGCGGGGATCGAGGCCGCGATCGCGGTGCCGCTGCTCGCGCGGGACGAGGTCATCGGGCTGCTCGGTGTGTTCCCACCCTCCGGCCGCGTCCTCACGGAGAACGAGTCGGCACTGCTGGCCGCGCTCGCCGTGCAGCTGGCGGTGGCGGTGCAGAACGCGCAGCTCCACGAGCGCGCGAAGCAGCTCGGAGAGGAGCGGGAACGCGCCCTCGAAGCCGAGCGCGCGGCGTCGAAGCAGGTGCGCGCCCTCTACGAGATCTCACGTTCGTTTGCGCAGAGCCTGTCCCTCGAAGCGACTCTCGAGGCAGTGGCCGGCACCATCGTGGAGATCCTCGGAGTGGATGTCGCGCTCATTCGCATGCCGGACGAGCGCCGCGAGTACCTCGTGCCGCGGGCAATGAGGGTCTCCGAGCCTCGGGTCGAGGAGGCCGCGCACTCCATGCTGTATCGCCCACAGCCTTTCGGAGCTCTCCCGATCCAGCGTCTGTTCCGCCTGCGCGAGGCGTTCGCGGTCACAGTGGAGTCCGTGACCGAGATCGGGCCTCCGGCGACAGCGCTCCTCCCGTTCCTCGAGCGCGGGTGGACCGCCGCAGTCCTTCCGATCGCGACCCCGGCGGAAGTCCTGGCCTCGCTGACGATTCTCTCGATGCAGCCTGGTTCGCCGGTGACGCAGGACACGATCGAGCAGGCGACCGCGATTGCCGGACAGGCTGCCCTCGCGATCGACAACGCGCGGCTCTACCAGCAGCAGAAGCAGTTCTCGGACACGATGCAGCGTTCGCTGCTGCCACGCTCGGTTCCAGAGCTGCAGGGGCTCGAGCTCGGCGATGCCTACGAGTCGTCGGCTCACGTCGAGGTCGGCGGCGACATCTACGACTTCATGGAGCTCGGCGATGGCCGGCTCGCGGTCGCGCTCGGGGATGTGACAGGGCACGGGATCGAAGCCGCCGCGGACATGGCGATGGCGAAGTTCACGTTCCGCTCGCTCGCACGCGAGCATCCCGAGCCGGCTGACTTCCTGCAGTCTGCGAATGAGGTCATCGTCGGCGAGATCGCTCCCGGGAAGTTCATCACGCTCGTGTATCTGCTCATCGACGGCAGAAAGGGCGAGGTGTCGGCGGCCGGCGCAGGCCATCCTCCGCCGCGGATCGTCGGGGCCGACGGAATCGTCACCGGCCTCGAGGCACGAGGGCTCGTCCTCGGGATCGAGTCGAATCAGGAGTACGAGGAGGTGAGGGCGTCGCTCGAGCACGGCAGCGCAGTCGTCCTCTACACCGACGGCGTGATCGAAGCGCGTCGTGACGGTGAGCTGTACGGGGAAGCGCGTCTCGACCGACTGCTCGGCGAGCGCCGCGATCTTCCCGCAGGCGAGCTCGCGCAGTGCGTGCTCGACGACTGCCGCGCGTTTGCGCGTGGTGAGCTCGCTGACGATTGCGCAGTCGTCGTCGTGAAACGCACTTGATCCAGCTTCGCCGGCCGCCGGGCCAATTTGCGCGCGTCGGTCATCGCGGTGCCTCCGCGCTCGCGCCCGAGAACACGCTCGCGGCGCTCGAGCTCGCGGTCGAGCTCGGCTGCGACATGCTCGAGTTCGACGTGCTCGATCTTGTCGACGGGACGCTCGTGCTCGCACATTCCGGCGACCTGCGCGAAGTGAGCCACGGCGCCGCCCGCGGGCGCGTGCGCCGGCGCGGTCTCGCAGACCTCAGGCAGGTCGCGCCTGGGTTGCCGACCCTCGACGAGGCGCTGGCCTTCTGCGCCGACCACCTTCCGGGGATCGGGCTCCAGCTCGATCTGAAGCGCCGCGGCATCGAGGCAGGGGTTGCCGACGCGCTCCGGCGCCACGAGGTGCTCGACCGCTCCTGGGTCAGCACCTTCGACGCCCGCTCCCTCAGGCGGATCGCGGAGCTCGAGCCTGAGCTGCCACGGGCCTACACGCTCCCCCGCGACCGCTTCGGGATCTCGAAGCGAGGCCCGCTTGCGCCGGTCGTGCGAACTGCCCTGGGGTCGATCGGGGCCTCTTTGCCCCGCCGCCTGCCGGAGTTCCTCACGCGCGCCCGGGCGGGCGCCGCGACGCTCCACTACTCCATCGCCTCCAAGGCGGCGATCGGGCGGGCGCACGAGGTCGGCGCGGCCGTCTACGTCTGGACGGTCGACGATCCGAGGCTGGCCGAGCGGCTCGTCCGCGACGGAGCCGACGGAATCATCACGAACGATCCGCGGATCTTTACGATGTTCCAGGCGTGAAGCGTCTTTCTCTCCTGTTTGTGATCGTGGCCGGCCTGCTGGTGGCAGGGGCGGTTGCGTCTGCGCTGCCTGCCGCCGACGAGCCGGTGGCGATCCCCGTGGGCGTCACGATCGGCGGGGTGCAGGTCGGCGGGCTCGCCCCGGACGCGGCCACGGCCGCCGTGCAGCAGGCGTTCGACACACCCCTCGAGCTCGAGCTCGGAACGACCAGCGTTCTTGTCACCCCCGATGTGCTCGGCGCGGCCCCGGTCATCGACAAGGCGATCGAGCGTGCGCTCGCCGCGGAGCCGAACGCGGCGATCCCGCTCGGCGTTAGCGTCGTCCCCGGAACGCCGGCGGCATTCGTCGCAACGCTTGCGAAGCGCTACGACCGGCCCGCGGTCGACTCGAAGCTCTCGCTGCGCAACCTTCGACCGTGGCTGTCGAAAGAACGCGCCGGACGCAAGCTCGTGCAGCGTCAGTCCACGCGCGACATCGCGGCCGCCGTCACGAGCGGCGTGCGCACGGGCATCGTGCTCACGCACACGACGCTTCGACCGAAGATCACACGTCGCAACTTCGGCCCGGTGATCGTGATCCGTCGAAAGTCCAACCGACTCTTCCTTTACGACGGCTCGCGGTATCGCCGCTTCTTCGCCGTCGCGACGGGTCAGTCGCAGTACCCGACGCCGCTCGGGCGCTTCTCGATCGTGGTCAAGTGGAGGAACCCGTGGTGGTATCCACCCGACTCTCCCTGGGCGCAGGGAGAGAAGCCGATTCCGCCCGGCCCGGACAATCCACTCGGCACCCGCTGGATGGGACTGTCGGCGCCCGGCGTGGGTATCCACGGGACACCCTCGGACGCCTCCATCGGCTACTCGGCGTCGCACGGGTGCATTCGCATGCACATCCCGCAGGCCGAGTGGCTCTTTAACCACGTCGACATCGGCACGACGGTCTTCATCGTCTCAGCCTGATGACTCGGTCGGTCCGGCTCGCAGCACAGGGGCTGGCGATCGCACTCGTCGTCGGATTGCTGGCGCTGCTGATCTGGCGCGTTGCGAACGACAGCAACAAAGGCGTCTCCCAAGCGCTGCGAGACGGGCAGCATCCGACCGCGCCCGCGTTCGACCTGAGCCGGCTCGACGGCCGCGGACGCATCGACCTCGCGTCGCTGCGTGGCAAGAAGCCGATCGTGCTCGACTTCTGGGCGTCATGGTGCGTTCCGTGCATTCACGAGTCGAAGCGTCTCGAGGCGGCGCGCAAGCAGTACGGCAATCGCGTCGCGTTCATCGGGGTCGACACGAAGGATTTCTCCGGCGACGCTCGCAGCTGGCAGCGCAAGCATGGGATCACGTACCCGAGCGTGCACGACGGTAGCGGCGGCGTCCTGACGAAGTGGGGCGGGCTGCCGATTCCGCGGATCTTCTTCGTTGCTCGCAGCGGCAAGGTGGTCGGCGAACTGATCGTGGAGGAAGATCTGCCTCGGTACCTGCGGCAGATCGCCGCGTCGTGAGAAAGCTCATCTTCCTCCTGGTCGCGGCTTTGCTTGCCGTGCCTGTCGCCCACGCGAGTGAACGCCACCCGACGCTGAACGAGCTCGAAGGCGAAGTCATGTGTCCCGTCTGCGGGACGACGCTCGACCAGTCGAGCTCGCCGGCAGCGCAGCAGATCAAGCGGGTGATCGCCTCGCGCATCGCCGCGGGCGACACGAAGAGTCAGATCGAGAATCAACTCGTCGCCGAGTACGGGGACGCCATCCTCGCCGCCCCACAGCACAAAGGGCTCGGACTGCTCGCCTGGTGGCTGCCGATCGCCGGAATCATCGCCGCGGCGGCGATCGTGGGCGCCGGGGCCTGGCGCTGGTCCCGGCGCCGCGAACCGTTGCCGGCAGGACCGCCTCTAGATCCGATTCTCGAAGCGCGACTGAACGATGAGCTCAGCCGGTTGGACGACTGATGGAGAAAGCCGGCGGACTGTTCCTGCTCGGATTCGCCTCGATCGCATTTCCGTGCGTGTTGCCGCTCGTTCCGGGATACCTCTCCGCTGTTTCGGCCGTCGAGGCGCAACGACTCGGGGATCCCGGTGTCGGACGACGCGTCGCGCTCGCGAGCCTTCCTTTCATCCTCGGCTTCGCAATCGTGTTCGTTGCGCTGGGCGCAGCGGCGAACCTCATTGCCCAGGTCGTCAGCGACCAGACGAAGCAGGCGGTTGCCGGCTTCATCCTTGTGGTCGCAGGGCTCGCGTTCATGGGACTGCTGCCGTGGACGGACAGGATCGTCGCCGGAGGGCTGATCCAGGGCGCGCGCCGGCGTGGATCTCGAGTGCTCCTCGGTGGGGCGTTCGCCATCTGCGCCGCGCCGTGTGTCGGTCCTTTCCTCGGCTCGGCGTTCGCGGCCGCGAGCAACTCGTCGACGGTGGTCCGTGGCTCCGCCTGGCTCGCTGCATATTCGGCCGGGCTCGGTCTGGCCTTTTTGCTCGCCGCCGTGTTCTTCGTGCGCGGGATGGCGCTCTTCCGCTGGATGCGCGACCACTACCGCCTGTTCTCGCTCGTCGGCGGAGTGGTCCTCGTCGCCCTCGGCTTGCTGCTCTTCTTCGACGAGTTCTACCGAGTGCAGATCTACACCCATCGCGTGCTCGAGGCGATCGGCCTCGGCGATCTCTGAGTTAGAGACGTTTGCGCAGCAGGCCGAAGACGCCGCGGACGACTTCGCGCTGCAGTGCCTTTCCCTGACGAGAGCCGAGGAAGTCGCCGAGCGCGTCTGTTCCGCCCTGGGTCGCTTTGGCTGCATCGCGGTGTTTCGCCTTCACCACCGGCGGTGTCGCCGTCGCGGCCGTCTCGAGCCGTGCCGCGAGCAGCTCGCGGGCCGACTGGTTGTCGATCCGGGTCGCGTACTTCGAAGCGAGCGGTGACTGCGCCGAGGCCGCCGCGAGGTCGTCGGCCGGGCCCATTCGTGAGCGCGGGGCCTGCATCTTCGTGTGCACGACCGGAGTCGGCACGCCGCCCTCGGAGAGGATCGTGACGACCGCCTCGCCGGTGCCGAGCTGCGGGAGCAGTTCCTCGAGCTTGTAGTACTCGGACTTCGGAAACGTCCGCACCGTCGCGCGTAAAGCCTTCTCGTCGTCGGGCGTGAAAGCCCGCAAGGCGTGCTGCACGCGGTTGCCGAGCTGGGCAAGGACGTCCTCGTGGATGTCCTTCGGAGCCTGCGTGATGAAGAAGACCCCGACTCCCTTCGACCGGATCAAACGCACCGTCTGGGTCACCGACTCGAGAAAGGCTTTCGTCGTGTCGTCGAACAGGAGGTGCGCTTCGTCGAAGAAGAAGACCAGCTTCGGCTTCTCGAGGTCGCCGACCTCCGGGAGTGCCTCGAAGAGCTCGGCGAGGAGCCACATGAGTGCAGTCGAGAAGAGCCTCGGCTTGTCCTGCACGGCCGGCAGCTCGAGGCAGGAGATCACGCCGCGTCCATCGGATGTGGTTCGCAGCAGGTCGTTGACGTCGAACTGGGGCTCACCGAAGAGCTCGTTGCCGCCGCCGTCCTCCAGCCCGGCGAGCGATCGCAGCAGGACGCCGATCGTCTGCGAGGCGACACCGCCGATGCCGGAGAGCTCCGCCTGCCCGGCATCTGAATCGAGGAAGGTCAGGAGTGCGCGCAGGTCGGAGAGATCGAGGAGCGGGAGACCCTTCGTGTCGGCATAGCGGAAGACGAGCGAGAGGCTCTGCTCCTGAGTCTCGTTCGATTCGAGGACCTTCGCGAGGAGTTGTGGCCCGAAGTCGGACACGGTTGCGCGGATCGGAACGCCCGGCCCGATTCCCCCGAGCGAGAGGTACTCGGCCGGAAACCCCGTCGGCTCGAACTTCTCGCCGAGCTCGGCTGCCCGCTTGCCGGCGGGGCCGGATCCGTCACCCGGCGCGGCGATTCCGGACAGGTCGCCCTTCACATCGGCGGCAAAGACCGGAACGCCCTGCTCGGAGAGCTGCTCCGCGAGCAGCTGCAACGTGCGCGTCTTGCCGGTGCCTGTCGCTCCGGCGATCAGTCCATGCCTGTTCGCGCTGCGGAGCGGAAGGCGAACGTCGGCCTCCGCCACGACCTTGCCGTCGAGGACCCCCTTGCCGACTTCGATGGATGCGCCCGTCGTCGCGTATGCGGCGGCAATTTCCTTCCCGAAGTCGCTCACGAGCCGCGGAGCCTAGTGGACTAGCGGAGGTCGGGAGGTGGCAGATCGAGGGAATCGCGTGCCCGGAGATCCGATAGCTGCGCGGTCAGCCGCGAGACATCGACACCGCGGTGCTCGGGCCCGAAGGGCTCCAAGCGCCTGATCGCCTTTTCGAGCTGGCGCTCGGTCCCAATCCTCCGGCCGCGCCCGGCCTGGTACCACGCAACGGCAACGTGCACGAGGCCCTGGAAGAAGTCACGCTCGTCGGCGCCCGCGGCTCGCCACACGTTCTCGAGCTCTTCGTGCGCGGCGAAGTACTCGCCGCGCCGGATCAGGTCGAGCCCGGCTTGGTAGGCGGACTCGAACTCCTCCGGGCTCATGCGCTTCTCTGCCATCCAGTGAGCCTCGCAGAGCGGGAGGGTTGAACAGTCGGCGCAGACGGCATACCCTCCCGCCGTGGCGACGATCCTGTTGTGTGGGGTCGATGTCTACTTTCGGGGCAAGCTCGAAGCGTTGCTCCCTGGACATCATTTCGTCACGACCGACAGCGCCGACTGGCCGGACCTCGTGATCGCCGACATCAGCCGCGTCGACCCCATGGACGTTGCCGACTCGTATCCGGAGATCCCGATTCTCGGCTTCGGGGGGCACACGGACACTGCCGGATTGCGTCGTGCCCACGAGGCGGGCTTCGACCAGGTTCTCGTGAAGAACGCGCTGCAGGAGCGCGCGGTTCAGGTCGTCGAGGAGCTGACGGCCTCAGTAGAGTGACGGCCCTGTGACGTACATCATCGCCGAGCCCTGCATCGACATCAAAGACCTCTCCTGCGTCGACGTCTGCCCCGTCGATTGCATCCACCAGGTGGAGCGCATCCTCGTCATCGATCCGGAGGAGTGCATCGACTGCGGCGCCTGCGAACCGGAGTGTCCGGTCGAGGCGATCTTTCCGGAGGATGCACTGCCGGACAAGTGGCAGCCGTTTGTCAGGATCAACTACGCCTACGGTGAGGGCGCCGACGTCATGAACAAGCTCGTCGACGAGTACGCGACCGAGCACAACGTCCAGAATCCACCCCTGGAATAACTCCCGCGAAAGTGGGTAGGGGACGCTCGTCGTCCACACCAGAGGAGGTTGTGACACATGCCGCAGGATGCCTGGAGCGCGAAGCGCGAACGTCAGTACGAGCACATCAAGGAGTCGGAGCTAGAGCAGGGACGGAGCACGAAACGCGCGAAGGAAATCGCCGCGCGCACCGTCAACAAGGAGCGAGCGGAGAAGGGTGAGACGAAGGGCAGCGACCGCTAGGTACGCTGGCGAGGTGAGGCCCAAGACCCTAGATCACGTCGCCTTCTGGGTGACCGACCGCGAGCCGATCGTCGATTTCCTGACGGAGCACGTCGGGATGCACGTCATCGATCGGCAGGATGCGTTCACACTCGTCGGCTCGGACGCGCGGCGGGGGAAGCTGACCCTGTTCACCGCGGAAGGACCGCGCGAGCAGGGCGCCTTCAAGCATGTTGCGCTGCGCGTCTCGGACCTCGAGCGCGCAACGGCCGACCTTCCCAGTGCCGAGCTCGAGCTCGGCGAAGGTGTTCGTGTGCAGCTCGTGGAAGCGCCGACAGATGTCGAGTACGACCTCGACCATGTCGCCCTTGTCTCAGCGGATCCCGAGGAGACGGCGAAGGAGTACGCGGAGCTCGGCTTCAGTCCCGCAGAGCCGTCCGACGGGCATCCGCGCGTCGAGGTCGGCGGCGCGTACGTCGAATTCCACCGCGGTGATCCGGGCGAGCCCGACAAGCCGTTGCTGAACCACGTCGCGGTGCTCGTCGACGAGGTCGATCCGGTCATCGCCGAGGCGGAGAAGCGCGAGATCGTCGACAACGTGGTCGACGCTGCGAACACACGTGCCGTCTTCGTGTGGGGACCGGAGCGCGTGCGCATCGAGTACGTCGAGCACAAGCCGGGATTCGCACTGCAGTAGTCATCGCGGGGGCCGGCATGGCCGGTCTGTCCGCGGCGGCCCGCGCCCGCGAGCTCGGCGCGGCGCCCGTGGTCTACGAAAAGGGAACGCGTCCGGGGGGCTCGATGCTCCTCTCGAGCTGCGTCATCTGGCGCTTCCGGGAGTGGGACGAGTTTCGTGCGGAGTGTCCGGGTGGTGACGAGCCGCTCCAGCGGGTGGTGTGGGAGCGGCTCGACGATGGGCTGGCGTGGTTGGAGTCGCTCGGTGCGCCGGTCGTCGAGCACGACACCGGTAACCCGCGCACCGTCGGCAAGAGATTCGATCCGCGAGGCCTGACCGAGACGCTCGCCCGTGTGGCCGGTGACGTTCGCCTGGCGGAAACTGCAACGGAGGCGCCGGCGATTCTTGCGACGGGCGGCTTCCAAGGAGACCAGAGTCTCGTCGCCGAGCACATCCACCCTGGTGGCACCTTGAGACTGCGGGCGAATCCGTGGAGCAGCGGCGACGGCCTGCGGCTCGCGGTCAGCCGCGGCGCCGAGCTCTCGGCCGGGCTCGACGAGTTCTACGGCCGCAACATGCCCGACGCACCGTTTTCCGAGAGTGGGTTCGTGCCGCTCGCGCAGCTCTACGGCCGTTACGCGCGCGTCTACAACGAACGTGGCGAGGAGTTCTTCGGCGGAGAGGTCTCGTGGTCGGAGAACGACCTCGTCCAGGCGACGGCGCAGCAGCCGGAGGCACAGGCGTGGTACGTGCTCGACGACCTGGCGCTCGAACAGCCGGTTCGTCGCGAGAAGGTCGCCGACATCGTGGCGCGTGCCTCGACGCAGATCGAACCCGCGGAGCTTCCGTTTGCCGCGCCGGCGCGTGCCCGCGTCGCGGTGCGTGTGAAGCCCGGCATCACGCATACGATCGGCGGCCTGCGGATCGACGAGCAGGCGCGGGTCGTCGGCGCCGAGGGATTGTTCGCCGCAGGCGCGGATGCCGGGGGCATCTCCACCGGCGGTTATGCGAGCGGGCTGGCGGCCGCGCTGGTGTTCGGCCGGATTGCCGCGGAGTCCGCGCTACAGGGCCTGTAGGTACGCGCAGGGCCGGGGGTCGTGGGGGAGCGGGGAGGGGGCGACCTTGATCACCTGCTCCTCGCGGTCGTCGACCTCGACCCTAGACCCCACGGCCGGCGCGTCGCCGTCGGCCTCGCGCAGCTCG
>Ga0307310_10000750_pt1 | contig 11331 bp, 13 predicted proteins | sample ER_DNA_197_FD_194502 | JGI IMG/M metagenome (GOLD analysis project Ga0307310, IMG submission 194502) | Bulk soil microbial communities from the East River watershed near Crested Butte, Colorado, United States - ER_DNA_197 | ecosystem: Environmental > Terrestrial > Soil > Floodplain | place...
ACCGCGAACGTGACGGGAATGCCGGCGACCGGCTTTCCCTTCTTGTCCTTGATGATCACGGACGGCAGAGGCGCCGCGGCAGTGCTCACCGACGCGGGACTCGCCGGCACCGTGTTGGCCGACACGTTCGACGCCATCCTGCTGTCGGTGGTAACTCCACCGGGGAAGCAGGCGGCGGTCGTCAGGACCAGCAGCGCCGCGAGGGCGCGGGTACGAACTGGCAGGGCGGACATGGGGTAACTCCTCCGACAAGCGGGGGCGATGAACAAGGTTCGTGAGTGAATCAGGCTTCGGACATTTCGACCGATTGCACGGGCGTCAGTACGACACGCGTGCAGCCATAGTACAGACGACCTCGCTACACCCGCGGTGACTGGAAATACGCGAGAAGGGCCCGCCTTTCGGTGGGCCATCGGGGATTGACATTTGATTATGTGACGCGCGACACCAGGCGCGCGTAACCGCTGTCGCCTAACGGTAGTTGCCGAATTTCAGCTCGACCCCGAATTCCTTGCCACGCAGGAGGGTCATCGCCTCCTGGAGGTCATCGCGGGACGGCGACGTGACCCGCACCTGGTCGCCCTGGATCGACGCCTGGACCTTTTTCAGCTTGGCGTCCTTGATTGCCGCCGCCACCTTCTTCGCCGTCTCCGCGTCGAGTGACGTCTTCAGCTTCACTTCCTTGCGTACAGTGTCGCCGCCAGCCGGCTTTGTCTCGCCAACGTCGAGGTTCTTCACCGAGACGCCGCGCCTGATCAGCTTTGACTGCAGCACGTCGAAGAGGGCGCGCATCTGGAAATCGCTGTCCGCGACGAGGATCAGCATGGCTTCCACCTTCTTCAGCTCGATCGTCGACTTCGAGCCCTTGAAGTCATAGCGCTGGGCGATCTCCTTCTGCGCCTGGTTGACCGCATTGTCGACTTCCTGCATGTCGACGCCCGTGGTCACGTCGAAGCTGCTGCTCTGCGCCATGGTCGCGATCCGGTCGAGCAGGAAGGTCAGCCGAGGAAGGTCTCGAGCGCGCGAGCGCGGCTGACATGGCGGAGGCGTGACAGCGCCTTCTCCTTGATCTGGCGAACGCGTTCGCGCGTGATGCTGAGCAGCGCGCCGATCTCCTCGAGCGTCATCGGCTCCTCGCCGTCGAGCCCGAAGTAGAGGCGGAGAATCTTCGACTCGCGCTCCTTGAGGTGCGAGAGTGCCTCCTCGATCGACTCCGTGAGCGCCTTCTCGAACATCTCTTCGTCGGGCGTCGGGTTGACGGTGTCGGCGAGATAGTCCAGCAGCCGATTGTCCTCACCGGGCGTCAGGGGCGCATCGAGCGAAAGGTGCGTCTGCGAGATCGCCATCGTCTTGGCGACCTCCTCCTCTGTGATGTCCATCCCGTGCGCGATCTCGGCATGCGTCGCTTCGCGGCCGAGTTCCTGAAGGAGCGCGCTCGCCCGCTTTCCGATGCGGTGCAAGGTGCCGGCGCGATTCAGCGGAACCCGCACGATGCGCGATTGCTCGGCCAGCGCCTGCAGGATCGCCTGGCGGATCCACCACACGGCGTAGGAAATGAACTTGATTCCCTTCGTCTCGTCGAACTTGTGCGCAGCGCGGATCAGACCGAGGTTGCCCTCGTTGATCAGGTCGGACAGAGACACGCCCTGATTCTGGTACTTCTTCGCCACGGAGACGACGAAGCGCAGGTTCGAGCGCACGAGCGTATCGAGCGCCTCCTGATCGCCGACGCGGATCTTCTGCGCCAGGGCGACTTCGTCCTCGCGCGTGATCAGCGGATAGATGCTGATGTCGCGCAGGTACTGATCGAGCGATCCCTCGTCCGACGCGTTCTTTTTCGGCGATGCGGCCATACGACCTACGGCTCAGGGCAATCAGGACCTGCCGCGCGATGCGGCGATGGTCCCTGCATCATGTGCTCCGTGCGCGCTCGAGAACCCAGGTCAGCGGATCCGGTCGCCGAGTCGCTGCCACCGGATGCCCGAGACAAAGCTGAAATTGCCGGCGCTGTCAGGGGCGTAGCTGTAATAGATCACGAACGGACGACCCTTCACGTTCTCCATCGGAACAAAGCCCCAGTAGCGGCTGTCGTTGGAGTTGTCGCGATTGTCGCCGAGCACGAAATAGCTTCGAGCAGGGACGACCAATGGTCCCCAGTTGTTACGCGATGGATGATCCGCAAAGCGCGCTTCGGCCGTGCGGACGAGATATGGACGCTGCCATCCGAATTGTTCATTGAAGCGGTCCATGCCAGGATCGACGTGTAGCACGTACGGCTCGCTCACCGGGGAGCCATTACGGACGAGCGTACCCTCGCGCATCGCGAGCGTGTCACCGGGAAGGCCGACGAGACGTTTCACGTAATTCTCGGTCGGATCGAGCGGGAACTGGAACACCACGACGTCACCGCGCTGCGGCGCCCGCCACCCGGGAATGCGCAGCTTCGTGAACGGCACTTCCGGGCCGTAGGCGAGCTTGTCGACGAGCAGAAAATCGCCGGGGAGCAGCGTGTGCTCCATGCTCCCGCTCGGGATCTTGAACGCCTCGACGAAGAACGCGCGGACGAAGAAGAAGAGCAGGACCGCGATGACGAAGGTCTGCATCCACTGACCGATGATCCCGAGCGGGGACCCGCGACGGTTGAGCGTGCGGAGCGCTTCGCGTTTGCTCGCTTCGGTGATGCGCGCGGAGCTACCCGGCGTCGGGCGCGGGGCGGTCATCGAGCTCCTTCCCCGGGTACGAACGTCACCGACACCTTCAGCATGTCCGCGACGCGCTCCAGCGCGGCGCGCGCCGGTCCGTCGACACTGAGCGTCACGACGTTATGATTCCCCGCTGTTGCGCTGCCGATCGCGCCGACCGCGACACCTTCTTTCGCGAGCGCCCCCCGCACGCGCGAGGCGAGATCGGGAACCGAGCGCCCGGTCACCGCGGCGACGACCGATCCCTCAGGGCGCGACGCACCAGGTGCCGCCTCGTCCTGGGCCTCCGAGAGGGCGCCGAGAACCTTGTCGACAGCGCCGTCAACGGAGGCACGGGAGATCCCGTGCCCCTGCACCCGCCGGGCGACGCGCTCAGCGAGTGTCCGTCGGATTTCATCTGGACGCAGAGACACCATCAGGAAATAGAATTCGCGTTGCGCGAAGTAATCAAGACGTCACTCCCAAATTGACGCCCCGCGTCCACCTACAGCAACTAGGTCGGAGTTCCCAGATAGTTGTCGATCTGTGCGCGCTGTAGGCGGCCCGAAAAATCCACGTAGCCAACCTTCGTCTCCGAATAGAATTCGTACACCTCCCAGCCACCTTCCCGGTGCCCGTTCCCGGTCTGCTTTACACCCCCGAACGGCAGGTGTGCCTCGGCGCCGATCGTCGGCGCATTGATGTACGTGATGCCGTTCTCCAGTTCGTTCATCGCCCGGAAGGCGATCGCGACATTCTGGGTGTAGATGGATGACGACAGTCCATATTTCACGTCGTTGTTCACCTTGAATGCCTCGTCGGCGTCGTTGACCCGGATGACGCTCAACAGCGGCCCGAAGATCTCCTCCTGCTCCAGCCGCTGCCCTGGCTCGACGCGCGCGAAGATCGTCGGCTCGAAGAAGAATCCTTTCTCCAACCCCTTTCCGGTCGCGCGTCGTCCGCCGGTCAGCAGGTCATTCCCCTCGCTCTGCCCGATGTCCACGTAGCGCTCCACCTTCGCGCGCGACGCCTCGTTGATCAATGGACCGACGTCCGTCCCCTCCTGTCGTCCGTCCCCGAGCTTCATCGCCTTCGCACGGTCGACGAGCATGCCGAGGAAGTTGTCGTGAATCCCCTTCTCGAGAATCAGTCGGCTCGTCGCCGTGCACCGTTGACCCGTCGTCCCGAACGCGCCCCACAGCACCCCTTCTAGTGCAAGCTCCATGTTGGCATCGTCGAGAACGATCTGCGCGTTCTTCCCACCCATCTCCAGCGACAGCCTTTTGTGCATGCGGCCCGCGGTCTCGCCCACGATGCGTCCCGTCTCCGTCGAGCCGGTGAACGACAGCAGCGGGACGTCCGGATGCTCGACGATCGCCTTGCCAGCCGTCTCCCCGACGCCGTGCACCAGCTGGATGACTTCCGGCGGCAGGCCCGCCTCGAGCAGGATCTCCACGAATACGGTCCCCGTGTGGGGGACGTCCTCGGCCGGCTTGAACACACATGCATTACCGCAGATCAGCGCGGGGAACATCTTCCACGTCGGAATCGCGAGCGGAAAGTTGAACGGCGTGATGATGCCGGCGACGCCGATCGGACGGCGAAAGCTCATCGCCCACTTGTCGCGCATCTCCGAAGGCACGGTGTGACCGAACAGCCGGCGTCCCTCGGTCGCCGCGTAATACGCCGTGTCGATGCCCTCCTGGACGTCGCCCTTTGTCTCTGCGACCGGCTTTCCCATCTCGCGTGTCATCAGGTCCGCGATCTCGTCCTTGCGCTTGACCATGATGTCGCCGACGCGACGCAGAACGTCGCCACGCGCCGGAGCCGGCGTGCGACTCCACTCACGAAATCCGCGCTGCGCCGATTTGACGGCGCGGTCGACATCCGCGGCCGTCGACATGGGAAAGCGGCCGATCACGTCCGTCGTATCGGCGGGGTTTCTATTCTCGAAGTATTCGCCGGACGACGGCGCTACCCACTCGCCGGCGATGAAGTTCCTGAAGGTCTTCATGTTCGGGACTGAAGTGTCGAGCAAAGCGGGAAAGTTTCCCCTCAGCGCGTCAGGAGCAAGACCACGTCGTGGGGTGTCGTGCGGTGGGGATCGCGTAGCCCAGCCGCGGCAGAACTTCAGTCGCCGCAAGGATGAGCCCCCAGAGAATCAACAACAGCGACAGCGTATGGGCGCGGCCGGCGCGATGCCGGAACGTCCAGATGCTGCTCCAGACTCCGCTCGCGATCACCGCGGTCACCGCCCCGAGATATGCAGCGAGTCCGATGCCGCACCGTGACGCGTAGGGCCAGAAGACGATGCCGATCGCGAGCAGGACCGCGAGCACGAGGCGAGAGAAGACGCCGAACGTGTTTGTCTTTCGCTTTACGCGTTCGAGCTCTTTCGCCTGCGCGGGCGAAGTCGCCTGCCCGGCCGTTCCGATCATCTCGTCGTCGGAAAGCGATTCCAGCTGTTTGTCGATCTTCGCGAGTTTGCTGTCCCAGTCCGCCATGGCGGAGCTCCCTGTAAAATGATGCGATGGCCCGCCGATGAATCGGCCGATCGCGAACGTCAGGCTTCGCGTACCAGTGCGTAGCGTTCGATCTTCTTGTAGAGATTGGAGCGCGGCATGTCGAGTGCCCGCGCGGTTTCACTCACGTTCCAATCGTACTCTCGGAGCTTGACGAGAAGGAAGGCGCGCTCCGCGGCATCCTTGAACTCCTCGAACGTTCGACACTGTGCAAGGGCGCCAAGCCCTCCGGGCTCCGTCTGCTTCCGTCCGACCAACCGCTCCACGTCCTGTACCGTCACCCGCGGCCCGGCGCCCAGGATCAGCAGGCGTTCGATCGTGTTTCGGAGCTCGCGTACGTTCCCCGGCCAATCCATGCGCGCGAGCAGATCGATCGCCGCCTGCTCGAACGCCCGTGGCGTCACGCCTTCCCGTGACGACAGGAGATGCACGAAATGGGCGACGAGGAGCGGAATGTCCTCGCGGCGTTCGCGGAGCGGCGGGACGTGCAGCGGCACGACGTTGAGCCGGTAGAAGAGATCCTCGCGGAAGCGGCCGGCGGCGATCTCCTCCTCGAGATTCTTGTTCGTCGCGGCGAGCACTCGCACGTCGACCGAGATGGTCTTGCTGCCTCCGATTCGCGTGACGACACCGTCCTGCAGCACGCGCAGCACCTTCGCCTGCGCGCTGTGGCTCATGTCCCCGATCTCGTCGAGAAACAGCGTTCCCGTGTCCGCCTGCTCGAACTTCCCGGCTCGGTCGCTGATCGCGCCTGTGAACGATCCTTTCATGTGCCCGAACAGCTCGCTCTCGATCAGCTCACTGGGAATGGCGGCGCAATTCACCTCGACCAGCGGCCGCTTCGCCCGTGGCGATTGCGAGTGAATTGCTCGGGCGACGAGCTCCTTTCCTGTCCCGTTCTCCCCGCTGATCAGCACTCGAGCGGGGGTCCCGGCCACCTTCTCGATCCGGTCCGTGAGCGCACGAATCGCGTAGCTGCCGCCGACAATCTCGAACCGCGACTGCACCTGCGCGCGCAACGCGTTGTTCTCGTCGCGCAGCTCGAGGTGTTGCAGGGCGTTCCGCAGCGTGACCAGAATTCGGTCCGTGTCGAGCGGCTTCTCGAGAAAGTCGTATGCCCCGAGCTGCGTGGCGTCGACGGCGGTCTGGATCGTCCCGTGTCCGCTGATCATCACGACGACGGCCCGAGGGTCGTGCTCGCGCAGTCGCTTGAGGGCCTCGAGTCCGTCGATTCCCGCCATCTTCACGTCCATGAAGACGAGGTCGGGAGAGAACTTTCCGTATTCCGACAGCGCGTCGACAGCGTTGGCCACTGCGCGCACCTCGTAGCTCTCGTACTCGAGGAGCTGCGAGAGGGCAGCGCGAATGCCCTGCTCGTCGTCGACGATGAGAATCTTCCGGCTCACGAACCGCTCGTCACGGAGTGCTCTTGAAGAGCGTGATCTTGCCGGGCTCGACACGCACGTCGCTGATGTAATCGGGTACGACGAGCGGGAGCCCGTCGGGCGAGAGGCCGGCGGGACGCGCACCGCGCTCGATCCGGCTCAGCAGCTTCGGGATGGCGCGCGGCGGAATCGGAAAGTCGTGCAGGCGAATTTCCTGCACGCGGAACTCCGCGAGTCCCGGTCGCAGGATGTGGAAGGAGCCGCCGAACTGCATCCGCTCGCGGTCACTCAGGAATCCGCTCAGGGAGCCGAGAATGTCGCTGCCGCCAAAATCGGCGGGCTTCACCGACGCCCGGACATAGAGCCGATCGCCGAGCGCCGCGGCCTCGATGCTGTCGGCCGAGGGTGGCAGCTGTTTGACGAGCTGCTGAAGCACATAACTCGCGAGATCACCGGCCCGGACTGTCGCGAACACGGGACCGCGAGGCTTCTTCAGCGTTTCCAGAGCGGCACGCATCCTCGCCGAACCCTCGGGCGTCAGGGGCTCCCATGCGGCGACCGCCTTCGTTTCCACCGCCGGCCTCAGACCGGCGAAGAGCCGGTCGCGGAGCATCCATCCGACCAGCACGCCTAACGCCAGCACGACCAGGCAACCGATTTTTCTCATGCACCCCACCTATGCGGCGGTCCGGAGCGCCGACACGTGCAGCAGCCGGTATCGCGGACCGGCCGACGTCGGTTCGCTCGCCATCAGATCAACACTCTCGACGTCCACCGTCTCCGCGAAGCTCGCGACGCGCGCTGCTCGAGAGAGGGCTCGCAGCGTTTCTCCGGTCGTTCCATCGGGGACCCGCGCGACCGTCAGATGTGGACGAAATGGGCGGCCGTCCGGCTCGAAACCCAGAGCGGCGCAGGCTTCCTCGATATCGTGGTGGAGCAGCTCGAGGCGCGGATGCGGCTCAACCCCCAGCCAGACGACACGCGCACGACGGAAATTCGGGAATGCGCCGACTCCCCCGAGCGCGAGTGGTGCGTCGCCGTGTCGGGCGACGGCCCTGTCGACCGCTCGACTGAGCGCTGATACGATGGAGTTCGGCTGCTCGCCGAAGAACTTCACGGTGAGATGCAGCCGATCCGCGGCCACCCACCGCAGGGCGGGCGCTGCACCGCGCAGAGGCTCCATCGCCTCGTCGATTCGCGTCTTGACCTCGGCGTCAGGATTAATCGCCAGAAACAACCGCACCCGCGCGCTCCCCTGTCGTCTGGACGTCGGCGAGGTCCAGCGCGACGTGGGTGAATCCGTGTTCCAGCGCCAGCGCGACGATCCGCGCCCGCACGGCCGGCTTCGCGAAGCTGCTCCCCTGTACCGTCGGTCGAAGGATTGCCAGGCGCTGCTCCGCCTCCACGACGCACGGCACTCCCAGCGACGCGAGCGCGCTTTCGAGAGTGGCCGCCGTCATGCGGCCGTCACTCCGCCAAGGATGTTCAGGGACCCGGATCGGAATCCGCGCAGGTCGAGCGCGACGCGAGCGTATCCGGCCTCGCGCACGGCCTCGCGCAGGCTCGTGACGTCGGCGCCGAGCCACCGCTCGAGCTCTCCCGGCGCCAGCTCGACACGCGCCAGTTCCCCATGGTGCCTAACGCGAAGATCGCCGGCGATACCGAGCGCGCGCAGCGCTCGCTCGGCGGCCTCGACGCGAGCCAGACGGTCAGGCGTCACCGCGGTGCCGTACGGAATGCGCGACGACAAGCAGGGCGACGACGGCTGCGACCAGGTCGGTATGCCGCGCTCGTGTGACAGCGCCCGGATGTCCGCCTTCGTGAAGCCGAGCTCCGCGAGCGGCGAGCGCACGCCGTGTTCCCGCGCCGCCGCCGCCCCTGGCCGATGATCCGCGAGATCGTCGCTATTCGTCCCGTCAACGAGAATCGCCAGTCCTCGCGCCTGGGCGATCGGCGCGAGCCGCGACCAGAGCTCGGTCTTGCAGAAGTAGCACCGGTTTGTCGGGTTCGCGACGTACCTCGGGTCGAGCATCTCCTCGGTGTCGACCTCCAGCACCGGCACGCCGAATCGGTCTGCCACCGCGCGCGCCGTCGCCCACTGCTCGGCAGGATACGATGCGCTGCGTCCAATGATGGCTAACACACTCTCGATGCCGAGTACGTCGATCGCGACACACGCCAGATATGCGGAGTCCACGCCACCGCTGAACCCGACTGCCGCTGACCCGAATTCCTTCAGCCAGGCGACCAACGCGCGCTCCTTGGCGCGCGCCTCTGCCGATACCGTCGCTGGTTCAACGACGGCAATTGGCAGTTCGGGAGCACTGGGGAGGAAGAGATCGGACACTCGCGAAAGCTATCGGGTGGCGTCCCGCGCGTGGAAGGGTGTTCGATCATCCTGCCAATTGTCCCGCGAGATCGGACGGCGCGGCGCCGGAGTGCGGTCGGCTTGGAGTCACCGACGTCGCGCCACCGCTATTCGTGCTCGCCGGACGATAGCGCAGCGCTTCGGCGATCTGACCCTCGCTGATCGCCGGCGCCTCGTCGAGATCGGCGATCGTTCGCGCGACCTTTAGCACGCGATGGTAACCGCGCGCCGACAGGCCGAGGCGTTCCGCCGCGTCAGTGAGGAGCTCGCGAGCGGCTGGCAGAATGGGCGTGCGCGCATCCAGCCACCGGCCGGCGACGAGAGCGTTGCACGAGACGCGTCTCAACGTTGCGTAGCGCTTCCTCTGCACGTCGCGTGCGGCTTCCACTCGCGCTCGGACGGCGGGCGATGTCTCTCCGCCGGACACCGATCCAAGTGTGCGCACGTCCACAGCGCCAACCGTGACGTGCATGTCGATTCTGTCAGCGAGTGGGCCCGAGAGCCGGGCCCGGTAGCGCGCAACGTCCGTCGCGGCGCAGCTACAGGCACGAGTCGCGTCGCCGGCGTAGCCGCACGGGCAGGGATTCATCGCCCCGACAAGCGTGAAGCGCGCCGGGAAAGCCACCGCGCCGCTCGCACGCGACACCACGACACGTCCGTCCTCGAGCGGTTGGCGCAACGCGTCGAGTACGTGGCGAGGGAACTCGAGCAGCTCATCGAGAAAGAGTACGCCGTGGTGCGCGAGGCTCACTTCGCCCGGTCGGGGCGTTCCACCGCCTCCGACCAGACCGGCGACGGAAACGCTGTGATGCGGGGCGCGAAACGGTCGCGCGTCCACGGTTCCGTCGCTGAGCATTCCGGCTACCGAGTGGATCGCTGTCGCCTCCAGGCGCTCATCCTCGGTGAGCGAAGGCAGGATCCCCGCGAGCCGGCGCGCGAGCATCGTCTTCCCCGCGCCTGGCGGGCCGACGAGCAACAGATTGTGTGCACCAGCGGCCGCCACCTCGAGCGCACGCTTGGCGGCACGCTGCCCGGCCACGTCAGAGAAATCGGGCGAGCTCTGATCTTCGCGGCGCGGCGCGGCTTTGTGCGCGATGTTCGGGACCCGCCCCGCGCGCAGCGCGTCGACGAGCTCGCGGAGCGTCGCCGGCGCGGACAACTGGATGCTTGCCACGAGCGAGGCTTCGCTGACGTTCGGCGACGGGAGCACGAGAATGGCGCGCGCGTCGCCTCGCGACACTCTGCGCGCGACCGGCAGTGCTCCACGTATGGCGCGGATCGAGCCGTCGAGTCCGAGCTCGCCGACGACGACGAGGTCTTCAACGGCCGACGCCGCGAGCTGGCCGGTAGCGGCGAGGATGCCGAGCGCGATCGGTAAGTCGAACGCCGTCCCTTCCTTGCGGATGTCCGCCGGCGCCAGATTGACCGTTAGGCGCCGGGGCGGCAGGACGAATCCGGCGTTGACGATCGCCGCCGACACCCGTTCCCTGCTCTCCCGGACCGCACCGGCCGGCATGCCGACGACGCTGAACTGTGGCAGCCCCTGCGCCGCGTCGACTTCCACGGTGACGTCGTACGCCTCGATCCCGAGGACGGCGGCCGAGCGGACGGCGGCAAGCATGTCCGCATCCTAGTTCAACGGATATCCGTCGGCGTGATCGTTTCGGCGCCGGGCGGATCGCGGTCGTGCCGTCAATCAGCGGGGAAACCGACTCGCGCTCGCACTCGCGCCATCTGTCCGAAATGGCGGCGTGCGTGCTGGACGAGTATGCCCAGTGCATCGCCGAGGTTGATCCGGATCAGGCGCGCGGCGGGCGAGGCGAACTTCACTCGTTGGAGATCCACCGTCCGCGCACGCGCCAGTCGCTCGAGGAGTTGCTGTTCTCGCGCGAGGAACTCGTCGAGGACATTCGGACGCGGCTCGGGCGCCGGCCGGAAGATCTTCGGCGCGGGCAGTTTTCGGTCGGATGCGAACGAGCGCACGAGCATGCCGCCGGCGAGCGTCGGTGACCACGGCGCGTCCTCCTCCGCACGGCGCACATCGGGCGCGTCGATGCGCGGGCCAAGCAGCGAATCGTAACTGTCGTAAACGACGCAGAGGTGTTCCAGCACGTCGGCAATGCTCCACCCGCCGTCCGCCGGATGCCAGCCAAGCTGGCTGTCGCTGAGCGGTCTGGCGAGCAACTCGACGCGGGCGTCCGTCTCGCGCGCCGTGCGCGACAGAGCTTCGAGGTAGACGACCTGCGGCTGAGCAAGCATACGAGAGAGCGACGCGCGTTAGGCCTCACGCCGGCGCTAGATACTGCCTCCCTGGCCGTCTCGCCCGTAGTACGCGTGGATGCACGCCGTGACGAGCCGCTCCCGCAGCCGTAGCT
>Ga0307310_10000752_pt1 | contig 11324 bp, 6 predicted proteins | sample ER_DNA_197_FD_194502 | JGI IMG/M metagenome (GOLD analysis project Ga0307310, IMG submission 194502) | Bulk soil microbial communities from the East River watershed near Crested Butte, Colorado, United States - ER_DNA_197 | ecosystem: Environmental > Terrestrial > Soil > Floodplain | place: USA...
GGCGCAAATCGGCGCGAAACTCCACGTCACGAGCGCGCCGGGACGAGGCACGACGGTCTCGGTGATGATGGAGATGTAAATGGCCAGGGTTTCAGGGGTGCCGCAGGGCGATTCCGATCGAGCCATTCGCGTGCTGTGTGTCGACGATCATCCGTTGATCCGAAAGGGCATCGCGTCGATTCTCGCCAACGAACCGGACATGGATCTCGTGGCCGAGGCGTCGGACGGGCGCGAAGCCGTCAGAGTGTTTCGCGAATCCCATCCCGACGTGACCCTGATGGACCTCCGGATGCCGGAACTCGACGGGATTGCCGCCACCAGGGCGATTCGCGAGGAGTTCCCGGCGGCACGGATTATCGCGCTCACAAGCTACGAGGGCGATCAGGACATCTACCGCGCGCTCGATGCCGGCGTGCGCGGCTATCTCTTGAAAGAGGCCGTGCACTCGGACGTCCTCCGGGCGATCCGGACGGTCCATGCCGGCAAACGGCTGATGCCCGCGGAAGTGGCCGGGCGGTTGACCGAGTACTTCCCGCAAATGGCGCTGACGCCGCGCGAAACCGAAGTCCTGGGGCTCGTGGCTAACGGGCTGGGCAACAAGGAAATCGCCGAACAGCTCGGCACCGCGACCGGGACGATCAAGATTCACATCCAGAATATCCTCGAAAAACTGAGCGCCGCCGACCGGACCCAGGCCGTTACCATCGCGATTCAACGCGGCATTCTTCATCTCAGTTAAAGCGTTCCCAGTGGCCAATAAGTATGCCATTTGACATACTTATAGGTCTGTTTTACGGGATACTATGTTTCGCGTCAAAAACGGTCACCAATAAAGGGGATTTCATGCGTCTGGGCGTCGCCGTGATTCTGTTAAGTCTGGGGGCAGCCGCATGCTCGGCCGGCGGCGAGACTCCCGCACAAGCCGCAGGCGCGCGCGCCGGCGGCACGCCCGCCGTCCCCGTCGCCACCGCGAAAGTCGAACAGAAATCGATGCCCCTGGCCCTCACCGTGATCGGCACGGCGGAGGCGTCGTCGAACGTCGCCGTTCACGCGCAGATCACGGGCGCACTGACGTCGGTCAATTTCAAGGAAGGCGACGACGTGACGAAGGGCCAGGTCCTGTTCACGCTGGACCGGCGGCCGCTCGAAGGAGCGCTGGCACAGGCGCAGGCCACGCTCGCGCGCGACATGGCGCAGTCCGCCCAGGCGAAATCGACGGCGGCGCGGTTCCAGGATCTGCAGAGCCGCGGCATCGCGACAAAGGAACAAGCCGACGTGTCGCGGACGACGGCCGCGGCGCTCGACGCGACGCTCGAGTCCGATCGCGCGGCTGTCGAGAACGCGAAGGTCCAGCTGCAGTACGCGACGATCACCGCGCCGCTGTCCGGCCGCACCGGCGCGCTGATCGTGCACGAAGGCAACCTCGTGCGCGCCAACGACGCAACGGCGCTCGTCGTCATCAATCAGGTCGCGCCGATCTACGTGTCCTTCGGCATTCCGGAAGGGCGGCTGCCGGAACTGAAACGGTACATGGAGCAGGGCACGGTCCACGTGGAGGCCGCCGCGCCGGGCGAGACGAAATCGTCGAGCGGGCGCATCACCTTCATCGACAACGCCGTCGATTCGACGACGGGACAGATCAGGATCAAGGCGTCGTTCCAGAACGCCGACCATCGGCTCTGGCCCGGACAATTCGCGAACGTCGTGGTCACGTTGAGCACCGAGCCCAACGCGATCGTCGTCCCGACGGCCGCCGTTCAGAGCGGGCAGCAGGGGAACTACGTCTTCGTCGTGAAGCCGGACATGACCGTTGACTTACGGAGCGTCGGCGTCGAGCGGCAGGTGGCTGAAGCCACTGTCGTTCAGAACGGACTGAAGCCGGACGAGATCGTCGTCACTGATGGTCAGTTGCGTCTCGTTCCCGGGGCGAAGGTGAGCATCAAGTCCGGACCTGCAGCAAACGGCTCAAAGGGACAGCCATGAACTTATCGGCACTGTTCATCAAGCGTCCGGTCACGACGACGCTCATCATGCTGGGCATTCTGGTGTTCGGCCTGATGGCGTACCGGCTGCTGCCAGTGAGCGATCTGCCGGTGATCGACTTCCCCACCATTCAAGTCCAGGCCAATCTGCCCGGCGCGAACCCCGAGACGATGGCGACGGCCGTGGCGCTGCCGCTCGAGAAGCAGTTCTCGGCCATTGCAGGGCTGACGTCGATCAACTCGGTCAGCTCGCAGGGCCAGACGCAAATCACGCTGCAGTTCGATCTGAATCGCAACATCGACGCGGCGGCGCAGGACGTCCAGGCGATGATCGCGAGGACGACCCGTGCCCTGCCGGCGAATATGCCGGCGCCGCCGTCGCTGCAGAAGAACAACCCGACCGATCAATCGGTGATGTTTCTCGCGCTGCAGTCCAAGACTCTTCCGCTCTCCATGGTTGACGAGTACGCGCAGACGCTCGCGCAACGCATCTCGGTCGTGAACGGCGTCTCGCAGGTGAACATCAACGGCTCGCAGAAGGCCGCCGTGCGCGTGGAAGTGGACCCGCACAAGCTCGCGACGCACGGGATCGGCCTCGACGAGGTCGCCACCGCGATCACCAACGCGAACGTCAACCTGCCGACCGGCACGATGTACGGCGACGCCAGGAACTTCGTCGTCAAGGCCAACGGCCAGCTGCTCCAGGCCTCGGCATACGGGCCGGTCATCGTCGCGTACCGGAATGGGAATCCCGTTCGCCTCAACGAGGTCGCGCACGTTTTCGACGGCGTGGAGAACGACAAGATCGGCGGCTGGTTCAAGGGCGAGCGCGCGATCACGCTGTCCATCAACAAGCAGCCGGGCACGAACGTCGTGCAGGTCGTGGACGGCGTCAAGGAGCTGCTGCCCGCGCTCGCCGCGCAGCTGCCGGCGGCCATGACGCTCGAGACCCGGGGCGATCGTTCGGTGATGATTCGCGAATCGGTCCACGACGTGAAGCTGACGTTGCTGGCCACGGTCTTCCTCGTCGTCCTGGTCATCTTTTTGTTCCTGCGGAACGTGTCGGCGACCATCATTCCGAGCCTCGCGATTCCGGGATCGATCATCGCGACGTTCGCGGTGATGTATCAGCTCGACTACAGCCTGGATAATTTGTCGCTGATGGCGTTGACGCTCTCGGTGGGCTTCGTCGTCGACAACACGATCGTGATGCTCGAAAACATCGTGCGCCATATGGAAATGGGCAAGTCGCCGATGCGCGCCGCGTACGACGGATCGCAGGAAGTCGCGTTTACGATTCTGGCCATGACGCTCGCCCTGACGGCGGTGTTCATTCCGGTGCTCTTCATGGGCGGCATCGTCGGCAGGCTGCTCCACGAGTTCGCGGTCGTCATCAGCGTCGCCATCATGGTCTCGGGCTTCATCTCGATCAGCCTGACGCCGATGATGTGCAGCCTGTTCCTCACGAACCCGCACGATCAGAAGCACGGGCGGTTCTACAACGTCACCGAGCGGATGTTCGAAGCCTGGCTCCGGCTCTACGATCGGACGCTGTGGGTGGCGCTGCGCTTCCGCGCGGCGACGATGGTTGTATCGATCGCGCTGCTGGCTGCCACGGTCTATCTCTTCACCCTCGTGCCTAAAGGGTTCCTGCCGAGCGAAGATCAGGGTCGCTTCAACATCAATACCGAGGGCGCCCAGGGCCTCGGATTCGAGGAGATGGTCCGGCATCAGGAACAAATCTCCGACATCATCTCGAAGGACCCCAATATCTTCGTGTTTTCGAGCCAGGTCGGGTTCGGCGGAGGGTCGACCGGCAGCAATCAGGGCAGCATGTTCATCGAGCTGAAGCCCCGGGCCGAACGCGCGTTGTCGGTCGACCAGCTCATAGAGAAGCTGCGCCCCCAGCTCTCGCAGGTGCCGGGGATCCGCGTCTCGATGGTCAACCAGCCGCCCATCAACATCAGCGCGCGGCAAACCCGGGCGCTGTATCAGTTCACGCTCCAGGACACCGACACCGACGAGCTGTATCAGTGGGCTCCGGTTCTCGAAGCGAAGATGAGGGACCTCCCCGGACTGCAGGACATCAACACCGACCTGTTGATCAACAACCCGCAGGTCATGATTGACATGAACCGCGACCGGATCTCCGCGCTCGGCCTCACGGTCAACCAGGTCCAGACGGCGATGTTCAATGCCTACGGCACGCGGCAGATCTCCCAGATCTACGCGCCGAATAATCAGTACCAGGTCCTTCTGGGAGTCGCTCCCGAGTTCCAGCGCGACCCGTCTGCCCTCTCACAGCTCTACGTCCGCTCGTCGAGCGGCCGTCTCATCTCACTCGACTCGGTGACGACGGCGACCACGCAGGCCGGACCGATGACCATCAGCCATACCGGTCAGCTTCCATCGGTGACGATCTCGTTCAACCTCAAACCGGGTGTCGCGCTCGGCGACGCCGTCGACTCCATTCAGGCGCTCGCCAGCAACACGCTGCCCGCGGCCATCCTGACGAACTTCCAGGGCACCGCACAGGCGTTCCAGGACTCCCTGCAGGGGCTGGGGCTCATCCTCGTGATGGCGATCGTCGTCATCTACCTCGTGCTGGGAATCCTGTATGAAAGCTTCACGCATCCTTTGACGATTCTCTCCGGCCTGCCCTCGGCCGGCTTCGGCGCCCTGCTGACGCTGCTCCTCTTCAAGATGGAGCTGAGCCTTTATGCGTTCGTCGGCGTCATCATGCTCGTGGGGCTCGTGAAGAAGAACGGCATCATGATGGTGGACTTCGCCATCGCCGCCCAGGACCGCGGCAAGGAGCCGCTCGAAGCGATTCACGAAGCCTGCCTCGTCCGCTTCCGGCCGATCATGATGACGACCATGGCCGCGCTCGTCGGGACGCTGCCGATCGCCGTCGGCCTCGGCGCCGGCGCCGAGTCGCGGCGCCCGCTCGGCATGGCCGTGGTCGGCGGACTCCTCGTCTCGCAGTTGCTGACGCTTTACATCACGCCGGTGTATTACGTGTACATCGAGCGGGCCCGGCAGCGGCTCGCGTCGCGCAGATCGCACCACGCGCTGCCGCAGGACGCGCACACACCCTCAGAATCTCCTATCGCAGCGGCGTGATCATATAGTTGGTGAATTCGTGAGTTGGTGAGTTGGTGAATTGAATTCACCAACTCACCAATTCACCAACTCGCCAATTACCCTCTGTCGATTGGCATATACGCCGACTGGCCGTTCTGCAGGCGCGATCGATCGCCGCCGCTGACACACTGCCGATCGTCCGGTCCATGCCTTCCCGCCAGCGAACCATCTGTCTCGTGTCCAGCCGGCTCAACACGGTCGCGGAGCCATGAACATCTCGGCGCTCTTCATCAAGCGTCCCGTGACGACGACGCTCATCATGCTGGGCATTCTGGTGTTCGGCGTGATGGCCTACCGGCAGCTGCCGGTCAGCGACCTGCCGGTCGTCGACTTCCCGACCATCCAGGTAAACGCGGGTCTGCCCGGCGCGAGCCCCGAAACGATGGCGTCGTCGGTGGCGCTGCCGCTCGAAAAGCAGTTTTCGACGATTGCCGGCCTGACCTCGATCAATTCGGTCAGCTCTCAGGGAAGCACGAACATCTCGCTGCAGTTCGATTTGAGCCGCAACATCGACGCCGCCGCCCAGGACGTCCAGGCGATGATTGCCAGGACGAGCCGCGCGCTTCCACCCGGCATGCCTGCGCCGCCGTCGCTCCAGAAGAACAACCCGACCGATCAGCCCGTGATGTTCCTCGTCCTGCAGTCCAAGACGCTGCCGCTGTCGGTGATTGACGAGCAGGCGCAGACGCTGTCCCAGCGCATCTCGACGGTGAACGGCGTCGCCCAGGTGAACATTCAGGGCTCGCAAAAGGCCGCGGTGCGCATCGACATGGACCCCCACAAGCTCGCCGCGCACGGGATCGGCGTCGACGAGGTGGCCACCGCGGTTACGAGCGCCAACGTCAACCTGCCGACCGGCACCATGTACGGCGAGGAGCGGAACTTCGTCGTCAAGGCCAACGGTCAGCTGCTCCGGGCCGCGGCATACGGGCCGGTGATCATCGCCTACCGCAACGGCAATCCTGTCCGCTTGAGTGAGGTCGCCCATGTCTACGACGGCGTGGAGAACGACCAGGTCGCGGGCTGGTACAAAGGTGCGGTTGCGATCTCCCTGTCCATCAGCAAACAGCCAGGCACCAACGTCGTGCAGGTCGTCGACGACATCAAGAAGGTCCTGCCGTCGCTGAACGAGCAGCTGCCGGCGGCCATGACGCTCGAGATTCGGGCCGATCGATCCGAGTCGATTCGCGACTCCGTTCACGACGTGAAGCTGACCCTGCTGCTCACGGTCGGTCTCGTCGTAATGGTGATCTTCCTGTTCCTCCGCAACCTCTCGGCGACCATCATTCCGAGCCTGGCGCTGCCCGGCTCGATCGTCGCGACGTTCGCCGTGATGTACCAGCTCGGCTACAGCCTCGATAATCTGTCGCTGATGGCGCTGACCTTGAGCGTCGGCTTCGTGGTCGACGACGCGATTGTGATGCTCGAGAACATCGTGCGGCACATGGAAATGGGCAAATCCGCTGTGCGCGCGGCGTACGAGGGATCGCAGGAGGTGGCCTTCACGATCCTGTCGATGACGCTGGCGCTCGTGGCGGTGTTCATCCCCGTGCTCTTCATGGGCGGCGTCGTCGGACGGCTGTTGCATGAATTCTCAGTCACGATCAGCGTGGCCATTCTGGTATCGGGCTTCGTCTCGATCAGCTTGACGCCGATGCTGTGCAGCCGTTTTCTCAAGCCCCAGCATGCGCAGCGGCACGGCCGGTTCTACAACGCCACTGAACGCATGTTCGACGCCTGGCTACGTCTCTACGATCGCACCCTTCGCACGACGCTCCGATTCCGCGCGGCGACGATGTTCGTGTCGTTCGTGCTGCTGGTCGCGACCGTGTATCTCTTCACGATCGTGCCGAAGGGCTTTCTGCCGAGCGAGGACCAGGGCCGCTTCAGCCTGAGCACCGAAGGAGCGCAGGGGCTCGGATTCCAGGAGATGGTCAGCCATCAGCAGCAGGTCGCCGATATCGTCGCAAGCGACCCGAACGTTTTCGCCTTCACGAGCCAGATCGGGTTCGGGGGCGGGTCGAACGGCAGCAACCAGGGCAGCATGTTCATCGAGCTGAAGCCTTTGTCCGAGCGCAGGCTGTCGGTCGATCAGGTCATGGAGGAACTGCGCCCCAAGGTCGCGCAGGTACCGGGAATACGCGCGTTTCTCGTCAACCAGCCACCGATCAACATCGGCGCCCGGGGTACCCGGTCGCTGTATCAGTTCACGCTGCAGGACACCGACACCGACGAGTTGTACCGCTGGGCCCCCATCATGGAAGACAAGATGAAGGACATCGCGGGACTCCAGGATGTCAACAGCGACCTGCAGATCAAGAACCCGCAGATCACCGTCGACATGGACCGCGACCGTATTTCGGCGCTCGGTTTGACGGTCAACCAGGTCGAGACGGCGATGGCCAACTCTTACGGCAGACAGCAAATCTCGCAAATCTACGCGCCGAACAACCAGTACCAGGTCATTCTGGGCGTGGGTCCCGAGTTTCAGCGCGATCCGTCGGCGCTCTCGCAGCTCTACGTGCGCTCGTCGAAGGGCCAGCTGATCCCGCTGAATACCGTCGCAAAAGCGACCACGAGCCAGGGCCCACTGACGATCAGCCACACCGGACAGCTGCCGTCCGTCACGATCTCTTTCAACCTCCGGCCGGGCGTCGCGCTCGGCGACGCCGTCAACACCATTCAACAAGTCGCCGGTAATACGCTGCCGTCCGCCGTGACGACCATCTTTCAAGGCACGGCGCAGGCGTTCCAGGATTCGCTGCAGGGGCTCGGGATCATTCTTCTGTCGGCGATCGTCGTCATCTACCTCGTGCTGGGCATCCTGTACGAGAGCTTTACTCACCCGCTGACGATTCTTTCCGGACTGCCGTCGGCCGGCTTCGGCGCGCTGCTGACGCTGCTCATCTTCAAGATGGAGATGAGCCTCTACGCATTCGTCGGCATCATCATGCTGGTCGGACTCGTGAAGAAGAACGGCATCATGATGGTGGACTTCGCCGTCGCCGAGCAGCGCGACCACGGGAAGGAGCCGCTCGAGGCGATCCACCAGGCCTGTCTCGTGCGCTTCCGGCCGATCATGATGACGACGATGTGCGCGCTCGTCGGCACGCTGCCGATTGCACTGGGCCTGGGCGCCGGGGCCGAGTCGCGGCGCCCGCTCGGGATGGCGGTCGTCGGCGGACTGCTCGTCTCGCAGCTGCTGACGCTCTACCTCACTCCCGTGTACTACGTGTATATCGAAGGCGCGCGCATCAGGCTCATGTCGCGCAAGTCGCGGGCGTCCCTCCAGCGCCCGGCGCGGCATCCAGCCGATACCGACCCGGCCACAGCGGCCGGTTGAGCTTCGTCGTTCCGCCACTATGCCGTTGGACATAGCGGCATCCTGGCCATCCTGCAGGCGCGAGTCGGGTCGCTCAGCTGACACACTGCTAGCCGACCCGAATTATGTCTTCCTGCTCCCGGTGCCTCTGCGTCGGCTTCCTGCTCCTTACAAGTGGCGGCACCGTAGGCATGGCCCAGTCGGGGTCGATTCGCGAAGCGCCCGCTTCCCCGGTTTTCCGAAGCCGGACCGATCTCGTCGCGCTCGACGTCTCCGTCCAGCATCAGGCCGGCCAGGCCGTCCCGGTGCTGACGGCGGACGAATTTCTGGTGCTCGAAGACAACATTCCGCAGAAGCTGGCGGTCTTTTCCGCCGAAGGGCGATTGCCCCTCGCGGTCACGCTGCTCATCGATCAGAGCCAGAGCATGGACGGGGAACGGCTCGACCGCGCCAAAGCAGCGGCCGCCGCCCTGCTCCACATCCTCGGGCCCGATGACCTCGTAGAGATCCTCGCATTCAACGACGACACAATCCGGCTGTATCCGCTCGGCAGCGATCATTCCGCCGCCGAGCGGGCGACGACCGGGCTGACCCCTGGCGGCGCGACTGCCCTCTATGACGCGCTGCTCGTCGGCTTGCGCGATCTCCAGCACGCCCTGCGGGGACGGACCGACTATCAGAAGGCGATCGTGATCCTGTCTGACGGCGAGGACACGGCGAGCCGGGAGATGTTCGAGGACGTCCTGGAGGATGCGAGGCGAACCGATGTCGCCATCGATGCCGTCTCGCTTCGCACCGACAAGCGCGATCACTCCTTGCCGCCCGTTCACGAGCTGACGCAACTGGCAACCGACACGGGAGGCCGGGCCGTGGCGGTCCATCGCCTCGCCGATCTGGTGCCGGTTTATGAAGACATCGGCGCGGAGCTGCGTCATCAATATCGGCTTGGCTACGTGTCTTCGTCGACGATTAACGACGGCCGCTGGCGGCGCATCTCGGTTCGGATTGCGAACAGGGATGTCGTCGCGCGCACGCGCGCCGGTTACTACGCGAATTGAAGGATACCCATGCGCTTCACCGTCGGTCCGTTCTTCCCCCTGCTGGCCCTGGTCGCGACCATTACGACAACCGCGTGCTCGGCCAGCGGCGAAACGCCCGCTCAAGCCGCGGGTGCCCGCCGGGAGAACGGGCCGCCGGCTGTTCCCGTGTCAACGGCGAGGGTCGATCGGAAATCGATGCCGATGGCCATCAGCGTCATCGGCACCGCGGAGGCCTACTCGAACGTAGCGGTCCACGCGCAGATCACCGGCGAGCTGACGTCAGTCGACTTTAAAGAAGGTGGAGACGTCCAGAAGGGCGAAATCATTTTCACGCTCGATTTCCGGCCGCTCGAGGCGGCGCTGCAGCAGGCGGAGGCCAATCTCACGCGCGATATGGCGCAGGCGGCCAACGCGAGATCGAGCGCCGGCCGCTACGAGGATCTCCAGTCCCGCGGGATCGCGACCTCGGAGCAGGCCGATCAGTCGCGCACGACCGCCGAGGCGCTCGATGCCACGGTGCTGGCCGATCGCGCGGCCGTCGCCAACGCAAAGGTGCAGCTGCAGTACGCGACGATCATGGCGCCGCTGTCCGGCCGCACGGGCGCGTTGATGGTCCATGAGGGCAACCTCGTGCGCGCCAACGACACCACGCCGCTCGTCGTCATCAACCAGATCTCGCCCATCTACGTCTCGTTCGGCCTGCCTGAGGGGCAGCTTCCCGATCTGAAACGCTATATGGCCCATGGGACGGTCGCCGTGGAAGCCGCCGCGCCGGGCGAAACGGAAACGTCGCGGGGGCGTATTACTTTCATTGACAACGCGGTCGATCCGACGACGGGCCAAATCAAAGTCAAGGCGTCGTTCCCGAACGAGGATCGCCGCCTGTGGCCGGGGCAGTTTGTAAACGTGACACTGACATTAACGGTCGAAGCAGACGCGATCGTCGTGCCCACCGCGGCCGTCCAGAGCGGGCAGCAAGGCACGTACGTGTTCGTGCTGAAACCCGACAAGACGGTCGAGCTGCGCACCATAGCCGTCGAACGTGAAGCGGCGGAAAGCACGATCGTGCAGAACGGTTTGACGGGAGGCGAAATCGTCGTGACCGATGGCCAGTTGCGCCTGGCGGCCGGATCCAAGGTGACGGTCAAGAACGGACCGGGCGGACCGGGCGCGAGCAGCGTGACGGCCGCGCGCGGCGTGAAGGCTGCGCCATGAATCTTTCTACGCTCTTCATCAAGCGTCCGGTGACGACGACGCTCCTCCTGGTATTGATTCTCGTCGTCGGCACGATGGCGTACCGGCTGCTGCCGATCAGCGATCTGCCGGTCATCGATTTCCCGACGGTTCAAGTGTCGGCCGGATTACCCGGCGCGAGCCCGGAGACGATGGCTTCGTCCGTCGCGCTGCCGCTCGAGAAGCAGTTCTCGACCATAGCCGGCCTGACGGCGATCAACTCGAACAGCTCGCTGGGCAACACGAACATCACGCTGCAGTTCGACTTGAGCCGCAACATCGACGCGGCGGCCCAGGATGTCCAGGCGGTCATCGCCAAGACCACTCGGGCCCTTCCACCGGGCATGCCGGCGCCGCCGTCGCTGCAGAAGCAAAACCCCACCGACCAGCCAGTGCTGTACATGGTGCTGCAGTCGGATACGCTGCCGATGTCGCTGGTGGATGAGCAAGCGCAGCTGCTCGCCCAGCGGCTCTCGCAGGTGAACGGCGTCGCGCTCGTCAACATCATGGGCTCGCGGAAGAACGCCGTCCGCGTCGACGTCGACCCGCAGAAGCTCGCGGCACACGGGATTGGCATCGACGAAGTCGCCACCGCCATCACGG
>Ga0307310_10000753_pt1 | contig 11303 bp, 8 predicted proteins | sample ER_DNA_197_FD_194502 | JGI IMG/M metagenome (GOLD analysis project Ga0307310, IMG submission 194502) | Bulk soil microbial communities from the East River watershed near Crested Butte, Colorado, United States - ER_DNA_197 | ecosystem: Environmental > Terrestrial > Soil > Floodplain | place: USA...
CCAGGCGTGCCTCGGGGTCAATTGCGCGCCAGAGGTCGACGACGCTGCTCACCCGACCGCGTCCGTGATGATCGTGCGCAGCGGCTCGAGGTCGCGAGCCACCAGCCGATCGAAGCGCTCGCCGCGAAGGAGGAGTCGCAGCACCCCGTCCTCGGCACGAAGAGTGATTCGACGCCGCGGCAGCCAGAAGCTGACCGCGAGGCAGGCGCTCAGCAGCGCCGCTCCGGCGAACAGGAGCGCCATCCCCGGGTCGCGGCGAGCGAGAAACGTGACGTAGGCCTCGAAGCCGTCGAGCCGCACGACAAGGTCCCCGACGCGTCGCTCGTCGCCCGGCCGGAAGCGCGCAGCGTCCTGGCGACCGGCGCTCGTGGCCGCGGCGATCTCGAGCAGGTTGGCCGCGGGATCGACCAGGCTGAGCCCCAGCGTCGCCGCCGCGGCGGGCAGCTCGACGAATGCCGAGGGGAGGCCATCGCGGGTTCCGTCGAGCGGGACTGCACCCGCGAGCAGCACTCGGCCGCCCAGGGTCGTCACGTGGAGGCGGACCGCCGGGCCGTAGGTCCATCCGTGGACGAGGTAGCCGCCGAACGAGCCCGGATGATTCACTTGCAGGACCTGCCGGCTGACGGGCTGGCCGTCGCGCAGGAAGGTGACCGTGGTGTCCAGTCGGCGTGGCCGTCCATCCGCGCCGAACGCCGCGTCGAATCGCTCCAGCCGCAGTGCGTCGGTGAAGCCGGGGCGTGCGCTGTCGAGGAGGGCCTGGTCGCCGGGGAGGAGGCTGAAGGTCGTCTCGCTGCCGAAGGCGGCACCGATCGCCGCTCCCACCACCAGCAGCACGAGCGCCGCATGGCTGCCGATGGCGGCGAAGCGAGACCAGCCGCGCCGCACGCCGGTCAGGGTCCAGCGAGCGCCGGAACCGGCGTGGCGGACCCGATAGCCGGCGTGCCCCAGGGCCGCGGCGAGATCGGCCCGAGCCGGCTCTGCGAGCGGGGCAACGGTCGGGACGATCACTTCGAGCGTCCCGCCGCCCGGCCTCAGGGCCGCGGGGCGCCGCCATTCGCGCCAGGCCGCCGGCCACCGGACGGCAACCGCCGCGAGGCCGCTCAACAAGATCGCGCCAAGGAGGACCAGGTATGCAGAGCTGTCGAGCAACGCGCCGCCGCCCGGCAGCGCGGCCGCAGCCGCATTCCATGCGGCGGCGACCAGCAGCAACCCCAGCCCGACGCGAGGATCGGCGACGATCCGGAGCGCGCGCTCCGCCCCCCGAGCGAGCCGATCGAGCCGGGCCGCCTTTGTGGCGAGCGCTGGCGCGGGATTCATTGCCGTCCCGACGGTGATCAGGCGGCCGCGGACGTGAAGTCCTCGATCAGGTCCGCGGCATCCTCCAGGCCGATCGAGACCCGGACCATCCCGGGGGTCAGGCCGGACGCTGCGAGCTGCGCATCGTCGAACTGCCGGTGCGAGGATGACGCCGGGTGGCTGCACAGCGTCTCAGCGCTGCCCAGGCTGGTGGCGTGGACCGCAACCCGCAGCTTGCCGAGGAACCCTTCTCCGGCGGATCGGCCGCCCGACAGCTCGATCGCCATCATCCCGCCGCCACGCCCATCTCTCAGCTGCCGCTCCGCGAGGGCGCGTTGCGGGTGCGAGGCGAGTCCCGGGTAGCGCACCTGCGCGATCCCCGGCGCCCCTTCCATGGCCGTCGCCACCGCAAGCGCGGTTGCCGAGTGCCGCTCCATCCGAAGGGCGAGCGTCTTCAGGCCACGCAGCGCCAGGAAGGCCTCGAGCGGCTGCGCATTGCCACCCGCGTTGATGACCACGTGGCGCGCGTGGCCGACCCGCTCGGCCTCCCCCAGGATCGCGCCGCCGGTCAGATCGGAGTGCCCACCGACGTATTTCGTCACGGAGTGCACCACGAGATCGGCCCCGAGCGCAAGGGGGTTGCACAGGTACGGCGAGGCGAAGGTGTTGTCGATCATGACCGCGATGCCACGCGCTCGCGCGAGCGCGCTGATGGCCGCGATGTCCGGCACGTCGGTGGTGGGGTTGGCGATGGTCTCGAGCCAGATGATGCGTGTGCGGTCGGTGATGGCGGCCTCGACCGCGGAGGCATCGGCCTGGTCGGCGAAGGTGTGCTCGATCCCATACCGCGCAAGGAGCCCGGTAAGCAGCGCGTAGGTGCCGCCATACATCGCCCGCGGGGCGATCACATGGTCACCCGCCCGCGCGGTCGAGAGGATGGCTCCGTGAATCGCCGCCATCCCCGAGGCGGTGACGTGGCACGCCTCCGCCCCTTCGAGCTCGGACAGCGCGAGCTCCAGGGCCTCGTGGGTCGGGTTCGAGTAGCGCGAATACGAGTGGCCGGGCCGCTGGAACTCGAGGAGCTCCGCGAGCTCTCCCGCGCTCGCCACCTCGAACGTGCTGGTCTGGTAGATCGGCACGTTGATGGGCGGCTGTGGAGCGGCCGGCACGCGGCTGGCGGCGCGAATGGCGCGGGTGGCGAAGCCAGGCATCGCAGGAGTCTAGTCGTCGCGCTCGCTTCGCGGATGCGTCGGTCCCAGGAAGGCATCCATGGCGCGACGGATCTGGTGGTCGGGATCGAAGCTGCGCGAGGCGGCCGCGATCTGTCGACGGACCTCCGTCGGATCAGGCTCGTCCTCGTTCGAGGGCTCGTGGGCGGCCGGCATCGGAAGGACCGTCGGCCGGTTCGCGTGCGAGCCGTTCGTCGCCATCTCGACCGCTTCGAGCGATGTCCTGGTGACCGGTGCCGAGGCCGCTGCAGGCAGGGGCTCAGGCGCCACCTCGGGCCTGATGTCAGGCTGCGGCTCGGGCGCGGCGGCGGTTGGAGCCGGTTCGGCAGGCTGGACGCTGGGAGCAGGCAGCGGTGGCAGCCGCCGTGGGCGCGGATAGCCGCTGATCTGGTTCTTTCCGAGCGATTTGGCCTGGTACATCGCCCGGTCCGCCGCCACCATCAGCTCCTCGACGCCCATGCCGTCCTCCGGGTGCGAGACCAGACCGATGCTGACGCTCGTCTCGACTCCCTCGGACCCGATCAGCATGCCGAGCTCCTCGGCGCCGGTACGAATCTTCTCGGCGACCACGAACGCCCCGACGATCTCCGTCTCGGGCAGCAGGACGACGAACTCGTCGCCACCGTAGCGGTACGCCGTGTCAACGGTTCGAATCGAACGGCGGATCACCGCGCCCAGCTGTCGCAGTACCTCGTCGCCGCGATGATGACCCAGCGAGTCATTCACGACCTTCAGGCCGTCCAGGTCGATCATCAGCAGGCAGAAGCCGCGCTCGCTGCGGCGCGTGCGGCGGATCTCCTGGTCGAGCGTGCCAAAGATCTGCGCGCGGTTGTAGAGACCCGTGAGCGGGTCGGAAAGCGAGAGGGTCAGGATCGCCGAGCGCGCCCGGCGCTCGTGGGCGGCGAAGAAGCCGGCGAGGTAGGCGAGCAGCCAGATCGACCCGAAGTTGACGCCGAACTGGAGCAGATCTCCCGCGGTGAACGACGCGCGCTGAGGGTCGAGCAGCAGGACCCCGACATAGGCGAGCGCGGCGCCAACCACGGCGAGGAACGCCGCCCGCCCTCCACGCGCCAGGGCGACGGCAACTGCCACCAGGAGGTAGACGAAGAAGAACGGGGACATCCCGTAGCCGGTGAGCATCAGCAGGAGGCTCACGAGGAGGAGAGCAATGCCGCCCTCGAGCCAGAATCGCACCGGTCGAAGCCACTCGGCTGGCATCAGCTCATGGAAGACGAGCACCGTCGCGACCGCCGCCCCGCCGAGCGCGTAGATGAGCTGCTGGTTCTCGAGGAAGGCGCCGGAGAGACCGATTCCCACCAGCACCGCGGCGATCGTGAGCCACCACGTGACGCGCAGCACGCGATCGTACGGGTGCTCGCCGGCCTCGGTCCCCGCCTCGTCCTCCATCTCGCCAGGTGCGTACGGCTCCAACGGTGCGGCTTCGGCCCCGGCCCGGGCCCTGTCGCGGCTCGTCCCGGCTCCATCGGGCACGCGGTCGCGGTACGCGGACCAGGCGCCGATCAGGAGCAGCGCCGCTACCGAGGCGGCGACAACGAGATAGGCAGCTTCGATGGGCACCGGTCTAGTCTAGGGTCGCGGCCGGGCATGGTGCAAAGGTACTAACCCATCCGTACTGCCCCATTTGCGCCCCACCGGGACGAAATCCGCCCGATGCTATACTCCGAAATCCCCTGTGCCGAGCCTTTGCCGAGGGTGCGCATTGACGGTCTCGTATCACCCCCGACATCCCGTGGCGGCTGCCGCCCTCTCGTTCCTCTTCCCGGGCCTCGGACAGGCATACGCCGGCCAACGGCGGCTCGCGCTCCTGCTCGCCGGACCGATTGTTCTCCTCATCGTGGCGACCCTGCTGATCGCGCTCCTCTTCGGGGCCCAGATGCGCAACCAGCTCCTCTCGGCGCCGTTCCTGACCGGGCTCCTCGCGCTCGACGTGACGCTCCTCAACTGGCGGCTCTTCGCCATCCTTCAGGCAGGCCTCAGGATCCGGCCATCGACCCGCACGCTCGCCGCGCTCGCGGGGCTGGTGCTGCTGACGCTCGCCATGCACGCCTACATGGCCTTCGTCGTCGGTCGGCTGGACAGCGTCCTCAACCGGGTCTTTGGCGAGGAGCGCAGCGCAGCGGTCGGAGCCGGGAGCGGGCAGGGCGGACCGCTCAATGAGCCGGAATATCGCTGGGACGGGACGGAGCCGATCAACTTCCTCCTGCTCGGCCTGGATACCGGCCCCGGCCGCGACGAGGCGAACACCGACACGATCCTGGTCGTCAGCGTCGATCCTGTCTCGCACCACGCGGTGATGGTCTCCGTCCCCCGTGACACCGGGCTCATGCCGCTCCCCGACACCAGCATCCACCCCGATGGCCTCTTCCCCGACAAGATCAACGCGCTCGCCGCGACCGCCGACAAGGCTCCGGCACGCTGGTGCCCGGACCTGCGCACGGCAGGAAACTGCGGAGTTCGCACCCTGGAGCGGTCCGTCTCGCTGTACCTGGGCATCCCGATCCATTACTACGCGCTCATCGATCTGCAGGGCTTCTCAGAGCTGATTGACTCGCTCGGCGGGCTCGAGCTCTGCCTTCCCGGCCGTCTCATCGACCCTGCCTACTCGGGGCCGGGATGGCCGAAGACCGGGATCGAGCTGCCAGCGGGCTGCCGGCACTACGACGGCGCGGAGGCGCTCGCCTTTGCTCGGATCCGCAAGGGCACGCTGGTGCTGCCCGACGGCTCCACCGAAGCTCAGGACGACTTCAAGCGGTCGGAGCGCCAGCAGGAAGTTCTCCTCGCCCTGCGCCGACAGCTTGCCAGGGCCGATCTGCTCTTCGACCTGCCCGGCATCCTCGACGCGGTTGGGCGCACCGTCACGACCGACTTTCCACGCTCAAAGGCGGGCGACCTCGCCACCCTCATCCCCCTCATCGCAGGTCCGGAGATCGAGCGCGCCGTGCTCGGACTGCCGAAGTTCGTCGATCCTCCCGTCAACCCTGACGTCAACTACCTCCTGATCCCGCGACGCGACGCCATTCGAGCCGAGATGGAACGCCTCTTTGGGTCGAACGGACCGCTGCGCGGGTGGTATGTCGGCAGCGAGGCGACCCTCCCGCCGACCGACAGCCCGCAGCCGAGCCCGTCCGCCTCGTGACCAATCGGCGACCCCGAATTCTTCTGCTGTCCATGTATCCGCTCGACCGCGGGATGTGGGGCGCCACGACTCGCATCACGCAGCTGCGCGACGCCCTCGCACGGATCGCCGATCTCGATGTCGTCTCAGGCGGCCGCTCGGCGCGCGCCGGACAGTTGGCACCCCGCATCCGCACGCTGGCGCGCCTCGACGGGATCTACGTGGAGAATTCGACGACCCTGCCGGGCCCCGCAGACCTTGCCTATTTAGGCCTGGCCCGTGCGCGGCATGTTCCGATCCTGACCTACGTCCGCGACGCGCAGCAGCTCTTCAGCGAGTACGACAGCGCCTCTACGCTCAAGCAGCGTCTCAGCCGGCGCGCCTTCATGCCAGCGCTGCGCCTGCTGATGCGCCTGTCGACGCGGGTGGCGTTCCCGTCGCGTGGCCTTGCGCGGGCGATCAACGGCGACGACCGCGAGGCGCTCCTGCTTCCGCCTGGTGCGCGCCTTGCTCCCGACGTCGCCCCAGATGCCGATGCCCACGCCCTCCTGTTCGTTGGACCGATGAATCGGCCGGCCCATGGGGCCGACCTCCTGGTCGCCGCCGTGGAGGAGGCCAGGCGGCGTGGCGCGGACGTGGAGGTCATATCGATCTCGCGGCAGGGTGAGGAGCTGCCGGGCGAGGTTCCCCGCTGGCTGCATCGGGAGCGGGCGGACGGCTTGGAGATCGATCGATTCCTGCCGCGGGTGATGGCCACAATCACGCCGCGAAGGAAGACTCCTTACAACGACCTGGGTGTACCCGTCAAGGTGCTCGAATACCTGGGTTACGGCCGCCCGATGATCGTGACTGACCTTGAGGAGACGGCTGCGATCGTCGGCGAGGCGGCGTGCGGGGTCATTGTTCCGGACAGCGTCGAGGGCCTCGCCGCAGGGATTCTGGAAGTGGCGAACGCCTCCGCGGATCAGCGAACCGCCTGGGGGGCCGCGGCGCGGCGCGCAGCCGAGCGGAACTCCTGGGACGAGCGGGCGCGCCAGATCATCGAGATCCTGCGCGAGCGCGCGACCAGCTCGCCCGCCACTCGACGACAGGGCTCCGAATCAGAACTGTCGGCCGGTGAGCACCTGCCACAGGGTCCGGAGAATGATCCGCAGGTCGAGCACGAAGGATCGCCCCTCGACGTACTCGATGTCTAGGGCGACCCCCTCGTCGAAGCTGAGGGCCCCCCACGCCCGTGCCTGCCAGAGTCCGGTCAGCCCGGGGAGGACGGCGAGCCTGCGCAGGTGCCACGGCTCGTAGAGCTCGACCTCGTACGGGATCGGAGGCCGCGGTCCCACCAGGCTCATCTCGCCGCGAAGGATGTTCAGGAGCTGCGGCAGCTCGTCGAGGTGCGAGCGGCGCAGGAGCGCTCCGACGCGGGTCACCCGGGCATCGCCCTCGATCGGCAGCCAGGTCGGGTCGTCGCTGGTCGGGTGACCCTGCCGGATCAGCCGGCTGATGTGGACGCGGTGCTCCCGCTCGTCGGCGCGCAGATGCATGCTGCGGAACTTCAGGATCGTGAAGGGACGTCCGCCAAGTCCCAGCCGTTCCTGCCGGAAGAAGACCGGCCCCGGCGACTCGACCTTCACTGCGGCCGCGATGCCGAGCATCAGCGGCGAGGCCACCACCAGACCGATCCCCGCGGCCGCGAGGTCGAGCGCCCGCTTCGCGACGCGGTAGCGCGGCGAGGTTGGAGCAATCGGAATCGTGACCGTCGGTCGCGCGGAATCAATCACGTCGGGAAGAGAGCTCATCGGACGGTGATCGTCGCTCGCGCGCGGCTTACGCCGGCTCGGGCTTCGCGGCGTACAGCGAAGCGATTCCCACCACAAACCAGAACATGAACGCCACGGTGTTGCCTTCCAGGCCCATGGTCGTCCCGGTGATGATCACACCGGCGCAGGTGGCCAGCAGGATCCCCGCCGTCATCACGTAGCGGCTCCCGGCCGCCACGTGCCGCACGCGCCTGAGCAGCCCGACGACGACCACGCCGATGAGCGCGGCGAACGCCGCCGCTCCGAGGATCCCGGCCTCGATCAGGAGGTGCAGCCAGAAGTTGTCGACCGTCTGCTGGAAGCGGAGCAGCTTGTCGGTGCCGTACTGCCGGTGGACCGGCGAGTCGAAGTGGTCCGCCGCGGCACCGCCGTACCGCCCCGGCCCGACTCCCAGCAGGGGATGGTCGCGGAAGATGGGGATGGCGTTCAGGATCAGCTGCGTGCGGAGGTCGCGGCCCGTTCCGACCTTCCCGGCCCGAGCGGTCGTGGTGTCGATGATGTTGAAGTCAGCGGGTGGGACCGCCGTCCCGGGCGCCGGGGCCACCAGCAGGTTGCGCGGCATGACATTGACGAGGAGGAAGGCAAGGACGGCGATCCCGATCGAGGCCAGGAGCACCTTGCGGTCGAGGAAGATGGTGATCGCGACGGTGGCGAAGGTGATGCCCAGCCACGAGCCGCGCGAGTAGCTCAGCAGCAGCGCCATGGCAAGCACAAGCGCGGCTGCCGCCATCGCCCAGCGCATGCGCGGCGTCGGCAGGCGGATCGAGCCGAAGAGAGTAAGCGGTAGGATGAGCGCGATCATCGAGCCGAGCGCGTTCGGGTTCTGGACGATTGAGCCGATGCGGGCCGCCTCTCCCGAGCGGCCCTTCACCACATCCAGGCCGAGGATATTCGGGGCCAGCACGGCCTGGCCCACTCCGATCACGGCCATCACCACCACCGCCGCGCCCACGGCGCCGAGGGCAATCACCGCCTGCCGGTGGGTGAACCCGACCATCCGGCACAGGTAGAAGATGGCGAGCGCGTCGAGGGTGTAGAAGAACCCGGCGGCCACTGTCACGGGCGGCACGCCGTTGAGCAGCGCCGAGATGAGACCCAGGACGACAAATGCCATGAGGCCGATGGTTGCCGGATGCCGCACCGCCGGTATGAGGCGGCCATCCCGCCAGGCCATGACCAGGAGCACCAGCCCGATCACCGCCAGCAGCGCCTCGGAAAGGTATTGCGCCACGGATCCGATCTGCGCCGAGATCAGCGGCGCGATGATGAAGCGGTCGAGGATCGGCGCCAGCACGACCACCACCAGCATCGCGCGCGGCCAGCGCCACGTCGCGAGCGCGACGAGCGCAAAGAGCTCGGCCACGAAGAGCAGGTAGGCGGCGCTCGACGCGCGGGCCAACAGAATGGCTGCCACGACCGCGCCGAGGGCCAGGAGCCCGACGGCCACCGCGGTGGCAGGGGTGCCGGCCAGGAACGTGCGCAGCGGTCGCGAGGTATTCAACCGCGGACCATTATCCGCATTCTTCGCAAGGTCACGCTCCGTCGCCGCGCCGAGTTGCCCCGAGGTGGTCGGGGCGGCCGGATTCGAACCGGCGACCTCCTGCTCCCAAAGCAGGCACGCTGCCAAACTGCGCCACGCCCCGACTCACGCCTAGGATACCGCCCCGGAATCAGCGAATGAGCCGCTCCACCACGGCGAGGTACGCCGGCGCCTGGCGGGCCCAGCCATAGGGCTTCCCCTGGCGGCGTGCGGCGGCGGCCTGGAGCTCGGCGGCACGTGGATCTGCCGCAAGCTTGCGGATCGCGTCCGCCAGCGCGTCTGGGTCGCCACCGGGCACGTACGTGAGCGCACTCGCGTCGAAGTGCGCGCGGAAGGTGGCGAGGTCGCTGGCGATGACCGGGATCCCCATCGCAACGTATTCGAGCAGCTTGGTCGACAGCGAGAGCTGCAGATACGACTCGGGCAGCGAGGGAACGATCCCGAGATCCGCACCGGCGAGGAGCGCGGGGAGCCGGTCGAGCGGGACTGGACCGTGGAGATGCACCCGCGCCGTTGTGCCGGTGCGAGCAATGGCTGCCTCGATCTGGGGCCGATACGGCCCGTCGCCGTAGACGTCGAGCCGCACGCTGGGATCACCTCGGTCTGGCGAGAGGCGCGCGATCGCCTCGACCGCGACCTCGAGTCCGTAGATCCGCTGCAGCGAGGAGTGATGAATGATCCGTAGCTCCCCGTCCTCCATGAACGGGCGACGCGGATGGCGAGTCGGATCGAAGAGTCGCTCATCGGCACCGTTCATGATCACCGTGATCTTCTCAGGGGCGACGCCCCGGGCCACTGCCAGCGCGCGGAGCGGCTCGTGGACCGTCAGCAGCTCATCGGCCATCGCCGAAGAACCGCGGGCCACGCCGCGCACGATCGGGCGCAGCAGCGCTCCGGAGGCTCCGGCAAAGCGGTCCTCGAAGAAAGCCGGCATGTCCTCGTGCAGGTCGAGCAGCAGCGGCACGCCAGAGAGCTTCAGCGGACCCACGGCGAAGACCAGGAAGTCCGGAAGGGTCGCGACCTGCACCAGGCGGTAGCGCCGCCGCCGATGCTCCGCTGTCAGTCGCGCGGCCACGTGGCCCGCGAAGGCCAGGTACTCGGCGAGGTGCCCCGCGAAGCCGCTGAAGCGCCGTCGGACCGGCAGCCGGATCACGCGCAATGCGCCGTCGACCTCGACCGGGAGCTGCCCCGCGTCGCGGAGGGCGAAGACATCGACCTCGTAGCCGGCGGACAGCAGCGCATCCACCTGTCGGCGGATGCGCGGGTCAGCGGGCACCGAGGCGTGCACCACGATGGCGATCGGCCCACCGCCCGTCACCCGTGCTTCGCCTCGTTCCAGAGCGCATCCCGCGCCTCGGGATCGACCGCGGCCAGGTCGATCCCTCGGGCCGCCGCCATCTCCTCCACCGCGCCATGGCGATCGATGAAGCGGCGGTTCGCGGCCCGCAGCGCCTCCTCGGGGTCGAGCCCCAGCCAATGGCCCAGGCGGACAAGGACGAAGAGCAGGTCGCCAAGCTCATGGAGACGAGCGTCGTGGTCGCCAGCCGCACGCAGCTCGTCGAGCTCTTCGGCGACCTTGGCCCAGACCCCCTCCACGTCCGGCCAATCCCAGCCAAGGACGCTGGCGCGATCCTGGATCTCGCGGCTCGCCGGCAGCGCGGGAAGGGCGCGCGCCACGCCGGCGAAGGGGCCGGCATCCTGGCCGGCCTCGTCCCGCTCGGCGGCCTTGATCGTCTCCCAGTTGGCGAGCACCTCGTCCGGGCCCGAGACGATCATGTCGCCGAAGACGTGCGGGTGGCGCCGCACGATTTTGGCGCCGATCCCGCGGTACACGTCGGTCAGGTCGAACTCGCCCGCTTCTGCCGCGAACTGGGCGTGCAGGATCACCTGCAGGAGCACGTCACCAAGCTCCTGGGCAAGATCCGCCGGAGTGCCGCGCTCGATCGCGTCCACGGTCTCGTAGGCCTCCTCGAGCAGATAGCTGCGCAGGCTGGCGTGGCTCTGCCGGCGATCCCATGGACAGCCGTCCGGGGCCCGCAGGCGAGCGCTGATGGCGGCCATGCCGTGGGGAGATGCGAGGTTTTCAAGCGCCGGAAGCGCCGGGACGAACCAGTTGGCGGCGGCCAGCGCCGCCTCGTCGAGCTCGTGGAGCGGGGTGATGGTGCCGGCTGCCAGGTCACGCAGCTCGTGGTGCGGCGGGTAGAGAGCGGTGAGGACCGCGTGCGCCCCATTCCGCGCGTGGCGCCCGGGAAGCGAAGGAAGCGGATCGGCCGATGGATCCGAGCGCA
>Ga0307310_10000756_pt1 | contig 11278 bp, 22 predicted proteins | sample ER_DNA_197_FD_194502 | JGI IMG/M metagenome (GOLD analysis project Ga0307310, IMG submission 194502) | Bulk soil microbial communities from the East River watershed near Crested Butte, Colorado, United States - ER_DNA_197 | ecosystem: Environmental > Terrestrial > Soil > Floodplain | place...
ACGCTCTTCCGATCTGCCGGGTGGGCCGCGGCGGCCGGGAGGCCGAGGCCGCGCGCGCAGTCAGGAGTCCACAGAGCGGGCGCCGGCGCAGGAGAAGCCGCCGGTCGAGGAGCAGCCCCAGGCCGCTGCCGAGACCGAGGCTCCCGCAGAGGCTCCGCAGCCCGAGAAGGACGAGAAGAAGAAGGACGAGAGCTAGATGCTGCTACCCAAGAAGACGAAGTACCGCAAGTACCAGCGAGGCCGCCGGCGTGGGATGTCGAAGGGCCAGACGACCGTGCAGGCAGGCGACTTCGGGCTGAAGGCGCTCGAGGCCGGCTGGGTCACGAACCGCCAGATCGAGGCCGCGCGAATCGCGATGACGCGCAAGATCCGCCGTGGCGGCAAGGTCTGGATCAACGTCTTCCCGGACAAGCCGGTGACGCAGAAGCCCGCCGAGACGCGCATGGGCTCCGGCAAGGGCGCGCCCGAGCACTGGGTCGCCGTCGTCAAGCCCGGCCGCGTCATGTTCGAGCTAGCCGGCGTGGACGAGACGCTGGCCAAGGACGCTCTCCGTCTCGCCGGCCGCAAGCTGCCGATCAAGACCAAGGTCGTGACGAGGGAGGCGGATCTCTTTGCGAGCTAGGGAGCTGCGCGACCTGACCGACGAGGAGCTGGAGAACCGTCTGGCAGACACGCGCCAGGAGCTGTTCAACCTGCGCTTCCAGTCCGCCACCGGCGCCCTCGAGAATCCCGCGCGGCTGAAGCACGCCAAGCGCGAGATCGCCCGAATCCTGACCATCCGCATCGAACGCGAATCGAGCCTGACGAGAGAGACAAATGCCTGACGAAGAGCAGAACGAGACAACCGAAGAGCCGACCGAGGCAGTCGAGCCCGAGGCCGAGGCGGAAGCCCCGGCCGAGGAGCCTGCGGCCGAAGAGGCCCCTGCCGAGGAGCCGGCCGCCGAGGCCGAGCCTGAGGCGGAGGAGCCCGCGGCCGAAGAGCCCGCGGCGGAAGCCGAGGAGCCTGTGGCTTAAGAGCCCGCGGCCGGCGAGCCTGCCGCCGAGGAGCCAGCAGTCGAAGCGGAGGAGCCCGCCGCCGAAGAAGCGGCTCCGCAGCAGTCTGGTCCCAAGCCGAAGCGCAAGCGCGTGCCACGCTCGGAGCGCCACAAACACTCCAAGCCGAAGCGCGAGCGCCCCGCGGAGCGTCGCCCGATCGTCCGGCTGCCCAAGCCCGAGCACGAGCGCGGCCGGCGGCAGGAGCGCCGCGGCGTGGTCGTCTCCGACGCGATGGACAAGACGATCGTGGTCAAGGTCGACACGGTGAAGGCGCACCGGCGCTACAAGAAGGTCGTTCGCCGCTCGGCGAAGTTCCACGCCCACGACGAGCAGAACGCCGCCAAGATCGGCGACCTCGTGCGCATCGTCGAGACGCGCCCGCTCTCGAAGACGAAGAACTGGCGACTCGCCGAAGTGCTGGAGGCGGCCAAGTGATCCAGCAGGAGTCACGGCTGCGCGTGGCCGACAACACCGGCGCGCGCGAGATCCTCTGCATCCGCGTCAAGGGCGGCTCGAAGCGCCGCTACGCGCGGGTCGGCGACGTGATCACCGCGACCGTCAAGACGGCAAGCCCCCAGGGCGCTGTCAAGAAGGGCGAGGTGGTGCAGGCTGTGGTCGTCCGCACGCGCAAGCCATTCGGGCGGAACGACGGCACCTCGATCGCGTTCGACGAGAACGCCGCGGTGCTGATCGACGCCGCCCGCAACCCGCGTGGCACCCGCATCTTCGGGCCGGTCGCGCGCGAGCTGCGCGAGAAGAACTTCATGAAGATCGTCAGCCTTGCCCCGGAGGTTCTCTGATGTCCCACAAGATGCGCATCCGCAAGGGCGACACGGTCCACATGCTCTCGGGCAAGGACCGCGGCAAGGAAGGCCGCGTGATCGAGTCCCGTCCGCGTGAGCAGCGCGTCGTCGTCGAGAACCTGAACATCCAGAAGCGCCACACGCGACCGCGGCCGATCCGCGACGCCAACCGCATGGGCGGCACGCAGATGACGCCCGGCGGCGTGATCGAGAAGGCGGCGCCGGTGCCGGTCGCGAAGGTGATGCTCGTCTGCCCCACCTGCAACCGCCCGACGCGGATCGGGATGACGACCAAGGAAGTAAAGGGCCGCGAGGTGCACGTGCGCGTCTGCAGGCGCGCCGACTGCGGCCAGGAGATCGACAAGTGAGTACCAACGGCTACAAACCGCGCCTGAAGACCTCGTACGAGCAGGAGATCCGGCCGCGCCTGAAGGACGAGCTCGGCCTGAGCTCGACGATGCAGGTGCCGCGGCTGCAGAAGATCACGATCAACATGGGCGTCGGCGAGGCGAAAACCGACGCGAAGCAGCTCGACAGCGCGATCGACGAGCTGACCACGATCGCCGGCCAGCGGGCGCAGGTGCGCCTGGCCCGGAAGTCGATCGCCGGCTTCAAGGTGCGCGAGGGCATGCCCGTCGGGGCGCGTGTGACGCTGCGCGGCGCCCGCATGTGGGAGTTCCTCGACCGGCTCGTCTCGATCGCGCTCCCGCGCATCCGCGACTTTCGTGGCCTGAACCCGCGCTCGATGGACGGCCGCGGCAACTTCTCGCTAGGGATCCGCGAGCAGATCATCTTCCCGGAGATCGACTACGACCAGATCGCCGGCATCCGCGGCCTCGATGTGGCGATCACAACGACCGCCGAGAACGACGAGCAGGGGCTCGCGCTCCTGCGCGCGCTCGGGATGCCTTTCACCCGGCCTGAGAACGACGAAGGAGAGACGCAGTAGATGGCACGCAAGGCTCTGATCGAGAAGTCGCACAAGCCGCAGCGCTTCAAGACGCGCGCGTACACGCGCTGCAACCGCTGCGGCCGCCCGCGCGCGGTCTACAAGAAGTTCGGCCTCTGTCGAATCTGCCTGAGGGACCTCGCCCACGAGGGCGTCATCCCGGGCATGACCAAGTCGAGCTGGTAGGAGGAGAGCATGCAGACCGACCCGATCGCAGACATGCTCACGAGGATCCGCAACGCCAACCGCGCGCTGCACGAGCGCGCGGAGATGCCGACCTCTGGCCTCAAGTCCGAGATCGCGCGCATCCTCAAGGAGGAGGGCTACATCCAGGACTACCGGGTCGAGCACGTGGAGGACACGCCATACGACACGCTCGTGATCGAGCTCAAGTACGGGCGCAGCCGCGAGCGCGTGATCACCGACCTGAAGCGCGTCTCCAAGCCCGGCCGCCGCGTCTACGCGGGCAAGGACCGTCTGCCGCGCGTGCTCGGCGGGATGGGGACCGCGATCCTGTCCACCTCCAACGGCCTGATCACGAGCCGCGCGGCCCAGGAGCAGGGCGTCGGCGGCGAGGTCGTCTGCTTCGTCTGGTGAGCCATGAGTCGAATCGGTAAACAGCCCATCGAGCTTCCCGCCGGCGTGTCCGTCTCGATCTCGCCCGGTCGCGTGATGGTGAACGGCCCGCTGGGCGAGCTGACCCAGCAGGTGCCCGTGCGCATGCAGGTCGCCCAGGAGGAGTCGACGATCACGGTCAAGCGGCCGACCGAGCGCGGCGACGACCGCGCGCTTCACGGCCTGACCCGAACGCTGATCGCGAACATGGTCGAGGGCGTCACGAGCGGTTTCCAGAAGCGCCTCGAGATCCAGGGTGTCGGCTACCGCGCGGCGCTGCGCGGCACCGACCTCGAGCTGAACGTGGGTTACTCGCACTCGGTCGTGCTGAAGGCGCCCCAGGGCATCACCTTCGACGTGCCGACGCCGACCGAGGTGATCGTCAAGGGGATCGACAAGCAGGCGGTCGGCCAGATCGCCGCCGAGGTGCGCAAGGTGCGCCCGCCCGAGCCGTACAAGGGCAAGGGCATTCGCTACGAAGGCGAGTACGTCCGCCGGAAGGTCGGCAAGCGCGCATGAGACACCGCTTGCGATGTCTCTGTCAGGCTGTGCGGGCTCTGCCCGTGCGGCCGTCTGCAATGACCGGTCGATGCGCTTTCCGTGAGGAGCGTCAGGTATGACGCAGCTCACGGCGAGGAAGGCGCGCGAGCGCCGGCACAAGCGCGTGCGCGGCAAGATCGTGGGCTCCGCCGAGCGGCCGCGCCTGGTCGTGTTCCGCTCCAACCGCGGCATCGAGGCGCAGCTGGTGGACGACCTCGAGGGCAAAACCCTCGCGGCCGCGAGCTGGCTGCACCTGAAGTCGTTCAAGGGATCGAAGAGCGAGCAGGCGGCGGAAGTCGGCAAACTGCTGGCTTCCAACGCGAAGAAGGCGAACGTCGAGACGGTCGTCTTCGACCGCGGCGGCTACCTCTACCACGGCCGCGTGAAGGCGCTGGCCGACGCAGCCAGAGAGGGAGGACTGAAGTTCTAAGTGGGAATTGACGTGCAGGAATCGAGAGAGCTGAAAGAGCGCGTGGTCGAGATCAACCGCGTCGCCAAGGTGGTCAAGGGCGGCCGGCGATTCTCGTTCACGGCGCTCGTCGTGATCGGCGACGAGGTCGACCGCGTCGGCCTTGGCTACGGCAAGGCGCGCGAGGTCCCGCTGGCGATCTCGAAGGCCGTCGACGACGCGAAGAAGAACCTCTTCACCGTGCCGCAGCACGGCACGACGATCACGCATGAGATCCTCGGCCGCTTCGGCGCGGCGCGCGTGCTGCTGCGCCCGGCGAGCGAGGGCACGGGCGTGATCGCCGGCGGCGGTGTCCGCGCTGTGCTCGAGCTCGCCGGGATCCGCGACATCCTCGCGAAGAGCCTTGGCACCACGAACCCGATCAACATGCTCAAGGCGACGGTGCAGGGGCTGCAGAGCCTGCGCCGCCCGGCGGAGGTCGCCGCGACGCGCGGCCTGACGATCAGCCAGGTGCTTCCGATAGCGGCGAAGAAACCCGAAGAGGCTCCGGTGGCAGAAGCAACGCCCGCGCCGGAACCGGAGCCGGAGACGACGGATGGCGAAGCTGAAGATCACCCAGACGCGTAGCGCGATCGGCCAGAGCCCGCGGCACCGCGGCACACTCCGAGCCCTCGGCCTGGGCAAGATCGGCCGCAGCGCGGAGCACGCGGAGAGCCCGCAGCTCGCCGGTATGCTCAGGAGGGTCCGTCACCTCGTGAGGGTGGACTCCGATGCCTGACGACCTGAACCTCTCGAACCTCAAGCCGGCCCAGGCGCGCAAGGACCGCAAGCGTGTCGGCCGCGGCCTGGGCTCGGGCAAGGGCCGCTACTCGGGCCGCGGGCTGAAGGGCCAGAAGTCGCGCTCGGGCTCGCACAAGATGCGCCCGGGCTTCGAGGGCGGCCAGAACCCGCTCTACATGCGCCTCGGCAAGCAGCGCGGCCCGTACTCGAAGGACGCGATGCCGATGGGCCCGCACCGCACCTCGACGCAGCCCGTCAACGTGGCCGCGCTCGAAGAGCGCTTCGATCCGGGCGCCGACGTCACGGTCGATGCGCTCGTCGAGAAGGGGTTGATCAAGAACACCCGGATCGACGTCAAGCTGCTCGGTCAGGGCGACCTGAAGAAGAAGCTCAGCATCACCGTGCACGCCGCCTCGGCGAGCGCGCGCGAGAAGGTGCAGGCCGCCGGCGGCTCGCTGACGCTGCTGCGCGAGCCGAAGGAGCGCCGGCCCAAGCGCCGCCCGCAGAGCACGCGGCCGCCGGCCAAGGCTGAGCCCGAGGTCGAGGAGGTCGAGGAGCCGCAGGCCGAGGCCGAGCCCGATCTGGAGCCGGAGTCGGAGCCCGACTCCGAGCCGGCGCCGGAGGGGGACGAGGGCTAGGTGTTCTCCTGGGTCGCCAATGCGTGGCGCGTCCCGGAGCTGCGGAAGCGCGTCCTCTTCACCGCGCTGATCCTCGCGCTCTACCGGCTCGGCTCGTGGATTCCGGCCCCGGGGGTCGACTCCGAGCGGATCAAGCAGTTCTTCGGCGGCCAGGGCGGCACGCTGCTCGGCTTCCTGAACGTCTTCTCGGGCGGTGCGCTCTCGCAGTTCTCCCTGTTCGCGCTCGGGATCATGCCCTACGTCACCGCGTCGATCATCCTGCAGCTCCTGACCGTCGTGATCCCGAAGCTCGAGGAGCTCCAGAAGGAGGGCGAGGCGGGCTACGCGAAGATCAACCAGTACACGCGGTACCTGACCGTGGTGCTCGCGGCTGCACAGGCGACCGGCTACGCGTACCTCTTCAAGCGCCAGGGCGCGCTGACCTCGAACTCCGGCCGGCTGGTGCTGATCGTGATCACGCTCACGGCCGGCACGACGCTGTTGATGTACATGGGCGAGCTGATCACCAAGCGCGGGATCGGCAACGGGATCTCGCTGCTCATCTTCGCCTCGATCCTCGTCTCGGCGCCCGCGGGCATCACCGCCTGGTACAACGGCGGCCCGATGGAGAAGCTGTTCTTCCCGCTGATCGCGATCGGGATCGTCGTCGCGGTGGTCTTCATGCAGGAGGGGCAGCGCAGGATCCCGATCCAATACGCCAAGCGGATGATCGGGCGCAAGATGACAACGGGCGAATCGACCTATATGCCCCTGCGCGTGAACATGGCGGGCGTGATCCCGATCATCTTCGCCGCCGCGCTGCTCGCGCTGCCGCAAACGTTCGGCTCGTTCGCGCCCAACACGCAGACCTTCATCAACACGCACTTCGCGCCGGCGTCGTGGGCGTACATCGGCGTCGAGGTGTTCCTGATCATCGTCTTCACGTTCTTCTACACGGCGGTCCAGTTCAACCCGGTCGACCAGGCTGACAACCTGCGCAAGCACGGCGGCTACATCCCGGGCATCCGGCCCGGGCCGCCGACGGCGCAGTACCTCGACCGTGTGTTGACGCGCCTGACGCTTCCAGGCTCGATCTTCCTGGCGGCAGTCGCGGTCCTGCCGAGCATCTTCATCAAGTACGGCGGCTTCTCGCAGGCAACCTCGCGCGCCCTCGGCGGCACCTCGGTGCTGATCGTCGTGGGCGTCGCGCTCGACACGATGCGCCAGATGGAGTCGCAGATGATGATGCGCTCCTACGAAGGCTTCCTCAAGTAGTGGCGAACATCCTGCTGCTCGGGCCGCAGGGAGCCGGCAAGGGAACCCAGGGGCGGCTCATCGCCGCGGAGCACGGCATTCCGCACGTGGCGACCGGCGACATGCTGCGCGCCGCGATGGACGCCGACACCGAGCTCGGCCGCCGCGTGAAGCCGATCTACGACGGCGGCCACCTGGTGCCTGACGACCTGATGATCGCGCTGATCCGCGAGCGGCTCGGCGAGGAGGACGCGCGCGAGGGCTTCGTACTCGACGGCTTCCCGCGCACGATGCCGCAGGCCGAGGCGCTGGAGGAGATGCTGCGCGAGATCGCCCGCGACCTCGACGTCGTCTTCGAGTTCCAGCTCGACGACGCCGTGGGCGTCGAGCGGATGCTCAGGCGCGCCGCGGAGGAGGGCCGCGCCGACGACACGCCCGAGGCGATCGACGAGCGGCTGCGGCTCTACCACCTGGAGACCGAGCCGCTGATCGAGTACTACCGCGCACGCGGGAACCTGGTCGGCATCCACGCCGACCGGCCGGTGCAGGACGTCTTCCGCGAGATCCAGCAGGCGCTCGAGCAGGTGGCGGTCCGGTGATCATCCGCAAGGCCGCCGGCGAGATCGAGCGGATGGCCCGGGCCGGCGAGGTGGTCGCCGACACGCTCGCGATGCTCGGCGAGCACGCGCGCGCGGGCGTGACCACGCAGGAGCTCGACGAGCTCGCCGACGAGTTCATCCGCTCGCGCGGCGGTACGCCGACCTTCAAGGGCTACCGGGGCTACCCGGCCTCGATCTGCGCCTCGCCGAACGAGATGGTCGTGCACGGCATCCCGAGCATGTACGCGCTGCGTGAGGGCGACATCCTGTCGGTGGACGTCGGCGTGACGCTCGACGGCTTCGTGGCGGACTCGGCGTACACGTTCCCGATCGGCGAGATCTCGGAGGAGGCCGAGCGCCTGCTCGAGGGCTGCCAGGCCGCGCTCGCCGCCGGGATCGAGCAGTGCCGCGTCGGCAAGCGGCTGTCCGACATCTCCCATGCGATCCAGGTCGTGACCGAGGAGCAGGGCTTCTCGGTCGTACGCAGCCTGGTCGGCCACGGCGTCGGCCGCTCGATGCACGAGGAGCCGCAGATCCCGAACTACGGCGAGCCGGGCCGCGGGCCGCAGCTCGCCGAGGGGATGACGTTCGCGATCGAGCCGATGATCACGGCCGGCGGCCCCGACGTCGTGCTGCACGACGACGAATGGTCGATCTCGAGCGCGGACGGCTCGCTGGCCGCGCACTTCGAGCACACGGTCGCGATCACCGGCGACGGCCCTCGGATCCTGACCGCAGCGACGAGCGCCGTGCGCAATTGAGCGACTCGCGCGTCGAGCAGTACGCGAAGCTCCTCGTCGAGACGTGCATCGACGTTCAGCCGGGCTGGCAGGTGCTCGTCACAGGCGGTGTGCTCGCTCGGCCGCTGCTGGAGGAAGTCAGCCGAGTGGTGGCCAGGCGCGGCGCGTACGCGATCATGCGGCCCAACCTGACGGGCTACGCCACGAACATCGGCTGGCTGCAGGAAGCGCCGGAGGAGTTGCTGGACACGCCCGCCGCGATCGAGTCGCACGCTTGGGAGACGGTCGACGGCCTGGTCTCGATCGAGGCGCCCGAGAACACCCGAGAGCTCGCGGCGGTGCCGAGCGAACGGCTGATGCGCTACCAGCGCGGCCTGCGCCCCCACCAGCAACGGATCTTCACCCACGAGCTCAAGTGGGTCGGCTGCCAGTATCCGACGCCTGCGCTGGCGCAGGACGCGGATCTGCCGCTTGCGGCGTTCGCCGACTTCCTCTACGGCGCCTGCCTGCTCGACTGGGACGCCGAGGGCGAGCGCATGAGCCGCTACGCGGAACGCTTCGAGGCCGCCGACGAGGTGCGGATCGTCGCGGCCGACACCGACGTGCGCCTTTCGATCGCCGGCCGGCCGTTCAAGGTGGACGCGGGCGGCGCGAACATGCCGGGCGGCGAGTTCTTCACGTCACCGGTCGAGGACTCGGCCGAAGGGGAGATCGTCTTCGGCGAGTTCCCGGCGGTCTACGCGGGCCGCGACGTGGCCGGCATCCGCCTCCGCTTCGAGGGCGGCAAGGTAGTCGACGCCTCGGCTGAGACGAACGAGGACTTCCTGCTCGAGCAGCTCGACCTCGACGAGGGCGCGAGGCGCCTGGGCGAGCTCGGAATCGGCTGCAACCCGGGGATCACGCGCCACATGAAGAACACGCTCTTCGACGAGAAGATCGACGGCACCGTCCACCTGGCGCTCGGCAACGGCCTCCTCGACGTGGGCGGCACGAACGAGAGCCAGCTCCACTGGGACATCGTCAAGGAGATGCGCGCGGAGGGCTCGCGCATCGAGCTCGACGGCGAGATCGTGCAGGAAAGCGGCCGCTGGCTGCTCTGATCGCGTTTGCTACCATTGGCACCCGCGGCGGAAGCCGTGTTTTTTCGTGTCTACGAGTGAGGTCGCTTGGCTCAGAAGGAAGAAAAGATCGAGGTGGAGGGCGAGGTCGTCGAGTCGCTCCCGAGCACCATGTTCAGGGTGCAGGTGGACGGCATGGACGGCACGGTGCTCGCGACGATCGCCGGCAAGATGCGCAAGCACTACATCCGCATCCTCCCGGGCGACCGCGTGAAGGTCGAGCTCTCCCCATACGACCTCACCCGAGGAAGGATCACGTACCGACACCGATGAAAGTCCGAGCTTCAGTCAAGCCCATGTGCGAGCGCTGCCGCGTGATCAAGCGGCACGGCCGGACGATGGTCATCTGCACCAACCCTCGCCACAAGCAGAGGCAGGGCTAGTGGCGCGCATCGCCGGAGTGAACCTGCCGAACCAGAAGCGCCTCGAGATCGGGCTGACCTACATCTACGGGATCGGCCGCTCCACCGCGCAGAAGATCTGCACCGACACCGGGCTCTCGACGGACGAGAAGATCAAGGATCTGACCGACGAGGAGATCACCAAGCTCCGCGAGTACATCGACGGCAACCTGCAGGTCGAGGGCGACCTGCGGCGCGAGCGGACGCAGGCGATCAAGCGCCTCGGCGAGATCGGCGCCTACCGCGGCATTCGGCACCGGCGCGGCCTGCCGGTCCGCGGCCAGCGCACGAAGACCAACGCGCGCACCCGCAAGGGCCCGAAGAAGACCGTCGGACGCGGCAAGAAGGCTCCGACCAAGACCTGAGATGGCACCTCCGAGACGACAAGCGACGAGAGGTCGTGCGCGCCGCCGCGTGAAGAAGAACATCGCGATCGGCCAGGCGCACATCAAGACCTCCTTCAACAACACGATCGTCTCCCTCACCGACGGCGAGGGGAACGTGATCGCGTGGGAGTCCGCCGGCTCGGCCGGCTTCAAGGGCTCGCGCAAGTCGACGCCGTTCGCCGCGCAGGTGACCGCCGACGCGTGCGCGCGCAAGGGCATGGAGCATGGGCTGCAGAAGGTCGAGGTCTTCGTCAAGGGGCCCGGCTCGGGCCGTGAGACGGCGATCCGCTCGCTGCAGGCCGCCGGGCTCGAGATCCTCGGCGTGAAGGACGTCACCCCGCAGGCCCACAACGGCGTGCGCCCGAAGAAACGGAGGCGCGTCTAGATGGCCCGCTCGCTCACACCGAAGTGCCGTAACTGCCGCCGCGAGGGCATGAAGCTCTTCCTGAAGGGCGAGCGCTGCCTGACGGAGAAGTGCTCCGTCGAGCGCCGCAGCTACCCGCCGGGTGACCACGGCCGCGGCCGGATCAAGCAGTCCGAGTACCTGTTGCAGCTGCGCGAGAAGCAGAAGGCGCGCCGCTACTACGGCCTGCTCGAGAAGCAGTTCCGCACCTACTACTCGAAGGCTGCGAAAGGCTCCGGCATCACCGGCGAGACGCTGCTGCGGATGCTCGAGACGCGCCTCGACAACGTCGTCTACCGGCTCGGCTTCGCCGCTTCGCGCGCGCAGGCCCGCCAGCTCGTGCGGCACGGCCACTTCCAGGTCAACGGCCGCCGCGTGAACATCCCCAGCTACCAGGTACGTCCCGACGACATCGTCTCGCTCAAGTCGGGCAGCCCGGCCGAGCAGGTCGTCCGCGACGCCACCGACCTGACCGCCTCCGTGACGCCGTGGCTGCAGGCCGACCACGACGGCCTCACCGGCAAGGTGCTCAAGTGGCCAGAGCGCGAGGAGATCGACACGCCGGTCCAAGAATCGCTCATCGTCGAGCTCTACTCGAAATAGAACGCTACGCGTCCCAGGATCCACAA
>Ga0307310_10000758_pt1 | contig 11268 bp, 11 predicted proteins | sample ER_DNA_197_FD_194502 | JGI IMG/M metagenome (GOLD analysis project Ga0307310, IMG submission 194502) | Bulk soil microbial communities from the East River watershed near Crested Butte, Colorado, United States - ER_DNA_197 | ecosystem: Environmental > Terrestrial > Soil > Floodplain | place...
TAGCTCAGTTGGTAGAGCACTGGCTTCCCAAGCCAGGTGTCGTGGGTTCGAGTCCCATCGTCCGCTCTCACGGAAACGCCTGCGATCCCGCTCAGGCCTGGCCGATCCCGCTCAGGCCTGGCCGATGCCGCTCATTGACGGGCTGATGCCGGCGTCGTAACCTCCTCTGCTAGTCGCCAACTCAGGCGACAACTGAGGGAGAGGGAGGTATGAGTCATGCGCAAGACGTTTGCGGCCATGGTCTGCGCAGCCGCCGTCGCAGGTCTAAGTGCCAGCGCCGCTCTCGCTGGTGAGGTGCAGGGCCCCCCGGGGACTCCGGGCACCTTTCGCACGCAGGCGCAGGTCGATGCCATCCGCACGGGCGCGCCCGCGCACGCCAGCTCGATCTGCGCGTACAACGGGCTGAACGACTTGGTGGAGAATCAGGGTCCGAACACGTCCATCGTCCAGACTCCCCATAACCAGGGGTCTCCTGGTGAGGCGGGCGCTGGCCCGAAGGGCTCTGGCACGCCGGGATCCCCAACCTGTGGGCGCGGAACCAACCCGGAGCTTCCGTAAGTCACTCGTTGCTGCTTGGCCCCGACCTAGCGTCGGGGCCAAGCCGGGTTTCACCTCGAGCCTGAGGGCGGCTTGCGCCGCCCTCTCTCGCTTCCTGCTAATCGTCGCCGTTGAGGGCGTCCTTCGCCTTCTGGCTCGCGTGGTCGATCGCATCCTTTGCCTTGCCGGACGCCTGATCGATCCGGAAGCGTTTGCGCGAGCGCCCGTTCCGGGCGGAGAGGCGAGGCTCGCCATCGCCGCGACGAACGCGCGGCACGTGCGTCAGCGTGGGATGTTCGCTGCGAACACGCGAAGGAGCAGCCCGGCGCTCCAGAAGGAGAAGCTGAAGATCGGCACGGCGACGAGCAGCAGCGCGGCCGACGGGCCTCCGAGGTCGACGGCGCGGCTCGCCAGCGGGCCGGCCAGGCGCAGGAGCCCGTAGGCGACCGCGCAGAGCAGAAACGCCGGCAGCAGCCGCCGCGGGCCGAGCGAGCTCTTCCAGATCACGAGCCAGAACCCGAGGCACGCGCTTCCGATCGCGCAGCAGACCGTTGCGAGGGCGGGGCTCAATCCGACCACGCTGCGGACCTCTCGGTGATTGCGTCGTGCTCGAGCATGAGCAGACCATGGAGCACCGTCGTGGCCGAGACCCTCGGCAGGCGGCTGGGACGTGCTGCACCTTCGGCTAAGACGACTTAGACCGTCGTCGTGCGCGCAGCCGCATAGGTGCGAGCACGGTGCGACCATGAGAACCACGACGCCAATGCTTTTCTGCGACGGCTGCGACGCGGCGACGACGCGGAGCGAACGGGGCTGGCGCGCCTACGTGAGGGCCGACGGCGACGATTCGACGGCACTCGAGGTGCTCTGCCCGTGCTGCGCCGAGGCGGCCGTCGGCGAGGACGAGGCCGCATGGGCCGACTGAGCGACCGCGCTCCGGCGTTCAGCGTCTGAGCGTCGATTGTCGCCGCGACGCCGGTTCCCCGACCGGCGCTCCGTCGATGCCCTGATTCGCTCCCAGAGCGCGCTCTGCGGCTCCTCTCGCGTCTGACGTCGCTCGGTGCTCAGGCGGCGCTCGACCACTAAACGCCGGCCAACGTGGAGGCGTCGCGGCCGCCGCCTAGGACGCGCGGAGCTTCGCGGACTTCCTGCGCGGCACAGGCTTCTTCTTCAGGCCGGGCTTCTTCGGCTTGGGAGCGCTCGCCGGAGCGGTTGAGGCGGGGGACGCGGGCGTGCGCGTGCCGAACTGCTGCGACCAGAGTGCCGCACCCGGATAGCCGAGGAAGGCCTGGTTCGGGAGGTAGCCGATCCCGATCTCGGTGAACCGCGGCGTCAGGATGTTCTCGCGGTGGCCCGACGAGTGGAGCCACGCCGACATGATCTGTCGCGGCGTGCCGTAAGAGCCGGTGCCCCACGCGATGTTCTCGCCGATCTGAAAGCTCGTCGCGCCCTGGGTGTATGCGGCGAAGACGGAGTCGAACGGCTTGCCGCACGGCTCGTGGCTGAACACGCCGCACGAGACGTCGGCGGCGAGCTTGGCGTTACCCGCGGTGTTGAGCGTCGCGTTCAGCTGGAGCGGCTTGAGACTCGATTGCGCGCGCGCGTAATTCGTCAGGCAGGTCATCACGAGCTGGGCCGTGCCTTGCTCGAGGTTCAGTTGCTCGTCGCTCGCTCCACATGTTCCTGCGGGCGCGAGCATTGCCGCATAGGGATCGTCGCTCGCGGCAGCGCCGCCGGCGAACGTGAGCAGGGCCAGGAGCGCCGCGGTGAGCAGGAGCCGCATTCGTCAGATCAAGGTCGCCGGAGGGCGACCCGGCGTCCCTCTTTCGGGGGGAACTAGTAGGAGGGCCAGGCGCCCGCGAGCTTCGCCCGCGTCGCGAGGAGGTGCTCGGGGATCACCTTGACGTCGCCGAGCACCGGCATGAAGTTCGTGTCGCCCTTCCACCGCGGGACGACGTGCAGGTGCGCGTGCTCGGGTACGCCGGCGCCCGCGACGCGCCCGATGTTCCAGCCCGCGTTGAAGCCCTCGGGTGCGTACGCCGCGCGCAGTGCGGCAAGCCCCTGCGCGCCGAGCTGGTGGATCTCGAGCGCCTCGGCGTCATCGAGATCGTCGAAGCTGCGACCGTGCCGGTACGGCGCGACGAGCACGTGCCCCGCTGCGTACGGGAACTTGTTGAGCAGGACGAACGCGCGCTCGCCGCGGTGCACGACGAGATGCGCTTCGTCGTCGTCGCTCGCCGCCGCGTCGCAGAGGAAGCAACCCTCTTGCTCGTCGGCGCTCTGGATGTACTCGAGGCGCCAGGCCGCCCATAGGCGCTTCAGAGCCACTTCTTCCAGCGGAAGAAGCCGAGCATCGACACGACGACGACGACCATCGCTCCGAGGGTGACGAGGAAGCCCGTCGCACTGTCGAACCCGGGGAACTTCACGTTCATCCCGAAGAAGCCCGTGATGAACGTCAGCGGCAGCATGACGACGCTGAAGATCGTGAGCACGTAGAGGATGTCGTTCTGCTGGTGCGAGATCAGCGACTCGTTCGTGTCCTCGAGCGCTTCGACGACTTCCTTGTAGTTGTCGAGCAGGTCCCAGATGCGCTCGCTCGCGTCGACGATGTCGTCGAAGTAGAGCTCGAGCTCCTCCGGGAGGAAGCGCTCGACGCCGCGCTCGAGCTGCCGGAGCGTCGGCCGCTGCGGGCGCACGATCTTGCGGTACGAGATGATCTCCTGCTTCACCTTGTGGATGTCGCGCACCCGCTCTTTCGCGCGCGGCTCGATGTCGTCGATCTCCTCGTCGATCTGCCGGAGCTTGAATGCGATCTTGTCGAGGATCGGGAAGCAGTAGTCGTAGAGGTCGTCGAGCACCTCGTACAGGAGCCGGCCGGAGCCGCGCGAGAAGAGGTTGTGGCGCAGTTCCTCGCTGTCGTAGCAGCGCTGGAAGAGCCGCGACAGCGGGCGGAGCTCGACCGTCGGGAGCGTCACCAGGTAGTCGGGCCCGACGAAGACGTCGAGCTCGCCGGCGTTCAAGCGGCCGACCGTCGCGTCGTAGACCGGGAAGTGGAGCACGGCGAACAGGTAGCCGCCGCCCTCGACCTCGGTGTACGCGTCGACCTTCGGGCGCTCGCGGCGCGAGAGCACGTCTTCGACGTCGAGCGGATGCCACCCGAAGCGGGCGGCCAGAAGCTGCACCTGTTCGTGAGTGGGCGCCTCGAGGTGGATCCAGGTCAGTCCGTCGCCGTGAAGCTCAGCGAGCCGCGGCTGCTGCTGCGGAGCGACCTCGGTCCGGCCGTCGGCACCGACTCTGCGCGTTCGGATGCGGGGCAGGCTCGGCATTCGTACTGAGGGGGTCGCTTGTCGCCAACACAGGCATGTTCGCAGTCTAGCTCCGTTGCCCTGCCTTCAGGCCTGTGCCCAGCCGCGGACCGCAGCCTCGACGGCCGGGCGAGCCTCGCTGCGGACGAGGACGTACAGGCGGTCGCCCGCCTCGATCGACGTGCTCCCTCGTGGTGGGATGCCGCTCTCGTCGCGGACGATCAGCATCACGATCGCCTCGCGCGGGATGTCCAGGTCGCGGATGAACGAGCCGACGATCGCGTCGGCGGCGCCCACCTCGTACTCGAGCATGTCGCCGCCGAGCGCGCGGATCGCCTCGATCTCGACCGGCGGGCTGTAGAACGGCCGCGCCTCGGTCGTCAGTCCGAGCCTGCGTGCGAACGGCTCGAGTGTGATCCCCTGCGCGAGCGTCGACACGAGGGTCACGAAGAAGACAGCATTGAAGATCGTGGCGCTGCCGCTGACGTGCGCAGACAGCGCGAAGGTCGCGAGCACGATCGGCACGGCGCCGCGCAGACCGGCCCACGCGAGGAAGAGTTGCTCGCGCGGGCGATAGCGAAAGGGTGCGACCGACACGACGACCGCAAGCGGACGGGCGACGAGCACGAGCACCGCGGTGAGCGCGAGCGCCGACCAGGCGACAGGCTCGAGCCTGCTCGGGAAGACGAGCAGGCCGAGCACGATGAAGAGGACGACCTGCGCAAGGAAGGCGAGACCCTCGTGAAACCCGACGATCGTCCGCCGGAGCGGCATCGGCGTGTTGCCGAGCCACAGCGCCACGACGTACACCGAGAGGAACCCGCTCCCATGCGCGCTCTCTGCGACCCCATACGCGAGCGCGGCAACCGCCACGGATGCGACCGGAGCGAACGGTGCAAGGTCATTCGGCATGCGGGGGAGGGCGCGCGACGCGACGAAGCCGAGCGCCATGCCGATGACGAGCCCGAGTCCGAGCTGGCGCACGAGGAGCAGCGCCATGTCGCCGGCGCCGTAGCTGCGGTGCTCCACCCAGGAGATGAAGCCGAGCGTGAGCGCGACCGCTGTCGGGTCGTTCAGCCCCGACTCGGCTGCGAGCAGTGAGGCGAGCCGGCGTCGCAATCGCGTAAAGCGGAGCGTCGCGAACACGGCGGCCGCATCCGTTGAGCCGACGACAGCGCCGAGGAGGAACGACTCCGTCCATGAGAGGTCGAACAACACATGCGCCGCGAGGCCCGTTACGCCCATGGTCACGACAACGCCGACGGTGCTGAGCAGGAACGCGGGCCCGATGACCGGGCGCACGTCGCGCCACTCCGTCGTCAGTCCGCCCTCGAAGAGGATCGCGATCAGGCCGACGATGCCGATCGAGCGGGCGAGCTGCGCGTCGTCGAAGTAGATCCCGCCGACGCCCTCGGAGCCGAGCAGCATTCCGAGGCCGAGGAATGTGATCAGAAGCGGAAAGCGTGCGCGCCGTGTCGCGACGGCGGACGCGACGGCGACGAGCAAGACGCCGCCGGCGATCAGGATCTGCTCGTCGATGTGCGTCACGGTCCGAGTGTGTCAGCCCGTCGGCATCGCCAACGACGCGGGCTCGCCGCCGTGCGGCGTGCGGCGAACGCTTTCCGGCAGCCGCTTCTCGAGTGCAAGCGCGGCGCCGGCGCAGACCAGGTTGACGCCGGCAGCGGCGGGCCAGAGCGCGAGCGGCGCGTGCTGAAGCATGAAGCCGCCGGCAGCCGGGCCGATGATCCAGCCGACCTGCCAGGAGAGGCTCGAGAGCGCGAGGTAGCGGCCGACGAGCTGCGGCGGCGCGAGATCCACGCCGAGCGGCGCGTGGATCGCGCCGTGCAGGCACTCGCCGAGCGCGAACACGAGCATCGCGCCGGCGAGCGTCGCCGCGGCCACGGTGGTCGTCGTCCAGACGCCCGCGGCCCACACGATCATGAGCGACACCGCCCAGACGACGCCCATCCCGGCGAGCCCGCGCATCCGGCGGCGACCTTCGACGAGCTTTGCCACCGGCAGCTGGAAGATGACGATGCCGATCGCGTCGAGCGCGAAGATGACGCCGACCTCCTGCTCGTTCACGTGCGTGATGTTCTTGCCGAACGCCGGCAGCAGCTCGATCATCAGCGAGATCGCCGCCGTCATGAACGCTGCGTTCAACGCGGCATATGCGAGGAACGTGCGGTCGCGTATGACCGCGATCCAAGTGCCGCGTGCGCGTTCCGGATGCAGCTCCGGGGTGCGCACGCGCGCGAGCACGAAGATGTAGGCGATATAGCTCGCGCAGTTCACGAGGAAGAGGACGGTGAAGCTTCCCGGGTGCGCGACCGACGCGATCAGGCCTGCGGCGATGCCGCCGATCGCCGCGCCGAGGTTCATCGTCAGCCGTTGCAGAGCGTACGCGGGCGAGCGGCGCTCGGGCGGCGTCAGCGCCGCGAGCAGTGTCGACTGCGAGGGCCAGAACGAGCCGCTGCCCGCGCCCCACACGATGTACACCGCGAACGCCTGCCACGGCGAGCGGATGAACGGCATGAGCGCGAAGGCGATCGTCATCACCCCGAGCGCGCCGACGAGCACGCGCTTGGGGCCGATCCGGTCGGACAGCGTGCCGCCGAGGAAGCCGCTGGCGAGCGCGGTCGCCGACTGCGTCGCCGCTGCAAGCCCGGCGAGCCCGAGCGAGATGCCGCGCACGTTGTGCAGGTAGATGATCAGGAACGGCAGGACGACGCCGTTCCCGAACGCGTTCAGCAGGCCGCCGGCCTGGAGCACGTAGACGTCGCGCGGGAGGCGTGGATTCAGGCTGCTGAAATACGTCCGCACGGCCGAGTGATGCGCCCGGGAGGATTCGAACCTCCGACCTCGCGCTCCGGAGGCGCGCGCTCTATCCCCTGAGCTACGGGCGCCCGGGAGCCGCTCAGTGTACTCGCGGCCGTCGCGTATCGTCTCGGCCGTGGAGCTCCAGGCCCGCATCGGCACCGTGACGACGCGCGAGCCGTTCGTCATCGCCCGCGGGACGGAGGAGGAGAACGAGGTCCTCTGGGTCGAGATCCGCCAGGACGGCGTGACCGGCCGGGGCGAAGCGGCTCCGATCCCGCGCTACGAGGAGTCGGCGCAATCGGCCCTCGCATACGCCGAGGAGGCGGCGTCGGCTCTCGGTAACGACCCGTTCGCGCTCGAGGAGATCATGGCGCGGCTGCCTGCCCGCGAGTTCGCGGCGCGCGCGGCGATCGACGGCGCACTGCACGACCTCCAGGGCAAGCTCGTCGGGCGGCCGGTCTACCAGCTGCTCGGCCTCTCACGCGTCGGGCCGCCGACGTCGTGGACGATCTGGCTCGGCGATCCCGACGACATGGCGCGCCGCGCCGAAGCCGTCGCCGGCCGCTTCAAGCGACTCAAGCTGAAGATCGGTGGAGACGACGGGCGCGACGTCGAGCGCGTGCGCGCGGTGCGCGGGGTCTCAGACCTTCCGCTCCAGGTCGACGTGAACGAGGCGTGGAGCGCCGACGAAGCGCTCGACGCGCTGCCGCAGCTCGCCGAGCTCGGAGTCGCCTACTGCGAGCAGCCGCTCGAGGCAGGCGACCCCGCCGGGCCGACCGTGAAAGAGCGTTCCCCGATCCCGATCTACGTCGACGAGGACTGCCACACGCTGCGCGACGTCGCCGCCTGCGCGGAGCGCGCGCACGGCATCAACGTGAAGCTCGCGAAGTCGGGCGGCATCCGCGAAGCGTTGCGCATGGTGCACGCGGCGCGCGCGCTCGATCTCGGCTGCATGCTCGGGTGCATGATCGAGTCGGGTCTCGGCATCGCGGCGGGCGCACACATTGCAAGCCTCTTTGAGCATGTCGATCTCGACGGCAACATCCTCCTGCGCGACGATCCGTGGCCCGGCGTGCAGCTCGTCGACGGCGTGCAGCTTCCTGCCGAGCTGCCGGGTCTCGGCGTCTCGCCTGCATGAGCGACGTCCGCTACGTCATCCTCGCCGACGGCTTCAGCGGCGACCAGCACTACGGCAAGACGATGTGGGGCGTGCTGCGCTACCGCCGCGACGACGTCGTCGCGATCCTCGACTCGAGCCGCGCGCCGGGCGACGCCGAGCTCGGCGTGCCTGTCGTGCAGAGCGTGGACGAGGCGCTCGCGCTCGGGCCGAACACGGCGCTCGTCGGCGTCGCGACCCAGGGCGGCCGCTTTCCGCCCGCGTGGATCGACTTGCTGAAGCGATGCGTCGCGGCGGGGCTCGATATCGAAAACGGCCTGCACGTCTTCCTGAACGACGACGCCGAGCTGCGGGAGAGCGCGGCTACGCACGGGGCGCAGCTTCGCGACCTGCGCCGCCCGCCCGCCGACCTCTCGACCGCGACCGGCGAGAACCTGTCCGTGCCGGGAACGATCGTCCTGACGGTCGGCTCCGACTGCGCGATCGGGAAGATGACCGTCTCGCTCGAGCTCGACCTCGAGGCGCGAAGGCGCGGCGTCACGTCCGTGTTCGTCCCGACCGGCCAGACGGGGATCGCGATCGCCGGCTGGGGAATCTCGGTCGACGCCGTCGTCGCCGACTTCATCGCCGGTGCCGCCGAACGGCTCCTCCTCGAGGGCTCGCGGCGAGGGGGAGAGAGCCCCGAGCAGCTGCTCTGGGTCGAGGGCCAGGGATCGCTCGTCCATCCGGTCTACTCCGGCGTGACCCTTGGCCTCTACCACGGCAGCGTCCCGCACAAGCTCGTGCTCTGCCACCAGGCCGGGCACACCGAGATCGAGGGGGCCGGGGGCGGGTCGCACCCGATCCCCCCGCTGCGCGAGCTCGTCGAGCTACACGAGCGCATCTCCCTGCCGGCGCGGCCGTCGCGCGTCGTCGCCGTTGCGCTCAACACCCGCGACCTCGGCGACGACGAGGCCAAGGCGGCGATCGCCGCAGCCGAGGCCGAGACCGGGCTTCCGGCCGACGACCCGATCCGCTTCGGCGCGGCGCGGCTCGTCGACTCGGTGCTCGTGTCGTAACTCGAACGAGGGTCGTGTTGAATGGGGACCGGGCCGCTACCCGTATCTGCGGGTCTGCGGCCGAATCGAAAGGGACGGGGCATTGAAGACACTCACTGCGGCACTCCTCGGCGCGTTCGCGCTCGCATTTGCGGGCAGCGCTGCCGCCGGCCCCCAGATCGGCTTCGCGGAGGACGCGACGAAGTACGCCGACGATGGCGGTGCTCGTCTCTTCGACGAGATGAACACGATTCAGACGACGACCAATCGCGTCGCCGTCTTCTGGAACGCCGACCAGCCGGCGACGATCCAGGATCAGGCGTCCCTCGACCGGATGATGCCCGTCGCGGAGGCGCATCACATCCAGGTCGTGTTCGCCGTCTATCCGCAGCGGGCCACGATGGCGCCGACGAACCAGGCCGCCGCCGACACCTTCTGCGACTTCGCGGTCGAAGTGATGCAGCGGTACACGTATGTGAAGAAGGTGATCATCGGCAACGAGCCGAACCAGCCGAAGTTCTGGCAGCCGATCTGGTACGGAAGCCAGCCTGCGTCGCCTGCCGCGATGGAGGTCGTGCTCGCGAGTTGCTACGACAAGCTCAAGGCGTTCGACCCGACGCTCGACGTCGTCGGCGTCGGTCTTTCCCCGCGCGGCAACGACGCTCCCGGTGCATCGTCGAACTCGTCGATCTCGCCAGTGCGCTGGATCAAGGCTCTCGGCGACGCGTACCGCGCGAGTGGCCGCATCACACCGCTTTTCGACGCGTGGTCGTGGCACTGCTATCCGAACGTGAACACCGACGAGGTCGAGACCGGCTATGCGTGGCCGAACACCGGCTGCGCCAACTTCGCGCGCGTGAAGCTCGCGCTGTGGGACGCCTTCCACGGCACCGCCCAGCCCCAGCCCGAGGCGTACCCGGTCGACACGACCGGCACGACGCTCTACGGCCGGATCTCGAAGACGTTCATCGACGAGACGGGTTGGCAGGTCGACACCGCGAGCAGCGCCGGCTACACGGGGAATGAGAACGTGCCGGTCGTCTCGGAGGCGAAGCAGGCGGAGGACTACGACAAGCTCGTCCATCTCGCGAACTGCGAGCCGACGCTTACCGACTTCCACATCTTCCACGAGATCGACGAGTCGGATCGCACCGGCTTCCAGAGCGGCGTGCTGCGCACCGACTCCAGCGAGCCCGACAGCGCGCTCGCAACGCCGTTCTCCGTCAACCACGCGATCACGACCGACAACGGCACGTGCGGCGGCGGCGTCTGGCAGACGCTCGGCAGCTTCCTCTACTCGTCGAGCGCCGTCGTGCCGGAGTACCAGACTTTCCCGTACCACGGCGCGCAGCCGTTGGCTGCGACGACGGTGAGTGGCGGCGGCAAGTACGTCAAGCTCGACGCGGGCGAGGGCTTCACCTATTCGATGGTCTTCAAAAACGGGTCGCAGACTGCAAATGCGCGCGGCGCCGCCCCGAGGACGACCGCCGCGGTGAAGATTCCGGCCGGCTTCCGCACCGGGACGGCGACGATCGTCCTCAAGGCCGAGATGAACCCGGCCCGCACGAGCACGGTGTCGCTCAAGCTCGGAGGCACGTATGCCTCGAAGGTCAAGTCGAAGAAGCTGAAGAAGAGGTAACAGCCCCCGGGTTCACTCGAAGGGGGCAGAGGAATCCCCTCTTTCCGGTCTAACGAGGCCCGCTGCGGCCGCCGATCACCGGTGGACCAGGTCGATCGACGGAGGGGCTTCGATGAGAATTGCCGGTCTACTCGCGCTCTGCTGCGCGCTTGTTCTACCCGCGGCAGGCGCCGCTGCCAACCGCACGGCGGGCGCCGACGTGCCTCCGATCGCGTGGGGAGCAGCCGACGACGCTTCGAAGTTCGCCGACGACGGCGGCCTGTGGTTCTACGGGCAGCTTGCGGGTGCGAGTCTCACGCAGAACCGGTGGACGGTCGCGTTCGATTCGAGCAACCCGACCGCGATCAACGAGCTGCCGTTCCTCGAGCGGGCGGCGCCCGTGGCGCAGGCGGCCGGCGTTCGGGTCATTCTCGTGCTCTACTCGCTCAAGGGCTCGCAGCACGACCCGATCCAGTTCTGCGACTGGGCGCAGAAGGTCGTCCAGACGGTCAACCAGTGGGGCATCCACGACTTCGTCGTGGGCAACGAGGTGAACACGCGCCTCTATTGGTCGCCGCAGAAGGACGCGAAGGGCAAAGACGTCGCAGCGCCCGCGTATCTTGCGTTGCTCGCGCACTGCTACGACGTGATCCACGCGACGGACCCGCTGGCGAACGTCATCGGCATGGGTCTCTCGCCGCGTGCCTCGACGAACCAGTCGAACGAGCCGCTCGTCTTCTTGCGCGACGTCGGCAGGGTGTATCGCGCCTCCGGCCGCACGACGCCGATCATGGATCAGCTGTCAGTGCATCCGTATCCGAACCCCGGGAA
>Ga0307310_10000759_pt1 | contig 11267 bp, 11 predicted proteins | sample ER_DNA_197_FD_194502 | JGI IMG/M metagenome (GOLD analysis project Ga0307310, IMG submission 194502) | Bulk soil microbial communities from the East River watershed near Crested Butte, Colorado, United States - ER_DNA_197 | ecosystem: Environmental > Terrestrial > Soil > Floodplain | place...
CGACGCTGGCGTATATTGCGCGCGCGCGCACCTCAGCCGGCGAGCCGGCGACGTTCCTGCTCGACGAGTTCCTCGAGTTGCGCACGTTCGAAAGCTTTCCGGGGCTGCGGCGCGTGCTTCACGAATTCGTGGACAGCCTGGCATCGAGCGGCAACCGATTCGTGCTGAGCAGCCGGTACGTCGCGCGGACGGGACGCCTGCTTCGCGACGGGTCGTCTCGATTCGAAGTCATTCAGGTACCGGCACTTACGGCCGAGGACACCCTCGATATCCTGGGGCCCGTCCCGCACGTCGAGGCGCAGGACAGCGAGTTCGTCGCGCGCACGGTCCAGGCCCTGACCGACGGCCGGCCCGTCTACGTGCAGGCGCTCGCCGAGGAATTGATCGCGATGCGCGAGCACGGAGGCGGCAGCCCCGGCGTCGATGATCCGATCGGCGCGCTCGCAGCGCTGCTTGCGCCGGGCGGCCGCCTCGCACGGCAGTGCGGCTTCTGCTACGAGCTGCGGCTCCACCGCGCGCGCGGGTACGGCGCGTTGAAAGCCATTCTCGAAATCCTGGCGGAGGAAGAAGGATTGACGCTGACGGAAATCTCCCATCGTCTGCAGCGCACGCCAGGTTCGACCAAGGATTACCTGTCGTGGCTCGAGGACGTGGATCTCGTCTCGTCGCGGCAGAAGCGTTACAGCTATGCCGATCCGCTGCTGCGCGTCTGGGTGCGGCTGCACTGCCGCGCGTCCGCGCCGAGCGAAGACGATCTCGCGCGCGAGGTCCATCGCTATGCGCTGCCACGACTGCCGCAGCAGCGCGAGCCGGCGCTCGTGATGGCGGCAGCCGGCGGCGCTCCGTCCGAAGAGGACCGCAAGGCCTGGGGGATTATCGAGATCGACTGAGCGCTTACGTCTGCAGCTTCTCCAGCGCGAGCTTCGCGGCTTCCTGCTCCGCTTCCTTCTTGCTCGTCCCGCTCGCTTCGGCCACCGGCTCGCCGTTCACCACGACTTCCACCTGAAACAGCTTGCGATGGTCGGGACCGAGCGTCCCGACGAGCCGGTACTCCGGCAGCGGCTCGTTTCGCGATTGCACAAGCTCCTGCAGTGCCGACTTGTAGTCCTGCCCGGCCGCACCGACACGCCGCGCCTCCTCGACGAGCGCCGCGAACTCACGGGCGACGAACGCCCGCACGTGCTCGACGCCGCCATCGAGATAAATCGCGGCGATCAGCGCTTCGTAACTGTCGGCGAGCAGCGCCTGCTTCTGGCGGCCGCCGGTCTTTTCCTCGCCCCGGCCGAGGAGCAGGTGCTCGCCGAGGCTCAGACGCTCGGCCAGCCGCGCGAGGGTCGTCGTGGACACCAGCGCGGCCTTGATCTTCGATTTCTGACCCTCGTCATGCTCGGGAAATTCGTTGAACAGGAGATCCGCGATGAGGAACCCGAGCACGGCGTCGCCCAGGAATTCGAGCGACTCGTTGTCGCGGACGCCGCCGCTGACGTCCTCGTTTGCGCGGGACGTGTGGGTCATGGCGTGTTCGAGCAGTCCGCGGTCGCGGAAGCGATAGGCGATCGCCTGCTGCAGGGTTTCGAATTCGTCGCGCAGCCGGATCACCTGACCGCCCTGCCCCAGTTCCGTCCGGTGACTCTCGATGATGCGCGAGGCTTCGCCGGCGTCGTCGGCGTGCACCGCGATGCCGATCTCGCCGAGCGTGCTCATGACCATCGGGAACAGCGCCTGCGGCAGCTGCGACGTGACGACCGACGGCACGCCGTGCGCCTCGAGCAGCCCGCGCACGACGCTCGCTTCGACGTCGGACCGCGTGCGGAAGACGGTGACCAGATCCGTCACAAGAGGATCATCTTATCCCGGCGAACTCTGCGATCTCTGCGATCGTCAATCCGGCCGCTGGCTGCGGCAGCTCCTCGACCCTCAATAGAATCATCGTCATGTCGTCGTGCTGCGGCGCCCCGTCCACGAATGCCGTGACCTCGCGAAGGACCCGCTCGCGCAACTCCTCCGACGGCAGGTTCGCGTGATTTTCGACAAGGCGGCCCAGACGTCCTTCGCCGAAGCAGTCGTCGTCGCCGTTCATCGCTTCGCTGATCCCGTCGGTGAAGAACACGTAGAGATCGCCCGTCTGCAGCGGAATCGTCTGCTCCTCCAGCAGCCGCTCGAACAGTTCGCCATCGTCGATTTTCAGCCCGACGACGATGCCGTTGGGAATCAGGATGCGCGCAGTCGTGGTACCGCCGGGCACGTGAATGAGCGGCGTGTGCCCCGCGCGCGCGTACGTCATCGTACGCGCGTGCAGGTCGACGACGGCGTAGGTCATCGTGATGAAGCTCCGTGCATCGAGGTGCTGCGCGATGAGGCGGTTCGCCGCGACGAGCAGCGCGCGGGGCGAGGCGTGGATCCGGCTCAGCGAGAGCACCAGTCCCTTCAGCTGCGCCATGTATAGCGCGGCCGACGTCCCCTTTCCCGAGACGTCCGCGATGAGGATCCCGACGCGATAGTCGTCGAGCATCAGGAAATCGTAGTAGTCGCCCCCGACTTCCCGCGCCGGGATACATAAGGCCGTCGCCGTCAGCCCCGGCATCACCAGCGGCCCCTGCGGGAGCAGCGACATCTGGATCTCGTGCGCGATACGGAGCTCCTCTTCGAGACGTTTCTTTTCTTCTTTCTGGCGCATCAGATCTTCGATGCTCGCCGTCATGGCGTTGAACGATCCGGCAAGCTCGCCCAGCTGATCTCTCGCCGTGATGGGGATCTTATGGGAGAAATCGCCTTGCAGGACGTGCTCGGTTCCGGTGAAGAGCTCGTGGACCGATCCCGTGATCGATCGCGCGAGCGCGGAGCCGGCAGCGAGCGCGACGGCTTCGATGACGAGAAACAGCCCGCCGACCACGACCAGCAGCACGAGCAGCAGGGCCTGACCGAACGGCCGATCGCCGACGACGCCCTGCGCGGCGGAGATTCGCCCGTAGATGTCCTGAAGATTCAGTTGTGTGCTGACGAGCAGCGTGCCCGGCTGACCACTGTTCCAATCGTGATAATCGAGAAACGTCACCCAACTGAGCAGACCGCTCTGGGCGCGCGGACCCGCCGGCGCCGGCCCGTCGCCGGCGCCGCGTAATTCGCCGCTGCGCCCCTCGAGCGGCTTCGCCGTGCGGCCGGTGACGCCGACCGTCGACACGCTGCGCAGCTCGACGCCGATGTTGCGGCGCAGGCGGTCAGTGATGTCGGGCAGATCGACGATGACCGCATAGCCGGGCATCGACGAATCGGGAAAGGCCACTCCGCGTACGAACATCTCGGTGACGTCGCCCGACGGTTCGTCGTGCGAAAAGGCCAGCAGTCCCGCAAATCCCTCGCAATTTATCCACGCAGGCACTGACGCCGGAGGATCCAGATGCGTCCAGGGGCCGGCACGCAACCCGGGCAGTTCCGACGCCTCGAGTCTTGACGCCGAATTCCTCGACGGCTGGGAGTTTTGCGGGCACGCGCGAGCGGCGGGGACGACCGCGATCGACACGCCGGGAAACTCCGGCTGCAAGCTGGTTTGTATCCGACCGAGCGTCCCCGGGAGCGTCCGGTCCCGCTGGATCTCGAGCACCGCCCGTGTCGCGGCGAGGCGCACGCGATCGCTGAGCGATCGGACTTCGTCCTGCACCAGATAGGAGCTGAAGTTGAAGAACAGGAGCAGCGCGCCCAGCAGGAAGAACACGACGATGAGGATCGCGGGCACGAAGCCGATGAAGATGTACGACAGGATCAGCTTGCGGCGCACGCGCCACAACAGACGACGCCTGGCGAGAAGAACCAGCTGGATCAGGAAGTACGCGGCGCCGGCGGCGATCGCCATGCCGGCGACCGTATCGATGACGGCAACAAGTGCCGGCACGCTGCGGCCGCTGAGTCGCACGGCGAACACCACCAGCTTGACGGCGACGCCGACGACGATGGCGCGTCCGGGCAGCGTGCGCAGCAGTGAGGGTCGTACAGCCATGTGACGGGCTTCGCGATATTAACAGATGGTGTTATCGTACCCGGCTCGTATGCTCGACAAGCTCGACAAACTTACGGTGGCCGCGGGCTTCAGCACCGTCTGCCTGCACGCAGGTCAGGAACCGGATCCGTCGACCGGCGCCATCATCACGCCGATCTATCAGACATCGACCTACGTGCAGGACGAGCTCGGCGTGCACAAGGGCTACGAGTACGCGCGCACGCAGAATCCGACGCGCTTCGCGCTCGAGCGCAACATCGCGGCGATCGAGGGCGGAAAGGCGGGGTTCGCGTTTGCCTCGGGCATGGCGGCGATCGGCGCCATCGGCACGCTGCTCAAGGCGGGCGACCACGTCATCGTCTCGAAGAACACGTACGGCGGCACGTTCCGGCTCTTCGACAAGGTGCTGACGCGGGTGGCCATTTCCTTCTCGTGGGTCGACACGGCGAATCTCGACGAGGTCGAACGGGAAATCGGCTCCTCGACGCGCATGTTGTTCGTGGAAACGCCCACGAACCCCGTCATGCGGTTGACGGATCTGGCGGGCGCCGCCGCGCTCGCTCATCACCATGACCTGCGCCTTGTCGTGGACAACACCTTCGCCAGCCCCTACATCCACCGCCCCATCGAATTCGGCGCCGACCTGGTGGTGCACAGCACGACGAAGTATCTCAACGGCCACAGCGACAGCGTCGGCGGAGTCGTCGTGGCGACGCGGGACGACGACATCGAGTGGCTGACGTTCGTGCAGAACGCTGAGGGCGCGATCCTCTCGCCATTCGACTCATGGCTGGTGCTGCGCGGCACGAAGACGCTGGCGCTCAGAATGGAACGGCACAACGCGAACGGCCTCGCCATGGCGCAGTACCTGGAGGCTCACCCAAAAGTCGCCAAGGTGAACTATCCGGGCCTGCCGTCGCATCCTCAGCACGCGCTGGCCAGAACCCAGATGCGCGGGTTCGGCGGGATGATCGCGTTCGACGTCGGGTCACTGGAGGCCGCGCGGCGCGTGCTCAACTCGGTGCGGCTGTGCGCGCTGGCCGAGAGCCTGGGCGGAGTCGAGACGCTCATCTCGCACCCGGCCACCATGACGCACGCGTCGGTGCCCGCCGATCGCCGCGCCGCCCTCGGCATCACGGACGGTCTGGTACGCATCTCGGTCGGCATCGAAGACATCGAGGACCTCAAGGCCGACGTGGGGCAGGCGCTGGATCGCGTGTGACGACGTTAGTCGACTTCGTCCTGCATTTCGACAAGCACCTGCTCGAAATCGTGAACACCTACGGAGCCTGGGTGTACGGCTTCCTGTTCGCCATTGTTTTTGCGGAGACCGGTTTCGTCGTCACCCCCTTTCTTCCGGGCGATTCATTGCTCTTCGCGACCGGGGCGCTCTGTGCGACCGGTGCGCTCAGCACGCCGGCGGCGTTCGGGCTCCTCGCGCTCGCGGCGTTTACCGGCAACGCGGTGAATTATGCGATCGGCCGATCCATCGGCCCGCGGGTGTTCAGCGCGCGCGACAGTTCGGGGATCTCCCATCGCCTGCTCAATCGCCAGCATCTGCAGCGGGCCCACGAATTCTTCGAGCGGTATGGCGGCAAGGCGGTGGTGCTTGGACGCTTCGTGCCGATCGTGCGGACGTTCGTGCCGTTCGTCGCCGGGGCGGGGCAGATGAAACCGTCGCGATTCGTTTTCTACAATCTCATGGGCGCGATCGGATGGGTCGGCCTCTGCCTGGGCGCGGGAATCCTCTTTGGCAACGTGCCGGTGGTGAAGCAGAATTTCTCGCTGGTGACGATTGGGATTGTGATCGTCTCATTGCTGCCCGTCGCGGTCGAGTATCTCGCGCATCGCCGACGGAAATCCGACGGAAAGTCCGGCTAAAGCCGGACCATCAATGCGGGCTGGTCTGTTCGACGACCCACTTCAGATACTCGTCGCTGCCGTCTTCCACCGACAGGACCACGAACTCCGGCAGCTCGTATGAGTGGAGCTCGCGGAGCCGCTCACGCAGTGTGGTCACCCGCTCGCGCGTCGTCTTGATGACCACCTGCCGCTCGGCATCGCGCTCCACGACGCCCTTCCATCGATAGAACGAGGTCATCGGTCCATGAACGTTCACGCATGCCGCCAGGCGCTCCTCAACGAGCGTACGAGCCCACGCTTCGGCGCGCTCGTCGTCGGGCGCCGTCGTCAGCACGAGGACAATGTTATTCGCGGCCATGCTCAGCCATTACCGGCACTTGTACTTCGCACCGCGATGCGGTATTGTTTTTCGGCGTGGCGAAGCGCGAAATCGGACTTCCTTCCAGACGCAAGACCAAGACGAAGACGAAGACCACCGCACGGCCGGGCCGTAACCGCCGCATCGTCCAGTGGCTCATCATCTTCGTGGCATCGGTATTTGTCGTCGACAGCCTGGTGGGCGACCGCGGGCTGCTGGCCACGATGCGGGCGCGGCGCGACTATGATAACGCCGCCGGGGCGGTCGCGCGTCAGCGCATGGAAAACGCGCGTCTTCGTGAAGAGGCGCGGCGCCTGCGGGAGGATCCCGATGCGATCGAGGAGATCGCGCGACGCGAGTTGGGCCTGATCAGACGCGGGGAGAAGGTCTTCATCATCAAGGACGCCCCGCCCGACAAACGCTGATCAGTCGCCGAGCGCCCTGACCAGCCTCAGGTTCACATAGTTCTGACCGCCGGCATACGAGTCCGCGTACGATTTGTAGAGCGCCTGCACCTCGGACGGAAACGCCTCGGCGAGGATCGTTGAAACCGTGTAGTCAGCCCCCTTCACGGCAGGGTCAATCGTAAAGACGTACAACACGCTGCCGTTGGCGCCGGGCTCGCTGGCCCGAAAGACCTTCCAGCCCGCGGCCTGCTGCCTGCGCTCCGGTTTGTCGCTCTTCTGCAAGGCATCGTGCAGCTTGGCGACAACGGCCTCGAAATCCGCCGTCTTTTCCGGCTTGATGAAATTGAGCACCATCCCCGCGTCAGAACCAAAGACGCGCCCGCTCTGCGCCTGATGCGGCTCTGGAGCCGCTGGCGTCGAGGTCTGGCTTTGAGGCGATCTCGCCGATGTCAACGCCGCCGTTACCAGCAGCCCTACGCCGATCCACGCAAATCGCGAACTCTTCGTCGGTTTCATGGCCGGATAATATCGTGCCGCTCCAACCTGACATATCCGGTGCGGACAGTATTTTCCGAACTGCAAGGCCTGAGAGGCCGGCCCGCCCGCCCATTCATCGACTCTGTCTGATGCTGACCATGGGAACCGACGCCGTGCGTCCCTGGCGGAGCCTTTTGACGCGATCGACGATGGCCTCGGCCCAGTCGACAACGTTGATGGACTCTTCACCCGGGTTGTCGTCTGCGGCCATGATGGCGTAGTCCACCAGTCGGAGCAGATTGTCGCCAGGCGTTGTATGGGTGACGGCGACCGTCGTCAGATCGCCCCGGCTGCGCCGGTAGAGGCTGACGAGCAGGTTCACTCCGACGGTGCAGTCGACCGGTGCGCCCGCACGGTCGAAGGGCCTGCCTTCCCGTCCCCGAAGCTTCGCGGCATCAAGCGCCTTGAACAGGCGCGCGCGCGCCACCAAACCTGGATCGATGAGACGGAAAGGCTCTTCATATTCCCGCAGCTTCGCCAACCGGGCGTCGAGCAAGGGCAACCGGCAGTCCCTCGCGACCTCCTCAATCGACATGTCGCTGAAGCCGACAATTTCAATGCGCAGGCGATCCGCCGTCCGATGCAGGATGTCGACGACGTCGGCATACGCCCGGCCGAATTCGACCGCCTGCCGCCCCGCGACGGCGCGGGCATTCGGGACCTCGACGTCGAAATAACCGCTGGGGATGATCACGGCGCCGCCGTTTTCGCAGATGAAGGGGTGCGGGATGTCCAGCTTCTGCTGGACGAACTCGAGCTCGGCTCGCGTCTTGCCCGAGCACAGCACCAGCGCCGCATTGTCACCGGCGAGTTGTCTGAGGGCGGCCGCGGCCGTGGTGAAGGCCGGCATGTGGGGCGCTCGAAGGACGCCGTCCACATCGGAAAACACGACAATCGAAGGGCCGCTCGTCGCGACGGACACGGGTTGACGATACCTGCCCGGCGCGATCGACGGCATCCGGTCGATACGGTATTTTGAGCGACGGAATCATGGAGCCTTGTCGATGTTTCAACTGATTCATCCCGCGCGGTAAGATGCCGGGATGAGACGCGCGCCGATCGAAGGCATCACGATCAAAGCGGCTCTGCTCCTCGGATTCGGATTGACCTTCGGTCTCTGGGTCTTCGTCGGATATCACTTCACCCAGCGAATCGCCGAAGTCCAGCGCGAGGCCGACGAGATCAACGCGCGCTACATCCACGCGCAGGAACTGCTGTCCACCGTCCGTGCGCAGGTGCTGCTCGGCTCGGTGTACGTGCGGGACGCGCTGCTCGACCCCGACCCCGCATCCGCGGGCACCTATCGCCGTCAGCTCGAAGACACCTATCGCGCGGTCGGCGACGCGCTTGATCAGTACGTGCCCGTCATCGATTCGCCGGCCGAGCGCGAGCGCGTCGCCCGGTTGCACAGGGAGATCGACGATTTCCGCGGCACGATGCTGGCGGTGCTCTCGACTGACAGCAGCCAGTGGCGGAGCGACGCGCGTCTCCTGCTGCGCAGCCGCATCGTGCCGAAACGGGAAGTCGTGATTCGCGTCTCGGAAGAAGTGCAGGCGCTCAACCGCGCCGAATTCGTGCAGCAGCAGACCCGCATCGCCGACGTGTACCGGGCGACGCAGCGGAGCGGCTGGGAGCAGCTGGGGTTTGCCCTTGCGGCCAGTTTCGGCATCGCCCTGTTGGCCATTCGGTACGCAGGCCGCCTCGAGGACCGGCTTCGGCAGCAGATGGCCAAGGACGAGGACAGCGCGCGGACCCTGCAGCGCCTGTCATCTCAGCTCATCAACGCGCAGGAGGAAGAGCGGCGCAGCATCGCACGCGAGCTGCACGACGAGGTCGGCCAGGTGCTGACCGCGATCAAAGTCGAGCTCGCCATCGCGCAACGCGCGATCGAAGCCGATGGCGGCCGCGCCCAGGTGCTCCAGGACGCGCGGTCGATCGCCGACAGCGCCCTCCATACCGTGCGCAATCTGTCCCACCTGCTGCATCCGCCCCTGCTCGACGATCTGGGATTGCCCGCCGCCATCGACTGGTACCTCCGCGGATTCAGCAGGCGGCACAACGTTCACGTCGATCTGCTGCACGACCCGATGCCGGATCGGCTCACGCCGGAGACCGAAGCCGCCGCCTACCGGATCGTTCAGGAGGCGCTCACCAACGTCGCCAAACATGCGCAGGCCACGGTCTGCCGTGTCTTCGTTCAACGCCTGCCAAATACCGTCCTCATCACCATCGAAGACAACGGCGCCGGGTTCGATCCGACAGCCGCCGCGCGGGCCGCCGATCGCGGCCTTGGCCTCATCGGCATCCGTGAGCGCGTCTCGCAGCTTCAAGGAACGCTGCGGCTCGAGAGCTCCCCCGGGAAAGGCGCCCGGCTCACGGTGGAACTCCCCGCGCGCTCCAGGCCGAGCGCCGCGGGACTCGTCGACGCGGGAGCCGTGGAGCCCTCGCAGCCGGCCGTGGAACCCGCCGTCTGAGACGCACATGGGCAAGGTCCGCATCGTGCTCGGCGACGATCACACCCTGGTGCGGCACGGGCTGCGGAAGATTCTCGAAGAGCAGAAGGACTGGACAGTCGTCGCGGAAGCCAGCGACGGGCGCGAAGCGGTGCGCCAGGCATTATCGCTGCAACCCGACGTGGTCGTGCTCGACATCGGGATGCCGCTCTTGAACGGCATCGAGGCCACTCGCCAGATCGCACGCCGGTTCACCAGTATCAACATTCTGATTCTGAGCATGCATGCCGAAGAGGCGTACATCACGCAAGCCATGAAAGCGGGAGCTCGCGGATATCTGCTGAAGGACTCCGCCGACACCGAGCTGATCCGGGCCGTGGTGGCCGTGGCGGCCGGAAAGTCGTTTTTCAGCCCGGCCGTCGCCAGGGTCATGCTGGACGACTATGTCCGCCACCTCGCGGAAAAGGGCATCGTCGACCGCTTCGAATCGCTCTCGGAACGCGAGCGCGAAATCTTCCAGCTGATCGCGGAAGCTCACAGCAACAAGGAGATCGCCGATCTGCTGTCGGTCAGTCCGGCGACGGTCGAAACTCATCGCGCCCACATTCTGCAGAAGCTGGATGTGCACAACACCGCGGAGCTGGTGCTTTACGCGGTTCGGCGGGGGATCATTTCTTAGGAAGAGCTCCAGGGTCGGTCGAATGAACTCAAGAGTTCCGTCGGAGAAGAAGGGCGGGTGGTGTGGGACCGCCGTGGACGTAACTGCGTCTGGAGACAGCAGTCGAGGCAATTACCGCCGCAGGGGAATCCAGGGCGGAAGAGGATTCGACGGTCCCACGGCACTACGATATCGAGCCGCGGCGATGCTGACCATCCCGCCGACCGGGTATTCTCGGTCGAAAAGGACCTGAGACGCTCCGGTCTAAAACGCCAGAGCGAGCCCCGCGCTCGCACGCCAGAAGTCCAGCTTCTGTCCATTGAAGATCAGGACGTTGACGTTCTGCATCGTGTGGAAGTGGCGGAGATCTCCCCGAACGCCGACGTGGCCGCCAAATAAGACGGTCAGGCCGCCGCCGAGGTCGTACCCAAAGGCGTTCTTGTCGGAGCTGAAAGTCGTCACCGACCCGGCGAGCGATGACACGTGCGGCCGAATCAGGCCGATGCCACCCACGACGTACGGCCGGACGGGCCCGACGCCTGGGCCGATGACCAGATTGGTCATCGCCGAAAAGACCGAGTTGTCCTGCCCCGGCGTTTCGCCGAAGAAATTCTTCGCGTAGCTGATGTCTTCCTCGAGGCCGAAGACGGTGCCCATCGAAACGAATGACACGCCGAAGTTCGTGTGCTTTTTCTCGCAGGTGGTCAGGCCGGGGCACTGGCTGCCGGAGTCGCCGCCGAAATTGAAACCTATAAACGGGACGACAAGTCCATCCGCCAGGGCCGGCGCCGCCGTCACCGTGAGGATTATCGCCGCCGCAGTCAGGTGTCGAAGTAAATGCACAGGTTTCTCCTTTGAATGATTATCGCGCGTTACTAGAATCAAGTACAGATGATTCGGCGTTTGAAGCTCGTCATCACGACTGTCGTGGGTTTTACCGTGATCGCGCTGGGCGCGGCGATGCTCGTGCTACCTGGACCAGGCCTCGTCGTCATCG
>Ga0307310_10000760_pt1 | contig 11262 bp, 10 predicted proteins | sample ER_DNA_197_FD_194502 | JGI IMG/M metagenome (GOLD analysis project Ga0307310, IMG submission 194502) | Bulk soil microbial communities from the East River watershed near Crested Butte, Colorado, United States - ER_DNA_197 | ecosystem: Environmental > Terrestrial > Soil > Floodplain | place...
GGGCTGCATAAGGCCGTCGGCCCTGCGGCCGGGCGAAGGCTGCTCATCGCGCCGCTCGGTCTCTGGATCAGGGCATCGGCGATGTCGGCCCATGTCGGATAGAACCGGGCCGGACGCGGCCCAGGTAATCGCATTTCGCGACGCCGCCGAATTTGAGACCTGGCTTGCCGAGCACGTAGATCACAGCGCTGGTGTCTGGCTCAAGATCGCGAAGAAGGCATCCGGCATTGCGTCGTTGACCGACGACGAGGCGGTCGATGTCGGCTTGTGCTACGGCTGGATTTCTGGCCAGCGCAAGGGATTCGACGAGATCTACTACTTGCAGAAGTACGTTCCCCGCAAACCGCGGAGCCGTTGGTCGCAGGTGAACGTGCGTAAGGTCGAGGAGCTTATGGCGGCCGGCCGGATGCGGCCGCCCGGCCTTGTCGAGGTGGCAGCCGCCAAGGCCGACGGACGGTGGGACGCCGCGTACGCCTCCCAGAAGGAGGCCACCGTGCCGCCCGATCTTGCCGATGCATTGGCTGCCAGCCCGCAAGCCGCATCGGCTTTTGAATCGCTTAATAAGACCGAACGCTATGCCGTGATCTTGGACATCGTGATCGCCCGTAATCAACGCACGCGGATTACGCACCTCCGTAAGGCAATAGCTGCCCTGGAAGAACGAGGCGGTTAGCAGCGCGGTCCGTCAAGCTTCAGGCGCCGGCGGGACGCTCCCACACCACCTCGTTGGGTGATTTGTCTGGTCGGAGTCCGCGCCAGACCGGGTGACGCAGCCGACCGGGCTCGGTGAGTTCGCCGTAGGTCACCTCGCCAACCAGCGACGGCGTAACCCAATGCGCATCGCGCGCGTCCTCCCGCGGTACGTCGACGAACGGTGATGTCTTGCGGGGCAGCTTGTCCAGCCTGGCCTGGATGTCGTCGAGTTGTCGATCGTTGAATCCGGAGCCCACGCGGCCGACATAGTGCAGACCGGCCTCGGTCGGGATTCCCATCAACAGCGACCCGACGCCGCCGCTGCGGCGGCCCTGGCCAGGTCGCCAGCCGCCGATCACCACCTCCTGCGCTCTATGCAATTTAATCTTGAGCCAGGTATGAGTACGCCGTCCCGGCTGATAGATCGAATTGCGGCGCTTCGCAACGACGCCTTCGAGCTGAAGCTGATCAGCGGTCGCGAGCGCTGCTCGTAGATCACCATCGAAAGTGGGTGGTACCTGGATAAGCGAGCCAGGCCGCGCGGGCAGCAGATCTTCCAAGATGGCCCGACGCTCTTCATAGCTCATCTTGAGCAACGATTGGCCGTTCAACTCGAGGATGTCGAAGAGCATGAGCTGTGCGGGGTAGGCCTTGGCGGCGCGGTCGATGTCGGCCGGTTTGGTGAGGTTGATTCGATGCTGCAGCAACCCAAAGTTCGGGCGTCCGGCTGAGTCTGTTACTACAACCTCACCGTCCAAGATCGCCGTCTCGACATTGATCTTGGTGAGCTCGTCGGCGACCTCGAAATAGGCCCTGGTATCGTCACGGCCCTTTCGGCTGAGGAGCTTTACGCGCCCATCGGCCAAATAGCCGACGGTACGTACGCCGTCCCATTTCATCTCGAACGCCCAGCCCGATTCATTCCCGAAGCGGGCGGTGTCGACCAGGGTCGCGAGCATGGGCTCCACCTGTTCCGGGAATTCCATTTCCTTGGCAGGATTGCGCCCTTCGACCGACGCCGTCCTGAGCTTGTCGAAGGGCTCAGCGCCCGTCGCCCTGTCTTCTGGATCGGCCTCCATGAGATGCATCAGCCAGTTCTTCTCGGGCTGAGAGTCTCCGCTGCCGGTGTGGATCAGGGCAAACTTACGGACCCCGCCCAGCCCGCCGCCCGGCTGGCCAAAGAGGGTGACAATGACTTCTTTGCCCTCACGCCACTTGTGTAGGCGATAGGTGCCCGTGTCCCAAATCCGCATAGCGCCGGCACCGTACTGACCCTTGGGAATGCTTCCGTGGAATGTGAGGTACTCCATCGGATGATCTTCGGTGCGTACCGCGAGGTGATTGGTCCTGGGGTCGGTGGGCGGCGCCTTGGGCACCGCCCAGCTGGCGAGCACCCCGTCGTGCTCCAGCCGCACGTCGTAGTGCAGCCGGCGGGCATGGTGCTCCTGAATGACGAATCGAAAGCTGTCGGCTTGCTGATCGGGCGCCCCGGCCGGTACGGGCTCAGGCGTCTTGGTCGCGTCCCGCATGCTTCGATAGGTGGTAAGGCGATCCCCGAAGCTGGGTGCCAGTGGTGCGAGCGGATCACCAAGCTCAGCAATTCGCGTGAGCACCTCCTCATACTCCAGTTGCCGCAGTTTTGGATCCTCCAACTCCTCCCAGGTTCGCGGCGCAGCAACCCAAGGCCGCTCGCGGCCACGCAGTGAGTAGGGCGAGACGGTGGTCTTGGCTCCGTTGTTTTGGCTCCAGTCGATGAACACCTTTCCGTCCCGCTCCGAGCGCTTCATCGAGCTGATCACGAGCTCTGGATGATCAGATTCCAGCGCCCGAGCGAGCTCGCGGGCTACGTCGGTGGCCTGCTCCGGAGTCTGGGAGCCATCGAGCGGCGCGTACAGATGAATGCCCTTGCTGCCGCTGGTTACGGGGACCGGCTCGTGGCCGATGTCACGCAAGATGTCACGGACCAGCTGTGCAATCCAAGCACACGTCGCAAGGTCTACGCCTGAACCTGGATCAAGATCAAGAACAAGACGGTCGGGGTTCTGCGGCTGCCCATCGGATCCGAACCGCCATTGCGGCACATGGATTTCAAGAGCGGCTAGCTGGGCCAGCCAGGTAAGCGTTGCAAGATCATTGATCACTGGATAGTCGTTGTCATGATCTTTATGAGAGATGGTGCGGCGCGGCACCCAATCCGGCGTACCTGCGCCCAAATCCTTGTTGAAGAAGACGGTAGGTCGCCCACCCTTGACCTCTGCCACACCATCAGGCCACCGTTTGCGGGTCGCCGGACGATCACGGAGGTGCGGCAGCATGGTCGGGCCAACTTGCGCGTAATAAGACAGGACATCGGCTTTAGTGGTTTGGGTCTTGGGATAGAGCACCTTGTCCAGGTTGCTGAGCTTGATCGTGCGGCCCTCAACGGTGACCACCTGGTCATGCGATCCCTTGGCCATAGAGTCAGTATCGACGCCGCAATCCGGACACCGAAATACACTTGCCGATTCCGACAGCACGAATTGGGGTAGTAGACGGATCATGAGGGCTATCTGGAAGGGAGCCATCACCTTCGGTCTGGTGAATGTGCCGATCAAGCTCTATCCGGCAACCGAAGACCACGACATCAGCCTGCACCAGGTTCACGATGCCGACGGCGGACGGATCCGTTATGAGCGCCGCTGCGAGGTGTGCGGCAAGGTGGTCGAATACGCCCACATCGACAAGGCGTACGCCGAAGGTAAAACCACCGTGGTGCTCAGCGACGAGGATCTCAAGTCACTGCCAGAGGAGCGCAGTCACGAGATCGAGGTTGTCGAATTCGTACCGTCGGAGCAGATCGACGAGATCATGCTTGACCGCAGTTATTTCTTAGAACCGGACAAGGCTGCGGCCAAGCCGTACGCTTTGCTGCGGCGAGCCCTCGAAGAGACCGATCGGACCGCTATCGCCCAGTTCTCGCTGCGTCAGAAGACTCGGCTCGGGGCATTGCGATCCCGCGGAAAGGTTCTGATGCTCCAATCACTCCTGTGGGATGACGAGGTGCGGGAGGCGGACTTCCCAAGCCTCAAGGAGGACGTGCGGGTATCACCGCAAGAACTGAAGATGGCAATGTCGCTGGTCGACAACATGGCCACCGACTTCAACCCAGAGAAGTTCAGCGACGAATATCAAGATCAACTACGACAACTGATCGCCGCCAAGCTTGAGAAGGGCGACGCCTTAGACACCGCTGCCACCTTCGGCGAGCAGGAGGAAGCTCAAGCCGACCGGGGCGAGGTTGTCGATCTTCTCGAGGCACTGCGTCGCAGCGTCGAAGAAAATCGGGCTGCTCGTAAGGGGACCGAAGCCAAGTCTCCAGCGAAGAAGGCCCCCGCCAAGAAGGCACCGGCCAAGAAAACGTCCACCGGTAAAACGGCGGCAAAGAAGTCGCCGGCTAAGAAGACGCCGGCGAAGAAGGCTCCCGCGAGAAAGGCGGGCGCCAAGAAAACATCCGCGGGGAGGTCAGCCAAGAAAGCCAGTTGAGCGGGCTGACGCGGAGAACGCCAAGCTGCGAGCGTCGCTAATGCGCGAGCGGCATATTAGAAAGCAGGAGGAGGAATACATGGGTATCGGGGTTGGCATTGTCTTGATCGTCATCGGCGCGATCTTGCTTTTTGCCCTCAACATCGATCTCCCGTTCGTGTCCGATGACACGCTCGGCATCATCCTTATCGTGGCTGGTGCTCTGGCGCTGATCCTGGCGCTGGTGATGCAAGCCCAGCGCGGCAGGACGCGGCATGTTGAGGAGAAGCGCTACGACGGGTCCCCACCAGTCGTCTGACCGCCGACTTGTCAGCGTCTCACAGTGCTATAACCCCGTGAGACGCTGACAAGTCTTTATTCGGTTCGGGGACACAGACGGTCAGCGCTTTGGGAGCCACCTCAGCGCTGAGGCTACGGCAATCACCGATCACATCGCCGTCCAGTTGGTAAGGGTCTGGATGTCTGAGACGGACCTTGACTTGTTGGGCTTGCCACTGATCGACACGGTCATCGTGGCGTGGGCGCCGAGTGGCCAACCGAAGCAAGGTGCGTAGCCAATGACTGAGGCGACGAGGTGAGGCCACGTAGACGTCGAGCCGGCCGTCATCCGGACTCGCACCAGGAATCAAGGTAAGGTTCCCGGCTAGCTTGCCGACATTGCCGATCGCGCAGATCATTGCGTATCGATGCAGCGGACGGTGATCATCAAGCGTGATCCACATGTGAATCGGTGTTCGTCCCAGCGCCTTGGCCGCGGCGATGAAATATGCAACGGCACCAATTGAATCCTTGAGATCTGAACTTGTCTCCTCCATGATCATGGCGTCCACTCCGAGGCCGGCGATAACTGCGAAGTGTTCACTCGGCACGCCATCAACAGTCAGCTTGATCAAATCGACGTCCCTGGTGTGTTGTCCGAATGCGACCGCGAGCGCCTCGGTCTCGGTGAGAGGGATATCGAGGTTGCGGGCTAGCAGGTTTCCGGTGCCGACCGGCACTACGGCCATAGGAATTCCTGACGCAGCCAGCCGGTCCGCAACGATCCGGATGGTGCCGTCACCGCCGGCCGCGATCACTCGGTCAACGTTCGCCGACACTACTTCGGCCGTTATTGCCGGGCCCGGATCCTCTGCCGGCGTTGCCAGCCAGATGGTGTCGCTCCAGCCCGTCGCTGTGGCTTGCTGCTTGATTGCGTCCCGAAGGTCTTCCGACACCTTGATCGGGTTATAGACAACCGCGCAGCGTCGCCCGGAGCCTTCATTCACAGCCGCCGCTCCCATCGGTCAGAGTTGTGCGCATCGATCAATGATCACGGTCCAGATACCCAATTGCAGTTCGAAACTATCGCTTCCCAACCAGCCTGCCGGTCGTTTCGGAAAGCCGGCGACGAAAACTCACTCGACACGCGGCTTGGCGTCTTCGTAGGGCAATGAGCATGCCATCTACGATGGTCCCCGTCGGGACGGCGATGTCGACGGCGATGTCGAGGTGTGGCCCTTTTCGACTTTCCTATAAGCTTTTGCGCTCAGCGGAGAAATCTCATTCTTGGGGGAGAATCTCATGTCGGTGGAGGATGCGGCAGCGACCGTGTTCTCAGCCGATCATGATGCAGCGACCGCGCTCCTCCACATGCGAGCGCAGGGCGTCAGCCTCCTCATGCAGCTCAAGGCGACCGGTCTGCCGGTGATCTTGCATTGGGGTGCAGATCTTGGTGATCTTGATGGCTTATCGGCAGAAGCGCTGTTAGCCGCATTCGGCCCGACCAGCCTCGATCCACTGCCGTCGATGATGTCCTCGCTGGTACCTGAATCTTCGGCCGGCTGGAATTCCCGCGCAGCACTTGCCGGATCCCACGATGGGCATACTTCGGCGGCCTGCTTCACCCGCAGTCACGCGCGGCTGATCAGTGACACACCGGTTTCGCCGGAACTGATCGAGGTCGGCGCCGACACTGTGATCATCGAAGCGGAAGATCCGGTCAACGGACTGAGTCTTGACCTCGCCATCCAGCTCACCGGCATTGGTCTGGTCCGCTGTCGCGCCGGCGTCACGAACAAGAACGTCGCGGATTACCGGCTCGAAGGACTCGAGCTATTCCTGCCGGTCAGCGATCAGGCCACGCATCGGGTCGAGTTCGATGGGCCGGCGCTATCGAGGATGCCGTTGCGCTCGGGTTCGTGGTCTGTTGATCATGGAGTCTTCGATGATCGACCGGCCCACCTGGCTCTTGCCGAAGCCGGAACCGGATTTCGTCGTGGGCAGGTGTGGCAGGTACATGTTGCCTTCAGCGGCTCGGTTCGGCATCGCGTGGAGCGTACATCCTACGGCAGGACCTATCTCGGCGGCGGGGAGCTCTTGCAGGCCGGTGAGATTGTGCTTGGCATTGGTGAGGCCTATCACTCGCCGTGGGTGGTGTGGACCTGGGGCGATGGGCTGGACGCAGCGGCCGCCCGCCTACATCGGCACCTGCAACCAGAAGCACCGCACGACAACCGAGTGATCTTCGATGCCGCCGCTTCCGCGTTCGCTCATCATGATCGTCAGGCAATGCTGAGCCTCGCTGAGTACGCGGCGGCGGTCGGTGCCGAAACGTTCCTGCTCGACATCGAATGGTGCTCGCGCATGGGTTTGGATCCGTACGCCGATAGTGCCGGACCGGCCGCAACCGCATCACTTCGTGATCTTGAAGGACTGCTGGCACGAATTCGCGATTTTGATCTTGAGATCGGATTCGCCGTGGAGCTGGAGTCGATTGATACCGACTCCCCGATGGCCCGCGACCATCCGGAGTGGTTGTTGACCGTGGAACTCGATGGCATGACGCGGCAAGTGCTGGATCTCTCGGTACGACCCGCGATGGCCTACGTCTGGGAACGATTGACCAAGCTACTGGACCGCCATCATGTGTCCCTGCTGAGCTGGTCTATTACTCATGGCGCACACCGGCCCGGGGCTACCGCAACCCAGCACACCAGCACGCTGGCCGCGTACCGGTTGCTCGATGCCCTCCGTGAGCGTTATCCGCACCTCACCATCCAGACCACCAGCCTTGACTTGGCGATGGCAGCACGGGCCGTTGGCGCTGATCTTTCTGGTGACTCCACCGCACGGCACGCTGACTTTGCCGGTCTGGTGCAGCTGCTGCCGCCAGGACTGGTGTGGCAGCCGGCGCTGGACGAGCCGGAGGAGCCGGCCTATACGGCGTACCGGGCGGTCTCTTCCTTCTTCGGCAGGCTGGGTCTCGGAATTGATCTTCGCAAGCAAGCACCCGGGAGTCTGCGTTGCCTTCATCGTTGGCTGGGGTTACATAAACGGTTTCGCTCGTTGCTGCACTCAGGCACCACGATTCGATCAGACGAGAGCGATCGAGCTTTCATCGCCCACGGCGTAGTAGCTGATCATCGCGGTGAGGCGCTCTTTGCTCTGGTGTGGCTGGAACGGGCGCTCGCCAGCCGACGGGTCCGCCTCGACGGGCTCGATCCGGCCACCTCGTACCGGATTGAGGTCATAGGGGCCCGGCCCGGCGAGGCTCAGACCGTAACACCGTCCTGGGCTTCGGGTGCTCCGGTGCTGACTGGTCAAGCACTCGGCGCTGCGGGTATTCCGCTGCCACCGGCCCGTCGAGGTTCTGTCTTGCTGCTTCATCTGGAGGCAGTTGGCTAGGCCCAGGCCAGTCTTACTCGTCTACCGCCTGCTCCGCAGCGGCTGCCGCCTGTTCAGCCGACAGCGCGGCCTGGCGCAGCTCTTGATACTGCTTCCGCGCGGCTCGCGCCTGGTCGCGGGCCTCCCGTTCGGCGGCCTCGGTCTGACGCAGCTGAGTGCGCAGTGATTCCACCTGGTCGGCAAGATCATCGGCGTGTTGCGTAGCGGCCTCTGCATCCTCCTCAGCTGACTCGGCAGCCTGACGCGCCTCTGTCGCCCGCTCCCGTGCCTCGGCCGCTGCCTTCTCCGCCTCCCGGCGCTGCTTCGCGTCTCGCTTCGGTGCTGGTTGTGGCGCTGCCTCGGCTGCCTTCTGTGGGTGGCTCGGAGCCTTAGTCTGCAGCGACGCTCCCAGCGCAGAGGCAAGATCGGTTGTACCGAAACCGCCGTATGTCACCGCCTGTGTCAAGCGTCCAGCGCGTACCAGATCGGCAATATCCGGATCACCTAGCGCGGTCTGCAGCGTCTGGCCCACCTCCTGCAGTGCTCCATCCGGCGCGTCGTAGTCCTGCTGGCGGCCCAACTCGACCGCACGGCGTGCCATGGCATCGACAGTCTTGCGACGCTCCGCAGACAATTGCCGAAGTTCATCGCCCGCCATCCGCTGCTGTGCCTCCTGAAGCGCGGCACCGAGCTCGAAAAGTGCATTGATGGTGTCTGGTTCCTCGCGAGCCAGCAAATTGATCAGCCAGGCGCTGCGGGTTGGACGCCGCAGCTTGCCGATTTGGGTGGCGAGCTCGCGGTCGCCGGCCTGCTTCGTCTCCGCTACCAGCTGCTGGCGCCGCTCGATGAAGTCATCGGGAGAGACGCCGTAGAGCTCGTCGGCAGCGGTATCGAGATCCACAGGACTTAAGAGGTCAGGACCATGGTGTGGGCGCGAAGTTGATGATTGCATTGTCGATCAGCCGCGTGCCGCCGACGCGGGCCGCGACGACGAACGTGGCCGGTCCGACATGATCATCGGGCACCTCCGCATACGTTGCGGGGTTGACGATGGTCGCGTAATCGAGCTCGAAGCAGGGCTCTGCCTCAGCTCGATCCAGCACCTCATATGCCGCCGCTCGGGCAGAGGGAACTGAGCTTTGTGTTGCTGCCTTCTCCAGGGCGGCAGAGAGGCTACGTGCGACCGCACGCTCGTTGGCGGTCAGAAAGACATTGCGGCTGGAGAGGGCGAGCCCATCGGACTCGCGGACAATGGGCGCGCCGACGATCTCGATGGGGATGTTCAGATCGGCCACCATTCGCTGGATACAGGCCAGCTGCTGCGCGTCTTTCTCGCCGAATACCGCCAGCTGCGGCCGGATGATGTTGAACAACTTCAGGACGACGGTGAGCACTCCATTGAAATGGCCGGGTCTGGAGTGCCCTTCCAGCACCGATCCGAGGGCGCCGGCGTCGACGGTAATCTGCCGCGCCGGCGGGTAAAGGTCGGTGACGCTCGGCACGAAGACGACATCAACGCCATCCGCCTCGCAGACCTCAAGATCATCCTCAAGGGGCCGCGGATAACGCGCATAGTCCTCGCCGGGCCCAAACTGCAGCGGATTGACGAAGATGCTGACCCCGACCACATCGCCAAGTGATCTTGCCAACTTGATCAGCGAACGATGGCCCTCATGCAAGGCACCCATCGTAGGGACGAAAGCGAGCCGGGGGGCAGCCGGCATATCGAGAGTACGGCGAAAGTCCGTGTACTCGGCGACGCTATTGGTGATCTTCATGACTTGGCCTCAGTGGTAGGGATCGTCGAAGCGAACGTGTGTTGTTCGTCCGGGAAGACACCCATTCTCACCTCATCGACATACGCCGCGGCGGCGTCGCCGATGATCTTTGCCAAATTGGCATACTGCTTGACAAAGCGCTGCATTCTGCCGCGTCTGAGTCCCATCATGTCCTGCCATACGAGCACCTGTGCGTCGCAGTCTGCGCCCGCGCCGATGCCAACAGTCGGAATGTCCAGCTCGGCGGTCACCTGGCGCGCCAGGTCGCCGGGAACCATCTCCAACACCACTCCAAAGGCTCCAGCCTCTGCGACGGCATGGGCGTCATCCAGAAGCCGCTTTGCGTCATCACCGCGGCCCTGCACTCGATAGCCGCCGAGCTGATGCTCGCTCTGTGGCGTAAAGCCGATATGCCCCATAACGGGGACGCCGGCGTCGGTCACTTTGCGGATTTGCGCTGCAACGCGCAACCCGCCTTCGAACTTCACGGCGTGACAGCCGCCCTCCTTCATAAACCGGATGGAGGTCTCCAGAGCTTGCGACGGGCCGTCCTCGTACGAACCGAACGGCAGATCGCCGATAACGAAGGCTCGCTTGGTGGATTTGACCACCGCGCGGACTAGTGGCAACAGCTCATCGACAGTGACCGGCAAGGTGGTGTCGTACGCATAAACGTTGTTCGCAGCGGAGTCGCCGACCAGCAGTGCCCAGACCCCCGCCTCGTCGAACAGCTCAGCGGTGTATTGGTCATAGCTGGTCAGCATTGCCCAGCGCTCATGTTGGCGCTTGGCGTTGTAGAAGTCGGTAACGCGAATCCTGCGCACCGGGGCCGCCGCTCCCAGGCGGCCTGACTCTGGAGGAGGACTGGTTTGGGTCACAGCGGCAGCCTCACTCTGAAGAAACTAACGCATGGCCATGCACCGTGGGCCGCGTCCCGAGAAGGGAGCAGCGGGGCCTCCGGGATCATGGCGCCTAGCTGGCTACAGGCGTGAAAGAACCAGTGATGATCGGGTGCGGGAGACGCCTGGATGGTTGCGGATAATGCCGAGAACCTTCTCAAAATGGCTCGTATCGGACGCGCGTACGCGCAGGATGCCGTCTGCCTCGCCCGTCACTGTGTACGCCTCAGCAACTTCAGGGATGCTGGTGACCATCTCCCGCATCCGATCCGGTGGCACCCGGCCCTCGCAGTAGACCTCGACAAAGGCCTCGATCGTCCAGCCCAGCGCAGCAGGCTCGACTTCGGCCGTAAAGCGCCGGATCACACCGCTAAGACGGAGCCGATCCACCCGTCTTTTCGTTGCTGCGGTCGAGAGGCCCACATGATGCCCGAGCATGGCAAAGCTCTCGCGACCGTGGTCTGTCAGCCGCGCAAGGATCTTGTGATCAATTTCATCAAGACGCAATACAGTCTCCTCACTTTCATTGATCACACTATCGGACTTGCGCCTCCCGGGACCCTACCCTTCAAGGGTGACAACCACAGTGCTGAACCACATCCGGCACCCGATACGGCGTGCGCGGCTTCGGCATTATCTGATGTGTCCGCCGATGTACTTCGATGTGACCTATTCCATTAATCCGTGGATGGATCCCAGCCGCGACGTGGACCGTATTCTGGCGCTTC
>Ga0307310_10000762_pt1 | contig 11255 bp, 9 predicted proteins | sample ER_DNA_197_FD_194502 | JGI IMG/M metagenome (GOLD analysis project Ga0307310, IMG submission 194502) | Bulk soil microbial communities from the East River watershed near Crested Butte, Colorado, United States - ER_DNA_197 | ecosystem: Environmental > Terrestrial > Soil > Floodplain | place: USA...
CCGCGATGTACATCCCCGTCAGTCCGGGCCCGACGACCGCGAGGATCGCGATCACGAGCACGAGGAACGGGAACGCGATCACGACGTCGACGAGCCGCATGATCAGCGTGTCGACCCAGCCGCCGAAGTACCCTGCGATCGCGCCGAGCACCACGCCCGTCACGAGCGGCACGTACGTCATGATCACCCCGATCTGCAGGTCGACGCGGGCGGCATAGACGACGCGCGAGAAGACGTCGCGGCCGAGGTTATCGGTGCCCATCAGGTGGCTCCAGGAGGGCGGTTGGAACGCGCCGGCGAGGTTTTGGGCGTTCGGGGCCGCAGGTGCAATCAGCGGCGCGAAGATCGCGGCAAGCGCGACGATGGCAAGGATCCCGACCCCGATCCAGAGCGTCCAGCTCGCCCAGCGGCGGTCGGCCCGAGCACGGCGTTGCAGTCGCCCGACCTGGGCGAGGACGAGCTCCTGCCGGGCGCCGATCAGGTGAGCCTCACGCGAGGGTCGATCACGGCGTACGCGAGGTCGGAGAGCAAGTTGATCGCGATCACGAGCAGTCCGAACACGAGCGTCAGCCCTTGGAGCACCGGAAAGTCGCGCGTGAAGATCGAATCGACGAGCAGCTGGCCCAGTCCGGGGATGTCGAAGACCTTCTCGATCACGACTGCGCCGCCGATCAGAAAGCCGAGGTTGACCGCAAGGACGGTGAGCGTCGCGATCAGCGCATTGCGGAGGCTGTGCCGGAGCACGACGCGCGACTCCGATAGGCCGCGCGCGCGGGCGGCCTCGACGTACTCCTCGGAGAACACGTCGATCAGGCTCGAGCGGAGCGAGCGCACGAGCATCGACGTGAGGAAGAGCCCGATCGTGAGGGCCGGCAGCGTGAGGTTGCGGACGTGGCCGACGAAGCCCGTGCCGTAGCCGGAGACCGGGAAGATGCCAAGGTCCAGGCTGAACGTCCGGATCAGGATCAGTGCGAGCCAGAAGGACGGCATCGCGAACGCGACGAGTGTCAGTAGGCGGATCGCGTGGTCGAGGGGCCGGTTGTGCCGCAGCGCCGAGAGGATGCCGAGCGGCAAGGCGAGCACGACTCCGATCAGCGTGGCGTAGATAAGCAGAAAGATGCTCGGCCCGATCCGCTCCGAGACGATGCCGGAGACCGGCCGCCGCTGGATGATCGACTCGCCCAGATCGCCGTGCGTCGCGCCGCCAACGAACGTGAGGTACTGGACCGGCAGCGGCCGATCGAGCTTGAGTGTGTGCGAGACCTCGGCGACGTGCTCCTTCGTCGCCTTGCCCCCGAGCATGATCCGGATCGGGTCGCCGGGGACGAGATGGATCAGCACGAACGACGCCAGAGTGATGCCCACGATCACCGGGACGGTGTGGAGCAGGCGGCGACCGAGGAACCCGATCACGACCTGCTCCTCCGCCCTGGTACGGCTGCTAGTTCTTCAGCCAGACGTCTTCCAGCCGCCACCACGCCGTCTTGACGGTGTGGAAGTCCTGCACGTTCGTCCTGATGCCCGTGCGGGCCGGCGTGAAGTAGAGCGCGACCATCGGTGCATCTCGCATCACGACCTCCTGCAGCTTCCCGAACGCATCCGCGCGCGTGGAGTCGTCGGTCGCGCTGCCTGCCTTGTTCACGAGCGCAGTCGCCTCGGGGCTCTTGTAGTTCGTGAAGAACGAGTGCGTGCCGCCGGTCGCCGAGTAGTCGAACTGGATCGCCGCCAGCTCGTCCGGAGCGACCACGTCGCTCGTGATGTACCAGTTGTTGCCGGCGACGTAGTTGCTGTTCGAGAAGTTCGTGTACGCCGTGCCGATGTCGAGGTTGGAGATCTCTGCGTTGACGCCGATCTCCGCCCACGACTGCTTCACGATCTGCGCGACCTGCGAGATGATCGAGTCGCCGGTCGGGACGACGAGCGGCACTGTGAAGCCGCCGGGCGCCTTCGACTGCTTGATCAGCTCCTTCGCCTTCGCGATGTCGTACGGGTAGGCCTTCACGTCCTCGCGCCAGTACTTCATCTTCGGCATCATGTGATTCGCCACCTCGGCGTGGCCGAAGAGGACGCTCTTAATGATCGACTCCTTGTCCGTGGCATAGTTGAGCGCCCGCCGGATGCGAACGTCGTCGAGCGGTTCCTTCGCGTTATTCAGCCAGATGCCGTCGAAGCGGTAGAGCTCCTCCATCTTCACGTCGACGTCGTTGCGTTTGTCGAGCTGCGCGATCTGCGCATACGGGATGTTCACAGCGGCGTCGATCTCGCCCGCCTGCAGCTTGAGGATGCGCGTGTTGTCGTCGGTGACGTACGGGATCCGCACCTCGTCGAGGTATGGCTTCCCGGGCTTCCAGTAGCTCTCGTTGCGCACTAGATGCGTCAGCTGGCCCTTGCGGAAGACCTTAAGCGCGAACGGGCCCGTGCCGATTGGCTTCTGCGCGAAGGTCTTCCCGTTCGCTTGCACGATCTTCGCCGGGACGATCGAGGCCGGGAAGACGTTCAGGTTTTGCAAAAGGGGCGCGAATGGATGCGTCAACGTGACCTGCACGGTGTTCGCATCGAGCTTCTTGACGCGGGTGATGGGGCCGAACAGGAACGAGTAGCCGCTCTTCTTGGGGTCGGCGGCGCGCTGGATCGAAAAGACAACGTCGTCCGCCGTCATCGGTGTCCCGTTCGAGAAGTGCACGCCCTTGCGCAGGTGGAAGGTGTAGATCGTCGCGTCGGGGGAGATGTCCCACGACTCGGCCAGCGAGGGCACGACGTTGGTCGAGTCGGCGTTCACGGTCGTGAGCTGGTCGAACATGTTGTAGAGGACCCAGATCGAGCCGTTGTCGCTCGGGATCAGCGGATCGAACGAGAGCGGCTCCTCGTTGCGCGCCATCTTGAAGACCCCGCCGCGTTTCGCGCCGCCACTTGCGACGGTCGTGGCGGTCGACTTCTTGCCGCCGCCGCACGCGGCCAGCAGGGCCGGGAGCGACAACGCGGCGCCGCCTATGCCCAGCCGCCGTAGCAGCTCGCGCCGGTTCATCTCGGCCGTGATCAGGTGGTCGAACTCAGACTCGTTGCTCATCGCCCTGCCTCCTTCCGTCCGCCGGAGGCGGCACGGGTTGCGGAGCCGGATCGCAGGTCCTGCCCTACCACGGCGGGGTCGCGGCTCCGATCACGACTGCCATGCCGTCCGACGATAAATTCCTCATTGCGTGCGGAACGTCGGCCCGGAACCGCACGGCGTCTCCTTGGGCGAGCGTGTGAACGTCGTCCCCGAGCAGTAGCTCTATGCAGCCGTAGACGACGTAGCAGAACTCCTCGCCGGCATGGCCGATCTTGTCGTCGGCATAGCCGCCGGAGGGCGCGAACGAGACGACGGCGGCCTGCAGTGCATGGCCCTTGCTCGACCCGAGCAGCTGATAGCGCACGCCTTCGCCGCGCTGGACGCCCTGGACGGTGGCGACCGAGCGGATCACTTCGCACTCGGCGACCACGCCGTCGCCGTTGCCGCTTCCTTCCTCGGCGAGCAGCTCAGTGATGTGCAGGCCGAAGTGGTCAGCGACCTGCTGCAACCGCCTGAGCGAGATCCCGCCGCGAGCGTTCTCGAACTCGGACAGCGAGGAGGGCGACATTCCGAGGGCGCGCGCCTGCTCGCGAAGGCTCAAGCCAGCCTCGGTGCGCAGTCGCCGGACCCGCTGTCCGACGAGTGCAACGAGCTTGTCATCCTTGTCAGACAGGGCGTATGGTCTGGTCGAACACTTCGCAGGATCGTTCGGTTGAGGCGAACGTACATTGCCAGTCGTCCGATTTCAAGCCGCATACACTCGAGGCGACCGGCAGCTCCTCCGCTGCTCACGATCCGTGATCAAAAGCGCCTTCGAGAGGGAGTCCCGCCCCCGAGGCGTAAGTTCCAAAAGGCCTGTCTGAGCCCGAGTCACATGCTAGAAAGGTGGCGGCCTCAGGATCCCCGAGTTGGCGTGGAACGTTCCGCTCAGGTCGTGGTTCCGGCGGCGAGCTGTCCGCATGCGGCGTCGATCTCGCGCCCACGGGTGAGCCGGACCGTGGCCGGGAGGCGTGCGCGATCAAGCACGGCCCTGAATGCCGCGATCGCCTTCGGCGAAGAAGGCTGATAGCTCGCCACAGAGCCGATCTGAGCGAAATTGAATGGGATCAGGTTCACCTTGAAGACCTTCGGGTCGAGTAGGTCGGCGAGCGCCCGTGCCTGCTCGACGCGGTCGTTGACGCCGCGCAGCATCACGTACTCGATGAACACCTTGCGGCGGTGCGATGCGAAGTAACGGATGCATTCCGCGATCACCTCGGTGAGGGGATAGCGGTCGTTCACGGGCATCAGTTCGCTGCGGAGCTCGTCGGTTGGTGCATGAAGCGACAGCGCCAGTCTGATCGGCTCCTCGACCTCGTCGACGAACTTGCGCAGGCCGGGCAACCACCCGACGGTGGAGATGGTCGTGCGGCGCCACGTGACCCCGACGTCGGGCAGCGCTCTTGCGGACTCGAGCACGGACTCCAGGTTCAGCATCGGCTCGCCCATCCCCATGAACACCGCGTGGTCGATGGGCTCGATGCGCCGGAAGTGCAAGGCCTGGTCCAGGATCTCGGACGCGGTCAGATTCCGGCCGAAACGCATCTGTCCCGTCGCACAGAACGTGCAAGTGAGCGGGCAGCCCGACTGCGACGACAGGCACACGGAGCGCCGGCCGTCGCGGAAGCGCATCAGCACCGCCTCCACAGGATGGCCGTCGTGCGTGCGGAACAACGCCTTCACCGTCCCGTCGTCCGCTTTCGCTTCCTGGACGAGCTCGAGCGTGGAGAACGGCACCTCCCGTTCCAGCCGTCCACGCAGCGAGTCGGGCAGGTTCGTCATCTGCTCATAGCCCGTGGCGCCGCGGGCGGCCCAGTCCCAGACCTGGCCGGCCCTGTACGGCGGCTCTCCGCGCTCACTCAGGTGCAGTTGCAGCAGCGCACGATCCACGTGCGCCAGGGTAGCGCTGCTCGTGTTTCGTCCCCGGCAGCCGTCGTCGAGCGGTCGCGCGCCTTACTTAGCGCACGAAGGCGAGTAACGCCATGCGTCCTGGATCGCCGAGCGCTCGCCGACGACGATGTCGACGCTGCGCCCGAGCACTCGCTCCAGGCCTTCGATGTCGACGTCTGCGGGGTCGCCGACCGCGACCTCGATGCGACCCGAGTCGAGGAACCGGACCGGGACAGCGAACATGCGACGCGCAACCTCGAGCGGGAGGAGGGCTGCCACTTTCGGATCGAGGGGGTGGCGGACCAGATCGACATAACGGAGGCCGGCCTGCTCCGCGAGGGCGGAGGCGAGCTCGGGCTCGAAGAGCCAGCCCCGGGCAAGAAGCGTCTCGCCGAGGCGCATGCCGGTGACCTTGACCTCCGCGAGCGCCTCGTCCAGGCGCTCGTGCGAGACCCAGCCCTTCTGGACGAGGATCGACCCGAGCATGGGGCGGACCTCGTGCTCGAAGTAGCTGTGATCCAGGCGAAGAGGCGCGGTCGATCCCGAGGCGACCCTGAGGCCGCCGCCGACGTAGCGTTTGTCAGAGGGATTCATCTGCATACCTTCCGGGTCAATCATCGGCTCCGGAACGCGTGGTGATGATCACCCGCCGGGGTGACCAATTCAAACCTGCAAAATAGGCGTGTGATCGATCTTCGCTCCGATACCCTGACCCAGCCGACGCAGGCGATGCGCCAGGCGATCGCGAACGCCGAGGTCGGTGACGAGCAAAAGCGCGAGGACCCGACCGTCAACGAGCTCGAGCGGCGAGGGGCCGAGTTCCTCGGTCACGAGGAGTCGGTCTTTCTCCCGACCGCGACGATGGCCAACCAGATCGCGCTGAACATCCTTGGGCGACCCGGGGATGCACTCCTCGTCGAGACGCAGGCTCACATCATGCTGTCGGAGCTGGGTGGGCCGGCTGCGCACTCGGGCCTGCTGACGATCGGGCTGCTGGGGACGAAGGGCCGGTTCTCGCCGGACCAGGTCGTGGCCGAGATTCGCGACCGCACGAGCGTGCACGTCGCCCCGACACGTGTCGTCACGATCGAGAACACGCACAACAGCTCGGGGGGCCGCGTGTGGCCGCTCGACGAGGTCGATGCCATCGTCGCAACCTGCCGTGAGCACGACCTGGCCGTTCACCTCGACGGCGCTCGGCTCGTCAACGCCGCGATCGCGTCCGGAGTCGATGCAGCAAGGATCGGCCGCGGTTTCGACACCGTGACGGTCTGCTTCTCGAAGGGACTTGGTTGTCCGCTCGGCGCCCTGATCGCAGGCTCTTCAGAGTTGATGGCCCAGGCGCGCCGGGGGAAGCACTTCTTCGGCGGGGCGATGCGGCAAGCCGGGATCGTGGCCGCCGCAGCGCTCTATGCGCTCGACCACCACGTCGACCGCATCGCCGACGACCATGCCCGTGCGCGGCGGCTCGGAGAAGGGCTCGCCGCAGCGGGGGTTCAGGTCGACCTCGAGCAAGTGGAGACCAACTTCGTCCAGATCGACGTCGGTCCCGATCGCGGCGGTGCCATAGGGCGCATGAAGGACCGGGGCGTGCTCGTGTCGACGACCGTGCATCCGACGGTCGTGCGCGCGGTAACGCACCTCGACATCACGGACGACGACATCGACGCGGCGATCGGAGCGATTCCCGCCGCGCTCAGGGCTACTCGTACTGAAGTGCCTCTAGGACGTTGAGCCTGGCGGCGCGGCGCGCGGGGAAGATCGCCGCGAGGATCCCGACGAAGATCGCCGCGACACCGAAGATGATGAGTTGGCCGACGGGGACAGAAAGGACGATGAAGTCGATGCGCGCGATCAGCAGGGCTGCCAGGACGATGCCGAGCGCAATCCCGATCGCCGCGCCGATCAGCGCGGTGATCACGCTCTCGTGCCGGATCATCCGCCGCACCTGACGGCGCGTCATCCCGATCGCGCGCAACATGCCGATCTCCCTGGTGCGTTCGAAGACCGTCAGCACGAGGGTGTTCACGATCCCGAAGAGGCTGACGATGACCGACAGTGCGAGCAGCACGTAGAGGATGTTCAGCACCGAGCTGAGCCCCGAGATCTGGTTGTGGATGAACTTCTGTCGAGTCGCGGCCTTCGCGTTCGGGAACGTCTTCAAGGTCCGGTCGAGGGCGGCGGCGTTCGCGGGAGTCTGGCCGCCCTTCATCAACACGAAGGAGTAGAGATTCTGCGGAGCGTCGACATGCCTGTCCCATGACGCCGCGGAGATCGTCACAGAACCGAACGGTGAGCCACCGGTCGGCGGTGCGAAGATGCCCTTGACGTCAAAGAGCTGTTGCGATCCGTCAGCGAAGGTCAGCGGCACGGGCGATCCGAGCTCCAGGTGGTGGCTCTTGGCGTACCCCTTGTCGACGAACGCACCGTCCTCGCCGAGATTGGCCAGGATCGCTCCCGATCCTTCCTCCCATTCGAGGTTGAACATCTGGCTCGCCACCGGATTCACTGCTGTTGTGTTGATCGTCTTCCCGAACGCAAGCGTCTCGCCGGCCCGAACGTTCCCAACCGCTTCTACCCCGGGAGTTTTCGCGACGGCGTCTGCCGCTGCGACCGGGATCGGCGAGAAGTTGTTCTGTGCCGTGATCGCGTAGTCCGCGTTCTTCCAGATCTGTTTCACGGAGCCCTCGAAGCTCGAGATGATCCCGGCCGCGAGCATCGTCACCAACGTCACCAGGGCGAGTCCGATCATGAGCGCAGACGCAGTCGATGCGGTGCGCTGGGGGTTCCGCTGCGAGTTCTCGCGGGCAAGTACCCCGGCTGTGCCGCCGATCTTCGTCGCCGGCCACCCAAGCACTCCCGCTAGCGGAGTTACGAGCCTGACGGATAGGAGCGCGATTCCGATGAAGACGAGCACGGCTCCGCCGAGCATGAAGAGGAGGATGCCGGCCGTTCCGAGGCCGGGCGCAAACAGGCCCCAGAGCACTCCGCCGAAGCCGAGTGCCGTCAGCACTATCGATGCCGGAAGTCGGAAGCGGGCGTAGCGCGACTCCGGCAGTGTGGCGCCTTCTCGTACGGCGGCGATCGGCGGCACGCGCGTCGCGCGCAGCGCCGGGCGCAGGCTTGCGAGGAGCGTGACGACGACCCCGACCGCGAGTGAGACGACAACCGTCCGCGTCTCGAAGGTCAAGCCGTTGTTCGGAAGCGTGAAGCCAACCGCATCGAAGAGCGAGAACAGCCCTTTGGCGAGTGCGAGCCCGGCGAAGAGCCCGATCACGGCCGCGAGGATTCCGATCGCCAGCGCTTCGATGATGATCGCCTTGAGCAGCTGTCGACGGGAAGCGCCAAGGGTTCTGAGGGTCGCGAGCTCGCGCGTCCGTTGCGCGATGGTGATCGAGAGCGAGTTCGCGATCACGAAGCTGCCGACGAAGAGAGCGACGCCGCCGAAACCAAGCAGGAACTTCTGGAGGAAGGAGATGAACGAATTGGTGTCCTTGCTGTCCTCCTGTGCCTGCCCCTGCCCGGTCCGCACCTGCGTGTCGGCAGGCAGGATGCTCCGGATCTGCTGCAACAGCTGATTGGTGGCGACGTTCGGCTTGGATGCGACCGCGATCTCGTCGAGCTTTCCGGGCTTGCCGAAGAGTCCCTGAGCGGTGGGAAGATCGAAGCCGGCCAGCGTCGCTCCGCCGATGGTCGACACCGAGCCGAATTTCACGATTCCGGATACCCGCAGGCGCTGAACCGGGCCGACGGCCTGCACACCGATGATCTGGCCGATGCGAAAGTGCTCCTTGCCCGCAGTCGCCTTGTCGATCACGACCTCGTTTTGTTTCGGCCATGAGCCGTCGACGAGCGCCAATGGGTTGAAAGGCGAATCGCCCCGGGCGATGCTGAACCCGAGATTCGGGGCGCCGCCGTAGACGATCGCTTTGCCGTCCTTGCCGATCAGCTGAGCCTCGCCGTTGACGCTGCCGTCCGCGACGCGGACATCCGGAAGGGCGCGGACCTTCTCCAGTAGCGACTCGGCGAAGGCCGGGGCCGCTACCCCGGTTCCATCTCCGATGTCGAAGGCAGCCTTGCCGCTGATGACGGCGTCGGACCCGTTACGGCTCTCGGTGAAGATCGATCCGAAGGCCTTGTCGATGGAGTCGGTAAGGACGTACGTGCCGCTCACTGTGGCGACGCCGAGGACGATGGCGAACGCCGAGAGGACGGTGCGCAGCTTGCGGCCGAGGAGTGCTTTGAGAGCGAAACGGGTCACGTGCTGTCGAGCTGTTCCATCTCTTCGACGATCTCGTGCGCAGAAAGATCTTTCGACTCGCGGACGATGTGGCCGTCGGCGAGGAACAGCACGCGATGGGCGATCGCTGCGGCGCGCGCCTCGTGCGTCACCATCACGATCGTCTGCTCGAGCTCCTGCACCGACCGGTTGAGAACTTCGAGAATCTCGCCGCTCGTTTTCGAGTCGAGGTTGCCTGTGGGCTCGTCGGCGAAGACGATCGTCGGCCTGCTGACGAGAGCGCGGCCGATCGCCACACGCTGTTGCTGTCCGCCGGACAGCTCAGACGGGCGGTGCGTGCGGCGGTTGGTGAGACCCATGCGATCGATCAGCTGGTCGACCCATTCGCGATCCGGTTTCACGCCGGCGATCGAAAGAGGTAGCAGGACGTTCTCCTCGGCAGTCAGCATCGGCAGCAGGTTGAAGAACTGGAAGATGAAGCCGATGTGCTGGCGGCGCAGCTTCGTCAGGTCCGAGTCGCTCAACGTCGAGATCGCCGTCCCGGCAATCGTCACCTCGCCTGACGTGGGCTTGTCGAGGCCGGCGAGAATGTGCATCAGCGTCGACTTCCCCGACCCCGAGGGCCCCATGACCGCGGTGAGCTGGCCTTTCGGGACATCGAGCGAGACGCCGCGCAACGCGTCGACTGCTGTGTCTCCTTCGCCGTAGCGGCGGGTCAGGTCAGAGGCGGAGAGGACGAAACCTGGGGAGGGGGCGCCGACCGTCGCGGGCTCAGCTGCCAGTGGGTTGCTCATCTGTCCTCCATGTCGTTGGGGCAAGTTTCCACGGTACCGCCAGAGCCGGCAAGGCGGTCTACTGGCCGCTGCACGGTGCGGTTAACCGAACCCTTCAACGGTCTCCAGCAGACAGGAACCAGACCACGAAGCCTCCGTAGACGGAAATCAGGAGGGCGCCCTCCCAGCGTCGCGCGCGTCCGTCACGGATCACGAAGCCGACAAACGCCGCGGCCGCGCCCATGGCGATCAGCTCAATGGGCCTGAAAGCCAGAGAGAGCGGGTGCGCGAACGCGAACGACACCAGAGTGACCACCGGGATGACGAACAGGGCGACCTGGGCGCTCGAGGAGATCGCTATCTCCGTGGCGAGCTTCATCTTTCCCCGCCTGGCGATCACGACCGCCCCGCCGTGCTCGGCGGCATTGCCGACGATCGCAACGATGACCACGGCGATGAAGAACTCGGAAAGGTCCGCGGCTTCCGCAAAGGCCTGGAGCGAGTGGACGAGGATCTCGCTGATCACGGCTGTTGCCGCCGTTGTCACCCCGAGAACGACGAGTGACGTGCGGAGGCTCCAACCGGTGATGTTCGTGACCTCGTGTGTGGGGCGACGCTTGAGGTCGGCGATCGTGACCACGAGGTAGAGGCTGAGCAGCACGATGGCAGGGCCGATGCTCAGTAGGGCAAGCGAGTGGCGATTCGGATCTCCGTGCCAGCCCGGGACCGACGGGATCAGTAGCAGGAGCACCGCCACGAGGACGAGGCCGAGCTGGCTCAGTAACGAGCTGCGGTCCAGCTCGGCGTTGTCCTTGCCGAGGATCAGCGCCGCTCCGAGGACGAGGAGGATGTTCGAGACGACGCTCCCCGCCATCGAGCCGCGCACGACATCGGGGAGATTTTCATTGACCGCGATCACGGCGATGATGACCTCGGGCGCGTTTCCGAAGCTCGCGTTCAGCAGGCCGCCGATGCGCGGCCCCGTGTGTTCACCTGCGTGTTCGGTTGCTTCCCCGATCAGCCAGGCAAGGGGGATCAGGGAGATCGCGGCGAATACGAACAGGACCGTCTTGCCCGGATGGGCGACAAGGTCCACGAGGATCGTGATTGGCGCGAGCGCGAGCGAGGCCCAGAGGAGTCGTCGCGCCACCGCGGCCTAGCCTACCGGCCTTAGCTGATTCGCGACCTTCATGTCAAGTCTTGCGGAGGCCGGTCTGCGGTACCACAATTCCGTCATGCAGCAACCGGCCCCGCGCCTCGAGGC
>Ga0307310_10000764_pt1 | contig 11239 bp, 8 predicted proteins | sample ER_DNA_197_FD_194502 | JGI IMG/M metagenome (GOLD analysis project Ga0307310, IMG submission 194502) | Bulk soil microbial communities from the East River watershed near Crested Butte, Colorado, United States - ER_DNA_197 | ecosystem: Environmental > Terrestrial > Soil > Floodplain | place: USA...
GGGGCCGGCGCACTGATCTGATCGGTCACCCTCGACAGCCTGTGCGCCCGGTCTGTAATAGTGAACGGTCACATCGCCCAGGACTCCTCCAGGTAAGGAGCCGCAATGGTCCTTAGCATGCCGAGGGCGCTCGTCGTCCTCTCCCTGTTGGCCGGCTTTCTCCTGCTGATGCCGGCCGGTTCCGCGCTCGCTGCCGGAACAACGTACTACGTGAACTGTGCCGCAGCCACGGACGGCAACGGTTCGTCGGCAAGCCCGTGGAACAACCTCACCACGGTCAACAGCAAGACGTTCGCTCCGGGCGACAGCCTGCTGTTCAACCGTGGCACCACCTGTACGGGCTCGTTCGTGTTCTCGTCGTCCGGGACGAGCGCGAGCCGGATCACGATCGGCGCCTACGGCACCGGGGCGCTGCCCGCCATCGACGGAACGGGGCAGAACCGGGCCGTCAAGCTGCTCGACACCTCCTACGTGACGATGCAGGACATGGAGGTCAAGAACAGCAGGGTCTGGGGAATCCTCCTGACCACCGACCATGACGCGCCCGCGGCCGGGATCACGCTTGCGAATCTCGTCGTCCACCACGTCACGGGCGGCGACTACACCGCGATGAGCGCCAAGTGGACGGGGCTCGTCGTATTCGCGCCCGGCATCGTCGTCGAGCCCAACATGACCAAGGGGTCGGGCACGTACAACCGCAACAGTTACTTCTCCAACGTGCTGGTCGACAATGTGCAGGCCTACGACACGACCCTGTGGGCGGGCATCTTCGTCTGGGGCGTCCAGATCGATCAGGACACCCGGTGGGCGAGGGACTGCGTGAACCAGGCCGTCCAGAGCCGCGGCATCACGATCCAGAACTCGACGGTGCACAACACCTACGGCGACGGGATCGCGCAGTTCTGCTCGCAGAACGGCACGCTCCAGGGGAACGTCGTCTACCAGTCGGGCATGCAGCCCTCACCGAAGACGATCGGCACGCCGGTCGGGCTGTGGTGGTGGAGCTCGGAGAACATGGTCGGCCAGCTCAACGAGGCATACGACAACCACTCGCCCGGCGTCGACGGTGGCGGCTTCGACATCGACTACGGGTCGACGAACAGCACGATGCAGTACAACTACGGTCATCAGAACAGCACGTACTGCACGAGCGTGTTCGGCTACAGCGGCGCGACCACGACGAACATCGTCCGGTACAACGTCTGCGCCGGTGACGGAACCGTCCACACCTACCTCGATACCGACGGCACCATCAAGACGATGCCGGGCGACTCCGAGATCTACGTCTGCACATGGGGCGGCGGAAAGCTCGTCAACACGTGGATCTACAACAACACGTTCTACATCGACAGCACCGGCCAGTCCGCCGGCCTCATCAACTACTGCAACAGCGGACCCGGTAGCGACAGCGAATCGGGCAGCATCTTCAAGAACAACCTCGTCACCTCGACGATCCCCAACGTGCTCGGCGACGTCGCGACGATGAACCATCGTACGCGCGACTACAACCTCTATTACTACTCGGGCGGCACGTTTACCGACCCGAACCCCGAGGCGCACAGCATCTACAACCAGAACCCGCTGGTGAACGGCTTCGGCTACAAGACCACCGGCAGGCCGACGACACAATGGACGCTCCAGTCCGGGTCGCCGGCGATCAACCACGGCACGAACGCCTGCACCGGTCTCAGCGGCTGCACGGTCGGGACGCGTGACTTCTTCGGGAACGCGATCCCGCTCGGCGGCGTCTTCGACATCGGCGCGGACGAGGCGCAGTAGCAGGAGAGGATCACGACGCTCGGGGCCGCGCAACCGCGCGGCCCCGAGCCGCCGAATCAGTGACGCGTGCGGATCCGGCCGGTGCGCCTGCGGTCGGGCGGCGGAGCAACGGTATGTCGTGCGACGAGCACTGCCGGCAGCAGGCGGGCGCCTGCTTCGAGCGTCGCGACGCCCGTGAGTTGATCGAGCAGGAGGCTCGCTGCGAGGGCGCCGACCTCCTGCATCGGCTGGTGGACGGTCGTCAGCCCCGGCTCGACGAAGTCCGCGACCGGAAGATCGTCGTAGCCGACGATCGAGAGGTCGTCCGGCACGCGATAGCGAGCATCTCGCAGTTGTCGCATCGCTCCGAGCGCGATCAGGTCGCTCTGCGCGAAGAGCGCGGTGAACGACACCTTTCGCTCTAGGAGCCGCGCCGCAGCAGCCTGCCCGCTCGCGAGGCCCCAGTCGGGCACGTACTCGACGAGAGCTGGGTCTTCGGCGATCCCCGCCTCGCGAAGCGCTCGGCGGTAGCCCTCCAGCCGCGCAGCTGCCGACGGCCATTCGCGCGGCCCGACGATGGTCGCGATCCGGTCGTGGCCGTGCTCCAGCAGATGCCGCGTCGCGTCATAGCCGCCCTGATGGTTGTCGACGTCGACGACGGGGAAACCGGGCAGCGCGCTCGCGCCGACACCGACGAGCGGCACGCCCGCGCTGCGTGCCGGAAGGAGGTCGTCGGGTGCGAGCGGGACGCTTGGCCGAGCGAGGATCAGGCCCTCGACGCGCCGCTCGAGCATCAGACGCAGGTAGCCGCGCTCGTCGTCGTCCGGCTCGACGCTTCCGATCATCAGGTAATAGCCGCGCCGCCGCGCCTCTGCCTCGGCGCCCGCGACCATGCGGGCGAAGAAGCCGTCGGAGATGTCGTCCGCGACGACACCGAGCGAATGCGTGCGATTCGAGATCAGCCCGCGCGCCATCGGGCTCGGCACGTAACCGAGCTCGCGGATGGCTGCCAGCACGCGCTCGCGCGTGCCGCCGGCGACGTTCGGGTTGAGATTGATCACGCGCGAGACGGTTTGGTGCGAGACACCGGCGCGCGTTGCGACGTCGCGGATGGTCGCGCGCTTTCCCGATCCTGCTGCGTGAACGTTCACGTGCTTGACATCATCGCGCAAGGGCTCGTAGGTTAGCGGTGTGACCGATCACAGCCAGGACGGGGCATTGGATCGCGCGGGCTGGCTCATCACCTGCAGCTGATGGAGACGCGCGACTTCCTGGCGTCGATCGGCCTCCCGCGCGGCGACCTGCACGAGCTGCCGAGCTCGCCGGGGCGATTCCCGGACGGTGTCCGCTATCGCGTCGAGATCCCGAGCACCGAGGGACCGCGGTGCCTCGAGGCGGTGCTCGAGGAGGCCGATCGGCTCGCCGTGCCCCTGCACCGCGTCTCGCAGGGGAGCGGCGTCTTCCTCCACACCGACGACGAGCTGGACGAGCTGGCGCGTCTCGCGGCCGGCGCCGGCGTCGAGGTCAGCTTGTTCGCGCGGCCGAACGCCGCCTGGGACACGTCGGCGATGGCCCGCGCGCCCGCCGGCGGGGCGCTCGCCCCGGCGGCTCGCGGGCAGGAGCAGGTCGTGGCCTGCCTCGACGACGCGCGGCGCGCCGCGGCGCACGGCTTCCGCAGCGTCTTGATCGCGGACGTCGGCGTGCTCGCGGCGTTCGACGCTGCACGCGCGAGCGGCTTCCTGCCGCCGGACATGCAGGCGAAGGTCTCGGTGATGCTGCCGGCCGCGAACCCCTCGGCAGCACGTGTCCTCGCCGAGCTCGGCGCGAGCACGATCAACGTCCCGACGGACCTGACCCTGCCGCAGCTCGCGGCGATCCGAGCCGTCGTCGACGTGCCGCTCGACGTCTACGTCGAGTCGCCCGACAACCTCGGGGGCTTCCTGCGCTACCACGAGATCCCGGAGCTCGTGCGGGTATGCGCGCCCGTCTACCTCAAGTTCGGTCTCCGCAACGCGCCCGACGTCTATCCGGCGGGCACACACCTCGAGCAGCTCGTCGTCGCGCTCAGCCGCGAGCGGGTGCGCCGAGCACGGCTCGGTCTCGACCTGCTCGCCCGCTCGGGCGCCGACGTCGCGACATCCGCGCGCGGCGCCCCGGGCCTCGCGGTGCCGCAGCCCTAGGCCGCCTTGACAGGCGCGCTGTCACCTAACTAATGTTATCGGTCACATCTCGATCTCGGCGACGGCCGCGGCGACGATTCTTGCCCCGGTCTGCTGAAAGGAGGTAGACGGCCCCGAGTATGGCGGCGAGTGACCGCAGGATTCGGCTCGGCTCGGCGTACTACCCGGAGCAGTCGCCACGGGAGCGCTGGGCGCTCGACGCGCGGCTCATGGCCGACGTCGGCCTGTCGCTCGTCCGGCTGGGCGAGTTCGCCTGGGCGGAGCTCGAGCCGGAGGCCGGCCGCTTCGAGCTCGCTTGGCTCGAGGACGCGATCGACGTGTTCGCCGGCCAGGGGCTCGAGATCGTGCTCGGGACGCCGACCGCCGCCCCGCCGATGTGGCTCGTGCGCGAGCACCCCGACGTCCTCCCGCTCTCCGCCGACCGGCACCGCATCGGCTTCGGCACTCGCAGGCACTACTGCCCGAACACGCCGGCGCTCCAGGCGGCGACCGACCGTATCGTCTCAGCGCTCGGCGATCATTTCGGACGCGACACGCGCGTCGGCGCCTGGCAGATCGACAACGAGCTCGGCGGGCGTTGCTACTGCGACCACTGTCGCGTCGCGTTCCAGCGCTGGCTCGAGCACAAGTACGAGACGGTCGATGCGCTCAACCAAAGCTGGGGCACCGCCTTCTGGAGCCAGCGCTACGACGCCTGGACGGACGTCAGCCTGCCGGCGCCCGATGCGATCAGGGACGGCGGCTTCACGCTCCGCGCCCCGAATCCCGGCCTCGCCCTCGACTTTCGCCGGTTCGCATCGGACAGCTACGTGCGCTATCTGCGGCGTCAGACCGAGCTCCTGCGCTCCCGCATCCGCCCCGAGCAGCAGATCACGCACAACCTGATGGGCTTCAAATACGCCGAGATCGACTACGCGGCGCTCGGTGCCGAGGTCGACTTCGTCTCGTGGGACAACTACCCGTCCCTCGACCTGACCCACTCGTGGACGCTGCCGTCGCTGAGCGCCGATGCGATGCGCGGCCTGAAGCGGGCGCCGGTGTGGGTGATGGAGCAGCAGGTGGGTCCGATGGGGTGGGAGTACGTGCGGACGCCTCGCCGCGGGCAGATGAGGCTGTATGCGTACCAGGCCATCGGTCACGGGGCGGAGGCCCTCGTCTTCTTCCGCTGGCAGACGGCGCGGTTCGGAACCGAGCAGCACTGGTTCGGCGTACTCGACGCCGACGGCGATGGCTCGGTGGGCCGCCGGTATCACGAGCTCGGCCGGCTGTCAGCCGAGCTCCAGCGCCTCGACGTCCTCGAGGATGCGCAGCCCGACGCGGACGTTGCGGTCCTCTACGACTACGACTCGCGCTTCGCGCTCCAGATCCAGCCGGCGAACGCCGCGCTCCGCCACGAAGCGTCCGTGCATCGCTGGTATGCGGTGCTCCGCCGGCTCGGGCTCGGCGTCGACGTCGTCCCGGCCGGCAGCGACCTCTCCCGGTACCGCCTCGTCGTCGTGCCGAGCATGCCGGTGGTCGACGAGGACGTCGCAGCCGATCTGGAGGCATACGTCGAGGCCGGAGGGACGCTCGTCGTGGGCCCGCGCGCCGGAGTCCGCGATCCAAGCGGCGCCGTACCCACGGGGAGGCCACCCGCCCGGCTCGATCGGGTGCTCGGGATCGAGGTGACCGACATCGCGAGCGGCGAGGAGTCCGCCGAGTTGCACGGTCTCGTCAGCGGGGCATTCACCGGCTGGTTCGAGGAGCTCAGGACGCTCGATGCGACGCCGCTGGCGAAGTATGTCGACGGGGACTTCGCCGGCGGGACGGCGATCTCGGATCGGCGGGCCGGATTCGGGACGGCCGTCTACGTGGGAGGCGTCGGCGACGACGCCGTGCTCGACTCGCTCTTTCGCACGCTGTGCGGGCGCCTCGAGCTGACGCTCTTCGAGCTCCCGAACGACGTGGAGCTCATACCGTTGCGGAGCCGCGAGGAACGGCTTTTCTTCGTGCTCAATCACAGCGATCGCGAGCAGCGGATCGGGTTGTCGGACGGAGACTGGCGGGACCTGATCGGCGGCGGCGTCGGCGATCGTTTCGTCGTCCCGAAGTTCGACGTCGTGCTGCTGCGTCTCGACGCGACAGCGGGGCAGCGCCGGGTCGACGGGCAACGCGTCGCCGACGCGGCTCCGCTGAAGTCAGACCGCGTCGAGGTCGAGGGCGGCACGCGCCGGAAGCACGCGGACGTCGTCGCGCTCGACGAGACGCGCGAGCAGCCGCTCGAGCGTCGCGGCTGACAGCGGTCCCCAACCCTCGCCGTCGAGCCCGTGCGTGTTGCAACAGAGCCAGCCTGACGGACGGGCGAGCAGCTCCTCCACGAGTCGCTCGAGCTGCTGGTCGCACGGGCCCGGACCGAAGCTCGTGCACGAGATCTTCGCCTGGCCGGGTTGCGGCAGCGGCATGATCGGCTCCCCGCCGGTGCGGAAGCCGCGCACGACGCCCGGGAGCCACGCTTCGAGCTCGCGTGTCGAGGCGTTGTAGGGGAACGCGAACACAGCTTGCGTTGCGTCGAAGCCGTCGAGGTCGCGCGCGAACACCTCCAGACACGTCTCGATCAGCTGTTTGGCCTCGTCGAACGGGAGCTCGGACTTGTTCGCGTGCGCGAGCCCGTGGGGCATGATCTCGTGCCCGCGCGCCTGGAGCTCGTTCCAGAGCTCGAAGTCGCCCTTCGGCCAGCGCGTGTGCCACGACTCGTCCGGCTCGCCGAGGTGACCCCGGGCGACGACGTTGATCGCGGCCGAGAGCCCGAACCGCTCGAAGATCTCCGCCGTCTTGCGCGACGAGCGCTCGAACCCATCGTCGAAGCTCAGCGTCACAACGTGCATGCAGCCGGCTCAGCGACGTCCCGCACCGTCGGTCGCTTGCCGCGCGCGGCGCTGTGTTCAGTCATCTTGACAGCCGCGCCGTCACGTGCGTAATGTTAACGGTCACACGGACGTGGATCAAGACCGCGCCGACGCACCGGCACCAGCTGTCATCTCGCCGAAGGGAGGAAGCACCACCTCGACCACGAGCCGGTAGCGAAGGGCACTCGGAAAGGATAAATCAGCATGTCGAACGGCATCGAAGAGGTTCGCGTTTCACGCCGCAAGCTCCTCGCGGGGGCCGCTGGCGTCGCCGGTTCGGTGGCGGCTGGTTCGCTCTTCGGCCCTGAGCTGGCTGCGGCCATCCCACGTCGTCGCCTCGCGCCGACGACGATTACCGTCATGGCGAACAACGGCGAGCTCTCGAACGCCGACATCGCCGCGTTCGAGGACAAGAATCCGAACATCAACATTCAATACATCGTGACCGACGGCCCGCGCTTCCAGGCGATGCTCGCCGCCGGCACGCCGCCCGATCTGTTCAGGGTTCAGGCTCCGCTCGTGCCGCAGTTCGCCAAGCGGAAGCAGATCAAGAATCTCGACTCGTACTTCGCGCAGAGCGACGTGATCCACCCGGCCGATCTCACGCCGGCGAACAACTACTACAAGTTCGACGGCAAGACCGTCGGCAAGGGGCCGCGGTACGGAATGGCGAAGGACTGGTCGCCCGACCTGACGGTCTTCGTTCGGACCGACCTCCTAAAGGGCGTCAAGGCCCATATTCCGGGACCGACGGATCCGTGGACCTACGACGACCTCTGGGAGATCGCCGTCAAGCTGAAGAAGGCAAACAAGGCCAAGTGGACCCTCGACATCGCCAACAGCCTCGGCTGGATCGACCGTCAGGTGATGGCACTGCTGGTTGCCAAGGGCGCCAAGCCGCTGTATTCGGCCGACTTCTCGAAGATGAACCTTACGAGCAACCCGGCCGCGATGCAGATCTTCCAGTACCTCTTCCGCTACTCGCAGCAGAAGATGGACCTCGGGCCGGAGAACCCGAATCCGGATGGCTGGTCTGGCCCCGGCTTCGTCAAGGGCTCGGTGGCCATGACGCAGTACGGCTTCTGGTTCAGTGGTCAGGTCTCGTCCGACAAGGCCGCAACGGCGAATACGCGGTTGCTGACCGCGCCGACGTGGAAGGGCGGCAAGAACGTCGACCCGACCGTCACCGCGACCGGCTGGGTCATGGCGGACGCGACGAAGCATCCGGACGAGGCATGGTCCGTCTTCGAGTGGTACATGGGAGGCAAGCCTGCGCGCGATCGCGCCGGCATCGGCTGGGGCGTTCCCGCCCAGCAGTCGCTGTTCGATCGTATCCCGCAGAAGAACGCGTTCCAGAAGAACGCCTACAAGACACTCATCCACGAGCTGCCGCGGTCGAACGTCACGCTCAAGTTCAATCCGAACTTGATCGGGCTCGCCGACCTCACGGCGGTCGCGCAGTCGTATTCGAAGCATCTCCCCGATGCGTTGAAGGGAAGCCTGTCCTTCAGCAAGTTCATGAGCAACGTCCAAGACGACACCAATCGGGCTATCGAGGCCGGCAAGAACGGCTGAACTAGAGCCGTGGCGACAGCGCAGGACTCCGTCGCTGCGGCGACAGTAGGTTCGAACCGAAGAAGGCGGGCGTCTTTCCGGAGACGGGAGACGCTCGCCTTCTACGGCTTCATCTCTCCGTGGCTGCTCGGGTTCGTCTTGCTGTCGATCCTTCCGCTGGCCCTCGGCTTTGCGATCTCGCTGACGAACTTCAACGGCTTCAACCTCCACACATCGTTGAGGTTCGTCGGCACCGCGAACTACGCGCGTGCATTCCACGATCGGCAGTTCTGGCAGTCGCTCGAGCGGACCGGAACATTCGTCATGATCGTGGTGCCGGCGACACTCGCGATTCAGCTCGCGCTCGCCATGCTGCTCAACAGTCGTGTCAAGCTTCAGGGCGTCTGGCGCACGCTCTTCTACATCCCCGCCGTCATCCCGATCGTGGCGACGGCGCAAATCTGGAAGGCGCTCACGGCGCAGGACGGCGGCCTCGTCAACCGCATCGTCGGGGCGGTCGGCGGCCCGAGCTCGACCGACTGGCTCGTCGGCCACCCGACGGCGACGCTGCTCGCGCTCATGCTCTGGGGGAGCGCCGGCATCGGGATGCTGATCTTCCTCGCCGGGCTCCAGAGCATCCCCGAAGAGCTCTACGAGGCGGCGCGGATCGACGGCGCCAGCCGACTCGCTGTCTTCCGGGAGGTCACGCTTCCTCTCCTCACGCCGGTGATCATGTTCCAGCTCATCTGGAGCCTGATCAGGGCTGCGCAGGTGGTGGCCGAGCCGATTCTCCTCGCGCCGAACACGACGGCGGGCCTCGCCTCGGCTCCGCCGGAGCCGAACCAGCTCTTCAACGTGCAGGCGCTCCAGCAGATTTTCGTGTACGGCGACTACGGCTACGGAGCGGCGATGATCTGGCTCTTCGTCGTCGTGCTGCTCGCCGTCACTGCGGTGCTCTTCTTCAGCGGCCGCTTCTGGGTCTACTACGGAAGCGAGCAGTACAGCAATGATTAGCTTCCGCCGGAAAGAAGACCAGCGGCGCAGGCCGTGGACATTCCGCCGGATCGCCGGGCGCGGCCTGCTCTACGGCGTGCTCCTCGCCCTCGTCGTGATCTTCGTGCTGCCGCTGGGCTGGGGGATCCTCGCGTCGCTTCGCGACAAGAACCAGGGCGTCCTCGGGCCGGTCATTCCCGATCCCATCCACTGGGACAACTACCGCTTCGCGTGGTCGGGAATCTTCCCGTTCGTCCACTACCTGAAGAACACGATCTTCCTGAGCATCGTCTACACAGTCCCGGTCGTGCTCACGAGCGCGCTGGCCGGGTACGGCTTCGCGCGGCACCGCGCGAAGGGCCGCAACGTGCTGTTCATGTTCGTGCTCGCGACGACGCTCGTCCCCTTCGTCATCACCTTCATCCCGCAGTTCGTGATCTTTGCGCACGTCCACCTGGTGAACACCTACTGGCCGTGGCTCCTCTGGGGCCTGGGCGGAGTGCCGTTTTTGATCTTCCTCTTCCGGCAGTTCTATGCGAACTTCCCTTCGGAGCTGCACGACGCGGCCGCGATGGACGGCTGCGGGAATCTGCGTATCTTCCTCACGATCTATCTGCCCAACTCGGGCGCGGTGCTCGCGGCGGGCTCGATCATCATGTTCACGTGGGTCTGGGGCGACTACATCTTCCCGGCCCTGTTGCTGTACGACCAGCAGACCACGCTGGGACCGAAGATCGCGAGTGGCTACATGAATCCCACGGGCTCGATCGCGTTCATCCCGATCACGCTCGCAGGCGCGATGTTGTTCACCGTCCCGGTGTTGCTCCTGTTCTTCGCGATGCAGAAGAAGCTGGCGCGAGGGATCGTCACGACCGGACTCAAGGGGTGAGCGGATGAGCGGCATCGGCCTTCGAAACGTCGTCAAGACGTTCCCAAACGGCGTTCGCGCCGTCGACGGCGTCGACATGACGATCGACGACGGCGAGTTCATCGTCCTCGTCGGTCCGTCGGGCTGCGGGAAGACGACCCTTCTGCGCTGCATCGGCGGCCTGGAAGAGGTCACGAACGGATCGGTGATCATCGGCGACCACGACGTCACCGACACGGCGCCGAAGGACCGCGACATCGCGATGGTCTTCCAGAACTACGCGCTCTATCCGCACATGAACGTGCGGAAGAACATCGCCTTCGGGCTGAAGGTCCGCCGCACGCCGCGGCTCGAGATCGCCGCGCGCATCGCGGAGGCAGCGCGGCTGCTCGGTCTCGAGGAGCTACTCGAGCGGCGTCCGCTCGCCCTCTCGGGCGGACAGCGCCAGCGGGTGGCGATGGGCCGGGCGATCGCCCGCCGGCCGGTCGTCTACCTCATGGACGAACCGCTCTCGAATCTCGATGCGAAGCTCCGCGTGCGTGTGCGGGCCGACCTCGCGCAGCTCCACACGCAGCTCGGCGTCACGACGGTCTACGTGACTCACGACCAGGTGGAGGCGATGACGCTCGGCCAGCGCGCGGCGGTCATGAACAAGGGCAAGATCCAGCAGTTCGACACGCCGCAGGCGCTCTACTGGACGCCGGCCAACCTGTTCGTCGCCGCCTTCATCGGCTCGCCGTCGATGAACCTCGCGGAGGGCACCATCTCCAACGGGGCGCTGCACGTCGGCGGCTTCGAGCTGCCGCTGTCGGAGCTCGGAGCGGACGCGCGGCGCCTGCCGTCCACCGTCACTCTTGGCATCCGGCCGGAGCACCTGACCGAGCTTCGCAACGGGCATGCAAGCCCGTGGGCGATCGAGGCCGACGTCACGGTCGAGGAGAACCTCGGCGCGGAGGTCCTCGTCTTCTTCCCGCTCGAGACTCCTGCGGTCGCGTCCGACG
>Ga0307310_10000770_pt1 | contig 11209 bp, 11 predicted proteins | sample ER_DNA_197_FD_194502 | JGI IMG/M metagenome (GOLD analysis project Ga0307310, IMG submission 194502) | Bulk soil microbial communities from the East River watershed near Crested Butte, Colorado, United States - ER_DNA_197 | ecosystem: Environmental > Terrestrial > Soil > Floodplain | place...
CACGATCAGGCGTAGTTGCGTCTGCGTCGCCGAAAGCCTGAGGATCTCCGGCCCGAAGAGGTCGAGTGTCGGCGCCACGTCGGCCGAGCCGACCGGCACGACCGGCGTGTTGACGACCACGGGGTCCGGCGGCGGCGCAGGCGTTGTCGGCTTCGAGGTGTCGACGTCGAGCGTCGCGCTGATGGAGAAGTCCGCGGCGTCGACGATCGCCGTCGAGGTCGACGACGCGTTCGAGATCGCGAGATAGCCGGCGTTCGACGGATAGGCGCACGTGTCCCACGGGATCGCCGCGGTGGCTGTGCTGCCGTTCACGGAGAGCGGGGTCGGCGAGCTGCCCTTTCCATCCCAGTAGAACACCGGCTTCGAGTACGTCCCCGCCGGCATGGTCACGGTCAAGTTCAAGGTCGCGACGTAACAGATGTGGGACGCGTCGTCGTCGCCGCGCGTGAACTTGACATAGCGCGTCGAGAGATGGTTGACGTCGACCTTCGGCACGGTGATGGGTCCCGCAACGACTCCAGTCTGCACCGTCGCATAGGGGATGGGCTTCAGCACGAGCGCCTTGACGCTATAACCGCCGGTCATGTCCGTCGTGATCCACGCGTTGTACGTGTCCTCGAGTGTCGTTCCCTTCACGGCGAGGGCTGCCGAGATCGCGGACATCGACGTCGCGCCGGGAGCGCCGGCGGCGCCTTGCGTAAAGATGTCGCGGATGAACGTCGGGCCGTACTTCTCGAAGAGGTACTCGAAGAACGGCCAGCGCGAGTAGCCGTTGTTGCGGTAGTCGTCGGTGAGGTCGCACATGTTGCCTCCGAGCGGATCGCGGCAGTCCAGCGCCAAGTCGGATGGCCCGAGGTCGATCCCGAACGACGGGTTGTACTTGTCGACGCGGAAGCCCATCCACTCGGCGCTCCCCTCGAGCAGCCAGTAGTCCGGGAGGTGCGCCGGCATCGGGGTCGGGTTCCACATGCTCAGCTGAACGACGTGGAAGAGCTCGTGGGCGATCGTGTGCTGCTGGAGCGCGATGTCAAGGCTGCCGTCGAGTTCGATGTACGAGGACGTCTGCGTGGCAGCGAGGTTGTCGGGCACCGTTACGCCGATGGCCCCGGGGTTGTCGACGTAGATGTCGATCCGGGAGTCGCCGCCCAGCACGCCGTCGGACATCGGCGCGGGGAAGCCGTCGGCGAGCTCGGCCGTGTAGGCGCGCTCGGCGAGCGCTGCCACGTCGCCGGCCGCCGTCTGCGTAATCGCGAACTGCGCGTTGTTGACGAGGTCGCTCTCGTAGTGGACGACGAAGTGCGGCGTCTGGATCGTGAACGGCAGCAGGAGAGCCCCAGGCCGCGCACCGAACGCAGGGCCGGCAAGCACGGCAGAGCCGGCCGCGACGCCGCAGAGCAGGGCAAAACGCCGAAGGGACCGCATCCACCGCAGAATCGGCTGCGGCGGCGAGAACCTTTAGCTCAGACCCTCCTCAGTCGAATTGGAGGTAGAGCAGCCCGACGACGAACGTCCCGGCGAAGAGGAGCCAGAAGACGCCGAACAGGAGCCAGCCGAGGCGGACGTTCTTCTTGGCGAGCTCAGGGTCCATTCACAGCACCGGGTCGAGGGCGAGGGCAACGAAGAGAAGCGCGAGATAGAGCAGCGAGTAGTGGAAGAGGATCGCCGCCCGGCGCGGCACGAGGTCGCGCCGCAGCCGCTCCGCGAGCCAGAGGAAGACGGCGCCGAGCGCGAGAGCGGATGCGAGGTAGAGGAGTCCCGCGGAGCCCCAAGCGAAGGGCAGGAGCGTCACGGCGACGAGCGCAACCGAGTACAGGACGATCTGCCGCGCGGTCTCGCGGTCGCCGCGCACGACCGGGAGCATCGGCACGCGGGCGTTCGCGTAGTTGTCCTTGATCAGGAGCGCGAGCGCCCAGAAGTGCGGCGGCGTCCAGACGAAGACGATCACGAAGAGCAGGAGCGCGGGGATCGTCACGTCGCCGGTCGCCGCGGCCCAGCCGACCAGCGGCGGTACGGCGCCCGCTGCCCCGCCGATGACGATGTTCTGCGACGTCGTGCGCTTCAACCAGCGCGTGTAGACGAGCACGTAGAAGAGGTTGCCGACGAGTGCGAGCACCGCGGTGAGGACGTTGACCGTGCTGGCGAGCAGCACGAACGAGAGCGCCGAGAGCGCGAGGCCGAACTCGAGCGCGCGGCTCGGCGAGACGCGGCCGGATGCGACCGGCCGCCGCTTCGTGCGCTCGCCCATCAGCGGGTCGATGTCGCGGTCGAGCACGTGGTTCAGGGCGCTGGCACCGCCACAGGCGAGTGCGAGGCCGACCGTCGCCGCGGCGGCGATCGTCGTTCCCGGCCAGCCGCCGGCGCCGGCGATCATCCCGCAGAAGCCGGTTATCAAGAGGAGCGACATGATGCGCGGCTTCGTGAGCGACACGTAGTCGCGCCACGTGCCCCACGGCACGCGCTCGCCGCGGAAGCACTGCACGGTGACGACGAGGAGCGCGGCGAGCGCGAAGGCGGCGAGCACCGCGTGCGCGCCGGTGCCGCGAACCGCGGCCGCCGCGGTGAAGAGAGCCGACGCCGCGAGCACGCCCGGAACGAGCGGCCGGTGCGCGAGCCACGCTGCGACGAGCAGCGCCGCGAGCGGGGGCGCGACGAGCGCAGCGAGCAGCTGGTGCGTCGTCCCGAGCTGCGCTGCGCCGGACACGACGGCGACGAGCGTTCCCGCCGACGCGAGCAATGCGCACAGGCGCAGCCAGGGGCCGGGCGCGAGGCTCGTCATCTCTCCTCCGCGAGTCGCCGGCGCAGGTCGCGCAGCGGCCGCGCGCTCGTCACGTACGGAACCGAGGCGAAGTTGTGCGGCGGCGGCGGCGAGGTGGTGTACCACTCGAGCGTGTCGGCGAGCCACGGGTCGTTGCCCGCGCGGCGGCCCTTGTGGCCGATGTTTGTGCGCCAGACGTTCACCAGGAAGATCAGCATGCCGATCCCCATGATCCCCGATCCGATCGAGGAAATGAGGTTGTAGGCCTCCCAGAGGCCGCCGTGGTGGTACGTCCAGATGCGGCGCGGCATGCCGAGGAGCCCGAGCATGTGCTGGGGCAGGAAGGTCAGGTTGAAGCCGACGAACATCAGCCAGAAGTGCCACTTCCCGAGGCGCTCGTCGAGCAGCCGCCCGAAGATCTTCGGCCACCAGTAGTAGATGCCGCCGAAGACGGCGAAGATCGAGCCGCCGAACAGCACGTAGTGGAAATGCGCGACGACGTAATAGGTGTCGTGCACCTGCCAGTCGATCGGGAACGCGGCGAGGAAGATGCCGGACAGGCCGCCCATCGTGAAGAGGCCGATGAACCCGAGTGCGAACAGCATCGGCGTGTCGAACCGCAGGTTGCCGCGCCAGATCGTCGCGAGCCAGTTGAAGATCTTGATCCCCGTCGGGACGGCGATGATCATCGACGACACCATGAAGAAGCCGTCGAGCGACGTCGGCAGGCCCACCGTGAACATGTGGTGCGCCCAGACGAGTAGCGAGAAGAAGCCGATGAAGAGCGTCGAGAAGACGATCGCCGTGTAGCCGAAGATCGGCTTGCGCGAGAACACCGGCAGGATCTCGGACACCATCCCCATCGCAGGCAGGACCATGATGTAGACCTCGGGGTGCCCGAAGAACCAGAAGACGTGCTGGAAGAGCACGGCGTTCCCGCCCTGCGCGGGCAGGAAGAAGTGGGTGTAGCCCCGGCGGTCGAGCAGCAGCATCGTCAGGCCGGCCGACAGCGCGGGGAGCGCTGCAAGGAGCAGAATCGAGTACACCTCGATCGTCCAGACGAAGAGCGGCATGCGCATCCACGACATCCCGCGCGCGCGCATGTTGTGGATCGTCACCAGGAAGTTGATCGCGCTCGCGAGCGACGACAGCGTCAGGATGTGGAGCCCGAGGATCCAGTAGTCGGTGCCGTTCCCGGGGCTGAAGAAGCGCTCCGAGAGCGGCGGGTACATCGTCCAGCCCGCGTGCGCGGGGCCGCTCTTCGCAAGCCAGCTCAGCATCAGGATGACGCCGCCGAGCAGGAAGAGCCAGTACGACAGCGCGTTCAGCCGCGGGAAGGCCATGTCGCGCGCGCCGATCATCAGCGGCACGAGATAGTTGCCGAACCCGGCGAGAATCGGGACGACGACGAGGAACACCATCGTCGTGCCGTGCATCGTCATCACCTGGTCGTAGCGGTCCTTCGTCAGCACGCCTTCGTTCGGCGTTGCGAGTTGCGCGCGCATCAGGAGCGCCATGATCCCGCCCGCGAAGAAGAAGAAGAGCGTCGTGACGATGTACAAGATCCCGATGCGCTTGTGGTCGACGGTGACGAGCCAGCTCGCGATCCGCCCGTCCTGCCACGACACCGGGTACACGGCCTCGGTATTAACCGCCACTCGCGCTTGCCCCCTTGTAGACGCTTTTCTTCAGGTACGCCTCGAGCGCGCGCATCTGCGTTCCGCTCCAGTTGTCGCCGACCGCGGGCATGAGGACGCCGCCCTTGCGCAGCAGAGCCTCGAGGCTTGCCGTCTGCGTCAGGAGCGAGTTCGCGGCGATCGCAGGCCCGTAGTCGCCCTGGCCCTGCATGCCGTGGCATTTCGCGCACGCGCCTTGCCACTCCGCCTTGCCGAGGGCCTTCGCAGCGCCGGCGCTCAGGAACGACTGGTACTCCGCCTCGCTCGTCACGACGACGCGCCCGAGCATCCGTTCGTGGAAGAGGCCGCAGAATTCGGCGCACTGCCCATAGAACGTGCCGATCTTGTCGGGCTGGTACCACGTCTGATTCGTGCGGCCCGGGATCGCGTCCGTCTTGCCCCCGAGCTGCGGGATCCACCAGCTGTGGTTGACGTCCTCCGAGCGGATCGAGAGCTCGGCGACCTTGCCGACCGGCAGGTGGAGCTCGTCGACCGAGATTGCGCCGTTCGGATACGTGAACTGCCAGTAGAACGTGTGCGCGTCGAGCTTGATCTGGATGTCTTGGCCCGACGACGCGCTTGCCTTCGGCGCGCTCGAGATCCCCGGCAGCTTGTAGAAGACGAAGCCGAAGATGATCGTGATGATCACGATCGGGATCGAGGTCCACACGATCTCGATCCGCGAGTGGCCGTGCACCTGCGCCCCCTCCTCGGTGCGGGCCCTGCCGCGGGCGCGGTACTTGACGATGAAGGCGATGAGGAGGCCCTCGACGAGGACGAAGATCGCGGCCGTGAACCCCATGACGAGCCAGTACGCGTCGTTGATGCGATGCGCGTTCGGCGAGTGGGCGTGCTGAGGCGCGAAGCCCCCGTCTGCGGCTAGGGCGAGACCCGCCGTCGCGAGCACGGCGACACCGACCAGAGCCAGGGCGAGGAGCTTCCGGCGCACGAGACGTGCATTCTATGAAGGTGGCCGAGCGCTCGCGGATTGACCTGCCCGACTACATCCCCGACGAGTTCGAGGTGTTCGTCGGCGGCGTGCGCCAGGCTCGTGGCTCGGATTACGAGGTCGAGGGCCGGGCGGTCGTGTTCCCACGTCCGATCGCACAGGAAGGACGGCTCGGCTTCTGGCGCTGGCTGTGGATGTGGCTTGGCGTCGTCGGCAGCTACCGCAAGCACGAGACCGTCGATCTCGTCTACGAGCTCGGCGGACGCCGGCAGGTCGAGACGGGCCTTACGCCGAGGCCGACCGAGTAGCGAGTCGTCCGCGCGCGACGCGCAGGAGCGAGAGCACGGCGTCGAGGTAGGGGTCGTCGAGCCCGAAGCCGAGGCCGTACGACGGGCGGAAGTCGACGGCGCCGTTCACCTCCACGACGACGTATGCCGCTGCCGTCGGCAGCAGGTCGATGCCGACGAGGTCGCCCCGAACCGCCTTTGCCGCTTCGAGCGCGAGCTTCCGCGCCAGCGGCGGCGCTGCGGCGGGCTCGCTGCGACCGCCGAGCGCGACGTTGGTGCGCCCTCCATCCTAGAGGCGCTTGATGTGACATCCGGCCCGGCGGAATTTCACATCAGGCCGCTAGGTCTTGGGTACAGCTTCGAGCTTGTAGCCGACGCCGTAGCGCGTCTGGATGAACGTGTGCCGCGACGCGGGCTTGTCGATCTTCTCGCGTAGCCGCCGCACGAAGACGTCGACCGTGCGGTCGCGGTGTGACTCCCGCCGCCCCCAGAGCTTCTGGAGCAGCTCGTCCCGTGTCGAGACGCGGCCGCCCTCGAGTGCGAGCTGGTAGAGGAGCCGGAACTCGGTCGGGGTCAGCTCGGCACTCGTTCCGTCGACGTACGCCTGCACTTCGCGAGGGTCGATGCGGAGCTCCTCGACCTCGATCGCCTCACCGCGCGGGGTCTCGTCACGGCGGATGCCACGTCGCGCGGCAGCGCGGACACGGGCGACGAGCTCTTTCATCGAGAACGGCTTCACGAGGTAGTCGTCGGCGCCGATCTCGAGGGCGTGGACGCGGTCGTGCTCGGTGCCGCGCGCGGAGACGACGACGATCGGCGTGGCGATGCCTTCGCTGCGCACGGTCTCGATCAGCTTCCAGCCGTCGAGCCCGGGCAGCATCAAGTCGAGGACGCAGGCGTCGGGCCTTTCGTAGCGGAGTCGCGCCAGCCCCTGGTCGCCGTTCGCGACCCAGGTCGCGTCGAAGCCGGCAGCGCCCAGGTGGCGGGCCATGCCCTGGGCGATCACCTCGTCGTCCTCGACGATCAGGACTTTCGGCATCGCGTGTCATTATCGAGTTCGGGCGGGTACCGGCGGGTCGACGGACGGTGAATGGGTGGTGAAGGGGTGGTAAACGACACGGATCGCGTCCGGACGCTCGTCGAGGGGCTGGCGGAGCCCGTGCTCGTGCTCGACAGCGAGCGGCGGCTCGTCGCGGCCAGCCCGGCAGCGGCGGCGGCCCTCTCCGGCCCCGCACCCGGCCGGCGGATCGGGGAGGACGTGGGCGACGCCCTGGTGTTGTTCGTCGGCGCGCTGCCCGAGCTCTCTGCGTACCAGGAGCTCCGCGCCGGGTTCACGGCGGCGGTCTCGCACGAGCTGCGGACGCCGCTCGCCCGGATGCTCGCGCTCCTCGAGACGGCAACGCTCCCAGGCGCCGACGTCGACTCCCTCGTCGAGCAGGCGCAGCAGGAGGTGCACCAGGCACGCGAGCTCATCGACGACGTGCTCTTCCTCGGCGAGCTCGAGACCGGGCGCGAGGTCGTCTCGCTCGGCCGCACGCGCGCGCTCCCGGTCGTGCAGGAGGTTGTCGCCGCGTTCGCCGACCGCGCCGCGCACTCCGAGGTGACGCTCGACGTGTCGGGCGGCGAGCGCGTCGAGATCCCGTTGCGTGCGCGGATGCTGCGCGTCGTCGTCGAGAATCTCGTCGCGAACGCGATCCGCTACGGCGGGCCTGGCAGCGCGTGCCGCGTCACAGTCACGCAGCAGGTCGACGGATCGACGCTCGCCGTGTCCGACGACGGCGCCGGTGTCGACCCAGGCGATCTCACCCGGCTGTTCGAGCGCTTCTACCGCGCAGACACCGCACGCTCGTCGCGCGGCACCGGGCTCGGGCTCGCGATCGTGAAGCACATCGTCACGTCCGCGGGCGGCTCGGTCGAAGCGCATGGCGCGCGCGGCGCGGGTCTCGAGATCGTGTGCCGCTTCCCCACGTGAGCAACGTGCTCTTCGTCTGCGTCGCAAACAGCGGTCGATCCGTGATGGCGGAACGTCTTTTTCGAGCGGCGGCAGGAACCCGGCACGCAGCTCGATCCGCTGGCAGCGCGCCGGGCGCGCGCGTGCATCCGCAGGTGCTCGCGGCGCTCGCGGAGGTCGGAATCGACGCGTCTGATCACGTTCCGCACCTACTCGGCGCCGACGACGTGCAATGGGCGGACGTCGTCGTCGCGACTTGCGACGACGCGTGCCCGGTCGTTTCCGGCAAGCGCTACGTGAACTGGCAGCTGCCCGATCCCAAGGAGAAGCCGATCGAAGACGTGCGGGCCATTCGCGACGACATCGCCTTGCGCGTCGAGCAACTGCTCACCGATCTTTGATACGCAGTCGGCTTGCAAGCAGGTTGCAGTCGTTCGCTTCGCGCTCTCGAGTCGAGCGACTGCAACCAGCTTGGAAACCTGGTTGCGGCTAGGGTGCGCCCGATGGATTGGCGCCTCTTCCGCGACATCTACGACGTCTCGCTACACCACCACTCGGTCGGCTCGTTCTTCAGCGGCGTCGAGAAGTTGAGCATCCCGGTGATGGTGATCGCAACAGCCGCGCTCTGGCTATTCGCACGCCCGGGCGGCGACCGCAAGTGGAAGCGCGGGGCGGTGAGCGGTCTCGGCTCTGCGGCGTTCGCTCTTGTGATCAATCTCGCCATTCACGCGATCCACGACCGGCCGCGCCCGTACGAGGCGCACGCGATTCGTCACCCGTGGGCGAGCTCGACCGACGCCTCGATGCCGAGTGACCATGCGAGTGCATCGCTCGCGATCGCCTTCGCCGTGCTTGCGTTCGACACCGCGGTGGGCATCGTCTTTCTCGTCGCCGCGCTGCTGATAGCAGTCGGGCGTGTGTTCATCGGTGCGCATTACCCCGGTGACATTGCGGTGAGCCTGGTTGTAGCGCTCGTTTCCTCGTTCGTCGTGGTCCGCTTGGCGCGGTCGCCCGTCGCGTTGCTTGTCCGGGTTGTCGAGCGTGTGACGGATCCTGTGCTGCGCCGGGTCTACCCGAAGCGGCCCGTGACATAGTCCTCCGTCCGGTTGTCGGACGGAGCGGTGAAGATCTTCTGCGTCGCGTCGTACTCGATCAGCTCGCCCCAGCGCTGGCCTTCGTCGCCACGGGAGATCGAGAAGAACGCCGTCATGTCCGCGACGCGTGCGGCCTGCTGCATGTTGTGCGTCACGATCACGAACGTGTACTCGCTCTTGAGCTCGTTCATGAGCTGCTCGATTGCCTGCGTCGCGATCGGGTCGAGCGCCGAGGCCGGCTCGTCCATCAGCACGACGTCCGGCTCGACGGCGATTGCGCGCGCGATGCAGAGGCGCTGCTGCTGCCCACCCGAGAGCGACAGCGCGCTCGCCTTCAGTCGGTCCTTGACCTCGTCCCAGAGCGCGGCCTGCGTGAGCGCGCTCTCGACGCGCTCGTCCATGCCGTCGCGCAACCCGAGCACCTTCAGGCCCCAGGCGACGTTGTCGTAGATCGACTTCGGGAACGGGTTCGGCCGCTGGAACACCATGCCGATGTGCCGGCGCACTGCGACGGGGTCGACGTCGCCGCTGCAGATGTCCTGGCCGTGGTAGCGGATCGTTCCGGTCTGCGTAAACCCGGGGATGAGGTCGTTCATCCGGTTGAGGCAGCGGATGTACGTGCTCTTGCCGCAGCCGGAGGGCCCGATGATCGCGGTGACGAAGTTCTTGTAGATCTCCATCGTCACGCCCTTGAGCGCGGGCTTCGACCCGTAGCTCGCATCGAGATCCTCGATGTTGAAGATCCGCTCGAGACGCTCGCGCGGCGGCATGGGCTGGCGTCTCGTCTCCACGCGCACGTTGGGCTCGATCGTAGTAGACACGTCGAGGTTCTCCTTCGTCATCTCGAGGTGCTGAGGCGGCGTCTGCTCCGGGTAGCGAGCCAGCGGCCGCCGAGACTTGCGAACAGGATGAAGAGGAGAAGCACGAGCGCCGCAGCCCACGCGCGAGCGTGATCCTGCGGGTCGGGCGACTCCGAGAGCTCGAAGATCGCAACGGGGATCGACTGGAGGGCATGGCCCGGGTCCCAGGACGTCTTCGTGCCCGCGAGTGACGACACGAAAAGAAGCGGCGCGGTCTCTCCGGCGATGCGTGCGACCGCGAGCACAGTGCCGGTGACGATTCCGCCCACCGTTTGCGGCAGCACGATGCTGAGCGTCGTGCGCCACCGCGGCACGCCGAGCGCGAGGCTCGCCTCGCGCAGCGAGCTCGGCACGAGCAGCAAGACCTCCATCGTCGAGCGTGCAACGAGCGGCAGCATCAGGCAGGCGAGGGCGAACGCGCCCGCGTACCCGCTCTGGCCGTGGGCGATGACGATCAGTCCGAAGACGAAGATGCCGATGACGATCGCCGGCACGCCGTTCAGGACGTCGAGTGCAAGCGATACGACGTTGCGGATCGACGGCGGCGCGAACTCGGTCAGGTAGACCGCAACGAGGATCCCGATCGGGAGCGCCATCAGCGTCGCGAGCCCGACGAGGACGAGCGAGCCCGCGAACGCGTTCGCAAGCCCCTGCTTCACCGGGCCGAACGCGAAAGGCACCGGGGCCCTCGTCACGAGGTTCAGGTCGAGTGCTCCGGCGCCCCGCTTCGCGACCGACCAGATGACGATGCCGAGAATCGTGACCGCGATGAGCGCCGCGACCGTTGCGAGCCCCTCCATGAGGCGGTTGACCGCTTTCCGCCGCGGAAGGTTGACCGCCCGCAGCTCCGCCGGGCTGATCCCGTGTGAGCTCATCCGACACCCCCGCGATTCAGGCCGGTGCCTTGTCGTCGCGCAACGCGTCGCACGATCCACTGCGCCGCCGCGTTGATGACGAGCGAGAAGACCAACAGGACGAGTGCGAGATAGATGAGGGAGCCGAGCTGCAGCTTGGTCGTCGCACCCTGGTAGGACGCCGCGATCTTGCTGCCGAGTGTGTCGCCGCCGTCGAAGAGGTTCCAGTGAATGAAGACGCCGCCGCCGATCACCTGCGTGACGGCGATCGCCTCGCCGATCGCCCGGCCGAGCCCGAGAATGAGCGCCGCGACGATGCCGCCGCGCGCGTACGGGAAGACGACGCCGCGCACCATCTCCCAGCGCGTCGTGCCGAGCGCGAGCGCACCCTCCTTCAGCTCGCGGGGCACGCCGAGGAAGAGCTCTCGGCTGATGCTCGAGACGATCGGCAGGATCATGATCGCGAGCACGATGATCGCGGTGAAGATGCTCGAACCAGTCTGCGACGGCGTCCCGAAGAGCGGGATGAAGCCGAGCGCGCTGTGCAGCGCAGGCTCGACGTGGTCGCGGAGCGCCGGCCCGAGGACGAGAATGCCCCAGAAGCCGATGACGACGCTCGGAATCGCCGCGAGCGTCTCGACGAGCGCGGTCACCGGCGCGCGTAGGAACCGCGGCGCAAGCTCCGTGAGATAGAGCGCGATCCCGAGCGCGAGCGGCGCGGCGATCAGCAATGCGAGGAGCGACGTGACGGCGGTGCCGAACAGGAAGCTCCCCGCGCCGTAG
>Ga0307310_10000774_pt1 | contig 11190 bp, 6 predicted proteins | sample ER_DNA_197_FD_194502 | JGI IMG/M metagenome (GOLD analysis project Ga0307310, IMG submission 194502) | Bulk soil microbial communities from the East River watershed near Crested Butte, Colorado, United States - ER_DNA_197 | ecosystem: Environmental > Terrestrial > Soil > Floodplain | place: USA...
CTCGCCTTCGCCCGGGACGGCTACAAGCGAACCGACGTCGACCTCCGCGAGGTGGTCGCCATCGCCCGCCACGCCGGGTTCAGGCGACTCGCGCGGACCTTCTGGCGAATGGGTCTCGCCGAGCAGTGGCGCGACTTGTCGAAACGGGCCTTTGCCGCCGAGCTCCGCCGCTACCTGCCGGCGCTGCGCAACGACCAGCTTCGATTCGGGCCGTCCGGAGTTCGCGCGCAGGCCATCGACCCGGACGGCACGCTCGTCGACGACTTCCGCCTCGGTGGCTCACGCCGGATCGTCCACGTCCGGAACGCCCCGTCGCCCGCGGCCACGGCCTCGCTCGCCATCGCCCGCGTCCTCGCGGACGAATCCGAGAGTCGCCTCACCGCCTGACGCTGAGCCGGCGATGAGCCGGCCGCCCTTCCTCTACGCGGCTCCTCGCCGGGCCTTCGACGCGACGATCTCCGCGAGGGCATCCGCGACGCGTTCGACGTCGGCAGGGGTCATCCCGGGCCACAGCGGGAGCGAGATGACGCGTTCGTACTCGCGCGTCGCCACGGGGAAGTCCTCGGCCTTCCACCCTTGGCGGCGGTAATACGGATGGAGATGGAGCGGGATGAAGTGGACGCTCGCTCCGATGCCGCGCTCGGCGAGGCCATCCATCACGGCGGCACGGTCGATCGCCAGCGCCTCGAGGTTCAGCCGGATGATGAACAGGTGCCAGGCGTGTGATCCGTCGGGCTCGTCCTCCGGCAGCTCGATGAGGCCGTCGACCGCCCGGTCCGCGAAGGCCGCCCGATACCAGCGGACGAGCTCGAGCCGCGCGGCCAGCAGCTCGTCGGCGCGAGCGAGCTGGGCGAGGCCCAGGGCCGCGGCCATGTCGGTCAGGTTGTACTTGTAGCCGGCGTCCTCGATCTCGTAGTACCAGGAACCACCCGCCGCGTAGCGCTTCCACGCGTCGCGACCGATGCCGTGCAGGGACATCAGGCGTGTTCGGGCCGCCAGGTCGTCGTCGTCGGTGACGAGCATCCCGCCCTCACCCGTCGTGATCGTCTTGGTGGCGTAGAACGAGAAGGCGCCGATGCGTCCGACCGTGCCGGCAAACCGCCCCCCCTGCCCGATCCGGCTCGGAAAGGAATGGGCGGCGTCCTCGACGACCGGGATCCCGAGCGGATCGAGCGCCGCGACGAGGTCTTCGATCTTCAACGGCCGACCCGCGATGTGGACGGCGATGACCGCCCTGGTCCGGGGCGTGACGGCCCGGACGACTGTGTCGACGTCGAGGTTGAGGGTCCGCGCGTCGATGTCGACGAGGACGGGCGTCGCGCCGAGGTAGGCAACGACCTCCGCGCTGGAGGCGAACGTCCAGGTCGGGACAATGACCTCGTCACCGCGCCCGACGCCGAGTGCCTCGAGGGCGAGGTGGAGCGCCGCGGTTGCCGAGTTGAGGGCAACGGCGTGCCGCGTCCCGACAAAGGACGCGAACGCGGTCTCGAATTCCTTCGCTTTCGGCCCGGTCGTCAGCCAGCCCGAGTCGAGGACCTCGAGGACGGCCTTGCGTTCTGCATCGGTGATGGACGGCCGGGCAAACGGAAGGTGCGGCCGATCGGCCACGTCAGCGCTCCGCGGCGACGGGCTCGGTCTCCTTGCGGAGCCTGGCGGCAATCGGTGGGGCTGCCTCGATCGGCGGCGTCGAGGGCTCGCCCTCGGGTTCCTGGTAGTCGCCCGTTGCCAGCTCGGCGACGAGCTTGAAGGCAGCGTGCCGCAGCCGGAAGTCGTTGTCGCCTCCCGCGAGCTGGAGCAGGTCGAGCGCTCGCTGCCGGATGTCGGGCGGCGGCAGCGCCGACTTGGCCCGGAGGACCTTGGCGATCTCCGTTCGTTCGACCGACTCGTGGTCGTAGAAGAGCTGCTCGTGGAGCTTCTCGCCCGGGCGCAGCCCGGTGTACTCGATCGCGACGTTCTCGGGCGAGCGGCCCGAGAGGCGGACGAGGTCGTGGGCCAGGTCGAGGATTCGGACCGGCTCACCCATGTCGAGGACGAAGAGATCGCCCGACCGGGCAAGCGCCGCGGCGTCCAGGATCAGCCACGCCGCTTCAGGGATCGTCATGAAGTAACGGGTCATCTCGGGATCCGTCACCGTCAGCGCCTCGCCGCGCTCGAGCTGGCTCAGGAAGATCGGCACGACGCTGCCCGCCGAGCCGAGGACATTGCCGAACCGAACGGACGCGAATGAGCGCCCGCTCCGCCGAGCGGCGTCGCTGACGACGGCCTCGGCGACACGCTTCGTGGCGCCCATGATGCTGGACGGCTCGACGGCCTTGTCGGTCGACACGAAGATGAAGCCCGGGACGTTCGCGGCGATCGCCGCTTCGAGCATCGACATCGTCCCGGCGATGTTCACCTGGGCACCCTCGGACGGGTGCTCCTCCATCATCGGCACGTGCTTGTAGGCGGCAGCGTGGAAGATGATGTCGGGGGCACTCTTCGCGACGAGCCGCCTCATCAGGTGGCGGCTCACGACGTTCGCGAGGTGGACCTCGACCTCGCCCGATCCGCGACCGTGGAGGAAGCGGACCTCCAGCTCACGCTGAATGGTGTAGAGCGGGCTCTCCGCTCGGTCGACGAGCACGAGCCGCTCCGGCCGCAGGCTGTGGACCTGGCGGGCCAGCTCGGATCCGATCGAGCCGCCGGCACCGGTGATGAGGACGGTCCGTCCCCGGATGAGTTCGTCGACGGCCGGCGCGTGGTCGGTCGCGAGGGGGCGTCCGAGGAGGTCGTCGACCTTGACCCGGCGAGCTCGGAACGCATCGATGCTGCCGTCCATGAGCTCGTGGATCGGCGGAACGGTGCGCACCTCCAGCCCGGCCGCAAGACCGGCGTCCATGATGTTGCGGATCGCCAGGCCGGGGGCATTCGGCATCGTGATGAGCAGCATGCGGGCGTTCGTCGCCGTCATGGCCGCCTTCAGGCTCGACAACCCGCCGAGCACCGGCACGCCGGACACGGACTTGCCGGCCCGTGAGGGATCGTCGTCGAGGAAGCCGACCGGCCGGACGCCGGCCTTTGGCTCGTGGAGCGCCGACCGGGCGATAATCGCGCCGGCGTGGCCGGCACCGTAGAGCAGCGTCGGAATCCGGCTCCCGCCGGCATCGTCAGCGGACTTGCGGATCTGCCATTCGGAGGCGGCTCGGATGAAGAAGCGGATCCCGCCGATCAGTGCAGCGCTGAGAGTGGCCTCGATCAGCCAGAAGGAAACCCCGAACGAGAGTTCTCGCCCCGACAGAGGGCCGAGGACGAAGATTCCGAGCCCCATGGCAATGAGCGTGCCCGTGGCAATGGCCGTGACGATCTGGACGAGCTCGGTGATGCTGGCGAACCGCCATACGCGGCGATAGAGTCCGAAGCGGATGTTGATGAAGGGTCGAATGATGAAGGGCGCGAGCGCGACCGGCATGAAAATCCGGAGCTCACTTGGCGCGAGGAGCTGTTCGTAGCGAATGCAGAGCGTCGCGTAGATGGCGAACGCGGTCGCCACGATGTCGAAGCCCATGAGATAGCGACCGCGCATCCGGCGGACGCCGTAGCGGAAGAGACGGGTTGCGAATGGCGCGTGACCTTGGACGAGCGTCGCTCTCACGGCAAACCACCGTCCGAGCGCACTGCTCGACGCAAATAGAGCGTCATGAAGTTGCCCCCTTGGCTGCCCCGAACCCCCGAACCGGGCGTGGATCTGACCCGGCATTTGTCCCCGCTAGAGAGTAGGGCGAATGCCCCACCGCTGCCTAGTACCACTGGCTGACTGTTAGGCGACAAATCTGCGAAAGCGGTGCCATTCCGCACCATCACAGATGCGCACAGGGCCTGGTGTTTCAGGAGCGTTAAAAGATGGCGCGTAGCGTTGCAGCGAGGATGCGGATGTCGCTGCCGATGGAGCGTCGGCTGAGGTAGTCCGCGTCAAGTGCGAGCTTGGCCGGCAGGATCTCCGTCCGATAGAGATGCTCGGGGTCAGCCACCTCGAGCAGGCGCTCCTCGTGGCGGAACGCGATCTGACTCGGACCTGTGATGCCCGGCCGCGCGGCGAAGACGAAGCGGTGGAGCGGATCGTCCCAATCCAGGTACATCGGATCCTCTGGTCGCGGACCGACGAGGCTCATCTGGCCGCGGACGACGTTGATCAGCTGGGGCAGCTCGTCGATCTTGGAGCGCCGCAGGAATCGCCCGATGGGGGTGATCCGGGGATCGCCAGACCGCGTGATGGCAGGCCCGGTCGCTGCCACGGCCATGGTCCGCAGCTTGTAGACGACGATCGGTCGACCGCCCTCGCCGACTCGCGTGGCCCGGTACAGGAGCGGACCGCGGTCGCCGCCGAGACGCGTCGCGACCGCGGCCACGGCCAGGATCGGCAAGGCGACGACCATGCCCGCCAGCCCTATTCCCAGGTCGAACCAGCGAGGGGCATTCCGCGACGCCGCCGGCCAGGCCTTCTCAGTGGACGCCCCCGGCCCGGGTTCTGGGGACGTCATCGGGCCTGCCGGCGGGGCATGAAGCGGCGGCGCCGGAGGTAGCCGTCGAGCGCCTCGACCGGACCGTCGACGCTGTACGTGTGCGTTCGCGTCACGTCGTGGATGCCCTCCGGCTCGATCGTGGCGATCGGCGCCTCCGCGTACTCGGTCGTCGTCAGCGTCCTGATCTCGTTGAGGACGATACGCCGGCCATACGAGACCGAGCAGTCCTGTGCCGGCCGCACCAGCTTCCCGTCGATTTCGAACACCCGGCCGGCGGGCCGCGCCCGACGGCAATCGGCGACGACCGGGTTCAGCGGATGCGGGCTCCACGGCCCATCCACGCCCGGCGCGGAGTAGAGCTGGAGCTCGTCCCACGGGTTCATCCCCCGGCCGGTCATCGCCACGAACAGCCAGAGACGGCCGTCGCGCTCGATGAGCGTCGGGTCCGACGCGGCGAGGCCGTCCAGCCAGCGGTGGGCAGGCAACCACGTCCCATCCACGCCGGCTCGCCGGAAGACGTCGACGCCGCCGGCGCGGCCACTGTCGGGCGTCATCAGCTGGCCCGATGACGTGGTGATCACATGCGGGTAGGCGCGGTGCTCGATGTCGGCGAGGATCACCGCCGGCGATCCCCAGCGGCCGTCGTCGCCGGCCGTGAGGGCGCTGATCCGGCCCTGATGGGCGCCGCTCGGGCAGTCCTCCACGTAGAGGGTCGGATGTTCGCCGTCGACGATGACGAATGGGTCCGCGTAGAACCGTCCGGGCGGCGACGCAACCGGCACGAATCCGGTCAGGTCCCGCGGCGGGGGATTGTTTGCCGCGCGCTTCCGGCTGAAGACCGCCCAGTCGGCCCGATACAAGATCCGCTCGAGGACCTTGGCGGCCAGGGCCTTCGCGAGGCCGAGAAACGGTGCGGCCGACGGGGTCGCCGCCGGCGATCGAGGGGCGTGCGGCGCCTGGGATGGCTCGACATCTCCGTCGCCGGGAATTGCGGCCCCCGAGACGAGCCGGGCGAGTCGTCGTGCGGGGAACGTCGCGGACTGCCAGTAGATGGCATCGCGGGTCCGGCCGAAGCCGATCCGGGCGACCGATCCGACCGACCGACACGCCTCGAACGTCCGGCCGTCCTCGAGTTCGATCGACAGGGCCGACCCGACGAGCGACGTGTCAGCCACAGGCCGTGCCACGGCGGCGTCTCGCGGTCCGTCCTCGCCGATGGCATAGCGGAGGCGCCAGCGGCCGGCGGGTGGGACGGGTAGTCCGTCCGGGCCGGCCGAATCGACGAGGTCGATGAGGACGTCCGGAGATGCATCCGTGAGGGCGGCCGCCTGCGCTCCTGGCGCCAGGGCGACGACCGACGCGACGTCGGGAGGCGGCGTGAAGGCCACCGTGACGAGCGCCGCCTCGCCGCCGCGAAGCGTTCGCCGTTCGAGCCGGTCATAGATGGCCGAGAGGCGAGGCCGTCGAGAGTCCGGGCTCGGGACGGCGATCACGAGGACGACGCTCGCCCCGTCCACGTCCATCACCAGGCCGATCGCGTGAGCGACGTAGGCAGGCAGCCGTCCGGAGGGAATGCGAAGGGCGACCCGGAGGTCGCCCTTCATTGCTGCCGTCTCGTTCACGTCCTGCTAGTTGCCGGAGACGTTCACCGACGTCGAGTTGACCACCGATGCGAGCGAACCGCTGCTGAGCGGCTGGCGGTTGCCTGTCACCGTCAGGCCATCGATGCTCCCGAACCACATGACAGGTCCGCTAGCGGACTTGTCAGACGAGTTGTTGAGGATCGCGACATTCGCGAACCGATAGCCGGGCTTCGCCTGGACGGTCGTTCGGAACTCCTTGCCGAAGGCCCTGACGTTCTCGACCCGGATGTTCGTCATCGTTCCTGCCTTGCCGTTCGAAGCGAAGACGTAGTCGAAGATCGGGGCTGCGACGGTCGAGTTGCGCCAGAGCACGTGGTCGGCACCCTCCGAGCCCGTGTTCGGCTCGATGTCGAAGGCATGGTAGCCGCACGTGGCCACTGCCGCGGACTCGACGGTCACGTTCCGAGCGGCGGTGATCGCGATGCAGTTGCGGCCGGAGCCGCTGATCGCGACGTCATGGACGTGGACGCCATCGACCCACGGCACGAGCCCATCGCGATTGCCCAGGTAGATCCCGTCACCCTGCTGGTTGATCAACTGGACGTTGGCGATCTCGATGGCACTGCCGCCGTCGATCCGGATGCCGTGATCCTGCTGATGATCGGCATTGAAGACCCCCGGTGCGCTGTTCGCCCCCTTGATGGTCATCGACTTCAGGACGATTCCGGACGAGCTGACGAGTCGCCAGTTCGAGCGGTTGGCGGACGCGATCGACGCCGTGTAGATCGTCGCGCCGCGTCCGTCGATCGTCAGGTTCTGCCGGTTCTCGATCCCGATCGTGCCCTCGGATCGATAGGTCGCTCCGGCCTGGAGGCAGAGCACCGAGCCGTTCGGCGCGGCATTGATCGCCGCCTGCAGCGCAGACGTCTGGTCCGATCCGGTCGCGTTCGGCGCGGTCCTGGTGCAGCCGGCGGGCGCGGCCGGCGGGACGGGTGCAGGCGTCGGCGCGGGGGCAGTCGTTGCTCGCGGGGTGGGCGGCGGGGTTGCGTTGGGATTCTTCGCCGAGCCTGCCGTGGGGTTGCGAACGACGATCGCGTCGACGGCGAGCGTCGGATGGCCGGCAGTCCCGAGCGCCACGATCGAGATCGTCCGGGGCCGCGCGTCCGCGAATGTCTTGCTGAAGACGATCCGGGCGGCCTGGAAGCGAGCCGCATGGGTGTCGACGGTCTTGACGAGTGTCCCGTTGATGTAGACCTTGGCCTTGCCGCGGGTCGGCCCGACCGCGCTGACCCAGGAGACCCCGGTCCCGCTGAACGTCATCGTCGCCTTGGCCCCGCGTTGCGTGGTCGAATGCACCGAGCGGCCCAGGTAGCTGCGGTGGACGGCCCGGATCCACCGTCCGGTGTAGGTGATGCTGGCGCTGGAGTCGGCCACGTTCGTGACCTGCTGGGTCGTCGACCAGGTGGCGATCATCGTCCTCGCCGACGGCGCCGCGGCGAACGAACCCCCGAAGGGAACGAGCAGGGCGGCGAAGACGAGGCCCATGACCGCCGTCGCCGCGAGATCGCGGAATCGGGGCAGTCGTCGGCGGGCGCGGGGCGCGGGGACGTGGTCGTCCGAAGGAGCGTGACGGTGCGCGTTCATGGAGCTCTCTCCTCGGCGGCCGGGATCCGAGCTCCATGGGCGACCAAGACCGACCGAGGGCCGGCCCTGCAAGGTGCAGAGCGCCTGCCGTGAAGAGCGACGTCTGTCGCCGGACAGGCGGGGGTTCGCCTGAGCTCCGGATCGCGACTAGGCCCGCGCGCCTGTGACTTGAGGCGGAACGAGCCTGGGTTAGCGGTCGATCTGTCCGGACCTGGGGGTTCCGGAGGCCTGCCGACTGCGGAAAGAGTAACCGCTGCTGGCGCGTCCTGTCACCGCGGTTGCGGATGAGGGACAACGCCCGCCCGACGGCGGCGCTCGCCGCGCTGGCTGGAACCGCGTCACGCCATGCAAAAAGCGCCGGCCGTCACGGTGACGGCCGGCGCTCTTGACGGAGCTGGACTGGCTGGACCCCGGGGACCGGAGCCGCTTGATCAGAGGCTGACGCCGGCGAGGATCGAACGGTCGACGCTGTCGAGGCCGCCGACACGGCAGCCGGCCCCGGCCTTGACGTTGGCCGCGTTCGTCAGGACGCTCGACGCCGCGACCCTGGCGTAGCTGTCGACGGCGAAGGCCGAGCCGGCGTTGCCGCCGGTGATGCTCGATCCGTCCTTGGAGAAGTTGCCGCTGACGTAGGCCTGGCCCTTGAGCTCGGCAACGATCGCGCGGTTGCTGCCCGGGTAGCTGCTCGAGTAGTAGTAGTTGCCCACGACGTTGCCCTTGCCGCCCCAGTAGACGGTGGTGCCGTAGAGCGAGTAGTCCCAGATGACGTTGTTGACGATGTCGCCGACGATGCCAGGCGCAACCGTTCCGCTCGCATCGTCCCAGCCGACTGCGGGCTGGCGATAGGACACGCCGTCGATCAGGTTGTGATGGACGGAGATCCGCTGGCTGCCCTTGCCGATGAGGATGCCGTAGTTGTGGTCGGTGGCGCCGCCGGCCCCGATGAGGCTGTTCGAGATGGTGACGTCGTAGACGCCATCCCAGTTGTCGATCGCCTCGTCGTAGTAGCCGGAGATCGACACGTGGTCGATGACGACGGCATGGACGCCACGGGCCATCGTGATGCCGTCGGCATCCTGGCCGCCCGCCCATCCGCCACGGTGGCGGATCTGGGAGATGACGATGTCATGGACGGCACTCTGCATGTACAGGGTGTGGCCGGCCAGCGTGATCCCGGGAGCCGGCGCCGTGCCGCCGTCGATCGTCAGATTGGATCCCGTGATGTAGAGCTGCGATCCGAGGTTGATCGTGCCGCCGACGTCGAAGACGATGCGTCGGTTGCTGCCGCTGACGGCGGATCGGAGGGAGCCGGTCCCGCTGTCGCTGAGCGTGGTGACGTGGACCACGGGCATCCCGGCGCCACCGTTCGTGATGGAGCCGAAGCCCTCGAACGAGCCGGTCGTGACGGGCGGGGCCGTCGGCGCGGCCGTGGGGACGGGGGTCGGGGTCGGCGCGCCGGTCGGTGCGGGGGTCGCGGTCGGGGCGGGGGTGACCGCCGGTGCCGGCGTGGGCGCCGGCGTCACCGCCGGGGCGGGCACGGTGCCCGTGCCGGACACGGTGAAGGTGCGCTCGATGAGCATCTTGCCGTTCGAGTTGCGCGCACCGATCTGGTGGTCGGCCACGCTCGCGTCGGCGGGGATCGTGACGGTCACGCTCGCCGCGCCAGTCGCGGAGGTTGTGTAGGCGGGCATCCCGCTATCCGCTCCGTCGAAGGTGATCTGACCCGCCGCGCCGCCACCGAAGCCGCTGAGGCTGAGGATCGTCGACGACGAGGTCTGGCCGATGTCGTTCGACATGACCATCTTCGGGGTGCCGACGGGGGCGTTCGGCTGGCTCGGCGTCGGGGACGGCGGCTTCTTGCTGAGGTCGGCGACCGCAATCGGCGCGCCGCGGATCACGAGGGAGTCGATGGAGACGACCGGATGGCCCTTCGTGGCGTTGACGACGATCGAGATCGTCCGGGGCTTCGCGACCGCGAAGGTCTTCGTGAAGACGGCCCTGGCGCCGGCGAAGGTCGCCGACTGGGTATTGACCGTCTTGATGAGGACGCCGTTGATGTAGACCTTGGCGCTGCCGTGATTCGGGCCCACCGCGCTGATCCAGGTGATGCCCGTTCCCGTGAACCGGAGGCTTGCGCTGGCGCCACGGCCCCGTGAGTTGAGGACCTTGCCGCCCATGAACTGGGCGTTGACGCCGCGCGTCCAGTTGCCCTTGTAGGCGATCCGCTTGCTGGCCTCGGTCAGCGTCTGCGTCGTGTAGGAGCTCGACCAGCTTGCGATGAGGTCAGGTCCCGGCGAGGTAGCTGACGTGGCGACGAAGGGGATTGCGGCCGCGACGACGACGAGGGCCATGCCGGCGGTGGCTAGCCAGTCGCGGGTTCGACTTCGGGCCGGGCGCGGAGCCGGTGACGCGGCCTCCTGCGTGGTCCAACGAGATCCATCCCAAAACATGCGATCGTGTCTCCATTCGGTGACCCGGCTGGCTCCTGGGAGCCCCGTGGCTTTGCGGCCCCGCCTCGCGACGGGTGTGCTCTTGTCGTGGATCGACCGACATTTACGCGGGCATCGTCCATGCTGCGACCGATGACCGAAGTGTCACCGCAAGCAGCGGCGGAACCAATGGGGTGATGGGGTGCCAGCGGCTGGGTCGATGGTCCGACAGTCGCGTGGTCAAGAGAGATGAGCGGAGAGGTCTGGATCAGTTCGAGTGATTCGGACAGGTGCGCGCAGTCAACGGATGGGTCGACGCCGCCGCAGCCGGGAGACTCGCTCCAGTCCGTCGATGGCCGACAGGCCATCCACCGCGTTGATGGTGTGGGTCGCGATGAGACCCGGCCGCCACGTGGGATCGATGACCTCCACGAGCCGCTGGCGGAAACCTCCGAGATCCAGCCGTTCGATCTCGAGGATCGCGATCGAGTGGCCGTATGAGACGGCGCCGTCCTGGGCCGGTCGATACCACCGCCCATCACGCTGGAACATCCGGCCGGCGGGCCGGGCGGTCCTGACATCCGATACGACCGGATTCATCGCATGACCGGTCCACGGGCCGAGCGGTGACTCGGCGTGGAACAGGTGCAACTCGTCGGCGGCATTGCCGCCCGGAACTTTGACCGCGGCAAAGAGCCACCATCGGCCGTCGATCTCGGCGATCGTGGCGTCGCCGGCCGAGACCCCCGGCAGCTGCGTGGAATGCCAGACCCAGCCGCGCGGAAAGTCGGTCGCGCGGTAGAGCTCGAGCGAGCCGGTCGAGGCCTGCTCGGGCATGAGGTACCAGGCGTCCTCCCAGGGAAAGACGAATGGGTAGGACAGGTGCGAATCGCTCTCGAGGACCGTCTCGACGGATCGCCAGCCGCGGGCGCTGTCGTCCGGCTCCACGATCGCGAGGCGGCCCTTGCCCGGCCGCCTGACGTACTCCTCGATGAAGAGGAACTCGCGGCCGTTCATGGCCACCGGGAAGGGGTC
>Ga0307310_10000776_pt1 | contig 11180 bp, 11 predicted proteins | sample ER_DNA_197_FD_194502 | JGI IMG/M metagenome (GOLD analysis project Ga0307310, IMG submission 194502) | Bulk soil microbial communities from the East River watershed near Crested Butte, Colorado, United States - ER_DNA_197 | ecosystem: Environmental > Terrestrial > Soil > Floodplain | place...
GAGAACGAGGGCGAAAATAGTGAGCTTCATTGGAGTCGGAGTGAGAGGCGTGGGAGCAGCCGGTGCATGCGCAGATTGGTGCCGCCGATGGCGGCACCGCGCTCCTCTGTTGACGCCTCGCTACCCTCTGGGTAACGACCGCCACGCGCGTAAGACCTCGGGGGGGAACTCCGTCGGTGCCCGGGTCGCGCCGCGGGCCTCGCGCGAGGCCAGCCACTCCGCGAACCCCGACTCCACTGCGCCTCCAGACGACGTCAGCTCGCGCGCCGCTCTCATCGCGAGGTCGTTCGCGTACTCGTTCTGCGGATGGCCATCGTGGCCCCGCACCCACACGAATTGCACGTCATGCTGGCGCCTTGCTTCGTCGGCCTCCTTCCATAGAGAGAGGTTCTCGATCGTGCCGCCCTTCCGGGTCCAGCCCCGCTCTTTCCAGACGGGTACCCACTCGTTCATCCCCTGCACGATGTAGTTCGAGTCGGTCGTGAACACGACCCGCAGGCTGCGCCCCTTCGCGCCGAGGATCCGCAACGCTTCGATGACCGAACGGAGCGCCATTCGGTTGTTGGTCGTCGCCGGGTCGGAGATCCAGAAGTCGCGGCGTATCAGCTCTCCGGTCCCCGTGTGCAGACATTCGATCAGTCCCGCCGCACCGCCCGGATTATCCCCTTCCCGACCGTTTCCGAGGCAGCTTTCGTCGCCATACACTGCGATGAGCGGGCTGGCGGTCACCGCACCACCTCGATCGCGTCCACCTCGTCGACATAGAGTGTCAACTCGTGCCCGGTCGTCGGATGCATCGCCTCGATCGCTTCACGTCCATCATTCAGCCGTATTCGCTGCGGAACGACGATGTATTCCGTACCGCGCCTCCACACGGCGATGCGGACGCCGTTTGTTATCGCGCGTTCGAGCGCGTCGTACTGGTCGTGCGTCAGTTGCGCCATACTCGAAGTCTACACCGCTCGCGCGCCGAACTGACGAGCCAGGCGCGTCAATACCGCCGTCGCTCGCTCGATCTCGGCGATCTCGATCCATTCCTCTGCTGCGTGCGCGAGCTTGATGTCGCCCGGGCCGAAACAGACGGCAGGAATCCCGGCGTCGTTGAGCAACGCCGCATCCGTCCACGCGCTCATGCCCTCGACGCGCACCCTTTCGCCTTCTGTGCGCAATGCATCGCTCAACGCTCGCACGACCGGTGCGTCGACGGCGACGTCGCTCGGTCCCTGGGCGAGCAACACCCGCGCCGACGCGCGCATCGCCGGCCGGCGCGCGCGGACACGCTCGATCGCGTTCTCCACTTCGCGCAGGGCGTCACCGGTCGTCTCGCCGGGGATCGTTCGGCGCTCGATCGAGAGCGTGCAACGATCAGGATAGGTGGACATGCCGATTCCACCGTGCACGTGTGACGCATGCAGCGATGCGCGACCGAGAAGCGGGTGCAGGCGGGTGCCGAGAACGCGCTCCTCGTGCGCGTCGAGCTCGGCGAGGAGCAGCCCGGCATGCCTGATCGCATCGACGCCGAGGTCGTGCCGGCTGCCGTGCGCTGCGCGGCCCTCGACCACGATCTCGATCCAGACGAAGCCGCGATGTGCCGGCATGACGGCAAGCTCCGTGGGCTCGGTGACGATCGCCATTTCGGCCCTGACGCCGCGCTCGAGTAGCACGCGCGTACCCGCACTCGCCTCCTCTTCGTCGATCACCGCGGCGACGATCAGTTCGGCGTCGAGCGCAGCATCGCCGGCGAGCGCCGCCGCGGCGCACATCGCGGCAATGCCTCCCTTCATGTCCGTCGACCCTCGGCCGTAGAGTCGCGGGCCGCGAACCTCGGGAACGAACGGCGCGTGCGTCATGCCGTCGGTGCCGACGACATCGAGATGTCCGTTGAACATCAGCGCTCGCGCGCCGACACGGCCGACGCGCGCGACGACGTTAGGCCTGCCGGGCAGCGCATCGTACACCTCGACGCGCATGCCCCAGGCGCGCAGCACGTCGGCAAGGACGCGGGCGACCGGCCCCTCCCCCGGGGCTCCGGCCACAAGCGCCGGGTTGCGCGAGTCGACGGCGACGAGGGCACGCGTCAGCGCTACCGCGTCGCCGCGCGGGATCGCGAGGTTAGCCATTGGCACTACCGTCCTCGAGGACGGTGAAGCCCACCGTGTCGACCGAGTACGCCAGCGGCTCGCCGAGCGGCTGGAGAAGATCGCGCATCGCGTCTTCCGCTCCCGCGCGCGTGACCACGACGACGCACCCGCCCCCCGACGCGCCGAGCGCCTTCAGTCCAAGCGCACCAGCGCCGTACGCGGTTCGTTGCATGGCGTCGATTCTATCCGTCGTTATTTCTCGATGAAGCATCATCTGCTTTTCCCAATGCTCGCGCAGCAGTCCGCCGAGCCTGTCGATGGCGTCACTGCTTCCGTTGCGCAACGCCGCTGCCATGCGCTGCGCGCTCTCCTTCATCGCCGCGAGACTCGTCGTCACGCGCTTGTCACCGCCGGTGTAGGCATCGATCACGAGCTGGATAGCTCGCGCCGAGATCCGCGACTCACCTGTATAGAAGAGAAGACATCGCCGGGCGAGGTCACGCGCCACCGACTCGGAAACCGGAATTTTGACCGCCGTCGTCGACTCGGCGGCGAACGTCAGCGCCTGCACGCCACCGTAGACAGCGGCGAAGTGGTCCTGCCAACCGCCGGCGATGCCGAGGTCGGCGACTTCGGTCGCGCGGCTACGTTCGGCGAGCGCGATTGGGGACAGGCGCTCACCCTTCCACGCGGCAAGTGCACCGGCAAGCGCGACACCCGCGGCACTCGATCCGCCGAGTCCAGCACCGACTGGAAAGTCGCAGTCCAGACTGACCGTGACGCCCGACAATCCGGAGCGGGCGAGCGCCGCGCGGACGAGCGGCGACTCGTTCGACCGTGCCGGCGAACCGTCACGGATGGTGACTGTCGCATAGCGATCGATCGCGACGTTGCAGACGAAGCCACCGCGCTCCGCGGGATACGGCGGCACGTCGGTCCAGCCGCCGCCGAAATCGATGCGCGTCGGCGCGCGCGCGACCAGTGTCCGCATTCGCGGGTGATCAGCCCGAGTGGTCGTGGACGATGCGCAGACGTCCGTCGTGGCGCAGCATGACGAGCGACGTCGGGCCACGAGCGACGGTCGAGTCGCCGCGCGAGAGCACGTACCACGCGAGGACGTGCACGACACCGGGAGCGAGCGGATCGACTTCAACATTCTCGAAGGAGAGCGAATCGTGCACGCCGCCGGGCGCGAACCGCGGCGCATAGCGCTCGCGGATGCGCGCCGGATCGTGAATCACTCCACGGCTCGTGACGTAGCTCGTGCGCTCACCTGGATAGTAGTCCGTCATGAACGCGTCGATGTCGCCGCGGTTCCACGCTTTCGCCGAGGTGGAGAGCATCGCCGTGACCTCACGCGCGAGGGTGTCCCGCTCGGCGGCTGTCGGCGTCTCGAGATGGCGCGGCGTGCACGCGGTGACAGCCGCGAGCGTCGCGACGGTGAGTGTGGCCAGAGTGTGTCGCATTCCCGAGCTCCGTGTGGCGGAACTCAATTTATGACACGGCGGGGATCGGAAATGAAGAGCGCCTCGGTGGGCTACGATGGGCCAATACGCCTGCATTGGCGCTGACCGGGAACTTCGCCCCGCCTAACGCTTGCGGGCGGTTGCCTTCTTGGGCGCTGGCTTGCGCGACTTCGCGGAGGCCTTGGACGCGGATTTGGCCGGCTTCGATTTCTTCGCCGATGCCTTCGAGGGCGCGGATCTGGCGTGGGCGGTGGCCCTCGCAGGAGCAGCGGCCTTGGCTGACGCGACAGGCCTTGCCGGCGTCGCAGCCTTCGCGGCCGGTTTTGCCGTGTGCAGCATCGCAGTCGAGACCATCGGCTCGGACGGGCGCGGCGGCACGTAACGCGGCTCGGGCACTCGCGCGGCTTGGGGCGGTAGTGGTGCGGCGGGGGCGGGAATACTGCCCGGCTTCCGCTTCGACTGCGCTTCTTCTACCTCCCGCAACAGCTTCTCAGCTTCCTCGGGACGCATCTGGCCGCGGCGGACCATGTACTGCACGAGGTCGCGGGCGCTCTCCAACGCAAATCCCGTAAGACCGGCGGCGGCGTGAATGACTTCCTTCATTGCGGCGGCAACCTTGCTTCCCGCCTCGAGGCTGAGCTGCTGCGCTTTCTCCGTCATTTCCGCGACCGTGTCGCGGACGTCGGCACCTCGGTGACCAGGACCTCGACGTGGAACGGGAGGAGTCGCCGGCGCCCCCTCGACAACGGGAGGCGTCACTTCTTCGACCTGTGGTTTGTCCGGCATTGTCATCCTGCTCCGTCCGCACGGGAGGCTATTTGGGAAGGCGCGCCGGCACGTCCCGGTGCGCGCCTCGGTGCGCTGATCCATCGAGCGCGCTTGCGCAGCGGCCCGAACGGCGGCAAGTATATGATTTTTCGAAGCCTACGCAAGTCTTTCGGGGGTCAAAAAACGCCCTGCCGCCGAATTGTTATCATAGTTGCCTTCGCAATATCGCGCGCAATACCACGCCCTCATGCAAACTGCATACCGACACCATAGTAATACTAATGCCTTGAATGGCCTAAGAGTACTCGATATTTCGAGAGTCTTGGCCGGCCCACTGTGTGCGATGATGTTGGGTGACATGGGCGCCGAGGTGATCAAAGTGGAGCGGCCTGGACAGGGCGACGAGACTAGGGGCTGGGGACCGCCGTTCGACGAATTCGGCGAAAGCGCCTACTTCCTCAGCACCAACCGCAACAAAATGAGCGTCGCCGCCGACTTGGCGTCGCCGACCGGCCGCGAGCTCGTAACGCGGTTGGCGCGAGATGCCGATGTGGTCGTCGAGAACTTCCGGCCGGGAGCCCTGAAGCGTCTCGACCTCGACCCTCAACGGCTGCGCGCGGACAATCCGGGACTCGTCTGGCTGACCATCACCGGGTTTGGCCCGGACAGCGACCGTCCCGGGTACGACTTCGTCGTTCAGGCAGAGCGCGGATGGATGGCGATCACGGGTGACCCTGACGGTGCGCCAACAAAGGTCGGTGTCGCGCTCGTCGACGTGATCACCGGCAAGGACGCCGCTGCGGCGGTGCTCGCCGCGCTGGTCGGGCGAAGCCGTACGGGAGTGGGAGCGCACATCCACGTCTCCCTCTCGCAGAGCGCGACATCGGCGCTGATGAACGTCGCGCAGAACGTGTTGGTGAGTGGGCGAGACGCGGCGCGGTGGGGCAATGCACATCCGAATCTCGTTCCCTACCAGCTCTTCCAGGCCGCCGACCGTGCCTTGGTGATCGCCGTCGGCAGCGATGCGCAGTGGCAGAGCGCTACTCGGGTGCTCGGACTGGAGTCGCTCGCCGGCGATGCGCGGCTCACCACCAACGCTGGCCGTCTCGCGCATCGCGAGCACGTCGTGCGCGCGGTAGCTGAACGTGTGCTATCGCGCTCCGCCTCGGCATGGGTGGCGGCACTCGACGCCGAGGGCGTGCCGTGCGGCGTCGTGCGTGGTGTGCAAGAAGCATTGCGCGAGGAAGACAGTTCGCCGCGGACCGGTGTCGCGCCACCGTATCCGGGCACCGTCAGGCTGCCACCGCCGCGGCTCGACGAGCATGGCGACGCGATCCGACGCCACGGATGGGGCGCGTTTCGACCGGAACTGCAAAACGAGGTGGTAAAGTGACCAGCTTTCCAACACGTTTCCCCTCGCGCCTTGCAGCAGCGCCCCCTATGTTAGGGGAGCGCGCGCTTCGACCGGCGCGGAAAATCCCACCCAACAGACCCGCTCCGCACATGGTGTTACGTGTCCGGTGTCCGATCGTCAGAAGGTCGTGGCCAACGTCCTCATCGACCCAAGGCGGCGAACCCTCGCCACGCACGTGGAAACGTGCGACACTAGCCCCGTGAAGCAGACAACGGAGCAGGAGCTGGGGCAGGATCTCGCCGACCAGCCCGAAGCGGATCAGGCGATTATCAGCCGCGTACTGGCGGGGAACCGGGATGCATTCCGGACTCTCATCGCCCGTTACAGCGATCCACTCTATCGTCATGCGTTGTGCATGACTGGTAGCCCCGACGTTGCGGAGGACATCCTTCAGATGTCCTTCATTAAAGCGTTCCAGCACCTCGCGGAGGTGCGTGGACGCTTTGACGCCTGGGTCTTCAGGATCGTGGCAAATGGGTGCAAGGATTGGTTGAAGAACATCCGTCGCACCCACCTGAGTTACGATGAGGATGATCAGCCGTCTGGATATGCGACGCCCGACGAAGAGCTCGACCGGACGGAACTGAAAAGCGATCTCGATCGCGCGCTGGCAGCACTCCCCGCCTCGTTGCGGGAGGCCTTCGTCATGAAGCACGTCGAAGGCCGGTCGTACGAGGAAATGGCCGACCTGCTGGGGACAACCGTGGGAGCTCTGAAGATGCGCGTTCACCGCGCACGTGAGGCGCTCCAAGTCCTTCTCGAGGAGAAGTACGCCTAATGCTTGACGAACTGAATCCCCAGGGTGGCCGGCCGGAAGGCCAGGATCCGCAGCGCGCACGCGCCGAGCGTCCGCTAACCGATCGCGAAGTGCCGATTGGACAGAGCCGCACACCCGCGTCGATCCATGCGTGGCTCGACGGCGAAGTGCCGGAGTCCGCGGTGCGCACCGCCGAGACGGCGCGCGACGTCGAGTTCTGGCGCCGTGTGACCGAGGAGACGGACAAGCGCCGCGCGATGCGCACGCCTGCACATCTCGAAGCGCAGATCATGGCCGCGCTGCCCGTCGAGATGGCGGACAGCAATGCGACCTGGTGGCAGCGCGAGATGGTCGTGACGCCGGGAAAGGCGGCGGTCGCGGCTGCATCGCTGCTCGCTGCTGGTGCGGCGGCAACGGTCGCCGTGCTTCGCGCGATCCGCTAGCTCTGCCGGACGTTCGCTGCTAAAGAAACCAGCGCCTTGTGACGAGACTCCATAGCATGGAGTTCGTCGTCCCTATCACGCCCGGGGGCATCTCGCCCCCGGGCGTGATTGCTGTAGGGCCACGGCCGATCCCGCGCCTCGTCTCGATCTGGCGTACGGTGGCTCGGCTTGGTGCGCCTACCTACCTGGCGGCGATCTGGGTTCTGGCGCACGCGCTCTGGCTCCTCTTCGACCCACGCACGCCACAGGCGCGCGAGCTGATCGCGAATCTTTTCTTCGTGCCAGTCAGCGCCGCGACGGCCGTCATGGCCTGGCTTGTTGCCCGCGACCGCAGACTCTCACGGCAGGCGCGGAAGGGTTGGATGGTACTCGCCGCCGCGTTCCTGATGCACAGCGTCAGTACGAACCTGTGGGCAGTCGACGATCTGGTCTTTCATCACGCGCATTTTCTGATCTGGCCCGAGGAGATCGCCTCGTGGTGCTATTACCTGCTACTCCTCGCCGGTCTGCTCACCTTTACGCGTGGTAGTCGCAGCACCGCTGCGCGAGCGAAGATGGTGCTCGATCTGGCGACGGTCGCGGTCGGAGCGTCCGTGCTGGTGTGGTACTTCATGGTTCGGCCGCGGTACGCAGTCGCCGCGCAGCTTGACTGGAACGTGATCCGCACGCTGATCCCGTCGGGGGCGGACCTCGCGGTCATCGTGTTGCTTGCGTCGGTGCTGCTGAAAGGCGGGAACGCTGGTCCCGGAAGGGCTTTTCGTCTGTTCGCCCTCGGACTGCTTGTCCAGGTACTCGCCGATCTGGTCTACACGCCGCTCGCCCTTGCCGACACGTATCGCGGTGGACACCCGGTCGACCTTCTCTGGATGCTCGGCGACGGCCTGATGTTCGTAGGCATCGCGTACCAGCTACGCAACGGAGGAGGCCACAAGAGCGCGACAAACGATCTCGATGTCGAGCGCTATGCGCGCCTGCCTTACGTGTTTGTTGGCGCAGGGTTGCTGCCGATCGTGTTGGCGTCGGCTACGTGGCGTCAGGAAGACCGCGTGGTGGTCTACAGCGTTCTTCTGCTCACGCTGCTGGTCATGGCGCGCCAGTTCGCGGCGATGAGCGATAACGAACGCCTCGCACGCGAACGCAAGCTTCAGGAAGATCGATTCCGATCGCTCGTGCAGCACGCGTCGGACGCGGTGATCGTCGTCGATGCGGCGGGAGTGGTCCTGTCGCAGAGTGCCTCGATCGAACGACTCACCGGCTACCCCCCCTCGCAGGGCGTCGGCGCACCGCTGTCCGCGAACGCGCACCCGGCGGACGTGCCAAAGGTGCACGCATTCGTGGCCGACGCTCTCGCGACCGGCCGCTCGGGTAGTGCCGGCCAGTGGCGAGTATGCCATCGCGGTGGGAAATGGGTTCAACTGGAGACCGTCGCGACCAACTTGCTTCAGAATCCAGCGGTGCAAGGCATTGTGCTGAACGCGCGCGACGTCAGCGAGCGTGTCGCACTCGAGGGCCAGCTCCTCCAGGCACAGAAAATGGAAGCGGTAGGGCGGCTCGCCGGTGGGATCGCCCACGATTTCAACAACCTGCTGACGGCCATCCGCATGACAGCGACGCTCGTCATCGACGAGCTACCGCGCCAGTCGCCGCTAGCCGGCGAGCTGCACGAGATCGAGCGCTCCGTGGACCGCGGGGCGGCGCTGACGCGGCAGCTCCTCACGTTCAGTCGCCGAGAGCTCATGCAGCCGACCCTGTGCGACGTGGCGGAAGTCGTCGCCGGGATCGAGCCGATGCTGCGCCGCCTGATCGGAAAGGACACGTCGCTCGTCGTCCGCGCTCCGCTGCAGCCGTGGCGCGTGCTCGCCGACTGTGGCCAGTTGGAGCAGGTGATCATGAACCTCGCGCTCAACGCGCGCGACGCGATGCCCGAGCACGGCACGCTGGAGATCGCGGTCGCGGTCGTGTCGGTCGATGAGGAGACGGCGCGCGCGAAACCGGGACTCCTGCCGCGCGACTATGTGATGATCACCGTCAGTGACACCGGATCCGGCATGACGCCGGAGGTGCAGTCGCATCTCTTCGAGCCCTTCTTCACCACGAAGGAGGTCGGCAAGGGGACCGGTCTCGGACTGTCGACGGTCTACGCGATCGTCCAGCGGTGCGGAGGCGCGGTCTTCGCCGAGAGCCGCGAAGGGGAAGGCGCGACATTCACCGTCTACCTTCCGCGCGCGGCGGCAGACGCAGAGGCCGTCAGGGCGACACCACCGGCGGCCGACAGCACGGGTGGGCATGAGATGATTCTTGTCGTCGACGACGAGGAGACGGTGCGCAGCGCCGTGCGGCGCATCCTGCAGAAGTTCGGCTACGCGGTGATCGAAGCGCCGGATGGCGCGGCGGCCCTCGAGAAGCTCGCCGTCCATGGCACACGCATCTCGCTCCTCCTCACGGACATGGTGATGCCCGCGATGGGTGGCCGCGAGTTGATCGAGCAGGCGTCGATGATGTTTCCGATGCTTCGCATTGCCGTGATGTCGGGCTACACAGAAGACAATGCGCTGCGGCAGGGCGAGCTGGCCGGCGAGCATGCCTTCATCTCCAAGCCGTTCACGGTCGAAGATCTGATGGCGACGGTTCGGCGCGTACTCGATGGCGCGCCCGCTCGCGGCGGCGCGCGGCCGCCCATGCCGCTACTCCAGCCGATGTCCTAGCAGCACGAGCGGGACGCCGGTGCCGTAGAAATCAGGCACCTCGCTCTCACGCCGGAAGCCGCATGCGGTGAGGAGCTGTAGCGCCCCGCCGAAGGACGCCGATCCGGGGACCTCGGCCACGATCACGCGCGCGCCGCCGGCGTGCAGCTCCGTCACCGCACGATCGACGAGCGCCCGGGCGACGCCGGTTCGTCGAACGTCAGGCCTAACCACCGTCCACAGAAGCACGCCTGCGCCGAGTGTTCCGGCGACCTCGCCGAAGAGGGCGATGCCGCTCATCGCTCCTGTGTCGTCGTACGCGGCGACCGCTTGCGTTTCTCGGCTTCCTCCGTCCACGGCCGCGCGCTCCAGGAGCTCGCGCGGACGCTCGACCGCACCGACCAGCGTGCGTGCCTCACCGAATCGTTCCGCGCTCAGGGGGCCAAGACGCGCGATCACGCGATGACCCGGATCAGACGTGGATCGCGCGACCGAGCGCGGCGAGCGCGGCTTCCTTCACCGATTCGGAAAGCGTCGGGTGGCCGTGCACCGTGATGCCGATGTCCTCGCACGAGCCGCGATACTCCATCGCGAGGACGACCTCGGCGACGAGCTCGGAGACCGTCGGTCCGATCATGTGGCAACCGAGGATCTCATCGGTGCGGGCGTCACTGACGAACTTGACGAACCCCACCGACTCGCCAGCGGTGCGGGCGCGCCCATTGGCCGAGAAGGGAAACTTCCCGACGCGATACTCGCGGCCACTCTCCTTCGCCTGACGCTCGCTGAGGCCAACGGCGGCGATCTCGGGCCAGGTGTAGACGATGCCCGGAACGCTGCGGTAGTGCATGTGGACCGGCTTCCCGCTGATCACTTCAGCCGCGACGACGCCTTCCTCCTGAGCCTTGTGGGCGAGCATCGGCCCGGGAACACAGTCCCCGATCGCGAAGACGTTAGGCAGGTTCGTCCGGAGCTGGGCGTCGACGAGGATCTCGCTGCGTGGGCCGAGGGCGAGGCCGAGCGCCGCGGCATCGATCCCGGCGAGCGACGGCTTCCGCCCGACCGCAACGAGCACGTGGTCGCCGTCGAGCCGCTCGCTCTTGCCGTCTTTCTCGACCGTGACGAAGACGCCGTCGCCCGTGCGCCCTCCGCCGGTGACCTTCGTGCCCGTGCGGATGTCGAGCCCCTGCTTGCGGAAGACGCGGTCCGCCTCGCGCACGATATCGTCGTCCATTCCGGGAAGGATCGCTGGCAACAGCTCGACGACGGTCACCTTCGCGCCGAGCCGGCGCCACACAGAGCCCAGCTCGAGCCCGATCACGCCTCCGCCGATGACGATGAGATGCTTCGGCACAGCGGAAATGATCAGCGCGCCGACGTTCGAGAGGATGCGCTGCTCGTCGAACTTGAGAAAGGGCAGCTCGACCGGGACAGAGCCGGTTGCGATGATGACGTGCTTCGCCTGATATGACGTGGTGGTGCCGTCGCTGCCTGCGAGGTCGACGACGTTGCCGGGCTTCAACGTCCCGCGGCCCTTCGCCCAGGTGATCTTGTTCTTCCGGAAGAG
>Ga0307310_10000778_pt1 | contig 11165 bp, 11 predicted proteins | sample ER_DNA_197_FD_194502 | JGI IMG/M metagenome (GOLD analysis project Ga0307310, IMG submission 194502) | Bulk soil microbial communities from the East River watershed near Crested Butte, Colorado, United States - ER_DNA_197 | ecosystem: Environmental > Terrestrial > Soil > Floodplain | place...
AGCTCGGAAGACACCGATCACCCGGAGCGAAGTCGTCGCGACGAACATTCGTCAGTCGGGACGCCGGCCGCGGACAGCGGCTGGACGGCATCGCGCGTGTTCACTTTGTCTAAAGCCTGAAGCCTGGAGCCTGGAGCCAATTCACCGGGCGGTGGCTTCTAGCCCGGCTACTTAGTCAGCTCGTTGCGCACGACCACGCCGCCCTTCATCACGAACTTGACGCGTTCCATCTCGGTGAGATCCGCAAGCGGATCGGCGGAGACCGCGATGATGTCGGCGAACTTCCCCTTTTCGATGCTCCCAATCTGGTTGACCCAGCCGTAGTTCAGCATCGTGGCGGCGGGAAGATAGGCCGTCTGCAGCGCTCTGGCCGGCGTCAGGCCCCATTTCGCGTAGTACTTGAACTGGTCGGCCTGCTTGCCGTGCGGAATTGCTGCGGACGTGGCGCCGCTTCCAAACACAATCGGCACGCCGGCGGCGACGGCCTTCTTGAACGCCTTCTCGGTCAGACGCAGGCGGCTGTTCCTGCCGCCGGTGTCCCGCAAGTCGTCCTTCTCGAGGCCGATCAAATCGTCGAGCGTGACGACGAATGGAAGCTTCTTCTGGATCATGATCTTCACGCCCGCATCATCGAGCTCGATCAGATGATTGGGCGCATCGACGCCGGCGGTCAGGCAGCTGTGCATGCCCTCGCCGCCGTACGTGTGACACGCCACTTTCAGACCCAGGCGGTGGGCTTCATCGACGATCGCCTCGACTTCCTCGAGCGTGAGGGACGGGCTGGCGACAAGTGTATCGTCCGGTTTCCACATGTGCATCTGGCCGACGAAATCCTGCGTCGTGTAGATCTTGATCCAGTCGACGCCGTGGAGCTTGGCCTCGCGCACCGCCGCCCGGGCGAGCCAGGGAGAGTTGACGTTCTTGTTCTCCGTGAATCCCTCGAGGAAGCGCACCGATTCAGAATCCGCATAGTAGTTGCCGGCCCGCTGATTGAGCGATTGACCGACGACCTGCATCCGCGGCCCCTGAACGAGGCCCGCGTTGATGGCATCGCGCAGGTCGACGGTGTTGAATCCACCGCGTGAATCCATGTCGAGGACGGTCGTGAAGCCGGCCTCGAGATCCGTAAGGGCGTTCGCGAGCGCGATGAGGACGCGTTCGGCGGGCGTCTCGCCGCCGGTGTTGACGTGGACGTGCGTGTCAATCATGCCGGGCAGCACGACAGCGGAGCTGAGGTCCAGCACTCTCGCGTCGGGCGGAATCGGCACGGCTGCGCCGACCTCCGTGATGCGGTCGCCCTTGATGAGCACCACCTGGTTGTTCAGCAGGCTTCCAGCTTTGGCATCGAAGAGACGTCCGGCGCGAATGGCCACCACCTGCGTGGGCGGCGCCAGGAACTTTCTGGCCTGCGCCTGCGCGCCACCGGCGCCAGAGGCTTCCTGGGACCGTGCGGGAGCGCCCGATGCCGCCACCGTGACGGCGGTCAACCCGATGATGAATCTGGTTTGCCAAAGCATGGAATCCTCCTACGAGAGGGAACTATAATCTCCCCGAAGTCAATCCGGTTAAGAGCGGAGCTTTGGAGGATGAATCATGCGCCTCAATCGACTCGTTCCGGTATTGATCCTGTTTGTGTCGGGTCCCGCCTTCGCCCAGGACTGGGTGGAATACACCAGTAAGGCCGATTTCTTCACTGTCAATTTTCCGAGTGAACCGAAGGTGCGGGAGACCACCTATCGCTCGGAATATGGCTACGACCTGCCGGCGCGCGTCTATAGCGCCGAGGCCGGCCAGAGCCGCTACTCCGCCACAGTGGTCGATTACTCTGTCGTCGAAAAGCTCGCCACCGAGAAAAGCAAGACCTGCCCTCAGGAGAACGTCGAGAACTGCATTGGAGGAGCGAATGCCGGTCTCGGCTACTGGAGGATGGATCTGCGAGGAGCGCTCGTAAATGCGTCGTGGAGATTCTTTCAAAGGGACGCGAAGGTGACGAGTTACTCGTGGGAATTCATCGACCTCGTTGAAGGACATCAGCTGCAATTGACCAACAACGCCGATCAATCCCGCACCCACGTCGCGATCTATATGCATCAGGACCGCCTCTATATCCTGGAGGCGACCGTGCCCAAGGGTTACCCCCCGCCGGCGCTGTTTCAGACATCGCTGGGATTCAACGACAAGGGAGGAAACCACGAACATGTCCGCTATCAGGATTTCTATTCGAACGCCTACCCGCCACCACCCCGGGTCGGGCAGCAGCCGGGTCCGGCGCAGCCAGGGAGATGAAAAGGAGTGTGAGTATGCAGTTCCAGTCCTTGAGTCTTGCGGCGCTTCTTATGGTGCCCCTGGCCTCGCCGGCCTCGGCGCACCATTCACACGGCGCGTACGTCGCGGGACCGAACGCGACGCATTTGGAGGGTACAGTCAAAGAAGTCCAGTTGATCAACCCTCATTCCTGGATCTACCTCGAAGTCAAAAATGACAAAGGTGAGACGGCGCTGTGGGCTCTGGAAGCCACTGCTCCGGCCGGGCTCGCAAGGGCCGGAGTCAAGAAGGGCGACCTGAAGCCGGGCGACACGATCAAAGTGCGGTGCAATCAGCTCAGAGACGGCAGCAACGGTTGTCTCCTCGGCTTTGTGACGCCGACTCATGGTGATAAAGCGCGAGGCGACGGAGTCGAACGAGACTGGGACGGCCCTCGTGCCGGCGCCGATCCGCGTGACGCGCTCGCGAAGTGAGCGCTACGGTTTCGGGGCTCGGTGGGTGTATAACCGTGCGCATCAGAGGAGTACGACATGCCCGCAGTCATCCCGATACTGCTCGTCGGGCTCATCGGATTGGGCGGCAGCGCTGGTGGCGCCGCGCAATCCGCACCCGCCAAGGCACAACCTCCCAAGACCGTGCGGTTGTACGTCTTCGACTGCGGCCTGCTCAATATCACGACTGAAGGGGTGTTGCGCTATCACGTGACCCTGGCGCAGGTAGGCGAGACCCGCATGTCAGTCCCGTGCTTTCTAATCGCGCATCCCAAGGGCACGCTGATGTGGGATCTCGGCGTGATTCCGGACGCCGTCGTGGAGGCCCAGACGCAAGGACCCGCCCGCGCGAACAACACTGCCGCGTCGGCGGCGGTCGTGACACGAACGCTCAAGAGTCAACTGGCCCAGATTGGCTATCGACCCGCCGACATCACCTATTTCGCCATCTCGCACGCGCACGGGGACCATTCGGCGAACATGAACGAGTTTGCAGCCTCGACGTGGCTCGCGAGGCCTGCCGAGCGCGATTTCATGTGGGCCGAAAATAACACGCGCGTCAATCCCTCGTTTTATACCGAGCTGAAGAGCGGCAAGCCGGTGGTGCTCGACAAGGACGAATACGACGTCTTCGGCGACGGGAAGGTCGTCATCAAGTCAGCGCCCGGTCATACACCGGGACATCAGGTGCTGGTTTTGAGCCTCGCTTCCACGGGCCGCGTGATGCTGAGCGGCGACTTGTATCATTACCCGCCGGAGCGCACGCTGCACACGGCGCCGCCCGACAACGAGTTCAACGTCGCGCAGTCGGCGGCCTCGCGGACGATGATCGAGGAGTATCTGCGCAGGACGAAGACGACGCTCTGGATCGAGCACGACTTCAAGGCCAACGCCAGGCTCAAGAAATCTCCCGCCTATTACGACTGACGCCAATATGAAGACACGGACACTCCTGGCGGTTGGCGGCGTGTCGGCGATCGCGCTCGTGACAGTCTTTTTGTCGAGGAACTCGCCGGCGGACACAGCCGCCGCGCAGACGCCGTCTCGTCCCGAGCAGGGACTCATCGACGATCTCGTGCTCGCGAATCGGATGCTGGCGTCACAGGAATTGGGCTTCCTGGACGCCTATGGACACGTCAGCGTCCGAAGCCGGATCAATCCGAATCATTTCCTGATTTCGCGCTACGTGTCTCCGGGGATCGTGACGGCCGGCGACATCATCGACAACGATCTCGACAGCAAGCCGATCGGCGGCGCGCGGTCGGACCAGTATCAGGAGCGCTTTCTTCACGGGGAGATTTACAAGGCGAGGCCGGACGTGATGGCGATCGTTCACTCCCACACGCCGGAGCTCGTCGCGTTCTCGGTAAGCTCTGTCCCGTTGCGCAATGGCGATACCGTCGTGCCGGTCTTCGACATCCGCAAAGTGAATAACGGACGGAGCGGGATCATTACGACTCCGGCGCTTGGCCAGTCGTTCGCAAAATCGTTGGGCGAGAGCAACAGCATTCTCCTCCTTGGCCACGGTGCGGTCGTTGTCGGTCCGTCCATCTACAACGCGGTCAGCAGCGCCGTCGGCCTGCGCACAGCGGCGCGGATCCAGGAACAACTGATTTCGATGGGCGGCACATGGGACTCCAATCCGCGGAGGGCGACAGCTTCGGCGAACACTCCACAGCGAGGAACCGCGCCGCAGCCGGCGGCTGGAGCCGTCGTTCCAACCCCAACCGGGGCCGGTGGCGGCACGGGCGCCGATCGGGGCTGGGAATACTGGAAACAACTGGTCCTGCCCGACATCGTCCGACAGAACCGCGCCGGTACGAGCGCGCCGCCGGCGGCTTCGACGGAAATCGGCGACCTGGTGCTGGCCAACCGGATGCTGGCGTCGAAGGAACTGGGAATTCTGGACGCGTTTGGACACGTCAGCGTGCGCAGTGCCGCCAATCCGAATCACTACCTTATTTCGCGCTTCGTGTCCGCGGGTGTCGTGAAGCCCAGCGACATCATCGAAAACGACCTCGACAGCAAACCCGTCGCGGGTCCGCGGTCTGACGAGTATCAGGAGGTCTACATACACGGCGAGATCTACAAGGCAAGGCCCGACGTGATGGCGGTACTGCATGCCCACACACCGGAAATCCTGGCCTTCACCGAAAGCTCCGTCCCCCTCGGCCCCGTCGTCAACGGTGGAACTTTCGTCGGCGACGGGCTGCCGCTTCACGACATCCGCAAGTTTGATCTGCGGGAGACGCTGATCAGGACACCCGCGCTCGGGCGTTCGGTGGCCATGGTGCTGGGCAGCAAGCCAGGAGTCCTGCTGCGGGGCCACGGCATCGCGCTGACCGATGCCTCGTTGCGTCTTCTTGTCGTGAGAGCCTATAACCTGCGCGTGAATGCCAGGATTGAGCAGCAGGCGATCGCGCTCGGCGGCAAGGTCACGTTTCTCGTGGACCCCCCGGCCCCACCCGCCATTCGAAATCCATCGGGCCCGGATGCGGCATACAACCGCGGCTGGGAGTACTGGAAACAGATCGTACCAACGAACTAATGTCCGTCGCTGCGAGCCGAAATCTCCACAACTAGCCGGGTCCCGTCACCGAGCAGCCCCGCCTGGTGCTCGGCGAAAAGCAATGCTCACGGCTTACGCCTGCGCGCCAGGCGAGGCGCCCCGCTCGGTGCCATCCGCTCCGGTTGTCTGATGGAAGCTCACGTCGAGGCAACGCAGCGGTCGTGCCGGACGACAGCGGCCGTGGAGCGCGCCGACGTACTCCGTGGCCGGAAGTCGGGCCGAAGCGATTCCTCGCGGCGAGTTCGTTCCGGGTGATCCGTGTCGTTTGAACAAGCAAAGGCGGTGCATGCCGGCCCTGACCGGCGATCGAATTGCCCCTACTCGCCGCGGGTGTGACAATGTTTGAGCACAGGTCCGACTTCCCGGCGCGCGACCCGGCCGCAGTCGGCCGGCACGACCGCTGCGACTCAGACACTGGGCTACGGGCAAATATAAACGCGTCTTGCGTAGTGCGAACGTCCGATTGTCTACGGAAGAATCCCCGTGGTGTTGCGCTTCGGGACGAACCCGACCGGGATACGCGTGGTTTCCTTCATCGTCTTGATATCGACGACCGAGACGTCGTTCGTCACGGGATTGGCCACGTAGGCCGTCTTGCCGTCCGGCGTGAGCGTCACCCATCCGGCGCCCTTCCCGCCGAGCTCGGCGCCGCCGAGCACTTTCAGGTCGGGAAGCGAGTACGAGTACAGGTAGTTGTTCAACCGGCTGCACACCACGAGCGTCTTTCCATCCGCGGTGACGGCCATGCCGTGCGATGGATCCGATCCTTCGGGGACCGTCGCCTTTCCGGGCGGCAGGTCGGGATTCTGAATACGTTTGATTTCCTTGCGTGTCGAAAAATCGACGACCGCAAATCCATTGAACCCGCTCATTTGAACAAAGATCCATTTCGTCGAGCCGTCGGGATTGGTCGAGAACGTCATCGGCCGGACGCCCAGGTCCAACTCGAGCGTCCACGCGGGCTCCTCGGTCTTCGTGTCGATCACGTTTACCGTCTTCCCGGCAATGGAGCCGGCAACCACGTACTTGCCGTCGGGGGTGACGTACGGATTGTGGATGGTGCCCTGCGTCGGGATGGTCTTGACGCGCTGCAGCGAGGCGGTATCAATCACGTCGACGCCGCCCGGTGCCTGGATGATGCCGACATACACGCGCCGGCCATCCTTACCCACGGCGATGTTATTCGGATGGCCGCTCAGCGGAATTTTCTTGATGACCTTCAACGTTTTCCCGTCGACGACGTCGAGCGAGCTCTCCGCTTCGTCGCTGACGTAGATGCGGCTGCCGTCCGGCGCCACTCCCACGCCATGGTTCACTTCGATCCCGGTGATCACGCCGACCACTTTGTTAGTGACGGGATCGATGACGTGGACATTGTCCCCGGCGCTGTTGGTTTGGAGAATCCGAACCTTGTTCTGCGCCGCCACGGAGGTGGCGCACAGGACAATAATAGCCGTGCCTTTGACAACGGATAGACACCGGCGAAGCGCATGTGTGGTCGTCATCGTCTTCAACTCCTTTTACTTCGCCGTCTGTCCAAGCACGAATGCTTTGAGCACTTGCCACTCCGCGTCGTTCTGCGAGCTGAAGTGCTTGCCGCCGCTGTGATAGAAGTCGCCGCCCGCCTGTTCCTCGAGCGGGTGGACGAGCAGTTTGCTCTTCAAGTTGCCGGGGATCGCCACACGCTGAATCACCTCGAAGTTCTTGCGCGACTCCTCTTCGTTCCAGGTCGTGCTGCCGGGCGAGAGCGGCTGCAACCGTAACGGCGTGCCGGAGCCATGGCAGGAAATGCACCGAGCATGGCCAGGACGCTTGAAAAGGAAGATGGGCTGTACCTTGGTCTTGAAAAACTCGTAATTCAGGGACGAAGAAGGAGTGGAGGCGGTCGAGGAAGGCGTTGGTTGCTGACCGAGCATCGCCACCAGCATCAATATGACGGCTGTATCCACGAGCCCTCCTTGTCTTTATCTATATCTGTTCGTGGCTGATTATCGCCGTGACGGGCCGGGTCTGCAAGGGCTTAAAGGCAACAGTGACGCCCGGGGATAGCCGTATAATCCCGAGACAATGAAGCGCCAATCAGCTGTCTGCCTGTCGCTGGTCGTGCTTCTTGCCGGCCTCTCCGCGGCGCAGTCCGGCAAGGACGCCCTTGGAAAACCTCACACCTTTACACAACGTGTCCTGACAGCCGGACTGGAGGGCCCCTGGGAACTGAGTTGGGGGCCGGACGGGCGGCTGTGGGTCACTGAGCGCACGGGGAAGCGGATCACACGGATCAATCCCGCGGATGGATCGAAGGCTGTCGCGCTGACGATCCCCGAGGTGCACCAGAGCGTGACGCAGGACGGACTTCTTGGCATGGCGCTCCATCCTGACTTACTGCGCGGTACCGGCGCTGACTTTGTTTATGTGTACTTCACGTACGCGGTGAATCGCCCTCCGGAGGTGGTTCGGCGGGGAATGATCCGGCGGTACACGTACGACGCCAGCACTCAGACTCTGAAAAGCCCCGTCGATCTTCTCACCGGCCTGCCCGTCCACAACGATCACGTGTCGGGTCGCCTGGCCGTTGGTCCGGATCGCAAGCTGTACCTGAGCATCGGCGACGGAGGAAGCAACTTCGGAGGGAACTACTGCCTTCCGAACCGCGCACAGCAGATTCCGTCGGCTTCCGACGTCGCCGGGCGGGACTGGACGAAGTATCAAGGCAAGCTGCTGCGCGTGAATCTCGATGGGACGATCCCTGACGACAATCCGATGATCGCGGGGGTGCGCAGTCACATTTATACGTACGGTCACCGCAACATTCAGGGCATCACGTTCGGCGCGGACGGTAAGGTCTACACGGCGGAACACGGCCCGAGCAGCGATGACGAGGTAAACCTCATTCGGGCGGGGAAGAACTACGGATGGCCCAACGTCGCCGGATACCAGGACGATCGCGCGTATGTGTACGGCAACTGGTCGGCGGCGCTCTCGTGCTCGGCGTTGACGTTCAACGCGGACGCGGTGCCTCCAGAGGTTCCGCAACAGAAGGAAAGCGCGTGGCACGATGCCGATTTCACGCCGCCCCTCAGGACCTTCTTCACCGTTGACAACGGCTATGACTTCCGCGCTCGCGGCGGCGCCACGATTGCGCCATCTGGAATGAAGCGGTACCCGGATGGTGCGAACGCCATTCCCGGCTGGGCGAATTCTCTGCTCCTCGTGGCTTTGAAAGCCGGGCGGGTGTACCGGCTGACGTTGAGCGCTGACGGCACTTCAATTGTCGGAGACGCCGAGGAGGTCTTCAAGACGACGAACAGGTACCGGGATATCGCATTTGGCCCCGACGGCCGGACTATTTATCTTGTCACTGATCCGACCGGCCGGACGACCGATTCGGCCGGCGCCAGTACAACAGCGCTCGAGAACGGCGGCTCGATCCTCGAGTTTTCGTACAAGGCCCAGCGTTAGCGCTACACGCAGCAGCCAGGCGGGAAGCCATGCGAAACCAGTATGGAAGGTTGATCGTTCGGACGGCCGCCGTGGCACTCGGCCTCTTGCTGGCGGTGGCGACGGTTACGAGTCAGGCGCCGGCGTACAGGGCGCCGCGGACGGCGGATGGCAAGCCAAACTTCAACGGCATCTGGCAGGCGCTGAACACAGCGTATTGGGACGTCGAAGCTCACGCCGCGGCTCCGGGCCCAGTGCTCGATCTCGGTGCGAGCGGTGCGGTCCCCGGAGGCCTGGGCGTCGTGGAAGGGGGACCGCTCCCTTACAAGCCAGAGGCGCTGGCAAAAAAGCAGCAGAACTATGCGAACCGGCTGAAGCTGGATCCGGAGATCAAATGCTATCTGCCGGGCGTGCCTCGCGGCGTGTACATGCCGTTTCCCTTTCAAATCGTCCAGAACCAGAAATACATCATGATGATTCACGAGTACGCGGGCGCGGTGCGTACGATCTACATGGATGATCAGACGGAAGCTCCGGCCGACAGCTGGATGGGCTGGTCGAACGGACGCTGGGAAGGAGAAACGCTGGTCGTCGACACGCGAGGCTTCAACGATCAGAGCTGGTTCGACCGCGCGGGAAATTTTCACAGCGACGCTCTGCATGTAGTGGAACGGTTCACCGCCCGGAGCCCGGACACGCTCACCTACGAAGCCACGATCGAGGATCCAAGCGTGTTCACGCGGCCCTGGAAGATGAGCATGCCGCTCTATCGCCACGTGGAAAAAAACGCGCAATTGGTGGAATTCAGGTGCGTGGAATTCGTGGAAGATCTAATCTACGGGCATCTCCGGAAGCAGTAAAGGGGAGTCAGATGAAACCACGATGGCTCGTTTCACTACTCGTTTTCCCCGTTCTGATGACGGCGGCGCTCCTCGTCCCAGTCCTCGCCCAAGGCCCCCAGGCACCGTCGCCCACTGCGCGAGTGGACAAGACGACCGCTCCAGCGAAGGCGTGGAAGTTGCCGCGCACTCCCGACGGCCAGCCGGATCTGCAGGGGTTCTGGACCAATACCACTTATACCCCTCTCGAGCGGCCGAAGAACGTCACCAAGGAGTTTTACACGAGGGAAGAAGCGATCGAAATCGCAAAGAAAGCGGCGGCCGTCGAGGGCGAGGAAACGGAACCGGGAACCATCGCCGACGTGCACTACGACTTCACGCAGTTCGGCCTGGACCGCAGCCAGGGCGGGTTCGCGTTGAATTTGCGTACGTCGCTCATCGTGGAGCCGCCCGATGGGAGGCTGCCTCCGCTGTCCGCGGAGGGACAGAAGCGGGCAGCCGAGCGGGCGGCCGCGAGAAAGCGAATGGGCGCCCCCACCGATGCCGTGCAGAACCAGCCGCTCAGCGTGCGCTGCATCATCATGGACCGCGCCGGGCCGCCGATGCTTCCCGGAGCCTACAACAACAATTATCAAATCGTGCAGACGCCGGGAAACGTGATGATTCTCGTCGAGATGATCCATCACGTCCGCATCATCCCGCTCGACGGGCGTCCGCGTCTGCCGTCAAACGTCCGCCAGTGGATGGGAAGCTACACCGGCCGCTGGGAGGGCGACACGCTGGTCGTCGAGACGACGAATTTCACCGACAAGACGGCGTTTCAGGGATCCAGCGAGAACATGCATCTGACCGAGCGCTTCACGCGCGTGGACGAGACCACCGTCCTGTACAAATTCACGGTCGACGATCCGGCGACGTGGACAAGGCCCTGGTCCGCGGAGCTGCCCATGAAAAGAACGATTGGTCCGCTATTTGAACACGCCTGTCACGAGGCGAATTACGGCCTGGCCAACACTCTCGCTGGCGCGCGAGCCGAAGAGAAGAAGGCCGCGGAAGCAGCCGCGAAGAAATAAGGGAGACATCCTATGAGAACGAAGCTGGCGGTTGTCGTTGCCGGAATGGGTGTCATGCTGGGCGCGGGGCCGCTCCGGGCCCATCACGCGTTCTCCGCCGAATTCGACGTGACCAAGCCGATGACGCTGAAGGGGACGCTCGTGAAATGGGAGATGGTCAATCCGCACTCATGGTTTCACATCGACGAGCGGAAACCGGACGGCACGGTCGTCAACTGGATGATCGAAGGCGGCAGTCCGAATCAGCTCATTCGGCTGGGCGTGACGAAGAACACCCTGGCGATTGGAACAGAACTTCTCATTGAAGGGTATCTGGCGAAGGACGGGACCAACAAGGCTGTCGGCAGAAATTTTACGTTCACTGACGGGCGGCGGCTGTTTCTCGGCGGGTCTGCCCCCGGCGGGGACCCCAGCAAGTAGGGACTACGCACGGCTATTCCCGGGTGAGCTTGAAATTCCCCTTCACGTTGCCGCGGGTCCACGTGCCGGTGAG